>ERZ724522.704-NODE-704-length-20379-cov-76.851801_pt1 | contig 20379 bp, 30 predicted proteins | sample MGYA00376055_ERZ724522 | MGnify/ENA primary metagenome ERZ724522 (study PRJEB28724, sample SAMN07190884) | wastewater metagenome | isolation source: effluent of sewage treatment plant in Hong Hong | place: Hong Kong | collected 2016-03-17 ... | reverse complement strand
GTCCTCGTGCACGGACATCACCCATTCGATGACGACGTCCTGTAGGCCCAGTAGCCGCATCACGTCACGGGTGGGGGCTCCGGCGTCCATCGCGCAGCGAATGGCGAGGTGGTTCAGCACCAGCCGTATGGCTTGCATCTCTTCGCAGCCGACGATCGCCGCACCCATCGCCCGGGCGGCCTCTTCGCCGTCGTCATCGCCGAGCGTTTCGCCGAGCGCAACCCAGCCGAGCAGGTAGCCGAGATCCTCGCCAAGGATGTCGGGCAGTTCATTGTCGGTCATTGTTCAGTCCTTCCATGTCGTCCATGCGGCAGTAGGCGGCATCCAGGTCCCCTCGAAGCTGGGCGTTCTCGCAACGCAGGTCACGGATGTGGTCCTCCACGATCTGGAGTCGGGCACGCAGCCAGCGGTCGTGGTAGGCGCAGCGAACGAGGTCGCCAAGCGCTGCATCGACTGCGATGTCGGCCTCGTTCGGCCCGTCGTCCACAGGCGTTATCTCGAAAGTAGGTGTCGTTTCATCCATGCAGCCATGATGCGCCCGCCCGGTTCGCAAGTCAAGACCCGCAATGCGCGACGCTCCGGGCACATTCGTGCCTATTGGGTTCGCCAGGGAACGTAATAGCCGGATTCGTGCCGATGCTTGCGATTCGCCCGGAGCGTCGTGTAGCGTGAGTCTCGCAACGCACGACCGCGCCGGATAGCGCTCGTGCAGCACGAAGGAACTGACCGCACCCCTCGCCGGATAGCGAGGCAGGAAGCTCGACCCGGATAGGCGGCTCCCGACCACAGGCCAGCGCCACATCACCCCCGATGTCACGCAACCCTCTGATTGGAGAGAACCATCATGGCTACCTCAAGCCAGGTCGACGCCATCCTCCGCGACGACTACAAGTCCCTGTGGGAGAACCTGAACAACGCCTGCTTCATCCTGGCGCAGGTCACCACCAAGAAGGACACCGTGCAGGGCCGCATCGCCCGGCACGCCATCCACACCGGACGCTCCGGTGGTGTCGGTGCTCGAGCCGAAGGCGACAGCCTGCCGACCGCCGACCAGCAGCGCTACTCGACCGTTCCGGTCCCCGTGCGCTGGAACACCGGCCGCATCCAGCTCACCGTCCAGCTCATGAAGATGGCGACCGGCGAGCCCGGCGCGTTCGCTGACGCGATGGAGACGGAGATGAACGGCATCAAGAACGATGCCACGCGAGACGTGAACCGTCAGGCGTGGGGCACCAGCAATGGTGTCATCGCCACCTGCGGCACCACCTCGTCCTCGGCCACCATCCAGCTCGCGTCGACCACGACCGCCGCCCAGATGCGCCACTTCTACATCGGTGGCCGCGTCGACGTGGGCACCGTCGCCTCCCCGACGGCCGTCACCTCGAACCGCAGCATCACCGCCGTCGACACCGCCAACAAGACGATCACCGTCTCGGGCGCAACGATGTCCACGACCTCGGGTACGCACTTCGTGTTCCGCCAGGGTGCCGGTGGTGCATCGGACAACTCGGGTACGGCCGCTGACGGCCAGCGCGAGCTGACCGGCGTCCAGACGATCGTGTCGACCTCGACCACGCTGCACACCCTCGCCCCGGCGTCGGTGCCGGTGTGGAAGGCGCAGGTCTACTCGAACAGCGGCACCAACCGCGCCCTGTCGGAGTCGGCCGTCGACTACGCCCTGATGCAGAACCAGGTGGAGTCGGGCAAGACCGTGGACGTGCTCGTGTCGAACGTCGGCGTGTTCCTCGCCGCGAAGAACATCCTGTCGGCCTACCAGCGTTTCGCTGATCCGGTCGAGTTCAAGGGTGGCTTCAAGGGCATCAAGTGGAACACGCCTGGCGTCAGTGGCCTGGACGGCAAGGAGCTGGGTTGGTACGCCGACCACGACGCGCCGGCCAACGCCCTGTACGGCCTGAACACCAGCGACGGCCTGGTCTGCCACCAGATCGCAGAGGGCTGGCAGTGGCTCAACGACGACGGCGCGATCCTCAACCGGGTGCCCGACCAGCTCGCGTTCGAGGCGACCCTGTACACGTCGATGGAGCTGGCCTGCGTGCAGCGCAACGCCCACTTCGCCATCACGGACCTCACCGAAGTCACCCTCTGACCGGCGTCCCGGCAGGCAACGAGGCCCCGCTACCCCTCGTTGCCTGCCGGGCACCGTCCTGAAAGGACACATCATGGCTCTCACCTACACCGCAGACGCCCCCGACATCGTGTCCGGCGAGCGCGTGGTCCGTGGCACCATCACGTTCGACTCGTCGTACGCGACGGGCGGCGAGACGTTCGACATCGTCAACATCGGGCTCACGATGCTGTCGCACCTGACGTTCGCTGTCGGCACGTCGGGCTACGTCCCCGTGTGGAACCGCTCCACGTCGGCCCCCAAGGCGCAGGCGTTCTACGGCGACAACAACAACGCGTCGGACGGACCGCTGATCGAGGTGCCCTCCACCACCGACCTGTCGGCCGTCACGGTCGGGTACACCGCGATCGGGTACTGACATGGGCCTCGTCGTCGTCCACGAGAAGCCCCGCATCGCCAACGGCAGGGTGTGGGTCGATTCGTCCGTGGGCGACATCGACTACCGCATCAAGCACGGTGACGCCACGTTGGGGTGGCGAGGCGACCCGAGCATGTTCCTCATGCTGCACCCCGTCACCGGCCACTACGAAGTGTGGGGCACGGACCGGGCAGGCAACCAGTACATGTGCTGCTCGCACCCGTTCTGTGACGTGACCCTCATCAAGAAGCTGGTCGACGGCGACCCGACCCGCAATGACGTGATCGGCCGGATTCTGGCCGACAACGAGAAGTTGAAGAAGGACCGCGAGGACGCCGAGCGCGACAAGCGGTTGGAGGTTGCGGACAAGTTGGGGTGGGCGATCCGCCAGGACTTCGGCCAGCACCTCGGTGGGCGCAAGCGCACCCACGGCATGTACGACGGAAAGAAGGGCTGATGGCCGCAGTATCCAAGCATGGAACGTTGAGCGCCGGCACGGTCGCCACGGTCACGTTGACCGGGTTCGGTTCGGCCATCGAGATCTTCAACCGTTCCGCCACCTCCACCGATCTCATCTACATCACGTCGGGTCGCACCGCCGCGGCCACCACCGATCCTGTCGCCGCCGCCGACGAGACGTTCGTCATCCCGGCAGGCAAGTCGATCCAGATTCCGTACCCGGCCACGTCGCCGGGTGACGGCTGCGTCGTCAAGCTCATCTCGGCCACCACCCCCACGTACTCGGTGCAGTTGTACGCATTCCGCCAGCCCTGAGGTAGCGCCATGAATCTCGGAGAACTTCGCACTGCGGTGAGTTCCCGTATTGCTGTCCCCACGGCTGGTGATGCGCTCGCGTACGACGCCTCGATCGACGCCTGCATCAACGCCGCGCTGCGCGACATCTCGTCCGAGCAGTCGTGGCCGTGGCTACTCACGTCGTCGTCGCCCACGTTCGCGTACGGGGTGGCGGTCATCCCGACCGGATGCGGGCGCATCAAGACGTTCGCCATCGACGGCCTGCCTGTTCCACAGGCGTCGCTTGAGGACGTGCTGTCAGGTGCAAAGCAATGGGTGTGGGCCGAGGACGGGGCCAGCATCCGCCTGTCGCCCACGCCGAGCTCGACCCCGACTGCGACCCTCTGGTACTACCGGGTGGAGCCGACCCTGGTTCGCGATGCCGACCTACCGTTGCTGCCGGTCGTGCACCACCAGACCCTCGTTGCCCGGGCGTCGTACCACCTGAACGTGCGTCGCTCGGATGCGACGCGTGTCGCCGCTGATCTGGCCGAGTACGAGCGCGGGTTGAAGAACATGATGCAGTCCATTCACCGGGGCACCTCTCCGAAGGTGATTCGTTCCGCGTATCGGGACCAGGCCACCGCAAGGTGGACCTGATGGGACGCCAGTTCACCGTCGAGTACGACGATTTCACGGGTGGCCATTTCGTCGGAGATCACGAGATCAAGCAGCCGTTCAACTCGTGGGTTGGGCGCGGCGTCTGCGTGACCGCCGACGAAGGGTTCTTGATGGCTGATGGCGGTTGGACCTCGTCCGACCTCGCTACCGGGTCGGGGTCGATGCCCACCCCAACAATGCCGCTTGCCACCTATGCGAGTGGGGTGCCGACCGGCACCACATTCGTGATCGACACCACCATCTACCAGATCGACACGTCCGGCACCCTGAACACTCGGGGCACGTTCGCGTCCGCCCCCGACTCGGCCACGCACGCCGTGTCTGCCGCAGGTCAAGTGTTCTTCGTGAACGGGGCCAACCTGTACCAAGTACAGGATTCACCGACCTACACCAAGGTGGTGACCTCGCTCGCAGTCGCAGGGTCGTTCTCCGAGGGGGTGTGGCGTTGGAAGGACTGGCTGGTCGTCCCCTGGGGCGTGTCGCTGTACTTCTCGGCCCCCGGCGTCGATTCTTCGATGTCGTTTCCGTCAGGGAACTACATCGACATCCCTGGCAACCAGAGCATCACCACCGTCGTTCCGACCGCCGATGCGTTGTACGTCGCAACATCGGAAGCATGGTGGTCGATCACCGGGGTGCTGGGCGAGACGACAGTGCTGCGCCGGCTCACGAAGTCAGGGACCGTTCGTCGCGCATCGACGGCGGTGCCCCCTCTTCCGCTGTCGGCGTGCGAAGTGGACGCTGGCATCGCCTACATCGGGCCGACCGAACGCGAGCTGATGGTGTTGCAGGGCTCCGTCCCGTTCCGATGGCTGACGATGCGGGCCGATGCCCCCACATTCTCCCGGATCGTGTCGTGCGCTGACGCCGTGCTCGGCGTCACCTCCACGGACGGATACCCGCCCGACGCGTGGATCTGGTCGGAAACGGCGAGACGGTGGCGGCGCTCTCCGCTGCCCGAATCGTCGATCCTGAGTGGCACCGACGCTGGCACCGTCACCTCCACCGCCTACTACCCGGTCGAGGACTTGGATGCCCTCTCCTCCACGCTCGGCGTTCTCGTCGTCACGCACGCCACGGTGCCATCCTCGCGCTGGTCGGCACGCGTGTTCACTCAGGCAAAGAACCCGCTGCAACCCTCGGTGAGCAGCGGGGGCACCACGACGGCCGCACCCAACGAGTTCGCTGAGGCGCAGGTCGATCTCGCGGACTACATGAAGGTGGCCCCGTTCCGAGTCAAAGAGATGCTGGTCGAGGTCGACAAGGGTCGGACGGATGGCGCTGACGCCGCCGCCCGGTCGCTGTCAGCTCAACTCATCACCCACCCGATCATCGAGGTCGCTGGTGGTGGTGCCGCAGGGGCAGGCTCGGGCAGCTCGACTCAGACGGTGAACTTCACTCCCGGCGACACCGAAGCCGGCGATCGGGAAATGGTGCGGTTCCGTCTCGGTGACGCCGGCCCGACATTCACCGCCAAACCGCGCCTCACGTTCAAGGGCGTGAAGATCCGTCGGGTCATCCTGGTCTGTGAGGACGCGTGATGTTCCGCTTCTTAGAACGCTGGCAGGCATCGGTCGCCACCACGTGGCGTCGCTCGCTGCCCGACAACGCCGAATTGTTCCGGCTTCTCGAACTGCGCGACCAGCAGTTGGAGGACTTCCTGAACGCGGACCCTCCGTGGACGGAGATCACGACGTTCAGCAACTCGTGGGTGAATTACGGCAGCGGCCATCGCGAGGCCAGAATCTTGCGAGTCGGCGCACGCCGCTGGTTGGAGGCGAGCCTCAAGGGCGGGACGCTCAACGCTGTTGCGATCCCGCTCGGGGACGTGGACGCACCGCCACAGATCCTGCGGTTCCCGACCGCCGACTCAGGGGTGGCGCAGGTCGACACCTCGGGCAACGTCGCCCTCTACGCCGCGTCGAACACGATCCAGTCGTTCAACATCTCGTGGTCGGTGACCCCATGACCGTGCACCCCGACCGCTACTCCACGACGGGCGTCTCGTCTCGCAAGGCGGGGGTCGTCATCCACGACTCCGAAGGCCCGGACGGCTCCTACGACGTGCTCGTCCGTCTGCTCTCGCTGCCAGGCGACCGGCCGATCGCCGGGTCGAACCCGCCCCGCAAGTACGGCAGCTCGTACCACGCGCTCACCAAGAACAACGCCGCCGCCGAATACGACCAGGTGCTCGACGCCGATAAGGGGCCGTTCGCAGCGCCGCCACTCAACAAGACGTGGTGGCACATCTGCATCCCCGGCTACGCCCGCCAGACCCGCGACGAGTGGCTGAACGACTCGTCGCGGCAGGGCATCCTCGCCGTGGCCGAGTTCATCGTGGACAAGGCAAAGGTCGACGGGTTCCCGCTGGAACGAGTGAACGCCTCCGACCTCAAGGCAGGCAAAGGCGGCTACTGCGCGCACGCCGACGTGTCGCAGGCGTGGGACCAAACGAACCACACCGACCCCGGCAACGGATTCCCCTGGGACGTGCTCGCAGCCGACATCGCTGCACTCGTCACCGTCACCCCGCCACCGATTCCGCCCCCCGCATTGGAGGACAACAACATGCACGTCATCGTGGGTCGCAAGGACGCCCCCTCCGATCCGAAGCGTTGGGCGTGGGACGGCATCTCCATGCGCTGGATCGCCAGCGAGGACGAGTTCGTCGCCCTCTACGAGTCGCAGTACGCACTGTTCAAGCTGCACCCCAACTTCAACAGTCTGGCCAACCCGTACTGGATGCACGACTCCGACATCACCCGCTACTGCAACCCGTCGCGAGGTGTCGCGTGATCGCCTACTTCGAGCCCACCGACGCCCAAGTGTTGGGCGCGCTCATCGCTGCGAGCGCGACCGTCACGGTTGCTGTGCTCGCTCGTCAGTCGAACAAGCAGCGTGGCGACCATGCCGCCACCGCAGCGAAGGTCGACCAGTTGCTCACCGGCCAGGACGAGATTCGCGCCGACCTGCGTGACGTGAAGGCCGACGTGCGCGAGGTCAAGGAAGAGCAGCGCCAGCACTCCGACCGACTCGGCCGACTGGAGCGCATGGACGCAACCCTGACCGCCACCGAACAGATCGTCGCCCGCCCCCGTCCCACCCGAAAGAGGTCCGCATGAAGTTCACTCTCGCCGCCCGCAAGGCCGCTGCCACGTTCATCTTCTCGACTGCCGGCCTCTTCGTCGGCGTCAACGTGTTCGACGCCGATCTCGCCTTCTGGAAGCTGGTCGCCTCCACCGGCCTCGGCGCTCTCGTCAACCTCGCCTACCGATGGGCTGAGGCGACCATGAAGGAGGACATCTGATGGCCACCACCCCCGGCAAAGAGCAACAGTTCCAGGACGAGGCGTACTTCGTCGTCACCGACACCGACGACGGTTCGCCCGCCACGTACCGACGCGTCCCGGCGTCCAACCTGCCCGACCTGCCGGCGCTTATTTCACGGAATGCGCCGCCGCTCGCCGCCGCCTGAGCCCCCACTTCCCACCACCACTCACCCCCACTCCGAAAGGATCATCTCCCATCATGGCCATTTCGTTTTCCACCACGCTCCGTAACGCTCGCGCCGACGCGATCACCACGACCGCCGGCAACTCGGGCAAGTTGCGTATCTACAGCGGCACTCGCCCCGCCAACCCCGCCGCAGCGATCACCGGCACCCTGCTCGCCGAGCTGACCTGCAACGCCACCTTCGCCCCGGCAGCGTCCGGTGGCGTCCTGACTCTGAACGCGATCACGCAGGACTCCGCTGCCGATGCGACAGGCACCGCCACGCACTTCCGCCTGTTCAAGTCGGACGGCACCACCGTCGTCCTGGACGGCGACGTCGGCACGTCGGGGTCGGACTGCAACATCAACACCACGTCGATCGTCTCCGGTGCGATCGTTGCTGTGACGTCGTTCGTGTTGACCGAGGCCAACGCCTGACACATCAGCACCCCCACGACCACCGGAAGGGATAACTGACCATGGCTGTCGCCTTCACCGTGCTCGGTACCGGCACCCAAACCGCAGGGACGGCGGCATCGACGACAGTCACGACCGTCTCTGGTCGCCTGTACGCAGTGGTGTCATGGGGCTCGTACGAAACGTTCCTCGGCGGCGGGTACACCGGCCTCACCGTCTCTGGCCCGACAACCACGCAGCACATCTTCCAGAAGCGCGCATCGCGCCACGACTGCCTCGTCGCAATCGACACCTTCGTCGGATCCGGTGGATCGCAGACCGTGACCACGACCCTCAGCGGCCTCAGCGGTTCGCCCCGGTGGCCGGTGTGCGCCGTGTCGGTCATCGAGGTCACCGGCTCGACGTCGGTCAACCGGTCCGCCGGCGTCGGCAGCGACGGCAACACCGCGGCGTCGGTGTCGCACGCCGCGTCCTACACCACCGGCAACCGGGCCCTCGGCGCCATGGCCCTGGCGTTCTACGCTACCGGCGGCACGATCGCCCCCAGTGGTGGAGCAACCGAGATCATCGACGGGCTCATCATCGAGTCGGGCACCGGATCGGGCGGCTACGGGTTCACGAACGGCAACAACCTCGCCTACCACGCCCAGTGGGTGGATTCGATCACGTCGTCCGTCACGTTCTCCCAGGACGACTACGGCGAGGCCTTGGTCATCCTTGAGTTCGTCGGCAGCAACGACGTCACCGGCACTGTCGCCCGCACGCTGGGCGCGGTCACCGCAGCAGCAACAGCGACCGCGTATCAGAACGTGACGGGATCCGTCGCCGCCACCCTCGGGGCAACCGTGGCCAGCGCAGCGTCAGCCGAGTCCATGGTCGGAACGGTTGCTGCGACCCTCGGAACGGCCACAGCGACCGTCGCGGCCTCCGAGACCCTCGCCGCCACCGTTGGTCGGGTTCTGGGCGCAGTGACGGCGGCGGCCACCGCCACGGAGTCGACAACCGCGACGCTCGCCGTCACATTGGCGGCCACCACCAGCGCGTCGACCGCGGCCGTGACCATCACAGGGATGGTCACCGCCACCTCCGGCGCGGTCACGTCCACGATCATCGCCACATCGGCTGATGGCCCCGCCGGCACGGTCAACGTCACCCTCGGCGCGGTCTCGCCTGCAATCACCGCAGCCGAAACCATCGCTGGCGTCGCGACTTGCGCGCTGGGCTCGACGAACGTGTCGGCCTCGGCCGCCGAGACGATGTCCGCAGCGGTCGCCGCCACGCTGGGGGCGACGACTGCGGTTGGCGTCGTGGCCGAATCGATGGCTGGCACGGTGGCCCACGCAATGGGCGCTGCCACTTCGGCCGCCACCGCCACGGTCACCATCACGGGAGCGGCCTCTTGCACCCTCAGCCCAACAACCGCCGCCGTCACAGCAACAACCGCTGCGAACGTGACCGGCACTGTGTCACGCACGCTGGGCCCCGTCGTCGCAGTCATCATCGCCACGGCGACCATCGCCCGTTCCGTCCAGGGGTACAGCACAGCCTCCGAGCGACTCCTCGCATCCGTCGGGATTGAGGAGCGGGCGGCCACCAGCACAGCCTCCGAGCGACTCCTCGCATCCGCCACATTCGACATCTCACCGGAGACACCATGACCACCACACCACGGCTCATCGGACAACAGTCCGTGTTCACCATCACCTTCCGCGACGACGACGGCGCACTTGTCGACCCCGCCACCGTCACATGCATCTGGAAGCCCGGGCCTTCCGCGGCAGAGACCACCTACACGTTCGGCACCGATTCCGAGATCTCCAAGAACTCGACCGGTGTCTACGAATTCGTGGCACCGCCATTCACCTCCGCCGTCAGCCACTTTCTGCGTTCGAAGTCGACAGCACCGATCACCGCCACAGAGACGCGCGTCGCGGTTCAGAACTCCTCGTTCACGGCCCCCTGACCCACGGCGCATAGTTCAGAGATGCATCCTGTCCTTCCAACCTTCTCGCTCCAACGAATACACTGACAGCAGACGTGCACCGCCCGTCTCACGATGCGTGCCGAAAGAAAGGGTCACCAACATGGCGATCTACAACCCAGCAGACCCTTGGGGTTGGCAACAGATCGAGGCCGAACGTCAGGCGCGCGAGGCGGGCCAGCTCCCCGGTGGCGGCACGCGCTACGACCTGCCGAACATGTCGGACGACTTGGAGTACATCGCGTATCTCCAACAGGACAAGTACGCACGCGACCAGGCCGACGCCGACACAGCGCTCCGCAAGACGCGGGCGCAGGACGACTACAACCAGGCGCTCAGGCAGTTGGAGCAGCAGGGGCTCGCGGGGCGACGTGACACCGACACCAGTCTGTTGTCGCGCGGCGTCTACAACTCGGGTGAAGCGGTGCGCCGCCGCGACGATCTCGCCAAGGCGCTCACCCAGGGCCGCGAGCAGGCCGACGTGACCTACTCGCAGAACCAGGGAGACATCGACGCCGATCGGCAGCGGGCGCTCACGCAGCTCGACATGCAGCGCGAGCGGGAGATCGCAGCCTCCAAGGCCCGCATCGCCGCCGCGCAGAAAGCAGGCCGCGAGGCCGACCCCCGCTTCAACGGTTCGGGAGCTGGTGGTAGCGCGACGGGCGGCGGTGCGACCACGACGGCCACCGCGCCGCGCACCTACACCCTCCCCCAGTCCCCGATGCTCCCGTCGTCCAACGAGTCCGGCGTCGGCTACTCGACCGCAGGTGCTCGCACCGGCAGCACGTACAACACCTCGACGGGCGGGGGCAAGCCGGTCGGTGTCCCGGCGTTCAACACATCTCGCAAGCCGACACCCAAGCCGTACTCCAAGCCCAAGGTGGTGCAGTACTGATGTCTCTCGAAGAGGATCGCCGTCGCGCCATCGATCAGATGCTCGCCAAGCGCGGCCAGAACGCCATCGGAGCGGACGACCGCTACTACGGCGACACGATCGCCCCCACCCTCGCTGGCCCCACGTCGGACCGTGCCCGCATGTTCGACCAGGCGTGGGCCGACCGCAACAACGCCGTCGCCAACTCTGCCACTGCGAACGTCGGCGGGTACGGGGCGGCGCTCAACGCACTCCGCATCCAGAATGAGGAAGAGCAGTACCGCCAGGAGGCCGCAGCGAAGGCCAAGCGCAAGGGTTCGCAGCGTTCCAGCGGCGGGTCGGCCGCCGACACGGCAGATTCCGCCATCGTGAGCGCGGATGATCCGTGGGCGTGGGTGAAGGACTACATCGCCAGCAACACCTACACGGGTGCACCGTCGCCCGGCCAGACCTCCACGAAGCCGACCTACACGGGTGGTGGCAAGCCCGCTGGCGTACCGGCGATCGGCAGCTCCCGCCGCCCCCCGCAGCCGTACTCCAAGCCCAAGGTGGTGCAGTACTGACATGGCTCCCCCGATCCTGCCCCGCAAGAAGCCCGCCCCGCCCTCGGACTACACCGCCAAGATCGCAGAGTCCGGCCTGTCCGGGCTCGACGAGGCGCGCCGTGCTCGCCGCTACGGCGTGTCCGGCGTCCAGTCCGCGCTCGATGAGGGCCGACGACCCGTCTACGCGACCCCTGCCACATCGTCGGCGTCGTCGGCGTACGACAAGTGGCTCGCTGACACCGCCCCCACCTACGCATCAGATCAGTACGCGTACGGCCAAACGGACGGCCCGTACGCCGGTTGGGCCACCATCGGCTCAATGAACGACGCGATCAGTGGTCGGGCGCAAATCCTGCGCGACCAGAGCCGCGAGATGTTCGGAGCGCTCGACCAGATGGCGAACGAGAATCTGGACCGAGTGGCGTCGGACTACAAGGACAAGTTCGGCCAGAACTGGATGCAGGCTCAAGACAAGCGCACGGGCGTGCTCGATGCCGCATCGGCCAAGCTCGACGCGTTCGACGCGAAGGAGGCTCGGCCACCCACCCCCGCCATGACCGACCTGGATGGCGGCTACAAGGCTGGCGTTGCCGACAACGCGTTCGGTGGCGATCTCGTCCACCCGGAGAACCTGTTGGGGTCCACCGTTCCGCAGGCCGGCCCGACCGTGCAGCGTTCGTCCAACGAGTCTGGCGTCGGCTACTCGTCGGCCGGGTCGCAGCCGTTGGAGCAGATCAGCACCGACCGCCAGTCGTTCGTGGACAACACCCTCGACCCGTGGCGCGACCGCGAGGCGAACAAGTGGTTGGAGCAGCAGGACTTCGCGCAGCAGGGGTACGCGACCCCGATCCAGAAGTACGGGCTGCAAGCCGCCGCCGAGTACGGGGTGGACCCGAACTACGCCCGAGGCATGTTCTCCGACGACGGCAACATCAAGGACTACGTGACCCAGCGCGACCTCGACATGCTTGAGTCAACGGGTATGCCGTACGACGATTTCATGTCCGCCGCCAACTCGATGCTGACCGAGCAGGAGCAGCAGCAGGCGGCGAGTCAGAGCGCGTCCGAAGATCAGTACGCGCAGGCCGTCAACGATCAGGTGTACCAGGACACGGGCGGCGTCATCGGCGCAGACAAGCTGGCGCAGCAGGTCGGGCTTGCCCCCGCCGACGTTGCGGCGATCACCGGATCGGATGCGTTCCAGGCGTACACGGGCGAGATTTACGATGCGCTCGGTTCGGGCGATCCCGAGTACGTGTCGACCACGATGGGCGACGTGTTGCGGCGTGCAGCGTTCCAAGACCCCGCGCTGCTCAACATCTTGCAGATCGTCTACAAGGACTACATCCCGACCGATTTCAGCCTGTTGGACGGCTGACCGATGTCGTCGCTGGATGCCGTCCGCCTCGGCCTCCCTCCCGCCGCACGACCCTCGACCGGCCGTGCGGCCCCCGCCATGCCGCTCCGCATCCGCCCCCGTGCGGACCTCAAGGCGCTGCCTCCCGGCACGGCCGCGCGTGCAGCGAAGTCCGCCGACGAGAACACCCACCGCTCCCTGCTCGACCAGATTGGCGGCGCACTCAAGGGCGTGGTGCCCGGCGCGATTCAGCTCGGCATCAGCGCAGGCAAGGCCGTTGCCGCCCCGGTTCGCGCCGCCATCGACGTGGCCAAGGGTGACGAGAACATCGGTGACGTTGCGCTCCCGGCCATCACCAACGTCCTCATCCCGGCCGCCCCGGTGCTCCGCCGTGCGTTGCATGCAGGCTCCGACGAGCAGAAGGCGTATGACGCCAAGTACGCCGGATTGCAGACCGAGATGGTCGACTCGCTCGTGCGGACTGGCGGCAACCTGATTCACCCGTCCCGCTACGGCAAGGCGATCCGCAACGGTCGCATCGTGGACACCGTGCTGGAAGATGCGGGCAACATCGCTCTCGTGGGCGGCGCAGTGGGCAAGCTGCTCGGTTCGGGCGCAACGGCCGCAGCGGCGGCTGGCAACGCCGAGCGGGCCGCGACACTCGGCAAATGGGCGAACGCCGCCGAACGGGTCGCCAAGGTGGGTGGTGGCATCGGTGACGCTCCCGTGTCGGTGTTCCGCAAGGGCATCGAGGCGGCAGGCAAGGGCGCAGCGTCCGTCGTGGATGGTTGGGCGGGGATGCCTGCCGAGTCGTGGCAGGCGCGGCTCGCAGCGAAAGCTCCGTTGCTCACCTCGGAGGAAGGCCGGTTCCTCAAGTCGGGTGCCCGCCAGATCGGTCGTGACGCCACCCGCGCCGAGTCCGCCGTGAAGCGTCGCCTCTACCGCACCGTGCAGGACTTGGGCATCAGCGTGCCTGAGCAGGGTGTCGTCACCGCCGTACGTACCGGACTGGCCGACCAGCTCGTGAAGCTCATGGACGACAAGGGCATGACGCTGGAAGAAGCCCGCCAGGTGATGATCTCGCGCGACATCCCCGAGCAGACGTTGACCTCCGACGTGGCGCAACTCGCGGTGGACTACGTGAAGGGCTCGATGCCCGCCGAGCAGATGGCGAAGATCGACAAGTACGGCAACGTCGTGGACGAACTGATGGGCGAGCAGACCGCCCGTGCGCTCGCTGGCACCGGCCGCGTATCTGGCCCACTCGACCCGGCGCACCTCGGCAACGATCCGATCACGGACAAGGTGAACGCCGAGCTCGAACGGGCGATGGCCGACAACCCGACCGCCGACCCGAACGCACTGCTGCAGGACATCCTCGACAACCCGCAGTCGTGGCCTGCACGTTGGCGACCGGCGATGCGTTCGGCCGGTCTGGTGCGTCAAGAGTTGGGCGACCCGACGTACCCGCTGCGCCCGAACGAGATGCTGGACGCCGGCCTGCCCGCCCCCGACTACCTGCCGGGTGGCCGGTCCGACCTCATCAATCCGACCTCGCAGGGCACTGGTCGCGTTCCGACCCGTGAGGGCATCCGCGGGTATCAGGGCCTCGCATCCGAACAGGCCCGCGTCACCTCCGAGGTGCAGCCGTTCTCGGCCCGCGCGTTGGGCGAGAAGGCCGGGCGCGAGGCGCGGGTCACGACCGGCAACGAGGGCATCCACCAGTTGTTCAACGACAACCGGATCAAGATGGTCAAGGACGTGGTGCCCGCATCCCGTCTTGACGAGCTGCGGATCGAGGCGGAACGCCAGGCCAAGGCGCAGCGTGGCACCCCACGACAGATCGCTGACGCCACCGCCGAACTGTTCGGGCAGATGATCCTCGATGAACTGGCGTCCAAGGGCCTCGACGTGATCCCCGGCTCCCGTTCGGCCCCGGCGTTGGGTGACTTCGATCCGGCGTCCAAGGTGAAGTTCTCGATGACCAACGCCGATTCGGTGGTGCTCCCCGCAGGCGTGAAGGACCGGCTGATCCCGTACATGACCGGCCGGGAGATGGGCAAGTTCTGGAACGCCGTCGCCAAGATCAACACCAAGTTCAAGGGTGTCGTGCTCCCGTTCTCGTTGCGCTGGCAGTTGGGCGACGTGGTTGGTGGCATGTTCATGTCGTGGGTTGGTGGCGGCATCCCGCCGTGGGACCTGATCGACGGTATGCGCCAGATCAAGACGGTGGGGGAGCGGGGCACCACCGCCATCTTCGACAACCCTGCGTTCGAGGATGCCGGGCTCAACTTCGAGGAATCCCGGTGGATGACCAACGCCGAGGACTTGCCCGCCCCGGCCACGAAGGCGGGCAAGGCGTGGCGCAAGGCAGGCGACGTGCGGCGCGGCTCGTTCAGGGTGAACGCTGCGATCAACAGGATCAACCGGCAGGGTTACGTGCTCGCCCGGTTGCAGAAGCTGCTCGATGAGCGCGGCATCAGCCTTGACCTGGCCGACGAGAACCCGGCCGCATGGCAAGACCCCGACATCCAGCGGGCCATCACCGATGCCGTCGATGACGCCAACAAGGTGATGGGTGCGTTCGACGAGATGTCCCCGTTTGAGCGGCGCTACGTCCGCAACGCCTTCCCGTTTTGGGCATGGAACAAGCACATCACGCAACTGGCATGGAACACCGCGATCGACAACCCGGCCCGGATGATGTGGACGATGCGCCTCGGCACCTACGGGCAGGACCCGAACGATCCGATGAACGACCTGCCGTGGATGCAGGGCGGCATCCCGGTCGGAGACAAGATCATCCCGACCAACTTCGTCAACCCGTTCAACGACATCGGGGACGGTTCGATCTACACGCCGACCGGCGCGGCCCGAGCCCTGTCGCCAGCGCTCAAGTTCGCCGCCGCTGCCGTGGGCAAGGATGCCAACCGCGGGTTCGCTGACATCACCCGCCCCTACGACGGAGGCGGGCTGGATGCGCTCGGCCGACCTGGCGGATTCCGCCTCCTATCCCCAACCGAGCTGGCCTACCAGGCGATCAAGCAGACCCCGCAGGGTCGTGGCCTGTTGAACGTGCTGCCGACCTCGTCGGTGGGCGACATCGGCCTCGGCCCTCACCCCCGCTACGGCAACGGTGATTTCATCGTGAACCGCTCCGGCCGTCCGATTGACACGACCTCGCGTTGGCAACCGCTGTTTGGCCTGGCTGGCATCGGTGGCACCGATGACGCGTTGCCGCTCGTCTCGGATCGTGCCGACATCAAGCCCATCATCGACGCCAAGAACGCCCGCGAGCGCGAAGCCCGCCGTCGTGCCCGCAACACCATCACGTTTGGAGACTGACATGGCCCTCACCAAATCCCAACTCGCCCTCGACGCCCGCCTCGACCGCACCGAGGACGGCTCCGGCAAGCTCAGCAAGAAGAAGCAGATGATCGACGACGCCCTCGACCGGATGGAGGGCAAGCCCGACCCGAAACACCGGCCCACCACCGGCCTCGAGCGCAAGTGATCCTCAGGCGGACCGGCATGTCCGTGTTCGTCTGGCGCAAACCTGATGACTCGTGGCGCACCTGGGCCTACGAGATAGCTCGCGCGCAGGACGAACGCGGGTTGCGTAGGGTGACGTTGACGTTCACCCCGTTGTGCCGCGACAACCGTTCGATGCGGTTCGCCCCCAACTACTGGCCGACCGTGGAGCACGTGATGGACGGACTGATCGGCGCTGGCCTGATCGCAGACCGTGGGCCGGATCACCTGTGTCGCATCGTCCTGAACGCCGGGCGCATCGAGGGCGTGGACGGCCTTGAGGTTCAGGTCGAGGTTGAGGACTGACGCTTCCGTGGTCCGATCTCGTTGTTCATGCAGTCCCCTTTGGTCGGGGTTCAGTATGAACGTTTGCGGCTCGTAGCGCAAGGGGGGACTCACGCCGCTCCCCACATGAGCGCCACACTGTCAGCGGATGCGGCTCGCTCTCGTGCGGTGAGGGTGATTGTGGTCGTCTCCATCCCTCCACGTTCGCAAAGGTATGCGGCCACGTCAAGTGGTTGTGCCTGGTTGACGCACATTTTGTCCGACACTGGGAATCGGTGCTTGACAACGTTTGTGGTTTGCCACAAGATGGAGGGCAAGCCACCCGTCAGGGTGGACCCCGAAAGGAGCGGAGCGAATGCAACCCACCCTGATCTCGGCACGAGAGGCACGGGACATCCTCGACCTCTCGTCGCCGTCGTCCATCGTCTACCTCGTGAACAGCGGCGTGCTCACCCCCGCCCACAAAGGTGACGGCAAGCGTGGTGCCTACGTGTTCGACAAGGCCCACGTGGAGGCCGTCGCCAGGGCGCGTGATGCCAAGTGACGAACACGATCGTTCAAGCAGCAACCCGTGCGCTCGACGCCCGTGAGCGCGTGCGACTGTGCCCCCCGCAGTCGCCCGCCTGGCGCGATCTGACCGTCACCGCCGAGGAAGCATGGCAGGGGCTCGTCCTCGCCACCGGCTCGCCGGCTGCCGCACAGGCCGTCCTGTCCAACCGTCCGCCATGCGATCACGAGGACTACGCCATCGCCGCCGACAACACCGGCCCGTACCGGTACTGCGTCGACTGCCTTGCGACCGACCCATGGGAAGGTCCCGATGAGCGCTGAATCAACACCTACTTTCGAGATCCGGCCTGTGGACAGTGCGCTCGACTTCCTGGTGAACGCCGCACGGGTGAGTCCTGTGCTGCGGGCCAAGGTGCAGATCGTCGAGGACGAGATCCGACGACTGCGCCTCGCTCTGGTCGAGCTGTACCGCTTCGTCCAGGTCGAGTTCGAGACGGCCCCGTACGACCACGAGATGTGGACCTACATGACCGATCCAGGGGCCATCGAGGTGGCTCGGGGTTTGCAGGAAATGGCAGACAACGGCGGGCGGTGGGAGGAGTGAGCGCACAACGTCACGTCGAGCAGTCCCTGTTCCCCGAGATCAAGCCCGATCGGCCGGTCGGCTACTTGCACGATGGCATCAACCCGGCGTTCCATGCGCCGATTGCCCGCTGGCAGGGCCGCACGTGGATCGACACCGATCCGGCAGCGCTCGCCCACCCGTCCGCCCACGGCCAACAGTTCCGCATCGGGGACGACCCCGCCTGCTGGACAAATCGTGGCATCCCGTCTCGCATCGCAGGGCGCTCAGGGCGAGTCTGCTTGTGGGCCGTCCGCACCGTCGAACATCCGTCCCCGCTGCTGCTGGACCCGCACGATCGCGTCTGGTTGGAGGTGAACCCGTGAAGCGCATCCTTCTCATCATCGGCGTCATCGACATCGTGCTGCTGACCGCGCTGTTCGTACTCATCGGTGTCCGCTGGCTGCTCAACGGCTGCAAGTTCGACTACGGCACCGACGACCGCGACGAGTGGACCGACGACGACGAGCACGAGGCGACCGCCGAGTACCTGCGGAGCACCCCCGATGCCTGATCTACTCATCGCTGCGGCGTGTATCACGGGACTCTGGCTGTACGCCCATTGTCTCCGTCGCCGCTACCGCGACATGTTCGCCATCTACGAGATGTGCTCCCCTGTGCTGCCCCCTCCTTGCGGCATTGGGTTGAGCCACAAGGCCGAGGGGACGGGTTCCGCCACCCGTCCCCTCGGCCCCCAATCACACAACGAAAGGAACCCCCAGTGACCGCGACCATCGACATCGACCTGTACGGCGAGGACGATCAGTCAGACGAGTGGGTGGCATCCGCCCCGCTTGACCCCCAGAACCCGTCGTGGATGGAGTCGGCCGCACGCCGCATCCGCCGCATCCGCAAGTACGAGACGGAGCGGGCACTGCTGGAACAGGCGTACGCCAACGAGATCAACCTGTTGGAACGCCGTCGCGACGAACAGCTCGCCAAGCTCGACGCCAAGGTGGAGTGGCTGGCCGACCCGCTGCGCCAGTTCCATGCAGCCGTGCTGCGCCTCGACCCGGAGCGCAAGACGATCGTGGTGCCCGGTGGGTCGCTGCGTTCACGCACTCCACGCAAGCCCAAGGTGTTCATCACCAACGAATCCGAGTTCGTGGAGTGGGCGCAGACCAACGCCCCCGATCTGGTCAAGACGGTGTACAAGGCTGACCGTCCGAAGATCGCCGTGGACCGGTTCGCGCATCCGACGTTGGAGCCGGGCGTTGCCGTTCCGGTGGTAGCCGAGTCGGGCGAGCTGGTGCCCGGCGTTGAGATGGTGCTGCCGGTCGCGACGTTCGACGTGGTGACCGAAGCCGACGAACAGGTGGGCGACCTGTGATCCGCACGTCGGAATCCATCGCCGCCCTCGCCGCCGCACTGGTCGAGGCGCAGGGCGAGATGCCGAACCCACCGAAGGAAACGAAAGGGCAGGTCGGTTCGCAGGTCCGGTTCTACGCCGACCTCCCAACCCTGGTCGAAACAGTGAAGCCGATCCTCGCCAAGAACGGGTTGGCCTACGTGCAACTCCCGTGCGACACGCATCCCGGCGCTGTGGGTGTGACGACCCGCATCATGCACAAGTCGGGGGAGTGGATGGAGGACACCGTGTCCATGCCTGCTGGCAACAACGGCGCGCAGGGTGTCGGGTCGGCCATCACATACGCACGTCGGTATTCGCTGATGGCCGTCCTGGGCCTGGCCCCCGAGGACGACGATGGAGCCGGCGCATCGCAGCCCGCTCCCCGCCCGCGTGCGGCAACGTCGAAGCCTGCCCCGCCCAAACAGGAGCAGACCGACCCGAACGCGATCACGTCGGCACAGGTCACCAAGTTGCAGGTGCTCGCCAACGAGAAGGGCTTTGCCGAACGGCAGGCCCGGCTGACGATGTGGGCCGAGGTGATCGGCCGCAACGTGGGCACCGCCAACGAGCTGACCAAGGCTGAGGCGCACAAGCTGATCGAGCACATGGACGCGTTGCCGGTGGTGCAGCCGTGAACATCGTGCTCATCGGCAGCGACGACAACCTGCCCGAAGTCGCCAACCCGTGGGTGCCCCCCGCCTGGCACGCCCACGCCGCGTGCAAGCGGATGGGGCCAACCTCGCTCTACGCCGATCGGGGCAACTCCGAACCCCACACCGCCCGCGCCAAGTTGGTGTGCGCCGCGTGCGTGGTGCGGACCGAGTGCCTGACGTACGCGCTGGACGCGTGCGAACGGCATGGGGTGTGGGGTGGGGCGACCGTCAACGAACGCAAAGAGATGCGGATGGGTCGGAGGGCAATCGCATGAACGAAACGACACCTACTTTCGAGATTCGACCCCAATCCCCAACGCCCAAGGAGGGCACCATGAACATCACCGATCTGCCCACCATCACTCTCGCTCACGGTTCGCACGGGTCGCCCGACGATGGGATGTGCCTGCTCGAAGCGGCCGCCTACCTGGCGGGTGAACCGCACTCGGATCACCCGCAGTGCGTGTGCCCCGTCCTGGCAGCGTTCGGTCGTTCCTGGAACGACTCACTTGATGATGAGGCGCGGAACCGTCTGCTGAAGCCGTTCCTGCCGCGCCTGCTGAACACCCGCTCGACCCCCGATGTGCAGGATCGGCGTGCGTTCATGGCCGCCGACTGGGCGGTCCGCACCTACGCCCCGGCATGGCTGCGGCTCGCTGGCCTCGACGAGCACGCCGACAATCTGGCCGAGCTGCGCGAACTCGACAGTGTGCAAGCGTTCCGTGACGCCCAAGCCGTCATCCAACCCGCCAGAAAGGTAGCGGCCGCCGCTCGGGCCGCCGCTTGGGCCGCCGCTCGGGCCGCCGCTTCGGCCGCCGCTTGGGCCGCCGCTTGGGCCGCCG
>ERZ724522.702-NODE-702-length-20402-cov-4.858947_pt1 | contig 20402 bp, 27 predicted proteins | sample MGYA00376055_ERZ724522 | MGnify/ENA primary metagenome ERZ724522 (study PRJEB28724, sample SAMN07190884) | wastewater metagenome | isolation source: effluent of sewage treatment plant in Hong Hong | place: Hong Kong | collected 2016-03-17 ... | reverse complement strand
AAAATAGAACAATCTGGATGGTCTGGTGAAGCGCTTATTCTGTCGGGGAGAACCGAGTTTTTCGCGGTACAGCCTAGAATCGGTGACTTCGCGGAATACGTTGTTGGACCAGATGGTAGCCAACATGTTTGGTCAGACGCTTTCATGTTTCGTTGTTTGAATTGTGGTCAAATGTTTGCCTGCGGAGGCGAATCTTGGAGGTGCCGTCGGTGTGGAGCGTACGAAGGGAATGCCCATATCGGTGACGTCGGAAACGACCTTGAAGCGGCATGGTGCGATGCTGGTAACCGCGTGCAATGGAGGGCGGAGTGATGTCGGTACCAGGCAGATACTCCAGGGTATCAAGGCGCATCTGGAACGACGAGAAGGTCCGGCGACTAACGCCACCACAACCGTGTGGCCAATCGCTCTTCGTGCGGCTGCTTGTTGGGCCAGAGCAGAACAATATACCCGGACTATTTCAGATATGGGAATCCGGATTCGCTGAGTCGCTCGGGTGGGACCTGAAAGGGTTTCGGGAAGCCTTTGCCGAAGTATCTCGAGAGGGTTTGGTCAAGGCGTCTTGGAAGGTTGGTTTGGTATGGGTCCCGAACTCAATCAGGCACAACGAACCAGCTAACCCTAACGTGGTTTTGTCATGGGAAACAGCATGGTCGGAGCTGCCCGATTGTGAGCTAAAAACTGAGGCATATCGCGTGCTTTTGGGTTGGGCAAAGGATAAAGGAAATGCTTGGCTAAAGGCTTTCCAGAAGGCTTGCCCAAACCATTCCCTAAAGGGTATGGCGAAACAAGAACAAGATCAGGATCAAGAACAAGAGAAAGAAGAAGAGCCTCCGGCGGACGATATTTTTCCCCATCCGACTTCCGAAGCGAGACCCAAACCGATAGACCCGATGCGCGACCAGCTAAACGGATCACAGCCTGGCCAGCGTCCGGATGTCGTCCAGGTCCACGAGCTTTGGAAATCCACGTTCGGAAAAGCCGGCGCGAAGATCGGAAATCCGAACGGCGCACTGGCGATCCTGATTCGCGATACCGTGCGAGATTACGGGCTAGACGATTGCCTGGCGGTCGTGAGGCAGGCGCCAAACGACGGAATGGTCAACGGGAAAGACGACGAGCATGGTAAAAAACACGACGATCTTTTTTACATTCTTGCTCAGCGCACGTTTGATAGATTGCTCGTGGCCAGCAAAAAAACACGAGCACATGTTCCAAAACAATTGACTGCAATCGAGCAAATTGCCGCTGCAAAAGCGAGGGGGTCATGATCATCACCGCTTGGCCGTCGCTGGTTGATACAGCCGGAAAAGAGCGAGAGGTCGACTGGGAGCGATTGGCCGCATGGTTGGCGTCTCCGATTGAGTTCCGAGGTGCGGAAACACCAGGATGGTCCGCGGCTGCGTTCATTGGGCCCTCTCGCCGCGCCGACAGGTGCACCGCTGTCCATGCCCTAGTCCTTGACTTCGACGACGGGAAGGCGCCAAGGAGCGTCATAGAGACACTATTCCGTGGACACCGAGCTCTCGTCCACACCAGTAAGAGCCACACGGCTGAAAATCAGAGCTACAGGGTCGTATTGGCGATGACCCGTCCTGTGCTACCGGCCGAATATACGATTCTATGGTCGGCCGTAACGAGAGACTATGCCGATCGCGTTGACCAGGCAGCCAAGGATTGCTCGCGATTTTGGTTTGTCCCGTGCCGAACGGAGACAACAGAGTACGAGTCGTTTAGATTCGATGGCGCTCCGCTTGATGTTGATGCTGCGCTCGATGCCGAAAACGAGCGCATAAAAAAAATCAACACCGAGATCGCGTCGCGACGCATACCAAGGCAAAACTTGCCAGGACGAATGTCTATTGTTGAACGAGCTAGCCGTTACGTTTCAAAAATGGACGCATCAATTTCTGGCAGTCACGGGCATGACGCTTTATGGTCGGCGACGCTAGCTCTCGTCAAGGGATTCTCGCTTTATACAGCTGAAGCAGGAGAGATTTTACTATCAGAATTCAATCCACGTTGCCAGCCGCCGTGGTCAAAGCGTGAGATTGAACACAAGCTAGATAACGCTCTAAAGGCGAAATCAGAATCAGGGTATTTGCTTGGAGACGCACCGAACTACGAATACCAAGCAATTACACCAGTGTTGCCAATCGAACCGGCAACGGAGGCACCGTTTACGCTTGCAGATCCTGACGGGATTCCTATCGACGAGGCCCCGAATGAAAATGATGTTTCTGAAGTTGCTTCGATTGTACCGCCAACGATATTTGAGACGCTCGGGATCGTAACCATCCAATCGTTGTGTCTTGATGTTTTAACTGACATTGACAAGCCTCGCAATAAGTCAATGTGTAGGACTGGAATTACCGAGATTGATGCCGCAATCGGTGGCTATCGTGGTGGAATGGTAACCGTCATGGGAGCCGCTACGAACTTCGGCAAAACTAGGTTTTCGCTTATGTCGGCTGACATTGCTGCGAAGGCCGATAAGCTCGTAATCTATTGCACGCTCGAGGATTCACCGTTGCTATACGGAAGGAGCATTGTTGCTCGTCGTGGACATATAAACGCGACACGTCTTCGCGATGGTGACGTAACATACGAGGAGCGCAAAAGAATACTAAACGTTGCTCAGAGCGCGCAAAAAGAGCCTTTTATGCTCAATTGCATCGGAAAGTCCGCTGAGTGGATCTCTAAGGCTTTGGCGGATGTTTCAAAAGAACGACATATTGACCTTGTAATTATCGACTACGTGCAACGAGCTAGAGCTGAACGGCGTACTCAAGATAGAAGGACAGAGGTTACTTTTGCAGTAGAAATACTGTCTAACACGATCAAAAACATAGGCGCAGCTGGGCTTTTGCTTTCGCAGTTAAAACGGATCGAAAACGGGAATAGACCGACCAAAAACGATCTAAAGGAGTCCGGCGACATCGAAAACATGGCGGAGCATATTATCCTTGGATACACGAAGGAAAATTGTGACGGTGGAGTTGACAGGCTTCTGTTCTTAGACAAGAACAAGGACGGGCCAGTTGTAACCGCTGACATACCGTTGCGATTTGACGATGTTAGCGCTTCGTTTATTTCATCAGAATCGTTCGACGGAGAAACTCAGCGCGATGTCGATGAAATCTGCGATTCTATAGGATAGAAACACAGCCGAACCAAAGTAATAGGTAAAGATGGAATTCAATAACTCGTTTCTGGAAAAGTTTCAAAAAGAGGCATACGAAACCGCAGTATCGAAAGGCTGGCACGAGTCGGATGAGCTCGACGCTAACGGTCATCCGACAGCAAGGCAAAAACTCGCCTGGCTTGCACTTGTAACCGATGAACTTGATGAAGCTGTCATCGAGAGGGCCAATGGTAGGTTTGATACGTATTACGACCTGAAGGGAAAACCTTGCGGTTTTCACACGGAGTACGCCGACGCTCTTATTCGAATCGGTGACATGTGTGGAGCTTGCGGATGGAAGCTGAGTGACCGTAGCGGTGGACACAGCGGTAGAGCTGTGTCTCTAAAACGGAATGTGTTTACAGAGGCCATTCGCTGTGGTGATCAGAAAACTCAAAGTGAAGTGGTTAGTCAGTTGTTTTGGACGATAGTTTTCGAATGGAGACTGTCACAGATTTATCCAACAGAATGCGCTCTGTTAAGCACATTGGATATCAAGATGGCCTACAACAAAACCCGGTCGCATAGGCACGGAGGGAAGTTAGCATGAGTACTTTGAAGTTTTTACGTAGTAGTCACGTCCCGTCGTGGTCAACGTTTTGGTTATGGGCTCAAGCCGTGAGTATTTCCATAATGGGACTATGCGCCACTGTTATGATTTTTGGTGGCCAAAAAGAAACAGGTTACGCGCTTGGAGCGCTGACTCTCTCTAGTATCACATGTTTCTACACATCTATGACGTACACTAAAGTATACAACCTTATCAGTCAACAAAACGAAAGACAGTATCATGACTGATGGACTCAATCGTGTAACGTTACTCGGAAACCTCGGAGCGGATCCTGAGATTCGCTCAACAAGCGGAGGTCAAGCTGTTTTAAAGCTTCGGTTAGCCACAACCGAGAGCTACTTAGACCGCAACAAACAGCGGCAGGAACGCACCGAATGGCACAGTGTCGTCGTCTGGGGGAAGCGCGGAGAGGCGCTATCGAGGTTTCTTCAAAAAGGCTCACGTATCTTCGTTGAAGGCTCTATTCACACGTCTAGCTACGACGACAAAGACGGAAACAAGCGTTACAAAACCGAGATTAACGCTAGCAATGTTGTGCTATGTGGTAGCGGGCAACGTGACGCGGCTCAAATCGAAGACGCGCAGACTCAAAGCGCAGTGCAAAGTGGCGGTTATTCAGAAGGTGATTACGGAGGCAACAACGGCGGAAAAGACGACGATTTTCCATTCTAAGGTATAACAATGAGATTTTATGTAAAAGAAATCGAATTAGAATTAACCAGAACATGTATTGGAGCACACCGCGAGCAGATTACGTTTCGTTGTGAACGATCTGGTAACTTGAATCAAGAGGAGGCTATAGGTTTTCCGCCTTATCTTATTCCATCAAATTGCGTCACCGTACTTGATGAGTTCGAATGTGACGAAAAACATCCAGTAAGCGGAACTGAGGTTTTTCTAAAATTGGAAAGCTTTAAGAAACCAGGTAAATACAGAGTGCTTCTTGAAAAGGTGAAGAATCATGACCATGACAAACCAAGACGACGTTAAAAAGCTTCTAGACGCGATCGAAAAAGCTGAACTAGAAAACAAGAAATTTCGAGAAGATATGGCAAAAGCTGTATCCGAATCGAACGCATTGGTTTCAGAAGCTGCGGATAAGTTGTCAGCATCGATGACGCCGCTAGATGTAGAAAAGCGAGCGGCCGTGCTTCAGTCTAAAACTACATTAGCGAGCGCTGTTATCATAAGCGGCGCAATACGAGTTGCTGTAGCTGATTTGTTGGCCGCTTCGCAAGCCACAAAAGGATTTCCGTGACAACATACACAGCCAGAGTATCAACCGTAGAAATGCTTAAAATTCTTTCGGACGATCCGGAGACGACGCGAGCATTCTCGAAGGGAAAACGCGGACACGGGGAAACGTGACAGTCACTGTTTCAGTTTGAGGCTATGCTTGCGAGGTTCCAATCTCAGGGTAGATTACGGTAACCGTATGCAAAAAGGCGGATACAATCACGAGATCGAATGGTTCCTGAACGAGGTTTCCGGGATTCTCGGCGAGCGGTCGAATTTCGGCGGCCTCGTGTCCGCGATCGAGCGCGGTGGTTCTGGCGGTTGCAGTGGGACCAAAGGCTGCGGCAGAGCATCGGTTGACCCGTTCGAGAGATACGGAGCCTTGCAGGATAGTGGCGGCAGGTCTGTACACGGCGACATGGAGCGAGTCCGAGAATGTACCGCTACCTGGCGACTGCTAGGAGACTACTCTCGCGACCTGTTGGCGGCTAGGTACTGTTGCAGTGTGGACAAGCTTACGCCTGGGCTACATGGGCAGCTGGGAGACTTGGCGGCTGTGTCCCTTGTGGTAGCCGCCAAGCTTGACGATGAGATCGCGGCATCCGGAAAACCGAAACCGGACAAATCAATCGTCGAACAGGTGATTGACGGAGCTACCCAAAAAGGCGCCCTTCGTTGGATTGAGAAATTGGCTGGAATAGCGCTCGAGATGGCACACGGCGATTGGGAAATGTGCAGGGCGCTGGTTTGATGCCGTCCGAAAAGCCGAATAAATCGAGCAAGCTGTCTGTATCTATCCCGCAGGCAGCCAAGATCATCGGGATCAAGCGGTCATGGGCGCACGAGTATTTTCGACGACTCCACGATGCAAATCCAGACTACGGCTTGCTCACTCGCAGAACCGAAAACGGAAAATGGCGAGTCGAGCTACAAGCACTGTTCGAGTTGAAGCGAGGTAGTGGTTTAGCGGAGATGCAAGAGCTATCAGGCCGAATCGGAATGCTTGAAGCCGACTACGTAACGCTCAAAAAACGCCTGGAAAATATGCAAACAGCACGTGAGTTAGACTCAAAAAAACGTCCGGTTCGTCCGTAAAAAAAACAGCATATAATATACGCACACGCGCGCGCATCTCAGACAGAGAGGAGCGGCAGCGTCCCCGGCTAGACCGTGCGACGACATGCGTGGTGCCCATCAATGCGGCCATCCCCATAGAGGGACACGCGACGGCTGTAATACCGTCGAGGCCGCTGCTCTAACTGTGTCTAGAGGTTGACACAACAAACAACGCGGCAACCTAATGCCATCTCACCACGCTGTCGCCGAGCGCAAACGGGCGTAATGGGGAGACCATGGGGAAAAGACGAACTATCGAGAACAGGGACAATGCTCCTGGTCGTGGACGACGAATACGTACTGAGTTAGTGGCACCGTTCCGAGCTGAGTACCTACGCACTGGCTCGCTAACTGCTGCGGCTAGAGCCGTCAAGTTGCCACCGAGTAGTTGCCAGGGGATGGTTGCAGACGCGGAAGCAGATGAGGTTTTCGTGTCGGCTCGTAGGTCGTACCTGACGCGCGGGTTGGATCGCGTTGAGGCCATGCTGATTCGCTCAGCTGAATTTGCATCAGAGCGAATCGCGGAAGGACCCACCGTTGACGCCGTTGGCAGCATCGTTGATAACGGCCCGCAGTATTTCAGAGGTCTAGCGGACGCTCACCGTTCTTTAGTAGCTAGAGCTGCGAAGGAGAAGCCAGAGGGCGAATCTGACGCGAGTAAATCGGTCGAGATTGTGATCCGTACGACTGGAGACCAAGCCGCTACCACTAGCCAACCGCCGCCGACTGGCGATGGCGCGAATTGATCTATCGTTTACGGCTCCACAGAGCTGGGCTCACGGGATAATTAGCACACGGCAAGGGCCGACAACTCTTGTGATGCCGTGGGGACGCGGCTCGGGCAAGAGTTGGTTTTCTCGCACAGAGGGGATCTGGCTAACAGCTGCGAAGTATCTCGGTAAGTCACGGCGAAAACTTGGCTTAGACACGCAGGGTAATCCGGTTGATTTCGGTGAGATTCGCGGGGTTCGAATCGTCGGGCTTTGCCCAACGTTGAAGCAGTTTCGCGACATCCACGGTGCTGCTCTCGAGGCCGAGAATGGCGGTCAATGGTCGTTCCTTGGAGGTCGACTCAATCGTTCGACACTCCGTATAGATTGGCCTGATGGCAGTTGGTTTCAACCGATGCCAGCGGCCGCGGCATCTAGCAAGTCGGGCCGTGGCATACGATGCGACGTTGTGCTGCCAGACGAGGCCGATGACATTGACATTGAAACGTTTGATTCGGTTGTCCGCCCATGGTTTTCTGAGGGTTGGTCGCTAAAGCTAGTTCTGGCAGGTGGAACGCCGCGTCGTGGTAGACACGGGCTTCTTTACCGACTCCACAGGTCTGGCATTAGCACAGTCCCGATGGACGCGCGGTATTTCTCGCGCGTTGCAACCTACAGGGATTCACCGGAGCTAGTTGATCCGCGCGAGGTAGACGACGCTAGGCGTAACATGTCGCCTACCACGTTCGCGCGAGAGTGGGAATGTGACTTCGACTCATCCGAAGGCTTAGTCTTCAATTTCTCCGAAGATTTCCACGTAAAAGAACCGCCGCCGGGAATTTCGTTTCAGCGTCGTGGCCTTGGTATCGATCACGGCTGGGAGGACCCAGGCGTCTTCCTGGAGTACGGGATTATCGGCCACGGCGAAGATGCAATCCTTTGGATCAACAACGAGCATTATCATCAGCATAAGCCAAATCACGAATGGGATGAGCTGGCTCGGTCCAGTTATTACGGCTGGAAGGCGTGGGCTGACCGCTCGAGACCAGACCGCATCGCTGATTTGAGACGAGCCGGGTTAGAGATTGTCGGCGCGGAGAACTCAATCGAAGCAGGAATCGCTCGTCTTGCCCAACTGATGGCAATTCGACACGAGGAGGAGTTGCCGGATTGGTCGAGGTTTTACGTTAATCCCCGATGCGTGAACCTAATCCGAGAACTCAAGAGCTACCGCAGAAAACAAGATCCTCACGAAACTGGGAAGTTCCTTGAGGCGATAGAGGATCGGAACAACCACGCTATTGACTGCGCTAGATACATAGCAATTAGCGAATTCGGGCCATACGCTGGCTCACAACGGACCGAAACACCAGACGCATGACCGGAGATATTACAGGACAGGACGCCGCCGTCAAAGCGGTCCGCGCGTACACCACTCCGCGTATGCTGTGGATGTCCAAACTGCGAGCGTACGTCGCTGGTACGCAATACGATAATCGCGTCAGCTGGCACGATAAAAGCGTCCCGGTTTGGGATCGGGCACCGGCAATTGTTTGGCAAGCTGCCGAGGGCGCGATCACATCAAACGAAGACCTCCTCCTCGGTGAGGGCCGCTACCCATCGATTAGCTCAAAACCGTCCGAGGACAACGGAGACGACGACGAGCTGCTAGACGAGGAATCCTCGAAAGCGATCGACAGACTTATTGTCTCAATCGAAAAGGAAGCGTGCCTTCGGGCGCATAATAGAGAGCAATACGGGAACGCTCAAAGTGTCGGAACGTGCGTCGGAATCATCGGTTGTCGCGGCGGCAGACTATTCGCTTGGTCCGCGTTGGCGGAGTACTGCGAATGGCAGCTAAACGAGAACGAAGAGGTCGTACGGCTTACAATTAGTTATCCGTATATCGATCGCAAAAAGGGCACAGATGGCCGTTGGTTTGCGGTGGCAAAGGTTTTCCGTCGAGTGATTGATGCTGTTCGCGACGTTACATTTCTCCCGGCGGAAGCGAACCAAAACGGGACGCCTATAGTCTGGGTTGAAGATCCAAAGCTAACGATTGAGCACGGTCTCGGATTCTGCCCGGTAGTCGTTCATAAGTTTCGCGCGCCCAAATCACTACACAATGAAACCGACGGCAGAGCGATCCACGCCACTGTTCTTGACGAAATCGATGCATATTGCCTACAAGCGTCAATTCGTCACGATGGCGCGATCCACTCGTTACCTCAGAAATACGAGATTGGCGTCGATAGAGGATACAACCCGACGGGCGCCGCGTCTTACGTTGATCCTGGTTTAGTGGCGACCGCTACAGGCAAAGCAGTAAACCCACTGAGCAACCCAATCGCGGAGCACTATTCAGCTCGCAAGGTGCCCGATGGCGCTCGAATGCAAGGGCCTGGCTCGGTCTGGCAGTACAGCAATCCGGATACAAAAGTTGGTCAGCTAGAGATAAGCGAAGGAGCTCTGCGAACGTTAGCCGAAACGATGGCTAACCTAAAAACGCAGATAGCTGAAACGCTCTGCTGGGTAGCTTTGAATCCGGATGAGATAAAATTCGCCGCGGCTCTGAGTGGCAAAGCGATTGAACGTATGATGGCTCGGCAACTCAATCGAGTTGCTAAAGACCGCGACGGTTTTGGAAACGGATACATCATCCCGATCTGCTCGATGTTACTTCGTGTTGTTGCAAGAATTGGACCTCAGCTTCGAACGCGTGGGGTAAAGAAGGCGCTGCCGAGTTTACTGTCATTCGTTGAGTCGACGACTAGCCCAGACGGCTCGGTCTCTGAGCAATGGAACGCTCCGCCGCTATCACTCAAGTGGGGCGCTTGGTTTGCACCTACGCCGGAGGATGAATCCAAGATTATTGATACTGCGGCGAAGGCAAAAGACGCTCAGCTGATCACTCAGCGTACGGCTGTTGAACACATCGCTCGATCATTTGGAATCGATGACGTGTCCGCTTACTTGGAAGCCCTCGAAGAGGAAGTCGATGACAACGACGAAGAGGAAAACGAACGCGCGGCGCGAGCGATAGCTCTGGCACATGCAAATTTAGCAAATGGCGCTACCAGAAAACGAGGAAGCGAAGGAGAACCGAAAGCGGATTCTAAAGGCGGAAGCGGAAGCGGTGTTGCTGCTGCTGATGCTACGAAGAAAGAGACTGTCTCCAGAGCCATCGTTGAGCCAAATCGAAAGATTTGAAGGAGCGCTAGCTGACTCGATTCTTAAAATCAGAATCGACGCTAGGCGCGAAGCGCAAGAATTTTCTCGGTTAGTCCACGGCGGCGGCCTTCAGAAGTCAGGGATTGGCGAGCTCTTAGATGACGCAAAGCGAGCCAAACGATACGCTGCGAATGCATCAGGTCTGATTGTTGAAACGACCGAGCATGGGAAACCGTTGATAAAGACGATCGATAATCGTCTCAAAACGATAGCCATATCCGAGAGCTCAGGCGCTTACAACGAGGAACACCGATTAGCCGTCGCGGAACGGGCCGAGCAGCTTGGGCTTGTCGAGGTTTGGGACGCTTCGCTCGATATGCGAGTTTGTGACGTTTGCGCCGACATGGATGGAACGGAGGCTATTGACGGTGAGTTCCCGCAAGGCCTTGTCCCTGGCAATGTTCACGCAAAATGTCGATGCACAAGCCACTTCATTGAAAGACACTTGATTAATTAGAAAAACGATGCCGCTCAAATCTGGCACGAGCAAGAAAACCGTTTCGTCCAATATCAAAACCGAAATGGCAGCTGGTCGACCACAGAAACAAGCAATCGCGATCGCTTTGAGTAAAGCGCGCGAGAGCAAAGGTAAGAAGAAGTGAAACGCTGTTTGATTTGCGGACGAGACTGCGACGATTCCGCTGAGACATGTCCAAGCTGTGGTGAAGGCTCCTGGGAGGTCAGCTTCAATGAGCAGCAAGCCGAACCACAACTGTCAAACCAACAGCAACGGAAGGGGCGCGGGCGATGAATCGCGCATCAACTGGCTACCGTTCTGTATCCGTAAACGTAACGAGTAACAGCTGGGTAAACCAGGCAAATGACGCGCCTAATGGCGTCTTTTGCAACGCCGCGTCAACGATTACCGGAGCGCTCGCACACGACACAACTGAATCGAGTTGGGTTCTGCCAGCCGGGTATTCACCGTTATCGTTTCGCTCGATCAACAAATCTAGCACGACCAAAACCGGGTTCTTTGTAATTTACGGGGCGTAATGCGCGATCTTCCGCTTATCGCCAGATACCTTGAGGCTATCGATGTTAGCGTAAACGACTGGACGCCAAGCGCATCGGCCGTTGCATCATTAGGGCAGCCTAATGGCCTACTTGTTACAACAAGTGCGGCGACAACTGGAGCAACACAGCCTGAATTAAACCCCAATGTGCTGACTGTTACATTGGCAGGCGGCGGACTTTTTCACGTGTCTTTCAAAAAGATCACGAAAACGGGAACGAGTCAAAACGCTCAATCAAACGCTCTTTACGCTATTTGATATCGGTAACACATGGTGACAACTTGTACGAATTGCGGCAGTGACGCTCTAACCTACGAACTGAGCGAAGATAGTCGAATCGAAGGCAAGTGCCTCGTTTGCGGCGCAAAGCTGCAAACAGAAATGGACAATCTTAGCGTTCAAAACCCACTTGGTGCCGTCACTCAAAACGAGCCAGCCGTAACAGCTCGAAAAGCATCGACAGGAATCGCGACGGTATTTAATACCACTTCAGAGCCTTTGGATATCGTCAAGGCGGCGCGTTCTCGGATGCGTGAGCTCAACGCAGAGATCAAACGGCTAACTAAGCTCACTCACGAACGAGACCAAATCAAGAGACTGCTCGAGGCTGCAAAAAAACCAACTGGAGCGAGGGGCGCGGTTCAGTTGCGTCGCTGTGGCTCCTGAGAAAAGAGAGAAATGGCAACTATTACTGGAACCAAGAAAAACGTAGCAATTATCCAACGCGCCCGTGGTCCTTTTGGATCGCTCGGTGTTTACGCTGTTACCGTTGATTTTGCGGCGTACACCGGTTCGACTGATTCTGGAGCGTTAGCTGATGTCGGTGCGTTCATCTCCGCGTCCGTGCGAGATGGGAAAACGCGAACCTTGCGCTCGGCTTTTTGCGCGGCAGCTGGATACGACGGCACGCAAGCGGTTTACGTCGGAGACTGCACGGTTAGCTCTGACGCCATGACGTTCAATCTAACCGATAGCGGCTCTTCCGAGCTTACCAGCACCGTCGCGACCACTGTCCCGGTAACGCTCTTCGTTGTGTGTTCTGAAGCTTGATAGTTACTGACAACCAAATCCCTCGGCGTCGCCGGCCGAAAACGGGCGAATAGGGAAAATGGAAAACGTAGAAAATACCCCAACGCTACCGAGCCAACAGCAACCAACAACGCCCGCGCCAGTGCAAGGTCAACAGCCGGAATCGAAACCGCATGTACTTGCAAGTTCGATCCCTGAAGAGGCTCTTACCGCAAGGCTAGAAGCTGCTAAACGGACAGGTCAAACCGAGCTACTCAAGTCGCTTGGTGTTACTGATGCCGCTCAACTCAAGGGGGCAATTGATGCTCTCAAAGCGGCGGAGGATGCAAAGCGGACCGATGCCGAGAAGCTAGCTAACTTGCTTGCTGAAAAGCAAACCAACGAAGCAAAGCTCGGCGAGTACGCAAAGGCGATCGATAGCGTTTGGGCAAGCGAATCAACGAAGCTGACAACGGAACAACTCACGGCGATAACCGCGTTAGCCGGCGATGACTCAGCAAAGCGAATCCAAGCGCTGAACGCGTTACGCCCAACGTGGGTAGCTGCTCAAACTCAAACAACCACGGCACCAACTACAGCGCCAAAACCGCTTGCAACAACCGCGGCGCCAGCGGCCGCACCAACACCAACAGTTACTGAATCAACAATCGATCACGCTGCTGAATGGCAACGCTTGCGAGAGATTAACCCTCCCCGTGCGGCGTTGTATCTCGAGCAGCATGAACGAGAAATCTTCAAATGATTTGGCCCCTACACGACCGGGGCAAGGAATGAATAGATGACAATTTCACAGTTTACCCTTCCCCAAAATTTCTTCGACATCACCAGTTCGAAGCTTCTACGGGCTCCACGCGCTGAGTTCCCGTATGCGAAAGCGATCCTTGCGGCTCTCGGAAAAGACCTCGAGGGAGCCGATGGCCCTATGGGACACATCGGTCGCGAAATTACCGGAGCTGGTGGCACGTTTGGCCCGCTCGAAAAGGACGCCTTGATTCTAGCTGGGACGATTCTCAGTGATATTTTCACGACTCCACTTGAGGCTGGTTTCAAAGGGCTCCCTGGAACTACGGTGCGATTTAACCGCCCGAAGTACGACTCGACGGTTTACACGTTAGCCAGCCGCGAGATTGGGCCAACGCAGAGTATCTCAACGGTACCGATCACGGCTTCCAGCGAGCAAGCGTCAATTACGCTTAAGCGTTACGCTGGTCCTTATGACTCGATCAATAGTCGAGTTGCTCCGTACGGTATTGATAAGCTCTCGGCTCAAGTCGGTGTTCATCGCCTTCCGTCGATCGTTGGCGAGTACATGAAGTACGACTACCACCGATGGCTCGACGCTGTCGCGGTCGCGCTTCTCGATGTCGGTGCAGGCATTTGGCCTTCCGGGTTCAGCGCTGACAACGACATCACCGCAGTTGGTATCGGTAACGTGACTTACGAGCAACTGATGCGCACCGAGCAGGAGGCAGACGACGCGAACCTGCCAACGTTCGGCGATGGCTTCCGCGTGATCATGGCGCCGCCTGCGATGAAAAAGCAGCTCGCTCTAGATACTGAATATCAACGGGCCAGCGAGTTCCATCCGGAAATGAACGCGATCTTCCCGAGCTACTTCAGATCGGTTGGCAAGTTCCACCTTGTACAATCCACGACGCTAACGTCCGCCGCGAACTCGTCAAACGTAACCATTTACAAGGCTCACATGATTTGTCCCGGAGTCTGCGGCGTTGCTTCTGGAGACGCCCCACGCGTCGCCTACAGCAACGACGACAACTACGGCGAAACCGCGAAGCTGATCTGGGTTGGTTACCATGCGTTCGCGAACCTGGATTCGCGTTTCGTCCGAACCATTCACTTTGGAGCGTAATCGATGAGAGCCCCGAATAACTACGTACGAACCAACGGCACGGCTACGCTTTTCGCGTCCGGTGCCGCTGGGCAAGCCATCGATGGGACAGCTATCTCGACGCGCAACGTTGAGCTAGCGTCGCTATCGAGTCTAGTTGTTGTTGTTGCGAAGACCAGCACAACTACGTTTACCGCGAAATGGCAGGTCAGTGACGACGGTTCGACCTACTACGATGTGGCCAGCTCAAACAACGCAGCAAACGTCGCGGTTGCCACCGGTACCGGCTCTAGCGTGACTACGAGCAAGGTGCTCGACGCGCCAGCTAGTGTCTACGCGTGGAACTGGGCACGAGTCCGTGTTATCACCGCAGTGAGTACCACCGACGGAACAGTTGATGGAGCAACGGTTTCTTACCGTCACCTTAAGGATCGGTTTTAGAAAATGCCACTAACCTCGGGAGAACTCGACAGGATACGCGCTGAGTTGGGTTACAACGTACTCAACGTCGGAGCCGAGCCGTTTATCGGCGTACACGCCGTGTTCTCCCAGGTAATTCAGCCGTATCTTCGAGAAGGAGCCGACACGACCTCATCGACGTCTGTCGTTGAGGCAACGTCTGGATCATTCGTATCGTTGAGTGTTGCCGATTCTACTGGCATTGTGCTCCACGAACGGGTTGCTGTTGATGTTGACGACGCGTTCGAAATGGCAACTGTCCGTTCTGTTTCTGGGACCACCGTTGGCGTGATCTTGAAAAAGGCGCACGCCGGAACATATCCAGTTACGGTCGATGGCGGCCTGATGATTGTTCGGCAATGCCTATCTGGCATATTCAAAACCAATGAGCTAATCGAGGAGCTCGACGGGACTGGAGCGCTAAAACAGGTCGATGAGATCGGGTTTTACGATTCTCGAGGACGAAGCCGCCTTGAACTTCTCAATGAGCAGCTGGAACATTGGCGCTCAAAACTAGCAGCCGCTCTTGGTATCCAACGCAAACAAATCTCTGGCTGCTCCGGTGGTTGCATCGCGCTGTATTAACAAATGCGCACCGTTGATCGATACCGCAAAATAGCCGACAGGTGCCGCGCTATCCCGGCCAAGTTCGGACTGCGAGAATACGATGTCTCTATTTTAGTCGTCGGCTACACAGGTGATTCACTAGGCGAAGGCACAGTTTCGGATACAGAAACCAAACTAACGGTTTACAAAGGCGCGCCGCCAAAAGTCCGTTTCCCCTCTCAACGTGAGATCGCTCTCGGGATGGCAGGCCTCGGAACGTGCATTGTAGGACCGTTCACTCCGTATTACGGAGCTGGAGGTATCCCGCGCGGATGGCTCGATGGCAGTAACCTAGAGCGCGACAAACAGATGCTTCAGTTCTGGGTGATTGGGCCAAACTTCCCCAATGGATGCGCGCATCGACTCGATAAGTTTCAGGTCGATAATGCGCTACAGGTCAAACTTGAGCTTGTACAAGTGGAGCCAACCGCGTAATGGCAAGATCGTTTGACTCATTCGGCGCATCACGCTTCCCGCTTGCCGCAACAGATGGGTGCGCAGTAAATCTCGACCCTGGGCTTGCTGCAATCAGCGGTCTTATTTGCGCAGCGGTTGAGGCAGACTGTGGAGACGCTTGGCGCAAGATTATTTCGGAACTCGAAGCAACGAACTTTCTTGCGAGTTCAACGGGGCCAATTGGGACAGTCCTAACAACGATCCCAACGCCTCAAAACATGACGCAGATCAAATCGACGTGGCCAATTCTTGCAGTCTATCGCGAGGGTGAGCCGGACATTGGCTCTTACTCGATCGATTACAGAAACATCACGCAACGATGGTCAATCGATTGGGTTGCTGGTCCATTCGGACCCGACACACAACGCAAGGTCGGCCATTTCTGGGTAAAGATTCGCGACTCGATACTAAGCGCCATCACTCAAGGAATGCATCCGTCATTCGATAGCGGCAAGTATCAATTCCGAGGTCAGTTCTCGGAGATTTGGCCAATCTCAGCAGCGGGTCCAGCTGTGTCGGATACGCTTACGACCGAAAAGGGTTCTGGTTATTTCGGCGGATCAATCATTCTCCAAACGGTTGAGCGTCTCACGTTTCAAAACAACGCCGCCGCTATTGAGACCGATTTTGAAGGTGGTGCGTATCTTACGCCAAATGACGGCTACGGAGACAACGCGACTGGTGCTGACGTAACGGTGAATTACGGAAACAAGACAAATCCAACTGGTGACTAATGCCTTTCGATGTAGCTTCGCTTTACAGACAGAGCAACGCTATGTTTGGTGCTGTTCAGCGGACGACATGGCAAGCGGCTCAAGCTGTAGGTGCAAACTCTGAGGCGTTAGCAAAGGTCAACTCGCCAGGCAGAACATACCAAATGCGCGCCGGTTGGTATCATCGATGTTACGTTTCTAGCGGAACAGTAATCGGTGAGCTTGGTAACAAATGCACTCATGCGATCTTTCCAGAGGCTGGAACTGGATTGTGGGGGCCAAAGCATTCGTCATACACGATCTACCCACGACGTAAGAAATGGCTTTCGTGGGTAGGGACTGACGGGAAACGTCACTTCGCGAAAAAGGTAACAGTCAAAGGTCAGAAGCCGCAGTTCGTTGGTTACTCTGCATTGTTCGGCAAGAGCCCGCCTTTTGCGTATTCCGGGCAAGTGCTTACGCGGAACATTTCAATCATCGAGCGAGAGCTCAAGAAAATCGAATAGAGGATCATGACATTGTTAAAATTCAAGGGGAATCCAGAACACCGGGTTCCGCGACCTGATTCGTATTTTATCGGGCAACGCCCGCAATATCTTGGGCTCGAATACCGCGAAGACGGTGAGCTAATCCCTGCCGAGTTCACGGTCGATGACTCCACGGCTAGCGGGCAACGTTTCTTGTCTCGAGTTCGACGCGATGGATCGTTTTCTCCAGTTGACGAGGCGGCGTCCGCGGCAATTGGCGTCGAGCTCAAATCGCAACAGAAGGGAAAGGCGGTGACGTCCAATGGCTGATGCTATCGCAATTACTGGTCTCACTGCCTCTTGGCGTGTTCCAGGTGTACTAGTCGAGGTCGCCAATGCTGCCGGTCCAGTAGGCGGGACCACTACCGATCGTCCAACGGTGATCGTGATGCCGAAATTATCAAGCGGCACCTATACCGTTAACAAGCTCTATTGGCCGTCCAAGGCCTCAGAGGTAGAGGCTGGTGCTGGTCGCTTGTCGGCGGCTTGCCGTGCCTGGAAGATGGCAAAGCGCGTCAATAAGACGCAAAAGATCGGAATCATCTGTTACGCTGAATCATCCGGCGGCACTCCAGTAGCGGCGTCGACGTCTATCACCGTTTCCGGCACAGCAACCGGGACGACGGTGTGGACGCTTGGAATCGCTGATACGGATACATCCGTGCTCATTTCTACCGGAGATCTAGCGGCTACTGTCGCCGGTAATATGAGAGCCGCTCTAGCGGCAAACGGTGTGATCGTAGCTTCCGGTTCAAACGGTAGCGTGATTCTCACGTACCCGCATGTCGGGGCTCGTGGAGGTACGAGTACCTATAAGCCGATTCGGCTAACGACCAACACGCCTGGCGCCGGTATCACCATTGCGCTACCTGGAGATCTTGGTGCCTCTACTCCTGGTGTAGACGGGACCACGACAGAGGCGTCAAACTTTGCGGCTGCGCTAGCCGCGAATTCCGGGATCTGGATGTATAACATTATCAGTGATCTCGGCGGTGACTCGACGGCATTATCGGGCCTAACGTCGTTCCTTGCAGCCCAGGCGCTCCCATTGGTTGGCAAACGTGGAACGGGTATCGTTGCGCACAACGGTTCATTCTCCGCGGCATCAACGCTTGCTCTTGCTCGCAACTACGAACGGTTGACGATGGTTGGCGCTCCGGCTTATCGAAATGCTCCAGACGAGATCGCTGCTGCTGTCGGCGCATTGTTTGCCAAATACGAAGCGACCGATCGGACGTATCCGTTTGGTGGTTATTCTGGCGAGGACTTCCCGCTCACACCCGTTGCAGACTCTACACTGTGGCCTGATGCAGACGACTGTAACTCCGCTATTCTTGGCGGGGTGATGCCGCTGGCTGTAACCGCAACCGGCAAGGCGTACATTGTTGATGCGACCACCACTCGAATCAAGGATTCGACTGGCACTTACATCGACTACCGGGCGTATAAGCGGCATCGAGTGTCGGGTGCTGACGACTGTGGCGATCGTGTCCAGTACACGCTAGCGATGAATATGCATGGTAAGAAGCTAGCAAGCGACCCTGTGGATTCGCGTGGACAACCCGTCTACAACAACGTCGTTCCGCCGAAGGTTGTGTATCCTCGAACGCTTAAGAAATACGTTGCGAAGGTCCTGCGAGATCAAGAAGCAACCGGTCAAGCTCAAGACGCAGAAACTTCAGTCGCTTCGCTTCAGGTTGTTGGTACCGACAACGTTGAACGCGTTCTGTGCTCGTTTGAGTACAGGACGATCGATCATGCATCGCAAGCGGGCGTGTTGGTTTCTGAAGTAACGCCTGGGTAATTAGGAGCAAAAAACTATGGCAATGGTTGATTACGCGAGGCCTTGGATCGAGGTCGATGGTGTGCGCTGTATGCAAGCGACGTCGATTAGTTTCGAGACCGAATCGGGCAAAATTGAGGTCTATACAATCGACGGAGGTTTTACTGGTGTCACTCCAGGCCCCGGCAAATGCACCGTTTCGATTGACTACGCGATCCCCGCTGGCGGGTACGAGGTGAACTTCCAAAAACATTGTTGCAGCGTTGGTCGCCACACGATCCAATTCGGTGTCGGGCCAAACTCGTACGTCGGTGAAGGCGAGTTTATGACTGACAAGCAGCAAATGTCTACCAAGGATAGCGCGTCCGGTTCGACGACTTGGGTTGGCGAGCGATCTGCTATCTCGTGAGGTAAATAAAAATGGACAATTACGGGGCACCATTTCCAGACAAAACACCTGAGGAGCTCGTTCTGATGCTGGCGTCGAGAGACCCAGCTAGCGAAGTTGTAGATTTCCCAATCAACCAACTTGTTTTGGATTCACGAGGTAGGCCAGTCCAAAAAATACGGATGTGTATTTTGAAGGCCTCTCAGAAAGTGCAGGCGAAGGCCGAGGCTGGGCGATTGTTGCGCGCGCAATACAAAAACGACTACGGCCACCTACCTACAGCTGACGAGATGGCCGCGTTCGATATGCAGCGGCAATTCGATGATTTGTTAGCTTGCGAGATCCTCGTTCGAGCGTGCCGCACCGAAGGCCGTATTAATTCCGGAGAAGGCCCAGCTGTCTACGGTGCTATTTTTGAAAGCGCCGCTTGGATGCTGGATAACATGAGCAGCGACGAGCTTGGCATCCTGTTCCAGAAATACATGACAGTCGAGCTAACTTGTGGAGCTCGCGAACAGGTGCTCGATGATGATCCGTTGACGCTAAAGAGGTGGATCGATAAATGTAAACGAGGTCTATGGGCACTTGGCCCTTTACAGGTATTGGCCTCGGTGGACTTGGCCGAGCTTTTCCTCACGTCTGCCAAGGTCATCGACAGGCTCGAATCGTGTGGATTCCCGATCCTCGACCCCCAATACGTGAACTTGCTGACTTCTTCGAATGCCGAGTCGACGAGCTCGATTACGGAAAATACATCCTATGGCGAGCAGCCAGAGAACTCTACCCCATTGATTAGTCCTGAACGAGCGCGTGAATTAGCTAGCCAACTCCGCAGCAAATAACAGACTCGCCACACTGTGTCCGACGTGTGCCCCGTGTTGTGACGCGGTGGGGCTTTTTATTTAGTGGCGCTCAATGCCGATTTTTATCAAATACCAGTATCAGATCGCCGGCGAAGCTGACATCAAGCGTTCGCTAACGAGCGTCGCACAGCACGCTGAAAGAGAAAACGCTCGTGTCCTTAAGAGCCAAACGCGTTTACGCGTCGTGTCGCAATCTAGCTCTGCCGATGCGAAAGCGAAAGATACGACTAAGGCGACGGAACGCGCAGAAGAGGCGAGATTAAAAGCTGAGGAAAAAGCAAACAAAAAAGCGACAGCAGCCGCGATCAAGGAACATGATCGCGCCGAACGTGAGAAGACCAAGCGGACCGAAAAAGAGGCTCGAGAGCGCGCCAAAATAGAGGAACAGTGGGCGCGTAAACAGGTACAACTAAGAGACCAGCATTTTCGTGCCCAGGAGCGCAAGCAGCGCGCTGAGGAAGCGGCCACCGCTCGAGCGCGTGCTCAGTTTTACGCGACAACTAAGGGCGTTGTTGGTGGTACCGCTAGAACAGTTTCTAACATCGCCGGTGGCGCTCTGGCTGTGTCCGGGCTCGGAGGCGTCGCGTTAGCGGCCAACGCGTTGCACGGTGGTATGGCGACTGAGAAATCAGCACTTGGTCTAGCGAACCAAATGGCTGGCGAAG
>ERZ724522.701-NODE-701-length-20407-cov-10.262235_pt1 | contig 20407 bp, 24 predicted proteins | sample MGYA00376055_ERZ724522 | MGnify/ENA primary metagenome ERZ724522 (study PRJEB28724, sample SAMN07190884) | wastewater metagenome | isolation source: effluent of sewage treatment plant in Hong Hong | place: Hong Kong | collected 2016-03-17 ... | reverse complement strand
AGCGGCGGGGTGCAGCGCGAGCTGGACAACGTGGTGCCGTTCCGTGGGGCCTAACAGGTATTAGCCGGAGCGTTCAAGGTCTGCCATGTACCGCAAGCTCTCACGCCGTCAGCAGGAAGCCCGCGCCCGCAAGCTCGAAGCGATGCTCAGCGGCAAGGATTGCGCGAGGATGGCGCGTCCGGCACCTGGCCGCGCGCCTGACCTGCCAGAACTGCGCCGCGAGGTCATCGTGATCGACTATGACACCGGAGAGCCCGTGACGCACACGCTGCACCTGTACCGCACGCGGCGGGTGGACACCTACCGCATCGATGCAGACGGCCAGCCGTGGCGCTGCGGCGGGTGGACTGTGGCGCTGGCCGGGCTGCGCAAGGCATACCCGCGCGTGCCGTCGCCGCGGTCTGACTTCTGGAGCGTTGACCCGTGACAGACGATTCATTGAGCGCCGCCGAACTCGCAGCAATCACCGGTCGCACGACGCTACGCCAGCAGGTTGCGGCGCTTGTAAGGAGAACCGATGACGCTTGAAGAAGCCCTGCTCGTCGCAGATTACGGCGGCGATTGCCGAGCAGCACTGCAGGTGCTGGCAGAGGCCGTGCGCACGCTGACTGCCGACAGAGATTCGTGGGCAGAGCAGGCGTCGCAGCGGGCGCAAGATGCGCTCGATCTGGTGGCAGCAGAGCGCGAGCGGTGGCGTGCCTGGGTCGAAGAGGCTGTGAACTACGTCGGCTGCGAAACGTGGTCGCCATCGCTACGGGAAGAAGGCGAGCGGCTGCTGGGCTTGAAGGTCTGAGCAGAACCGCTCCCGCATCCGCGCCCGCTACCTATGACAGAATGCGCCGAATCCGATGCTTCTATGCGGGAGCGATCAGGCCGCGGGCCGCATGAATGCTAGGGCTCGTGGTGGGACTCAAAATCCCCCGCCGCAAGGCGTGCCGGTTCGAGTCCGGCCCCGGGCACCAGAGCGAAACGCGGTAGCGCGCACTAACTTGGCGCCTTCGCTCCCGCACTCGCTCCCGCATCCGGCCCTACTTCGACACGCCCTTCGCCTTCTCGAACGTCCTCAAGCCGCCGATCCCAAGTAGGCCGGTGATGACCACCCAGAGAAGATCGAGGTTCAGCGACGGCGGCGCCGGCCACCCCTTGATGGCGGCGAACCACGCCAAGAGCGGCTGCAAGATCGTGGCGTAGACGAATCCTGCGCCGCCAGCCCAGCCGAAGAACGGCCGCCATCCGGCCACCCAGATCGACGGATGCGCAGCCTCGCGCGCGTTGATTTCGAGCTGCGCGATGACCTGCCTCAGCTCTCCCTCGGCCGCGAACTTCAGGAAGTCGGCCTCCACCTTCAGACGGTCGGCCTTGTTCTCCGGGCCGAACCGATCGAGGATGGCCTTGCCGAACTCCAGCAGCGGCGGCAGCAGAAGCGGATTCATGTCAGCTCCACATGGGCCGCGTGCCGGCCCGGTCGATGATGAGCGCCTGGTGGCGCGGATTGGCCGAGAAGCTGATGTGCACCCAGCGGCCGTACTCGAGGATGAGCTGGTCGTACTCGATCCCGCTATCCCGCAGCGCCGTCGCCACCTCGGTCGGCCCGCCGAAGCGCGGGACGATGATGTCGGCCGCTTCGCCGCGCATGTGCTGGCTGCCGGCGGTGCCGCCAACTGCGGCATTCACGGCCTTGGACCTGTAGCCGCTGGTCACGATGATCGGCGCACAGCCGAGCCGCACCCGCACAGCTTCCAGCCCCTGCGCCGTGCGGATCAGCGCCGGCATCAGCTCTGCCGGTGGCGTGTTGTCCAGTCCGCGGCGCGCGGCTTCCTGGCTGACAACGAACTCGGCCAGCGTGAAGTGCGCGGACAGGTTCACTTTCTACCCCCTGACGCACTGATCGCCTGCCCGATGTCCACCGCCCATCCCTTGATGACGCCGAGCGCCACAGCCAGGGCCACCAGCGTCGGAGCCGCCCAGCGCACCAGCCGGCCCATCGTGCGCCCGGTCGTCACCACGTCCTTGATCTCAAGGGCCGCCTTCATGGTCTCCTGCGTGGCCTGGCTGTTGGCCTGCAGGTCGGTGACGAGCTTGTCCATGCGCTTGTCCTGGCGCACGACTGACAAGTGCAGCTCGGCCATCTGCTCGGTCAACGTGACATGCCCAGAAGCCAGCATGCGCACGGACTGCTCGACGGCATCGATGAGCTCGACCAGATCACGAGCCGGTGCGCAATCCTCGGGGCCGGGGCAGTCATCCGTCGTCGGTTGAGTGGCGCGCGCCTGCATCGTCAGCGCCCCGCACAAATCTGGGAGGTCATCACCCAGCCTCGGGTGCCGTCTTCATTGCGCCGGCACCGCCATTGCTGGAAGCCCCATGTGCCCATTGCCAGGTCGCCGCGCACGATCTGCGACGCCGGCACGTTGCGCTCCGGCAGCGTGCGCACGGTCACGCACGTGTGCCCGTCGATGGTCCACGGCTCGACCTTGCGGGCGGGGCAATCCTTCGGACGCGGCGGCATCTTGCAGCCGACAGCCCAGTAGCCGTTTTCGTTGACGCGGTAGCCCGGCTTGCCCTCGCGCGGCTCGATGTCGCCCTTCCGCGGGCCTGCCCACACCTCGCCGATGCCCGGTGCGCCGCATGCGGTGCCCTTGGTGATGTCGGCCTTGGTGTAGACCTTCTGGGCGCTGGCGGCCGACGCCGCGGGCGCAGGCTGCGCGGCTGCCAGCAGCGGCGCCAGCGCCAGGGCTGCGATGATGGATCGGGTCATGGGATTTCCTTTCATGCTCGCTGTCGAACCGCGAACGCGCGCGAGCGCGTCTGCCACCTGGGGTACAGGATGCCGTTCAGTTCCCGCAGCATCCCGACCATGCCGTAGCGCTGCATGTGTCCCGGCAGGTCGGTGCACGGCAGATAGGCCACCTCGCCGGTCTGCCCCTCGATCTGCTCCATCTCGTGCAGCGCATCGCCCTCGTCGAGCGTCAGGTGCTCCATGTCGAACCGCACCGTGCGCAGCCGACGCGATGCCGACGGCCACTGCGCCCCGCTGTGGGCCTGGCCGATGACGCTCAGGTCTTCGTGCCCGTCGATCAGTCCATAGTTCGGGTTGTACGTGGGCGCAAACGCAGGACCGACGAAGACACGCCCGATCTCGATGTAGCCCGCCGCGTTGCCAGTGTCGACAATCTCGATCTCGTCATATTGCGCGCTGGTCTGCGATGTCTGCACCACCTGCACGTCATAGACCTCGCCGTCATAGCTGCGCGGGGTGAATCGCCAGGCGTCGACCGCGCCGCTGTCCGCAACATCGCTGCCGCCGCCGGTCGTGCCGCGCATCCAGCGCACAGTGGCCGCGCTGCTCAGGTTGTGCCGCATCAGCACCAGCACGCGCGCAGTCACGGCGCCGCCGTGGTTGATGCGGATCTTCGTCGAGGCGGCAAGCGCGTTGCTGCTGCGCGCGGTCTCCGCCAGCGCCCAGGTGCCGACGTTCGTGACGGGTGCACCGGCCAGCCATGACCCGCCCGTGATCGTGGCGCTGTCGATGCGGTTCGGGAAGCCGATCAGGAACGTCGACATCAGGCCCCCGGCGCGGTGAAGTTGCGCGAGGTGAACGAAAGCGTCTGCCCGGCCGTGAGCACCGGATTCGTCAGCCACATATCGCCGTCAGTCGATCCGAAGTAGATCGCCGTCGTGTTGCCGACGCCTGCCGTGCTGACGTTGCTGAGCGTAACCGTGGTCGACGAGACGGCGAGGACCGTCGTGTCGTCCGGCACGCCCGTACCGCTGACGGTCATGCCGACGCTGACGCCGGTGGTCGACGTGAAGGTGAGCGTGTTGCTGTTGGCCGCCGTGCTGGCGCTGGTCGTGAGCGTGAACGCCTGCGTCACTGCGCCCTGCTCGTGCACGGTGCCGCCGCTCGACAGGATGCGGTAGTAGCCCGCCGTGCCCGACGTGCTGACGGTGCCTGACCACGTGCCCGCCAGCGCAGACGTGCCGCTGCTCGGTGCGCCCATCCAGTCGGATGGCAGCGTCAGTTCGGCAAGCTGAGTGCCGCTCTGTGCCGTGGCGCATGTGGCCGGGGGTGAGCCCGTGCACACGCGCAGCTTGGGCGATGTGCCGATGGTCGACTCGTACGTGTCCAGCCAGGCGTTGCGGAGTGTGGTGCTGTACTGTTTGGCCATGGTCACTCCCAGGGTGCGAAGCCGCTTGGCGGCGCGTAGGTGAAGGTGGCGTTGATGGTGTGCGCCGCGGCACCGGGCGAGCTGGCCGGAAAGTAGGTGCCCGAGAGCCCGGTGTAGCGCGGACTGGTGCCGGCGGCGGGGTCTCCGCCGTTGATCCACGCGCCATCTACGGCCCACCAGATGTAGCCCGCGTCCAGGTCCACAGCCACGCCCACCACCGAGCCGTCGAGCACGGTCTGGTCGGTGGAGTTGCTGCTGCCGTTGGTGTAGGTGTGCACCGGGCCGATGCCGTAGCTGTCGGCGTCGCCGCCAACCCATGTGGCGGTGGACGTGGCGGCCTTGGCAATGCCCGTTGTTCCGAAGGTGACGGCGGTGCCCACGGTCACCTCGAAGTACCACTGGCCGGCCGACTTTCCGGTGGCAGACCGCAGCAGCTGGAACACGGCCGTGCCGGTGGCCGTGAGGTCGCCGCCGCTGAGGGTGATGCTGGCGTGCTTGTCGGACGCGTTCCAGGTGATGGAGGTGCCGTCGGGCGGCACGATGGCGCCGACGATGGCGCCCAAAAAGTCGCCCATGGCGGCCATGTTCGACGCACTGTCGGCAGCCACAGGCGCCACGATGGGGCCGCCGATGATGCGGCCGGTGAAGTTTCCCATCAGCTCGTTGATGCCCAGCGTGACGGCGGTCTGCGCCACCACGTCGGGCGGCGGCTCTTCGCTGCCCCAGCTGCCGCCGGGCTCGCCCGCGTCGGCCGGGAAGGCGCCGCCGGTCATCGACCACTCTTCCCAATCGCTATTGTTCCCCCACAGCGTGATGGTCATCGCCTGCGCGTCGAGGTCAAGCTCGATGCCGACGATGCGCATCGCCACGCCTGCGCTGTAGCCCAAGCGGTCAATGTCGAGCGTTACCTTGTCGTGCAGCTCCAGTCCCAGTGTCGTCGCGTCGAACTGTAGACACCGAAGCGACATCAGATCGCGCCGCGTGCCGAACAGGCGCCCGAACCGCTCAACGAATGCGCTCTGAGCAGTCGAATCCGCAAAGTCGTGCCCGTCAATGTCCAGATCGACGGACATCGCGTTCGGGTAGCGGCGCCGCACGGACTTCGAGAAGCCGCGGAAGCTGACGTAGTAGCCCTGCCGCGTCAGCAGGTCTTGCATCTCTGCGCTGGCGCCAGAGAACACGGTGCACGGCCACGATCTGCCGGCGCGCACGTTGACCTGCCACACCGGCCGCTCCATGCCGGGAACGGGTAGCCTGCGGAAGTCACGACTGTTGTCTGTCGTGAATGTGTAGACCGAGGCGTCAGACCCATCTTCCGGGTCCATCAGCGAGACACAAAAGAACTGGTCGAGGCGATTGAACCCTGCCGCGCCCAACAGCGCCTGGCAGCGATCCGACATGATCTGCGCGTAGGTCTGCGCGCCCTCCACAAGCCGATTGCCTGCCGTGAAGTCTTCGAGGCCGTTCTGCATCGCGGCCATCTCTTCGTGCTCTACATCGTTCAGCCCGGCGCGGTTGCACAGGTCAGAGAAGCGCCATTCGCGCGCCGGATTGCGGCTGCTGTTCTGCAGGTAGCCCACGGCGCCGAATCGCAGTTCGCCAACAGGCACGCCGCCCAGGCGCACGTAGATGGGCCCTTTGGTGTACTGCTCGGCCGCCGACTGCGACGCGAAGCTGGCACCGCCGATGGTCAGCCCCTGGTAGCCGCTCCACATGCGGAACTCACCCGGGGCGGGCGCGTGCGCATCCATGAACAGGTATTCCTTGGCCGGGTACACCGACCCGCGGTCGATGGGCACGCCGCCCTCGAACACCTGCCCAAACTCAGTCAGGCCCGCCACAGTCTCGCGGTCGGTGGCGTTGGCCTGCACGTAGTACACCTGATGCAGTTTGTCGATGAGCACCAGCGGCACAAGGCCCGGCTCGCCGAACACGAGCTGCTTCTTTCGCGCCGCGTTGTCCGTGCCCTCGATGCCGCCCGTGCCGGCGAACGTGGCCGTAACGATGGGCCGGTTGAGCTGCTCGAAACGGTCTTGCTGACGGATGACCACACTGTCGAAGTCGACGAGCACCGACGCGATGGTGGCGGTGTAGACCTGGGTGTAGCCGCCCGGAAACGCGGCTCCGTCCTCGCCCCACCAGCAAGTGACCTCGCCACCGCCGCCGGCATATGTGGCCAGCGTGTCGAGCCCGCCGTCCTCGTTGTTCAGCGTCAGCACGCCGTAGTTCGGCCGGATCAGGCCGCCCATGGCGCCGCCGCTGAACAGGCTGCGCACGAAGCCGCCGGCCTTGGCCACGCGCTCTTCGATGTAGGTGCTGGCCGGCGTGTCGCTGGCCGCGGTGCGGAAGCCGCGCGTGGTGACGTAGCGCGTGGTGGTGGTGCTGGCCACGCCGGTGGGCGCCACCAGGCGGAAGACGAGGCGGCTGCGGGCGGTCACGGCTCGGCCCCTGCCAGGTCGCTGGCGTCGGCCAGCGCGCCGGTGGAGCCGGCTGTGGCCTCTGCCGCAGTGATGAGCCGCGAGAGCGCCAGGCCGAACTGCAGGATCTGCCGCTCCTGGTTGGCCTGCAGCGTCTTCAGCTCGGCGATCTGGTCACGCACGGCCTGGGTCTGCGTGGCAATCTGGCCGTTCAGCGCCTCCAGCCCGGTGCCGAAGCGGGTGTTCAGCTCGCCCAGGGCCAGGATCTGCGCCTCGGTGTTGTCGCCCACGCTTTCCAGCGCCTGCAGCTGCGCCTGGGCGTCGCTGACCTGGGCGCCGAAGTCGGTGGCACCGATGCCCTGCAGCCGCCCGGTGACGGACTCGAAGACATCCGAGTAGGCGCCCGTTGCACCGCCGAACGCAGATTGCGCGTTCTGCAGGTACGCCTGCGCGTTGCCCTGCACGTCCATGCCCGTCTGCAGCGAGTTGCTGAACAGGCGTTCACTGGCCGCCAGGCGCCCGGCATAGCCCAGGTTGCTGAGGTTGCCGGCCTGCAGCCCGAGCACGAAGTTGCCCATCTGCGCGGCGATGTCGCGCAGCCGCTCCGCTGCGCTGATCTGCTCCTTCAGCGCGGCCATCTGCGCCTTGTTGGCGTCAGCCTGCAGGTCGCTTTCCAGCGCGATTCGCTGCAGCGTGGTCTGAGTGATGGCGCGTGCCAGTTCCGGGTTGTTCGTCGACGCGAACTCTGCCCACAGCGATGCCTCGCGCTGCCGCAGCAGCGACACGGCTTGCTGACCGCCCTGACTCACGCGCAGGCTCAGAATCTGGTCGTTGTTGTCGTCGATGACTGAGCGTAAGCCGTCGCGCTGCGTCACGAGCTTGCGCAGCGCGTCGATGGCGGACACTGCTGCGGTGCCGTCGATCTCGGCCAGCGCGTCGGACAGGGTCTTCACCTCGTCGCGCGTGTTGCGCCAGGCCTGCACCAGGTTGTCGGCGGCGGGCGTCAGTTCGGCATAGGCGGCCAGCAGCTCGTCGGCGGTGGTGCCCAGCGGCTCCACGATGCCGGCGATGTCGGCCGCAAGCACAGATTCGCGCATGTCCTGCCATGCGCCGTACGCCGCGAGAATGGCGGCCCTGCCTTCGTTGCCAACGGCCTTCCAGAGCCTGACGATGTCATCTCGCGTGCTGCCAAGAATCTGCTCGACGCTGGCGTTGATGCCAGCCCCGGCCAATGTGTTCTGCACCTCACCCGCGCGAAAGGTGGCCAACTCGCGCGGGCCGACAAAGTCGGGAATGGCAGCCGACAAGCCCTGCCACACGCTGCGCGCCAGATTGGCGAGCTCGTTGTTCAGGGCCTCGGCCGCGTCCTGAATCTGGCCGAAGGCGCCGGCCACGCCCAGCAGGGCCTGCAGCTGCTGCGCACCGGCCTCGGTGGCCACGCGGCCGCTGTTGACCAGATCGTCCACCAGGGCCTTGAAGCCGGCGCGCGTGGTGGGCACGGCCAGACCCAGGCTGGACAGCACCTCGCCCACCTGCGACATGGCCAGCGCCACCTGGTCGGCGTCGCTGTAGATGGCGCTGACGTAGCCCGACGCGGCTTGCTGCAGGCCGCCCAGGCCGCCGAAGGCGTCTTGCAGCCGCACGGCCGCGGCACCGCCTTCGACGCTGGCCTGCAGGGCCGCGAGGCCCAGGCTTTCGAACACGCCGTTGACGCCGCGAATGGCGCCGCCCACGCGCTCGATGGTCTGAACCGTCGTTTCGCCGTACAGCGCAAGCGGCTTGACGGCTTCGGCATAGCCGGCCACCAGCGCCTCACCGTAGCCGCCCAGGGCCTCGGTGATGGCCTGCATGTTCTTCTCGGCATCGTCGGTCAGCGTGACCTTGATGTCCTTCGTGATGCCGGCCAGCGCTTCCACCGGCAGGCCCAGGGCCTTGCCGTACTCCTCGGCCTTGTCGAAGATGCCCTTGGCCGCGGTGTCGAGGAAGCGGCCCAGTTCGTCGGGCAGGTCGGCGAGGATGGTTTGCGTCTTGTCGCCGCTGCCGAAGAGCTTGCGCACGAAGCCGGCCTTCGAGGTGGCGTCGGCGAACATGCTGCCGCTGAAGTCGCCGCCGCCAAGAGTGCCGGTCACGCCGCTGGCGCTGATCTTCGGGGCTGCGTATCCGAAAATCTTGGCGACAGCGGTGCTCCCAGTGAGCAGGTCTGCCAAGCGATCAGAGAACCCGAGCTTCGACAGGAAGTTGGCCATGTCGGACTCGAAGCCGCCGAACGCGTACCCGAAGGCGCCGAGTCCAGTAGACCGAGAGACGTCCTTCGCCTGGTCCCGCCTGAACCCTTCGCTCCAGTCGCTGCTGGCCTTCATCGCGCCGAGGATGGCAGCAGCCACCCAGCCGGCCCAGCCGGCAGCGCCGATGCTGCCGCTGCCAGCGGACGATGCGCCTGCGGCCGTATCCCATGCGGCGACACCGGATGCAGCGCCCTCGCCCACAAAGGCGCCCTGCGCACCCGTGACGCCAACGGTTCCTGCACTGGTGCTGTACATGGCCGCACCGCTTCCGGTGGCCCAGTTGTAGGCGTTGGCGCCGTAGCGGTACAGCGTCTGGCCGGTCTGCGCCATCTGCACCCAGTTCGTGCCTCCCTGCGCTCCTGCGCCGCCCATTGCCGACGAACTCACGCCAGCCAGTGCCAACACGTTGTTGGCCAGCGCCCCAGCCAGCGCCGTGGCAATGCGCGCCTTGATCTCGTTGGCGATCGTCTTGGCGAACGCGGTGCCGAAGTCCTCGCCCGACTCGAAGGCGCGGCGGAAGGCATCGGTGAGCCCGTCGCGGATGCTGTCGACGGTGCGCTCCCACTCGCGTGCCGCGTCGGCTGCGGCCTTGGCGTTGGCCTTGGCGATCTCCTGATCCGCAGTCACGCCTGCGATCTGGCGGCGAAGGTCGATCTCAGTCTGCAGCGCCGACGCGCGGGCGCGAAGTGCCTCGTACTCGCGGCCGTCGCTGTTCTCCAGCAGCGCCTTCGTCGCCAGCAGTTCCAGCGTCGCCGCCTCTTCCTGCTTGCGCAGCGTAACGCGCTCGTACAGCGCGGCCGCGCCGAACTGCAGCGCGTACAGCTCGTCCTCCAGCGCAAGCGCATGCGCAGCCTGCGAACTGGCTGCCTTGTCGAGCCCATCGATGTATCGCTCGCGCTCGGTGGCCGCCTTGCCGATGGCGTCTGCCGCCGCCTTCTGCGCTTCGGCCTCGGCCTTCGCGGCGTTGATGAGGAATGGCTGCTTCTCAAGCAGGCGAGCCTGGGCCGCAGTGAGTTGCTGAACACTGATCTGGCCTGCCTTATAGGCCGCGTTCAGTTCCTTCCACTGCTGCACGAAGTTGCCAGACAGACCGGCATCCTCAAGTGCCAAGCTCTGCGCCGCCTTGGCGCCCGCCTCGGCCAGCCGCTTGAATTCCTCGGCCGCCTTCTTGGCCGCAGCAGCAGCATCCTCGTCTGCCTTCTTGCCGCGCTCGAACTCGGTTTTGCGGTCGGCCGCAGCCTGCGCCGCCTTGCGCTGCTGCACATCCAGTTCGCGCAGCGCGTCGCGCTGGGCGTTGATGTCCGCGACCAGCGTGGAGCGCTCGCCCTTGAGCATGCTGCCGGTCTTGAACAAGTCGCTGACATTCAATGCGCGCGGCGTCCCCTTGCCGTCGATGGCGTAGTTCAGCGTCGTCAGTCGATCTTCCATGCGCGCAAGTTCGCCGCGCATGGCCGACTCAGGCGTCTCGGCCCGGCCGATGCCGCGCATGGCGTCCCACGCATTTGCCGCCGCCTCCTTGATGTCGCGCCAGCCACGCTCGATGCTGCCGAGCCCTGCTTCAAGTTCTCCGGCGCGAGTCGTCAGCGCGTTGGCGTAGGCGTCTTGCGCCACCGCCGCCGCGGCAGCCGCGTTGCCCTGCTCCTCCAGTGCCTTGATCTGGCGATAGACCGAGAGCGTCAGGAAGTTCGTCGACTCGTTGAGCTTGGCCGCCGCCTTCGATGGTTCCTTGCCCAACTCGGCAAAGGCCTTGGCCGTTTCCTCGGCAGCCGGCCCGCCAACGCGCTCAAGCCGGATGGCAGCCTCGGCCAGCTTGCCCAGGTCGCTTGCAGCCACGCGGCCCGAGGCGGCCATCTGCGCGATAACCTGCGCCGCCTGCGCCTGCGTGCCGACGTTGCGGGATACGGCTTCGGCCGCCGCCTGCAATTGGTTGACGGTGCCGCCCGCCGCGTTGCCCGTCAGCACCAGCGCGCGCCGGTACTCGTCGGCTTCGGCCGAGCCCTGCTTGTACGCCAGTCCCAGGCCCACGATGGCCGCAGCAGCGCCGCCCAGCGCCAGCCGCAACGGGGTGAACACCGAGCCCAGCGCGCGCAGGGCGTTGCCCGCGCCGCCGAAGGTGTCCTTGATCTGGCCGCCTTGCTGCAGAAAGACCGTCAGCGCAGGTTGGCCGCTGGCAAGTGACGTGAAGATGTCGGTGAACTGCGCCGGCAGTTGCTGCATCGCAGTCCTGGCCTGGCCTGCGGTGATGCCGACGAGGCCCAGCTTCTGGGCCATGTCGGTTGCGCCCTTGCCGGCTGCAGCCTGCTTGGCGATCAGCAGGTCAGTCGCGGCCGCAAGCGGGCGCAGTGCCTCAGTATCCAGCCCGCGAAGGCTGGCCTTCAGCAGCGCCGTTTCGCCGACCGTGAGTTGCCCTTGGGCCGCGGCGAGCTGCAGCGAACGCGCAAAGCGCTGCGTCGCCGCGTCGGCATCCTTCAGGCTGTCGGCAACGCCCTTGCCCGCGCCGCCGGCCTTCTTGGCCATCTGGTCGAACTCGGAATTGAACGCGCCGATCTTGGCCTGCGACTGCAGGATCGCGCGATCCATGTCCGAGAAGTCGACCTGCGCGAAGACTTCGAGCCCGCCGCGCGCGATGGTGTCACTCATGGGGCATCAGTCCTCGTGCATGGCCGCGAGCGCGGCCTGTTCCATGATCTGCAGCGATGCGAATGTCTCGTCCCTGTCGGCCGGCTTGATGCCGCAGCGCCGCCAGCACTCGGGCAGCGCCGAGTAGTCGAGCCCTGTCGGGCCGTTCATGCCGACACGCCATTGCGTGCGCATCGTCAGGAACACCAGCGCGGCCGGCCGGTTCTCCGGCCAGCAGAGCACGGGCGGCCCGAGAAAGTCCTCGGGCGTGAACCCGATGGCTGCCACTTCCTGGGCCGTTGGCAGCTTCATGTACAGCTTGCGGCCCAGGCCTCTCAGTTTCCCAAGCGGCCCTGCGTCAGTGCGGTGCGGTACTCGGACAGCACGGCGCGCGCGGCACCGGCGTAGCGCCGGCAGAACTTGCGCGCGTTGTCGCGGTTCCACTCCAAGTCGATGCCCCAGTCGCTGGCGATGTCAATCAGCATCTCGGCATCCGACTCGAGGGCATCGGTGACGATGGCCGCCAGCGCCGCGTCAGTCTCGTCGGGCGTTGCTTCGGCGCGTTCGCGGAAGGTGTCGAAGAGCTTGGCCGTGTCCACGCGATCGCGGTAGCGGAATGTGAACGGGATGCGCAGGGGCTTGCCGTCCGGTGTGGGGATGGAAACGGTGACCTCGAAGTCAAGCGAGTCGGTGCTGTCGAGGTCGAGCTTGATGCGTTGCGCCATGTGATGTCTTTCGTTGGATCACGGGGCGATTGAGGGTGCCAAGAAGAGCCCGGCAGGCGCGCAGCCAGCCGGGCAAAGGGGCCGCGTCGCCCCAGCAGCGCGGCCCCTGGCGCTGCGATCAGGCGTAGCTGATGGTGCGGCCCTGCGCGAAGAAGCTCGCGTCCACAAAGTCCGCTTGGCCGGACTGCTGCTTCACCGCTTCGGACATGATGAAGTAGCCATAAGCCAGCGTGGTGGCCCCGTTCGGCTTGACGGACTTGTACGCAACGAGCGTCTGCGTGCGGCTGATGTTCGTCAGCGTGTCCCAGTTCGCCAGGCTCACGTCGTGGCCGATGGTGAAGCCGATCGTCACCGGGTTCACGCCGTCCGGCAGCACGAGGCCGTTGCGCCGGCCGACCGGGTTGATGGGCACCGTGCGCATGTCGCCGCCGCCCGGGGTGATGGTCAGCACCTGCGGGATCTCTACCCACGAGCTGACGAGCTTGAACGTGGACGAGTCGCCACCGTCCGCCACGTGCAGGTTCGTGTCGGTGGTGTTGACGCCGACCAGCTCGAAAGTGCTCGTGTCGGTCTGGTTGACCTTCACGATCATGTTGTTGATCTCTTCCCAGCCGCTGGCGACGAGGACCAGATCGTTGTCGACGTAGCCGTGGGCGGAACTGGTGACGACGGCCGGGTTGCCGTTGGTCACGTTCGTGGCGGTCTTGGCGGCTGCGAAGGTGGACGACACGTAGTACTTCGTCCCCGCCGGAGTGGAGTAAGCCATGATGAGGGCCTTTCAGAAGTGAAAAAGCCCGCACGAGGCGGGCCGGTTGCAACTGCCCTCTCGGGCATGAAAAAACCCGCCGCGGTTGCCCGGGGCGGGTTGCTCTGTGCGATCAGGCGGTCAGGTTCGCCAGATCAGGAAGTCCTGTTGCGCGCCGTACAGGTCGGCGATGTCTTCACGGCGCGCGATGAGCGCGGATGTGGGCCTTGCGTGCAGCGGGGCCACGCGCAGGGCCGCGGCGATGGACTGCATCAGCTCGTTGGCAGCCTTGCGCGAGTCGGCCCAAACGTTGATCTGCATGCGCGCGCCCTCGAACGGCGCGCTTCCGTCAATGGGGCTCTGCACCGGCCCGCCGACCTGCTGCCACGTGACGTAGGGGCGCGCGGTGTCGTGCGGCGCGGTGTCGGGATAGCAGCGGCTGCACAGCGCGGTGATGGCTGTGGCGAGGTCGGTTTCGAGGCTCATGCCGTGACTCGCTCGACGCTCTGCGCGGCGCCAACGTCTGCGGCGCCGGCTTCGCTGCTGATCTCGCGCAGGCGCTCGGCCAGGCGTGCCTGCATGGCCTGGATGGCGTCGCCCATGCGGTCGGCGGTCGGTCGGATGTACGGCACTGCAGGCACCCACACCGGACTCGGCAGCGCGCCGGGCAAGTCGTGCGCCGCGGGGCCTCGCGCATTCGGCTTGCTCTTGCTCTTCTGCCAGTAGCCGTTGACCGACTGGTTGTACCGCCAGTGGCCGTACTCGATCCAGAACCAGTGCGAGGCCTCGCGCTTGTTCACGCCCACGAAGTACACCTGCTTCAGCGGGCCACTCTGCTTGTCGTCGTGCCAGGTGTAGATGGCATTCCGCAGCGTGCCGGCATCCACCGGCGCGCGCAGTGCCATCTCGTCGGCCAGCAGTTTCGCCCCCGCGTAGGCCGCCGATCGCAACACCTTCGTCTGCAGGTCCGCGCGCAGCTTCTCCAGCGCACCGACGATCGACTCGTCAATGCGCACGCCGGCCTTGCGATCCGGCGAGAAATACTGCGTCTGCTTGCGCCCACCACGCCCGCGGCGCTGGGCCTCTGCGCGATCAGCCGCCATCGCTGCCCCCTTGCTGGCACACGAGGTCGACGTACTCGCGGCCGGCCTGGTCCTCGATCACGTCAACGATGTCGAAGCGCGTGGTGCCCATGCTCACGCGCATGCCGGCCGTCACATCGGTGCGCCAGCGGACGCGCATGCTGTAGGCGGTGACGCTGGTTTCGCGGTCTGCGGCCACGCGTTCGGCCGCCGCGCTGCCACTCATGGCGCGCACGTCGGCCCAGCAGGTGGCGACGGTCGTCCACGTGGTGAGCGGCTGCCCCCATGTGTCGGCGCCCGCTGTGCGCTGCTCGATCGTGATGCGGCGATTGAGCCGGCCGGCGTTGAGTGGCATGTCAGGCCGCGTGCACGCGATAGCGGTCGAGCAGCCGGGCCGAGAACTGGTCCGGCAGCGCGTTGATGCTGATGCCGGCCGCGATCTCGCCTCGGTGCTGGTACAGGGTGCCGATGCGCAGCAGCATCCACGCGCGCACGGTGCTCGGGACGGTCGTCAGCCCGCACGAGAACTGCACGCGCACGGCGTTGGCGGTGTCGAGCGTTTCGGGCCACTCGGTGTCCTCGGCCGGCAGCACCCATGCTTCGTCATCGCTGGCGCTGTCGAGCGTGTAGAGCGTGGACGAGAGCGTCTGCAGCGTGCCGGCGGTGTCGACGTACTGCACGCTGGTGATGCTGGCCACGGGCGGCATGCCCAGGGCGATGCCGTTGGCCGGGAAGGCGTCGAGCGTGCGCTGCCAGGTCTGCGAGCCAATGCCGCGGCCGAGTTCGTGCTCGCACTGCTCGCGCGCGGCGGTGATGAGTGCGGCGATGAGGGTGTCGTCGTCGCTGCTGTCCACGCGCAGGTGCAGCTTGGCCTCGGCCGTCGTGATGCTCTCGGACGGGCCGGTGATGAGCTTCAGGGTCATCGGTTCCTCGATTGCAGCCGCGCGCCGCGCGATGCCGACGTGCGCGCCAGACTGGTCGACGATTCAAGCCGCTGCACGAGCGGCGGTGCAGAGAACACCTCGGCGCTGGACAGGGTGACGGTGCCAGTGACGCCGGCCGCGGTGGCGTTGCCGACTGAGCCGGCGAGGTTGATCTCCAGCGCCAGCGACGCCAGGATGCCGGCCGCAGCAGCGCTGCCGACGCTGCCATCAATGCTGATGCTGCCGCCGAGGTCGACGCCGCCGGTGATGCCCGCGGCGACGGCGTTGCCCACACTGCCGGCCACAGTGGCATCGACCGCGACGTTTGCCGCCGTCCCTGCAGCCGTTGCAGCGCCGACGCTGCCGGCGATGTCGATCGAGACGCCGACCTGCGCCGTCGTGCCGGCCGCTGTGGCGTTGCCGACGTTGCCGTCGATGGTGATGCCGCCACCGCCAGCCGACACCGGCACAGAGCCCCAAGGCTCTGCAGCCCACGGCGATGCGCCCCAGGTCATGTGCTCAGGTCACCAGACGCAGAAGTCTGCGGGTCGTGCGGGTCAGATCCTTGACGTGCCCGCGCAGGTCGGCCAGCGTGGTCGCAGGCGTGATGCCGTCGATGATGGTCTGCAGCTCTGCAGCCAGAGCGCGGACGACCTGCCGCTCGGTGCGAGCGTCTGCCGTCTCCTGCCGGACTGCAGCGCTGCGCCGCTCGCCGTTGATCGGTCGGAGTGCCATCAGATCACCGGCCACGTCACCGTGACCGCCTCCACTGCTGCGAGGTCTGCTGCCGCCAGGATTGCGTTCGACGCCGCGTTGCTTGCGTCGATCGTTGCCGCGATGCCAGATGCCAATGCCTGCTGTTCTGCGGCTCCGTACACGCCGACGCTGCGGCTCACCTGCTCCTCGGCGGGGCCGAAGCGCGCGATCAGGCGGGCTCGGCACTCGGCGTTGATGGCCGCGATGCGCTGGCCCTTCGCAGCCGGCAGCATGGCCGCGTCGATCTCGGCCTGCGTTGGCTGCGGCTCGGGTCGAATCCACTTCGAGATAGTCGGACCAGCGCCAGAATCAACGATGACACATTCGCGCTCCAGGTCGATCCCAGGGAACAGATAGCTAATTGCAGCCGCACTCATATAGCCTCCGCGACTGACAGTCTGTTGCTGTCAGCAACATCCCCGCCGTTGTGCGTCTGAGTGCCGGCGTCGTGCCACAGGTACAGCTCAATGTACTTGTCAACAGCAAGTTGCATGCCGATTGCCCCGCTCGCTATGCCGGCCGATGTTGACGAAATCGTGCTTGCCCGCGCCACTCGCCTATATTCAGCCGCGTCGACGTAAATAGTGCCAATCTGCGCGCCGTTGATGTTCAGGCTAACGCTAGAGATGCAGCCCACTTGATAATATCCAGCGCGGCGAATGTTGACTCTCTCAGAAGAGGTGCTCGCAATATCTCCGACATTGACCAAGGATGAATCTAGGCCGACCTTGTTGAACGTGGCCGCGGACTTGCTGCCCTCGTCTGCCGACAAGTACATCTCGCACCGACACGGGATTCTCCCGTCCTGCTCAACAACCCACGTTGAATTGGCCACCACGCACCGCATCACAACAACCTCGCCCGTGATGAACACCCGACTCCACTCGGTGCCGCCAGCTACCCCGTTGAGCGTGTCGCCGCTGGCCGCCGTGATGATCCACTCATAGGCGTCATCGCCGACGCTGACCATGACACCGACGCGATCCCCGACAGCAGCAGTTGCCGGCAGCGTCAGCGTGCGGTCTGCGGTCCATCCGCTCATGTCGGCCACGTAGAGCGTGTTCACGGCTGCGCTGATCGCGCCGCTGGTGCCGGTGACGGTCGAGTGCTCAAGGGCGGCAGCGTCCCAGCGGCGGCCGGAATCGGCCGTAGCGATGACGCTGACGATTGCCGCTGATGTCAGGCTGATCGCGCTGCCGGTGCTGCTGCTCTCCAGCGTGCCGCGCGATAGGGTCGTGCCGCTGTTGGTGTAGGTGCAGCCGCGCGCCACCTCCCACGCGGTGCCGTCCACGATCAGCACATCGACCGTGGCGTCGGCGCCGTAGGCGCTGGCAAACGTCCGGTAGCCCGACGATGCGGACCCGAGCGTGATCGTGCCCGTCCCCGGCGTGCCGGATACGGTCATCTGGACGCGGTTGGCGTGGGTTGCCATGTCAGCTCTGCGTGATCGTCAGCACGTCCGTGCCCGAGCCGCCGAAGTTGAAGGTGAACGCTCCCGTCGTCAGGTCGCGCACGCTGCCGAAGTCGAGGAACGCAAGGGCGCGCTTGTTCGCGTCGGTCGAGTTGTAGAGGATGCCCCAGCGCGCATCCGTGGGATTGCTGGCGTGCTGTGCGATGCTGATGTCGGTCGCACGCAGCGTGGCAACGCTTGACACAAGCGACCACGAAACACCGGAGAGCGTCACGCCCTCGGCCGTGTAGTTGCCGCCGGTGCCGGTCACCTCGTTAGTGTTGAAGTTCGTCGTTCCGGTGCCGCCCCAGTGCGGCGCGGCATCGCCCACGGCCGGCGTCACTGCGTTCGTGATGAACCCGACCTTGAGCGTGTCGCCGTCGAGATCGTGGATCTTGTTCCCCAGGTCGAGCAGTGCCTGGGCAAACCACTTGATGTCACCGGTTGCCATCGTGGCTCCTGTTGGGCTGGCAGAAACAAGAAGGCCGCCCACATGGGGCGGCCCTCGGCGTTTCGGTCAGCCGTGGATCAGTCGGCGATCGCTTCAGCCGCAGTGCTGCCGCTGTAGCGCTTGCCGTACAGGTTGTAGATCACCACGGCGCCGCGCGGCGAAGTCGCCGCGTGCCCGGTGCAATCGACGCGGAAGCAGTCGAAACCGTTTGCCGTGTCCAGGTCCGACGCGTTGATGTCGATGATGTACATCGAGTCCTTGCTGTTCGTGGTCTGGGTGGTGAACGTGTTGGACGTGACAGCCGTCTCGGTCATTGCCTTGCTGGCGCCAAGGTCGGTGTTGGCCAGCATGCGCGTGAAGGCCAAGGCCTTCTCGCTCGTGCCAGACACATCGGTGGCCTGCTTCAGCGTGACGGCCGTGCCGGTGACGGTGGTGCCGTCTGCGATCACGATGATGATCTGGGCGCGGCTGTAGGCCTTCATCGACACGTAGTCGGTGTCGCCCAGGGTGGACGTGAGCAACAGGCCGGCGGCAGCGACGACGGTCGTCACCTGCTCGTCGAGTCGAGCGTTGGTCGGGATCATGGTGCGTTCCTTTCAGGTGGTCAGTTAGGCGCGGGTGGCCAGCGTGACGAAGTGCGAGAGCGTGCTCGACCCGTTCTTGCGCGAGATGGCGGCCGACAGCCACGGTTGCCCGCCAACGCGGAAGACGAAGCGGAAGGCGCGCACGTTCTGGTCGAAGTAGAAGTGCATTGACTGATCCGCCTTCACGCCGCCCTTCGTGATGGCGATGTACTGCGACAGGTCGGCGAGGATGAAGTCGCCCACCGTGCCCAGCGCGGCGCACGACTCGACGTTGACGATGGGGCGGCCCAGCAGGGTGCTGTTGCCGCCGCCAACGAGGCCGTTCGGCGGCATGTAGACAGGCATGCCGCCCACGTTCTCGGTGCCGGCAACGTTCTTGATCTTGACGTTGAGCTGCATGAGCTGCACGTCGCAGTCGCTGTGCGCGATCCAGACGGCCCGCGCGCGGTTGGCGGCAGGCATGCGGCTCCACATCTTCAGCACGTTCTCGGCGACGATGGTGGCGGCGACCTGGCTGGTCTCCTTGGCCACGCTGACGGTGCCCGGCGCGGCCACGATGCCCAGCGGCTGGCCGACACCGGTGCCGTTCAGCACTGCGTCGCTGATCTTGAACGCCATCTTGGCGCCGGCTTCCATGTTCACCCACGCGCCGATGGCGGCGCTGTCTTCCAGCGCTTCCTCGGTGACGGGCACGAGCGCCGTCAGCCGGTCGAGCTTGATCGAGCGGTTCTGGAACACGGGCTTGGTCGCGGTCATCGCGTCGCCCTCGCTGTCCCAGTACGCCTGCACGCCGCCGGTGCCGTGCGCGGTCTGCTCGCTGGCCGGAAACTTGAACTCGTTGCCGCTCACGGGGATGTTGCGGCAGCGGTTGAGCAGCGAGTCCTGCGACTCGATCACGGACATGATCTCGGAGCTGTACTGCGGCGGCACGAGGAAGCCGCCATCGGCGCCGGTGGACTCGTTGGCGTAGGTGGTGGCCGCGGCGCCGATCGTCAGCCGCTCGTCGGTGGCAGACGGACGCAGCGCCGCGGTGCGCACGGCAGCCAGGAACTGCCCGAAGTGCGCGAAACCGCGCTGCGGGTCGTGCTGCACGTTCGGGCCGGCGTTCTCGATGCGTGCGCCCTCGGGCAGCACCAGAGAGCGCTCGGCCTCGATGGCCGCCTGTTCCTGGGCGATGGCCGTGGTGAGCTGTTCGGCCTCGGCCTTGGCCGCCTCGAAGGCGGTGGTCTGCTCGGCGGTGAAGATGGCTTCACCGGCTGCGGCGCGGATCGTCTTCATCGTGTCGACGGCCGCGGCCTTGCGCTGCAGAAGCGCTTGGAGTCGCTTGTTCATCATGGACCTTTCGGATGTGAAAAGGCCCGCTCGATGGCGGGCCGGGTTGCGGTGACAGGTGCGGCCGTCGGGCCGCCGCGCGTCGTCGGGCGCGCGGTCGTGGAGCCTGTCAGGCCTCCATGATCTGGATGTCGCGGTCGGCGAGTTCGGCGCGCATGCCGCCTGCCGGCTGGCGCACGCGGGCGTATCGGTCGACGGTCTCTTCCAGCGTGCCGATGCGGTCGGCCATGCCGGCGCTCACGGCTTCAGACGCGAGGCGCATGCGGCCCTCGCCGAACCCATCGCCGCGCACGGTGCCGACGGGGACATTGCGGCCACGAGCCACGGCCTTGACGAAGGCGCCGTAGTAGCCGTCGACCATGCCCTGCAGGTGCGCGCGGTGCTCGTCGGTGAGCGGCCCGTCCTGATGCCCCTCGGCCTTGTACTTGCCGGCGGTGATGTACTCGGTGCGCACGCCGACGCGTTCCTTCATCTTCGACGTGTCGCTGTGCGGCACGATGACGCCGATGCTGCCGACCATGCCGCTGGGGGTCACAACGAGTTCGTGCGCCTGGCTGGCAATCCAGTAGCCGCCGCTGGCCGCGGTGTTGTTGGCCACAGCCACAAGCCGCTTGCCGCTGTTCTGGCGGATGTCGTGCAGCACGTCGCCGAGTTCCTGCACACCGAACACGCTGCCGCCGGGGCTGTCCACGTCCATCACGATCGTGCCCACGTCGGGGTCGGCCGCGGCGGCGCGGAACTGCGCGGCCAGGGCTTCGGTGCTGGCGAGCGGCTTGCTGGTGTTGGCCACGGCGTAGGCCCGGTGCGCGAGCACGCCGTACACCGGGACAACGGCCACGCCGCGGCCGGATGCAGCCTGGGCGGCGCTG
>ERZ724522.700-NODE-700-length-20408-cov-8.889746_pt1 | contig 20408 bp, 29 predicted proteins | sample MGYA00376055_ERZ724522 | MGnify/ENA primary metagenome ERZ724522 (study PRJEB28724, sample SAMN07190884) | wastewater metagenome | isolation source: effluent of sewage treatment plant in Hong Hong | place: Hong Kong | collected 2016-03-17 ... | reverse complement strand
TGATGAACTTCTTGGTTGAGGTAGTGCCCATGTCTCTGCGTCCTTATAGAATGATGGCCGTGCGAATCCCGACAACCAGTTTCGTCGGCGCCACTGCCATGCCGACCGCCTGAATAAATCCTGTCGCCGGCGGGGTCTGGGTCAGCGACCCGTTCGCCCCCACATACACCGGCTGCCCCGGTACCCAGCTCCACGAGACCTCATCGATCTCACCGGTCGCCTGCACGTCCACGGCGGCGCCGAGCAGCGCGGCGTTGATGGTGATGCCGAGCACTCGGCCCGCATCCGCCACGGTGCCGCTGTCCACGTAGACCGCCGCCCCGGTGCCGTCGATCTGCACCGCCTTGTGCCCGCTGAGCGTGATGCCGGCGGTGTAGGTCATGTACACCGAGCCGGCCGGGCCGACTGGTCCTTGCGGTCCCGGCGGGCCTTGTTCTGCAGGCGTGGTAATGACCGACACCGTATCAAGCGAAGTGACAACCGAGACCGTATCGCGGGTCTCAACCACCACGTCGCCGGTCTTGGTGATAACGACATCCGTCATCGCGTCACCTCCGGCAGCACCGTTACACTGCCGGCCAACAAGCGGGTTACCGTGTTATCCGGCGCGTCAGGCGCCACCATCTCAAGGTCGTAAACGCCGCCCTCGAATGTCAGGGCAGCGGTCTCGGTAGCGGTCAGGCGCAGCTCAAACTGGCCCTGCGCCGCGCTGGTAATGACGATGCGATTATTGGTTGTGTCCAGATCGAGCAGGGTGGTCGCGGCAGCCAGCTCGCTGCGGATTTGCATGCGGATCAGGTAACCGGTGATATCCACTGGCACGCTAGGTTCGCCGGCTTTCCACTGCAGCAGTTTCTTGAAAGTCGCACCCTGCTCGATCTTCAGGTTCAGTTTACCGGCAGGCATTACAGACCTCCGTACATGACGCTGCGCGTCTTGTGTTTGGCGACACCTTTCTCGATACTCGCCCCGAAACAGTATTTCTCGAACGCGGCTTCGAATTCTTCTGCCTTGCCCTTGTCATAGGTTTCGGCGTCCTGCTTGCTGTAAGCGAGGTGCTTCATCCACATCAGCAGCGCCGTGTGGTGCTGGGCGGCGATTTCGAGTTTCTGATCGAAATCGTCGATCGTCTTGAGCGGCAGACGGTACACCAGTAGCGCCAGCACCTCGTCCGCCGACGGCACCGGGTAGGCCCGCACTTTGTCGGTCTCCATGCCCAGAATCAGCGTCGTAGGTTTATCGACCCGCGCGTCCAGCTTGATGCGGCGCTCTTGCAGGTCTTCGTAGTTCACCGGATCGATGTAGCGCCCATCGGCGCCATTGATCCCGCGAATCTTGAGAATGAGTGGGCTGAGTGCAGCCCATGGGTTCCCGGCGGTGAGGGTAACTTGCGTCACCGCAGGAGTAGTCGCGTCAGGGAGCCCGCCCGTGAGCCGGCAGAAAGTTTTCTGCGCCTCGTTCGCGTAGTGGAACACCTCGTCGTCGGCCCATAGATAGGGCTCGGCGATGTCGGCGACTTCACTACGGAACAACTCATACAGGCGGGTCGAGTCCATTTACGCCTCGCCGCGCTGCTTGGCCTGCACCTTAGTCCAGACGGTATCGCGCTCTTTGTGGTGGATGCTGAAACCCATCAGGTCTTTCAGCGCGGCCACATTCGGCAGGCCGGACGCGATGAAGTCGCCGCGCTGGTTGCGCAGAACCAGCTGTTCCATCGCCTCCATGATGACGCGCTCGCGCTCGGCGGGGTCGGTAGGGGCGCCGCCTTCGATTTCCGGCTCGTCAGGCAGGTCTCCGGTCGGCATAGCACCGATCGCCATTGCTTCAGAGTGCATATCGACGGGCACATAGGTCGGCTCGCCTTTCTTGAACTCGATGGTGTGGCCCTTGATGGACGACAGCACCTTGTCGCGGTTCAGGATGAATTCCATGATCTTGCCTCTCAATATGAACAAGGGGCCGAAGCCCCTTGCCCGGTGGGTTACAACACCTCGTTGGCGCGGCCGTCCAGCGTGTACATCAGGCGGACGCGAATCTTGCCAGCGGTAGGGCTACCGCCAGTGAAGGCCAGCGTCGCGCGCAGCGACTCGCCCTGACTGGTGTAGCCGGTCGGAACTGCGTCAACCTTCGCACCAGCTGCCAGCACAGTCGCTGCTGCGGCGTAGCGCGCAGCGCTGGTGGCGTCGCCGAGAGCCAGTGTCGCGGCGGTCACACCACCGCCAGACAGCGCGGTTTCAGTGACGGCCGACCCGCCCAGCAGAACGAAGCCCGGAGGCGGATCGGCGAAGTCGAATGCGCCGTTGGCGTTCAGACCCTGCACGGTGCCGGAGGTGTTGCTCATGGTGTCCGTCATGTTGATGACGAACTCCAGTGCCATTACGTCTTGAGCGGCACGAACTTTCTTTACCAAAGCCATGGTTTCTCTCCTTACTGAGCGCAGTACACGTTGATGACGCCGAAGTCTTCAACTGCACCGTTCTCGTAGATCGAGCTGAACTTCGGTTTCAGGAAGCCGAGAATCTTCGAAACCGAGATACCTTGCTGATTCTCGTAATCGAAGCCTTTTTCAACCCACTCCGGTGCGCCGATATCGGCCATACCCAGCGCCTGCGCGCCGCAGAAAGCCATCGAGAAGCCGTTGACGTTGCCGCCGGCACCCCACTGGCTGCCGGAGCCTGCGTTTGCCACGTTGTAAACGTGACGGAACTCATGCAGATACAGACCGTCGATCTTGACACTGGAGCCGGTGAACAGTGCGTTGTTGTCACCGCGCTGGATCGCGTGGCGGACGTTCAGCATGTAGTCCGGATCGAGCTTCAGCTTCGCCATCGCCTGCGGGGTCAGGAACACGTGGAACGTTTCCTCGCCGCCGTCTTCCTTGATGCCACGGATGTAGTGGTCTTTGGCGTAAGCCTTCAGCTGCACCAACATGTTCCAAGTCGGGGTATCCGCAGTGGTCACCGCCGAAGTCGCACCGCCGACTACCAACGATTTCGCAGTACCGTCCCAACGCAGGCGACGGTTCGCCGACGGGGCAGTAATGTCCTGCGCGAACTCAAGGAACGGCAGATCGGAACCGATGCGGTTCGCGCCACGGTTGGTCTTGCTGTAGCTCACGCCGGCCAGCGACAGGAACGCCAGCTGATCCATGCGGTCAGCCAGCCAGTAGGCCAGCACGTCCTTGGAGTTACCACGGAATTCGATGATGGACTTCTGGTCGGCCATACGACCTTCATGGCGGTTCGCATGACGCAGTTGGTCGATGCGGATCACCTGATCGAACGACTGCATGGCTTCTTCGTTGCCCTCCAGCGCACGATCGCCTGCCACACCATCACCGGTCAGGTCTGCCAACAGGGTGATAACGGCACGGGCGCCTTTCTCGGATTTCTTCAGCTCAGTGATGTGCTGAATCATCGAGTTCGGGCCTTTGCCGAGGAATTTGTTGATGAACGACTGGTTGCGGGCTTGTTTCCACAAGTCCATGCTCCAGACCGTTTTTTGTTCTTGCGTGAGAGCGCCAAAGTTGGTTAACACGGAGTCACCTCTTTAGATTGAAAAGAAAAGAGAGCGTCTGCATGTCGCTGCGACTGGCGAGGTAGCGGCCCTTACGGGGGCGAGTCGTGTCGGTCACGTACCGGCGAACGAGGTGTTCGAATATAGATCGAACTTAGAGCGAATATTAGAGCAAAAAAAAGGGCCACGCAATTGCGTGGCCCAAGTGACATACAGGCAATGGCTTTTACCCGCAGGGTAGTATACCGAAGGTGTCGGTGTACTGCACGGGCTGCTATCGATCTATCTTCGATAGATAGGTGCGTAGTTCATAGCCCATCAGCGGCCAGATTTTGTCTTTCGCGTTTTGGCGCGCGATCTTGCGGCCCAGCTCGGCGTTGAAATTCTCCGGGCTGGCACACGCACTCTCGCCAGTGACGGTAAAGCCGTTGCGCAGTACCAGCACGCAGAAGGTCAGCAGGCGAGCGTGCGTCTCAGCCACATTGTCATCGTGGCGTATGCAGTGCGGCGCCTGATAGCCGCCATTCTTCGCTGCTGCCCCTTCGATGCCTTCATGCGCAGTGAAATAGAACTCGGCGCTGATGTTCGCCTCGATGTCATCCGGCGTAATGCGCGGCGCGGTCAGCCCTTTGGCCTGAACCTCGTTCTCGATCTCGGTGTCGAAGCTCATCCCAAAACCTCCCAATCAGTTGATAACATATCAGTTTGGCTTGCCAGCCACGGCACGAATTTGCCGTCGGCAGTCAACATGTAGATGTACGGCAGGGTCATCTCGCTTCCGACGTGCGGCTGCTGCAGGCCCAGCCACATACCTCTGCCGTTCCAGCCAGCCCGACGAACCTTGCCGCCGGCCTTCAGGATGTCCAGCGCATGACCGAAACCGAAGCCGTCGGTATCCGGCACCGCGTTGCGCAGCTCGTTGCCGTGAACGTGGAAGTCCAGCGTCTCACCGTCACGACCGTCCGGGTGGATGTAAAACCCCAGCTGGCTGTTGCCGAAATACCGCGCGCGTACCGCAAAATCAGTAACGTCGCGATCCATGTTCTCGTGGAAATAACGTTCAAGCGTCTTCATCAGATTTCATCTCCGCGTAGACGAGCGAGGGTCTTCTCGTCCAGTTTGGCAAATTCATCCTGCGACATCTTCATCACATCCTCCGGCTTCAGCGCGCCGCCGCCCAGCTTGTCGCTGTCCATACCGACCTTGGCAGTCGTAGGCGGCTGCTTGTTCGCCGCTTCGGTGTTGCGTTTCACGGCTTCTGCTTTGCGCTGACCGGCGATGTCGTCCTTGTTGACGCGCGGTGTAACCTCGGTCGCAGTGCGCTCCTTGGCGGTTTTCGGGTCGCCCATCACCAGCTTGACGGCTTCCTGCATAGCAGCGCTCGGGCTGTCACCAGTCGCCATCAAACCTTTGCGAACCTTCAGCACCTTGGCAACCTTGGCCTCGTCGTACTCATCGTGGCGCGGGTTCAACTCGGGGTAGGCTTCCTCGATCCGGTCGATAACCATACTCTCGCGTACCTGCTCGACTGCCTGCGCAGTGGCCTGACTGGCCTTCAAGTCCGCCTTGTAGTCGGAAATAGCCTCTGACAGCTCACGGATCGACGCCATTGTCTGCGACGCCTTCTCGGTCTCGCCGTCGGCGATCTGCTTGGTCAGCTGTTTCTCCAGCTCGGTAAGCCGGCCTTGGGCTGCCTTCAGGTCAGCGTCCTGTGTCTCCTGCTGTCGGGTCTCGTTCTGTTTGGCAAGCTGCTCGCGGGCCTCTTTCAGCTCGTTCAGCACCTTGTCCAGACGCGATTTCGGGATGCGCGGCTCGCTTTTCTTCTTGGCCTTCTCCTTCTCCTCGTCGTCCGGGGTGTCGTCGTCTTCCTCGGTCTTCAGGCCAAGGTCTTCAGCGGCCTTGTCGTGCTCGGTGTTGGTATCGGCGGTGGATGCCGGCGGGTCGAGGTTGTCGCCCCGGTCGGCGCCAGACAGATCGCCACCGGCGTCGTCCAAAGGCGCCATATAGGGCGCAAACAGTTTATTCATCAGCTTCATCATTACCTCCTGCGGATTGCTGCTGTTGCTTCTGTGTCTGGAGCATCATCTGCACCCGCTGCTGGCGCATCCGCTCTCGTGCTTCCTGCTCTTTCAGCTGCTGAGTCTGGGCGAACTCAGCCTGCTTCATCTGCATCTCCAGATCGAACTTCTCGCGCTCCATCTGCATCTCCTGCTCGTGCTTCTGGCGCTCAAGCTCCAGCTCGGCCATCTGGACCTCTTGGTTGTTCTGCTGGGCGGAAATAGCGATCTCAGCGTCCTTGTGCCCGACGGCAGCGACCTCTTTCTGCGCCTTGGCCTGCTTGAGCCCGGCATCGGCCTGCTTGACTGTCGCCTCGGCCTCGGTCTTGGTCACCTCGGCCAACATGCCGCGCTGCTGCAACTGTGCCTGCGCCTGTGCCTCCGGGCTGTTCTTGGCGTCGTCCATCGACTTGAGCAGGTCGCGCTTGCGCAGCAGGCGGCTGTTCTCGATGACGAAGGTGTCCGGAATCTCGATACCCTGTTCGCGCATCGCCATGGCCTGATCGAACTGGCTGTCCTCCAAGGTCTCGCGCACCGGTACGCTGGACACGATCACGTCGTACTCGCCCAAGGTCAGGTCGTTCAGCACCTCGCCTTCGGGGGTGATCTGGTTCAGGTGCAGCTGCTCGGTCTCGCCGGTCAGCTTGTCCTTGGTGATCGTCATGATCCGTTCTTCGGTGTAATACTGCTGCACCAGATCGAGCACGTTGCGGGCAAGGATGAAGTCCGAACGGACCAGACTGTCCAGCGGCTTGGCCAGATTCGTCGAACCGGCTTGGCGCTTGGCCTGAATGGCTTTCGCAGCCACGTCCTCGCGGTCCATGCCCTGCATGCTGTCGGACACACCAGAAATACCCTTGATGTGTTCCTCGGCCTTGTAGGTGATCCGGTCCAGCCCGGTTGGCGTCGCGTTGGGCTGGATTTTCTCAACCGCGTCGATCTCCGACACTTCGAGCACGAGGCCGGTCTGCGCGCCGCGCTGCTCCAGTTCCTCAATCGACATATTGGTCAGCGCGCCGGCCTTCACCTTCCACCCGCTGTTGGCGGTGGTGTTGATGACGTGCAGCTCTTGGCTGGAGACCTTGTTCAGCAGCTCCTGCGGCCCGAGCAGGTTCTCGACCAGCCCGATCGTCTTACCCCGGCGGAAATGCGGAAAAAACGGCACCACGGTGAAGTGCTTGTACGGGCTCCAGTCGTCGTGCAGCACCACGTTGTCGCAGATCACCGTCCAGCGGATGCGCTTGACCAGCTTCTTGGTCGTGTTCAGGCCGAACTGCTGGCTGATATACGCGATCCGGTCACGGCTCCAGTCATTCGGGATCGCCCGCATGTCGCCGGTCTGCGGGTTGACGAAGTGCAGCTGCTTGTCCAGCGTGCGGTGCTGGCGCTCGACGATGCGCAGATTACGCAGCACGCTGCTCTGGTCGTAGGCGCCGGCATAGAAGGCGTTGAACCGGTCGCCGAAACGGTCCCGGTGGCGCTCGATACTGTCGTACCCGTAAGGGAACCAGCTCTGTTCCCGGCCGCGCAGCAGCTCGGCGTCGTCAGCGTTGTAGAGCAGGGCGATGTCGTCCGCCGTTACCCACTTGGTCGTGAACACCTCGTTCCAGTCGTCCGGGTCGTAGCTGTCGGCGTCCGGGTCCACGATCACGTTCTTCGGGTTCAGGTTCTCAATCTTCACCTCGCCCTGCATGCTGTCGTCGAAGGCGATGCGTACATCCAGAAACCCCCGCGAACCGATCACGCCGTCTGCGAACATGTCGCTGCGCTTCCAGTCCAGCTGGTTGTTGTCGCTGATCTGCATGAACACCTTGGTCAGAATCTCTGCCGTGGTGTCCGGAGCGCCGGAGCGCGGACGGAAACTGATCTCGGAGCGGTTGTATATCTGCTCCCCCATCACGTTACCGAGAGTCGAAATGATCTTGTTGATCGTCAGCGCCGGGCGGCGCACCGCACGCAGCGCTGCCAGATCGGCCTGATCCCACTGGTCGCCACGGAAGAACGCATTGCACTTATCGTCCTTCTGCACGTACTCCATATGGCCGTTGTCTCGGCAGTACGCATAGCGGTACCACGTCTTCGACGCAATCTCGGTATCGACTGGCATGTCTCTTATCCTTTACCGCCGCAGCCACAGCCACCACTACGGGGCTGCGGCACATACACACCCTGCAGCGCTTCGAGGATGTCTATCACCGACTCCTTCAGCGCGGCCTCGTCGCGGCCCTGAACGAACCCCCGCAGCCAGAACACGAACTGCTCCGGCGTCATGGCGGGGCTCTGGATAACCGGCGGCATACCGAAATTGGCGGGCCTCATTCCAAGTCCTCGGGCGTCGTGGCGCGTTTTTTCGGCTTACCCTTGCCTTTGGGGTCATCGGGGTCTCCGGCGGCGACTCGTGGGGCCTGACGCAGACCTGTCGGCTGCGGCGTCTCTCCGGTCTCCATCTGATCGACCACGCGCTGCGCGCGCCCGGCGTTACTTGCTGAATTCTTGCGTAGCGCGGCGCGCAACCCGTCGAATAAGCCCATGTCTGTCCTCTTTCTTGGTAATTGTCCTATGCCGCCATGTGCGAGCCGCCGGAGCCGCCCACCTTGAGCTTGTCTTTCCAGCTCGGCAGCTGCTTCGACTTGGGTGGGCGGGGCGCTTCACGCCCTACCACCAGCTGCGCCAGCCATGCCAGCGAGTCCACGCAGTCGTCGTGAACACCGGCCGGAAAACGCAGCATCTCGTTGCGCACCACCTCATACCACTCAGCGTCCGAGTTAAAGCTGACCATGCCCTGCTGCATCCGCCCCTGAAGGGCTCGCGCGCGGGCCTGTTTGTCGGTTATCGGCCGCAGCACTTCGATACTTGGGTAGAACTTCCGCTCGCGCATGCGCTTCTTCAAGAGCGATTCGATCGAACGATAGATTTGCCCGTCTTCCAAGCCTATTGTTAGACTCGGATGATACCAGCGTTGCGCCATATTCAGAATACTGTCAACGATGAAGAACGCATCTTTGCTTTTATATCTAATCACTTCCGCGACATGCAGCATGTCGTCACAGTCCTGCAACCCGACCGAGCCAACCGTGTAATCGTTCGACTGCTTCTCCGAGATTGCGAAATCGAACGAGATATAGACGTTAGACTGCTTGACGCCGGGGATCGCGTTGCGGCGAAACTGGTCCTTGGTGAAATACATGCCGTCGTCAGGCACCGGGTTCTGCTGAAAGAGCGCCGACCAGAAGCGCTGGGCCAGCGTCTTCCTGATCCGCTGCAGCTTGTAGAGGTCGTACCGGTCGGCGTGCAGGGCGTCGCCCTTGGAGCGCAGGTACTTCAGCGGAGTGGTGTCGTAGCCAGCGTCGTTGGCTGCCTGCAACGTCTCGGCCTCACCCTTGGCATCCACCGGGACACGCACGATCAGGTCGGTCTCTGTGTCGAGGAATTCGGCTTCCTCGGCGACCGCCGGGTATTTGATGATCTCGAACTGGTCAGCATCCTCATCTTCCGCCATGGCCTGCTGGATACGGCCAGCAAGATCATCATCATGCCACCACGTCTGGATAACCAGAACGCCGCCGCCCGGCGCAAGGCGCGTATACGCTGTCGAGCCGTACCAGTCCCAGATGCTTTCACGGGTGTTTGCACTGTCGGCTTCCTCCGCGTTCTTGATCGGATCGTCGATGATGAGGACGTGCGCACCCTTACCGGTGATACCACCGCCGATACCCGCCGCCACGTAGGCGCCGCGCTTGCCGGCGATACCCCATTCCTCGGTTGACTGGTTGTTCGGGTCGAGAATGGTGTCAGGGAACACCGTCTGATAGCTCTCATCCTGCAGGAGCAGCTTCACCCGGCGCGAAAACTGCATCGCCAGCGAGAGGTTGTACGAACACGCAATGATTTCGTGGTCTGGATAACGCCCCAGATGCCACGCAGGGAAGGTTTTTGAGGCGATTTCGCTGTTGTGGGTCAGTAAATATCCATGCCCGACAAGGTACTGGTGATCCTCTGCCGCTACCTGTATACACACGGTATCGCCGCGCCCGGCGGGCTTGAACGTCAGGAAGCGGTGCGGGGAGCGCACGCCGTTGCGGCAAAGGGCGGCTTTGCGGGGCAGCCGCGCAGCGTCCGCCATATAGAACATAACCCGATATTTACGGCTGATAAACACGCCGTTCAGCGTAGCGTCGCCCTGAAGCATGGACGCTTTGACGCCCAACGAACGAACTAGCTGCAAAGTGTGCCGCGCCAACTCTTCATTCGTAGAGCAGAACTCAACCTGCCCATCCGAGGCGACGTGCCCGTCTGTGTCTATTAGCCCCTGCAGTAGCGCCAAACGCTGCGCTGGAGAGGCGCAGCGGTATTTCTCAGGGATGTGTTTATTACTTATCAGCCCCAGATCGGCCAGCTCCGTCTGCATACCCATAACCCCGAATGTACCTTCGGTATTGCGGTCGGTCGTCAAATGGCCGCACTGTTCGACCTCGATACGGATAAAGTCATAATCCTGCGCACCCTGCGTGATCGTGGCGTGCTGCGAACAACCGTCGCCGAGCCATACGCCGAGCACATAGGGGTCGATAGGCAACACTGCCTCGGCATACTCGATGGCTGAATACGTCATTAGTGCCGGATTGCGGGGGCTTTCACGCTCCGCAAGCTGTTTTGTGGTCTTCGTCTTGAACACAGGGCGCTTACGGCATAGGCGTACCACCCATTCATGCTCTGCATCGACCACGACAGAAGCGCCGTCGTCCGCGACTACCTCATACAGCTCCCGATCACGCCATATTTCAGACACCGCGACTACTTTGGTAGGCTTACCGTCCCGTCCGAACACGAAATCGCCGGGTTTTAGCGCCTCTATCGGTACGAACCCTTGCGGCGTCGGTACGAGGGTGCCAACCGCGCAGGCTTTCCCGTGGCGCGGAGGCATCAACAGCATCAACCGAGGGCTTCTGCCGGCCTCCACGTCGTCGGAAAAGCGCTCCAAACGACGGCAAATGTCCTTATGCACCCACCCGGCCAAGTATTTCGGGTTCATCCGCTGGATAAATGGCAGCAAACGGCGTCGCGAGAGCACCCGCGACGCCAGTTCAGCCTTGAGTCTGGCCTGATCACTCATCTTCATCGTCCTCCGCGACCTCGATGAACTCACCTTCGAGCGCACTTGTCGTCTGATCTTCGATCAGCTTGAGTAGATCAGCGTCCGACAACCGGTTCAGGCGCTCCATTACCACATTACCGGTGATATTCACGTCGATCTGCTTCTTCACCGGCTCGTAGTAGCCACACATCTTCCCGACTTCGCGCCATCCGGCGATCATCGCCGTTGGATCGGCCTGAATCTTCGCCATCTCTACGGCTTCGAGCAGCCCCTCCATCACCCTCTGTCGAGTCATCCCGACAGCTTGCGCATAGGCTTCTTTTTCCGCGTGGTAAATCTTCAGGATCGCCGGGTCTTTTGCCAGACGGTACGCATACGTTCCGCCATCGGTGTAGCCCGCACGCACCGACGCACTCAGGATCGACTCACCCTGCGCCCAGTACTTCACGAAGTCTTTCATTTTCGTGGTGAGTGGGCGGTCGGGATTGGCGAGGGCGACCCCATCGAGCCCGGAGGTATTCGGTGACTTGGAGCGCAGGGCTGCAATCCGCGCGCTTTTCTTCTCCGCGCTGTCGCTCTGCCCGCGCTTCTGCTGTTGGGCCATATCGACCTTAGATCGAACTTAGATGAAAAAATTTTAGCAAAATTTTTGGGAAGCCGCGAATTGCGAGGGATGGGGGTGGGTTCGGATTTGTTTTCTGGGGCCGGAAAAACGATTTATATCGTTTGGAGTTTTCGAGAAAAAAGTGCGGGGTTTTCAAGAAAAAAGTGCGGGGTTTTCAAGAAAAAAGTGCGGGGTACGTGGGCTCGGAGCCTCTCCCCCCTCACGCCGTACTGCCGCCCCCCACTTCGGATTCGGATTCGTGTCTGGAGAAAAAGGATGCTTACTACCGGCCTATGGATAGGTTGTTCCGCGATTCGCTGCGCTCATCGCTCGTTGTCTTTTTTGGTATGGCAATTTTGCCTACTTTCTAAGGAGTAGTAGCCATGAACGTAGCACAGCTCAAACAAGCACGTGAGCTCGCGATGGAGCGCCTGCTGGATGGGGAACATCCGGGAACATTGGTACACGTGCTGTACTACCCGTTCGACTACGACTACGAACTAGCCGAGGCGGGGATCATGGGGCTTAGTACCGGGCTGCCCCCGGGCACGGACTTGGTGAGGAACGGTTACTCCTCAACCTACTACACGCTGATCGCGCTGGTAGAGCTGGCCGATGAAATCCTCGACCACTAGGAATGAGCACAGCCCGCTGACCGCAAGGTTGGCGGGCTTAACACTTTTCGCACGGCTCGCTGGCGCTCGCCGTGCGTTGTCTTTGGTGTGTGTTACTAACCAACCGAAGGAGTTTAGCTATGCAACTGCCAAAAACGAACAACCCGTACTGGTCGAAAGATCAGGCGAAGGCAGCTATCGCCAACAAGTTCATCGGTCGAGGCGCTGCGGGTAGCAGTACAGCAGTCTACGCCGCCGGGCTGCCGAAAGAGGTAGTGAACTGCGGCACGTACTCGCCGACCGATGTGGTGTTTGTGTCGGTGAATGGGGCGCGGCGGAACCGAGTGCTGTTCGATCGGGACGAGGTCATGCTGGCGATCAATGCCGGTGCAAAGATCATCACCGACAGCGCGCTGGATCGCTACCGCGACTACAACGTCGGTGAACGTGAATTGGTCGAATTCCTCGAGGCCAACGACTACGAGGAGCTCGGCGGGCACTGGACACCGAAACCGTAAGCCTTGAGCCCCAGATCGCTGCGCGATCTGGGGCGTTGTCTTTGGTATGTGTTACTAACCAACCGAAGAAGGTTCGAAAATGATCCGAGTCGTAAACAAACGCTACAAGTATGTAGCGGCAGACAACGAAGTGCTGGTGTATGTCGGTCGCCCTAGTGTGTTGGGCAATCCATTCCCGATGCACAACGAAAGCGAACGAGACCACGTCATCGCGCAATATCGGCAATGGCTTGACGCTCAACGCCGCACAAACAGCGCAGCTTGGCAAGAAGTCGAACGCCTCGCGCAACAGGCCGCTGGAGGTAAATCACTAGCGTTGCAATGTTATTGCGCCCCGCGTAAATGCCACGCTGATGTGATTAAGTCAGCCATCGAGTACATCAATAACGGAAGTGTGGAATGAAACCGTAACACCTAGCCCCAGACCGCTGACGCGATCTGGGGCGTTGTCTTTGTTCTATGAGCATGTCGCTCACAACTTACATATAAGGAGTAATCATCATGGCTAAGCAAATCGCAAACCAAGCCCTCACTACCGAACAACTGGCAGCGCAGGTTGCTGCGCTGAAACAACAGCACGGCGAAGTGATGCCCGTGCTCGCTGCACAACGTCACCGCGAAGCAATCGGTCGCGGCGCCGCAGCGACGGCGAGTGGTGCCAAGACTGCGGGGCGATATCTGAAAACGCTGATTATGGGCGCGCCGAAATCGGACGCCGAGCGTCGGGAAGAGCTGGAGAAAGAACTCGAAGCACTGAAAAAACTGGAACAGTAAAACACAGGGGCTTCGGCCCCTGAACTTTTTGAGGAGGCGCAATGAACTTGTTTCTAATTAAGGTGGAAGGCGTGGCCATGGGCTTCGTCATCTTCCTCTCATTTCTTGTCGTCTTTGCCAAGTTGTCGCCCAATGCAAAACGTTGGGCGATCCAACATGCACTCGTCACTGACCTCGTCGTAACGGGTGTTGTGTTCGCGTTGCATTGGGGCACCTTGGGTGGAACGATGGGCGCGACGGTCGCAGGAATCTGCACAGCAGGCTTCACAACGATGATGAAGCCGTTCTATCGAAAGGGTTAACGATGGAAATCACTGAAATGACTTTGGTCGAGGTGCAAGAACTCTGCGCCAAAGATGAACAATTCCGCCGCGAGTTCGAAAAGTGGTGGGCAGCCTTCAAGGAGCGGAACAATGTTCTTTCGCTTCGTCATTGATCTTGTCGCGTTGATTATTTTCGGAGGCTTGGGCCTCGCGTTCATAGGAGCTATCACGTCATGCAAAACCAATACACCGCAGAATTCAGAGCCCTCACCGAAGCCGTCGAAGCCCGTTATTCCGACAACGGGTACGCTGATCCCCTCGAACAGCTCCTCGCGTACGAGGATCAGTTCGAAACATCCGCGTTCACTGCCGAAGTAACGCAGTACATCGCAGCACAATAATCTTGCCCCTGATCGCTGGCGCGATCAGGGGCGTTGTCTTTTGTCATGTGGCAATTTTGCCTTATTTGATTTTAGGAGCTTTACCATGAACGACCGCACTATCAGTATCGGCTTCCACACTGGCGAAGACACCCCGTACGTCGTCACTCATGTACTGGACGTGATCGCATGTCTGTATGCGATCGACCCATTCCGCGGGTTCATCGCTGCAAACGTAATCACCAACAGCCTTGGTTACATCAGCTTGAATGCCCACTTGTGGGATATGCGCAAAAACGCGCAGACCCGCAAACTGGGGGAACAGGCCAACGAGCTGGGGCTTGCGCTCTGCGACTTGGGCAACAGCAGCAACACCATCGACCGCTATAACGAGTGGAAGAAGGACGAAACGCTGGCTGGCAGGCTGGAAACCAGCCCAACACCTCTGCCAAAAGTAAACGGCCTCTGCTTGCTCGGCGTTTACAAAGGGATGTTGCAAGGGCAGTTGGCTTCGGAGTTCACACAAAAACCAACAATGCCGCAGGACATCTTGGCACAGATTGCCACGCGCCAAAACGATAACGTCGATACCATGATCGACAGTATCAATCGGCAAGCGCTGGAAAAAGCTGGGCTGTCCACCAGCATGATTGACGCAGCACGAGTAAAACGAACTGCACAGACGGCAGAGAAAGACCGCGTCAAAACCGAATCTGAAACATCGGCAATGATCGCACTCTTCAAGATTACACCGATAGAATCTTTCTCAAATGAACATTGGGAAGCACTGCCGTTGTGGAAGCAATACCAGTTCCTGTTCATGGCGTATCGTCAGATCATGTCTGGTATCGGCACAGCAATGGCAGACATCGAACGGGGCTATAAAGCCGAAGAAGCACAAGACCGCTTCGATGGATTAGTAGCCCTCGCAAGCGAAGTGCGCACCGAGCTGCTCACAGTATCCAAAAGCGGCGAAGTGCTTCAAGCATTCGATGAAGAACGCTTGAACGCTGAACTGTACGGCTTCGAGTAACACCCAACCCCTACGCTTCGGCGTAGGGGCTTTCGGCATGGTAACTGCGCACCACCCTCAGACAAAAAAGGGTACAAGAGGCAGGGCTGGCAGGCGAGTACCGGGCCAGAGGAAGCGAATAGCGCACCGGACACTAAGCAGCCTCGCCACCTGCTGAACGCATCAATTAGGCTTCATGGAGACTATCATGCGCATCATCGCCACCGCTGAAAAAGCTGAAGTACAAATCATCGACGACAACGGCCGGATCATCCTGCACTACGCAGCAGAGAAAATCGAACAACACCTCGATCTCTCTGCGCTCAGTGCAGAAATCACAAAGCTGCTCACCACGCTGCAACTGCCGTAACAGACACACACGACGCCGACTCCGAAATGAGAGTCGGCAGTACAGCTCCGCGGCACACGCGGGTGTGCCGAAAACACTCATGCCATGAGCATGTACCCTTTTTCAGTCCATCCCATTACGACACAAACTCGTGAACCTTTCTTATCTAGGACATATACCTCTTTTACTTAGATACTACTTTTATTCCCTAACGGTTTATAAGATTGGAATTTTGGAATTAAATAAGAGATATAGAGATAAGTATAAGAAAACAAAGAGAAATTTCCATTCCAAAATTATTCCAAAATTCCAATATTTCGGCGTCGAGTGTTTGCAGTCGCCGTGTTTCACCCTCGTATATTAGAATCGCCTAATTCGATACAAGTGTTCACTAAGTGCCTTTTTTCAACCTCAAAAATACCCACTCATCATAACTCCGCTCTAGGCGCGGCTTCCAGAGACCCCCAAAGTTTGGAATTGATTAAAAAACAGGCAAAAACCACCCGCCATTATTTTTAGAGTAGTTATACTAGAAAAATACCTGTTTTTAGGTCATTGATTTATAAGCACTTTATTTTGGAATTTTGCGATTTGCCTAAAAAGTAGGCAATTTCAAAGCGGGTGCCTGCATCTAAGATAGATCGATGTTAGACTGAAAGACCACAAGGAGGCCGTATGAAACTGAACTTTCTGCAAGCGGATGTGCCGCTGACAAAATCCTTCAAGCGCGTACAGAACGCGATCCAGAAATCTTCGTACCCTTCGGTAATCAACTTCACCAGCAGTGAACTGGCTGCCAATGATCTCGCACAGTTCGTAACGCATCTGCGCAAGCAAGCCCTCAAGGGCATGTGCTTGCTGAAAGGTGAACTGCAGCGTCCGTTGGTCAACGAGTCACGCGCCGGTTCCACTGACTCGAACGCACTGACCGATTGGGTGTGCCTCGATGTCGATGGTGTCGATGTGCAGAGCGTCGAACACTTCCTGCAGATGGTCGGGCTGGACAACATCTCATACGTCGTCCAGTACAGTGCAAGCTACAAAGTCAGCGACAAGCTGCTTCGCTGTCACATCTTCATGCAGCTGATAAAGCCGATGCCGGCACCGTTATTGAAGCAATGGTTGAAAGACCTGAACTTCAACACGCAGGAACTGTACAACGCGCTGGCCCTGACCAAGACTCACATGGCCTTACGTTGGCCGTTGGACATCACTACTTGTCAGAACGACAAGCTGATCTACATCGCAACACCGCGCTTCGAAGGGCTGGTCGATCCGTTCGCCGGCGGCAAGCTCGGCCAGCGTATCCAGCATGTGCGCAAGGCCAATCAGTTCCTCGATATCAAGGGCACCATTACCAGCTCGTCTGAAAACCGCAAGCGTGAGCTGGAACGCATCAATGAGTTGCGTGAGCTGGCTGGTGTGCCGCAACGCAAGTACGTGTTCAAGGCATACGGCCAGCATGAGGTACTGACCAAACCCGATGTCGCCACGATCACCGAGATGCGACAGGAACGCGGCTTCGTGTACTTCAACCTGAACAGTGGCGACAGCTGGGCGTATTACCATCCGGAGGACAACCCTGACTACATCTACAACTTCAAAGGTGAACCGGTCTATGTCACCAAGGAACTGTTACCTGAGTATTGGGCCAGCCTTGTACAACAGGCTAGTCGTACAAGCTCAACAGGCATCACCTATCTGGCGTTCTTGGACAAACGCTCGGGGCAATACCTTCGTGGCACCTACGACAACGGCACCGACGAGCTAGACCTCTACCCGGCCAAGAACGAGACACAAATCCGGCATTTCGCCAAGCAGGTAGGTGTGCCGATCGGAGACTTCATCCCTGAGTGGGAAGTGATCTTCGACCCACACGACAACGTGCGTGTGGACATTCCGAACCAGACGATCAATACGTTCGTCCCGACGCAGTACATGCTGGCGAATCCGAAGCCGGTGGCAACCTTGCCCCCAATCACCAACAAGATCATCAACCATGTTCTCGGTGGTGAGTCGGAGATCATCGACCACTTCATCAACTGGTTGGCAGCCATTCTGCAGACGCGTGGGCAGACCAAAACCGCATGGCTGTTCCAAGGCACGCAAGGAACAGGCAAAGGCTTACTCATGAACAACATCCTGCGTCCGCTGTTTGGTGTCAACCAGACAGCCGCGCGCCGCATGGAGGAATTCAATGAGCCATACAACGGCTATATGGAGCGTGTGTTCCTCGTGTTCGTCGATGAAGTACAGACCAGTGCGCTACGCAACGAGCGCGGGGTGATTGCCAAGCTAAAGAACTTCATCACTGAAGAGAAAGTGGTGATCCGGCAGATGTATCAAGCTGGCTTCGAGGCAGCGAACTACAGCAACTGGATATTCGCCTCGAACATGCCCGATCCGATTCGTATCGAAGCCGGTGATCGTCGCTTTAACGTGGGTGGCTATCAGGCTGACAAGCTGCAGATCACATCAGCCGAGATCGACCGGCTGCCGAACGAACTGCAGCGCGTACATGACTATCTTGCGAATTACCCGGTGAATCTGCAGCTGGCAAGTCAGCCGCTGGAGACCGAGGCACGTTCCGAGATGATCGCGATCAGCGAGGAAGTCATGGATACCGTGGCAGGCAACCTGTTGGCAGGCAACATGGGTTTTTTCGTCGATGCGTTGCCGACCAACGACAGCTACAAGTCGAACATGGCTCGACTCAACGCGGTAGAAGACTACAAGAAGGTGCTGGTCGATCTAATCAATCGACCGGCAACACGCAACGGGCACTTCAATATCTCCCGTGACGAGCTATATACGATCTTTCAGTACAACGTGGGCAACATGCCCGAATCACCCAACAAATTCACCGGGAGGCTCAAACACCACAGGATACAGATCAAGAAGGTAGCAATCGACGGCAAGACACACAACGGTATCACCGTGGAGTGGAAAGACGCCGATCAATTTGGCGCTTACATATTCCACATTAACGACCAGCAGCCTCAAAAGCTAAAGGTCGTGAAATGAAACCGCTTTACCCAGCAATCTAAGATCGAATATATTCTATCTTCGATCCAACAACGGAGACTCAACAAATGAAGTTGTTTACCCTGCGCAATACCGCCACCAACAAGATTCATCCGGATACCTTCTTCGCCGACAAGATGAAAGCGAAGAAAGCTCGTGATCTCATCACTGAGCAGACCGGCCACCCGCATGTCGTGACCTACGGCCCGGATCACCGGAAGTTCAAGCAGTAAACACCACGGTCGAAATCACCCTCAAAGTAGAAACGCAGGCCGCAATCCACCGCGAACTGCTCAACATCTAAAGGAATAACGCCATGAAACCTACTCAGGTGGAGCGTGCGCTCCGCACCGCTATCCAAGCTCGCCGTCCAGCATTTGTCTGGGGGCCACCGGGCGTCGGCAAGTCCGACGTAGTCGCCAAAACCGCAGAATCGCTCGGCCGCCAGTTGCGCGATATGCGCTTGAGCCTGTGCGACCCGACCGATCTCAAAGGCTTCCCATCGCCAGACAAGAAAGCAGGCGTTACCCGCTGGCTGCCTACCGACGAGCTGCCTACCAAGAAAGACGGCTCGGGCATTCTGTTCCTCGACGAGCTGAACGCAGCACCTCAAGCCGTACAAGCTGCTGCCTATCAGCTCCTGCTGAACCGTCGCATCGGCAACTATGAGCTGCCGGATGACTGGGACATCGTAGCCGCGGGCAACCGTGATACTGACCGTGGCGCTACACACCGCATGCCGGCACCATTGAGCAACCGCCTGATTCACATCGACTACGAGGTGAATCTGGACGACTGGAGCCGCTGGGCCATCGACAACAACATCAAGACTGAAGTGCTGGGCTTCCTGCGCTTCCGCCCGAACCTGCTGCATGCGTTCGACGCCAACCAGCGTGCCTTCCCGACGCCACGTAGCTGGCAATTCGTCAACGAGCTGCTGGAGCAAGGGCTGGATGACGACCTGCGCTTCGAGATGCTGAAAGGCACCGTCGGCGAAGGCGCGGCTGCCGAGCTTGAAGGCTTCCTGCGCACCTACCAGCACATGCCCAGCCCGGATGCCATCCTACTTAACCCGGACGCAGTCGAAGTACCGGAAGACCCGGCCACGCTGTACGCACTGAGCACTGCACTCGGCTCGCGTACCACCGTGCAGAACGTCGGCAACGTGATGAAGTACGCCGACCGCATGCCGGTGGAGTTCAACATCGTCACCGTGCGTGATGCTGCACGGTACCAGCCGGGCATCACCGCCACCCGACCATTCATCGATTGGTCGACGAAACATTCGGAAATTTTGTTGTAACAAAGTATTTCTGTGAGAACTCGACGACATCCGTGTCGTCGAGTTGGAGAACATCATGGCAAAAGCACCTAATTTCATCGCGCTTGAGCTGCCGTACAACGGTGTGCTCATGCTGCCAGCGGCGATGGCCGAGGCCATCGTCAACAACGCAATCATCGTTGAGAAGAAATACACCGATGGGGTGTACACCTACAACCTGCATGATCGCGAACAGATCAACCTGACCATCATCCCTAGCGACACCGTTACCGCTATGCAGGTAGCCAAGCGGGTGACAGAATGAGCCGAGAGATCAAGGTCTTCACCGCCTGCGAGCAGGAGGACTTGACTTGGCAGCTCGCGTGGTGCTTGGCCGATGACGACCGCGAAGCCAAGTTCAAAGAAGACTGGCTGGAGTACGAGTGCACCGACGCGGTTTTCTTCGATGGTGTCGCAGCCGCGCCGTTCTGCGTCTTCTTGCTTAGAGACGAATACCTGCAATTGAAGCGCACCCTCGGTTACATCTTTGAATGGTCGCTCGCTGGACATGCGCCCTCGCAGCGCGCATTCGCTGCGTTCACCCAAGCCATGCTGGGGATTTCGCAATGCTGATCAAGAACCTGCCAGCCGACGAGGACGACTGCTGGGGTATAGCGTGGCGACTAGCACTCATAGGGGGAGCAAGCGCCCCCTCAACCGATCGGAAAGTACTCATCAGTGATAGCCAAGACAATCTGCGCATGCAGAACTTTGTCCGCGACTGGGCGAATGAAGGCTACGAGCCGGCCATACGTACATGGGCGCGCGTAGTTGCTGCGCGATTAGCTGGAGAACAGAAATGAAAACCCTAGTCAAAACCAGTGAACTGACGCTCGCGTGCTTGAAACCGTGATTGGTTCCTAATTAGGAACCGGATTTGA
>ERZ724522.699-NODE-699-length-20416-cov-4.688277_pt1 | contig 20416 bp, 18 predicted proteins | sample MGYA00376055_ERZ724522 | MGnify/ENA primary metagenome ERZ724522 (study PRJEB28724, sample SAMN07190884) | wastewater metagenome | isolation source: effluent of sewage treatment plant in Hong Hong | place: Hong Kong | collected 2016-03-17 ... | reverse complement strand
TAAACGTCGACACTAAATCGCCAGACTATGGCAAACTTCACACTATAGACGTGATAGGACTGTTCGAGGGTACTGCACCGGACCATTCCAAAAAGAAAGTGCCGGTGAGATTACCTAATGCGAGCTACAGGAAAACAAACAAGTTTAGCCTCCTCTATTCTCTGACAGACGACGATGGCACCATTATAAACGGGCTATCTGTGGAAGAGATATACGCAAAGCTATACAAGCTCAAGGGATGGCTAGTGGAAAAGGTAGTGCCTGTTGGCACACAGCTCAGGGACGTGTCATTCAAGCTGAAATCTGCTGACAAGTCTACTGCAGTGGTCTCAACGCTGGAGTCGCAATGGATAAACGCGACTTCATCCCACAATGCCATAAGATTCGATGTAACTGGGTATACTATACCTGTCAATGCTGCAGCAGGCAGCTACTCTATAGCGATAAAGCCTAAAAGCATGGGCGATAACTACCACTACGAGGTGCGTGTAAAGACATTTGGCTTAGAGATCTTTAACAGTGCCAAGACTTACCTGACCGGGTCATACGTATTTAGCGACGGTAAGGTGTGGGTGGCCGACAGAAACTCCAAAGGGGTGAACCCGGCTTCAACCACGAACACCGGACAGTGGGTCCAGTCTAAAGAGTGGAAAATGTCACCTATACAGGTGTTCAGGGAACAGAGGTTCGACAACACACCGGTATTGTTCACAATAAACAAGAACCTGGACCCGAACTTCGAGGTGACATTGACCAGCTATGGTGACTATGGCCTATCCTGGACGGAGACCAGAAACTACACGCTAGACTACGGAGTCTGGAGTTAAACCGTGTACGGGTACAGTTATTTTTTAGAATAGGCTTCTAATACATCGAATTTATTTAAGAAATCTTGCCAGGCCTCTGGATTAGATTCTTTATAACTCTTCCCTGTTATATAATTTTCGTCTTCTTCTATAGAATTTAATGGTTTACCAGAATTACCACTGTAGCCGGGGTTTTCTCTTACTTTTACATCTGTCACGTCCATTATATAGCCATCAGTGCCTCTTCCATTATTTCTATTTTTTTCTGTATTTATCATGTTACCAAAAGCCATTATTTTTAACTGGTCTGCTGTTGGTTTTATTTTAAATATAGTTCCATTTCCGGACCAACTACTCTGTGATGATGTCGAATCAACCACTGCGCTCTTTATTCCATCTTTAGAATATGCATAGACTGTTTTAGAAATTTTGCTCGACGGATTTATCTGATATGTTGTTACCTTAGCACTGTTATTATAACCGAATCCTGTGTCTTGTCTTGTACAAGACACCATACCAGAAGATAGTATTGTACAAACAAGCCCCTTTATTATACTACTCTTAATGCCCTCGTTTGTAGATGTCACTGGAATTAAATTGCCTCCTTCTACCTTAAAGACTATATTCTTAGTATTTTCTAAGCCTGGCCTTTTGTCTATTATTTTTATATCATAGATACTACTATCTTCTTTATCAATAGGGCCTATGGCTTTTAATATTTGTTTAGAAACTTTCGGTTCTATTACGGAAGACTCTAATAATATTCTAAAATTACGAATTTTTGTTATCATAAATTATATATTACACTAAAGTATTATAAAAACCTTAGGATCCGCATGCATCAGTTTTTATGCCTGTAATTTCATTTTCTTGTAGACCTTGTCTGCCTCCACGATGACGCTCATTGTACCGTCTTTTATGCATCTATCGGCCTTGGCATCTGAGTCGTACTGCCTGTCTTCTACCCACTGCTTGCACAGTTCCAATATGTCCCAAGAAAGGTCTATATTAGCATCCAACGGATTAACGGACTCGTCTAGCAAATCTTCCTCTATCCAGTTCACGGATTCTATTTTCCTATTGGCCAGTATCTTGTCTACCTTTATAACAAAGGTAGGGTCCGATACCCTGAGCGAGTTGTTTATATACAAGTCGACATAATTATTATTACATAGGTCATTGGTTACCTTAAACAAGTCGTCTTGTACAGTAATCATCACGGACTTGAATTCGGGGCTAATATCATTCTTAACAAAGACGTGATCGTCTTTCCTGGTATCGTAAACATGTATTCCCTTCTCGTTCCCCTTATCGTTCCGGTCCAAGTGGTATGGCGTTCCAACGAAATGAAAGTTTCCTATGGTCTGCCTTATGTGAATGTGTCCAGAATATACTTTCTTGTACCCACCAAAGCACTCTATGTCTAATAGTGTCTGATTTGGTCTCCTTGTCGGGTTCACCTGCGTCCTGCATCCGTTTAGGTCTGAGTGACAAAAAAGAATGTCAGACCCGCTATATGTGTCCAACATCTTTTTAAGGTCGGTCTCGTTTTCTATCCAAGGCAACAGCACACACCGCTTGTCATCATGCGTTATCTGTGTAGGGGCGTATATAATGTGGACATTTTTTATGTGCTTGATGCTTATCGTGCTGGTTACATTTGTCTCATAGTTTGTGTTGTAGTTGTCGTGGTTTCCATTCAGAATGTATACCTTAGAGAATATGTTGGACAACTCCTCGAATAGCTTGACAACCTCGTTATTCACCTTGACGTTTATGGACGTCCTGTTGTCATAGACGTCGCCTAAGTGTACAAGTACGTCTCCGGGTTTGACATATTTTTTAAAAAAGGGTATTAGTGACTTGTGGAAATAGTCTGTCATCATAGACAGCCATTTATCTGTCCTTACGGGATAAATCCCAAAGTGGGTATCGCCTAGTATGAAAATTCTCATGTTATTTTTATTCCGTAAAATATTAAAAGTTTAATAAGCACAAGGCAACTAGTGGATGTCTATATAGCATATTTCGCACTATCTCGCAATGCCATGTGGTACAGCATTATACACAATACTAAACATGCATGGTAAAAAACAATATATAACTAAAAATAATACCGAATATGGCAAAGAAAAAGAATTCGCAAAAGGCTGAAAATACAGCAGAAACAATCAACACGGATAACGTTGTAAAAACGGAAACACCTGTTGAAGTAAAGCCCGAAGTAGTTGAAACAACAGAAGTAGTTGAAACAGTTGAAACAGTAGTCGAGGAAAAAAAGGAAGCTGCGGAGCCTGTTAAAGAGGTTAAGGCAGAGTTGCCTGTTAAAACAGAGCCTATTAAAGAACCTGTTAAAGAACCTGTTAAAGCAACTACGGTTATAGACCATTTCAATAAGAAAATATCTGCGTACAGTTATTTCGAGATTTATTATAAGGGGATGTGTATTTACAAAGCCAAATCTAACGTTAGCCTTGTAACAAAGGAAAACGCGTTATATGTAAATAACATTCCTTACCCATATAATTCAATCGAGGTAAAATACTAATGAAACTATACACTAGGGAACAATTCTTAAAAATTCATAAAGACAATTTTGTCTCTGGAAAGCTATTGCCCACAAACGAGGGACAGGAGGTTGCCTTGAAAGATTCCATAATAGGAAAACTGGGCACTGGCATGTTTAATATCGGAAAGTACCTGGTCGGAAAGATAGACTATAGGATGAAGCTGGGTGCATTGCGTATAAAGAGCATACAGTATGCTAAGGTTTTACAGAAAGCATTGGACGAGGCGTTAGCCAAGTATCAAAAAGAAGAGGCAGGAGCTCAGCCTTCAAAAGAAGTTGGAGCACAGTCAGCTGCAGAAGAAGACCAAACAAACACAGAACCCGAAGAAAGCCTTGACGACGATATAAGTAATAATGTTGATGCTTTTATCACGCTGGCTAATAAGTTTAAGGAGATTGTAAAAGAGATTTCCTCTACGACATCAGATTCTAGTGCAGCGGGTTTTGTGAAGGACCTAAAGAAAAATGCAGACGAGGTATTGTCCTTGAACAAGAAGTTCAAGGAACAGACCGAGACGTATTCCCTAGACAAAATGCCAAGGTACAAAGACGTGGTGGTTAAGGTGGAGGGCGTTAGAAATCTGACGGAAAAGAACTACATCAACCTGATAAAGAAAATGGCAGCCGAGGTTGAAGATTCTAAGCAGTTTAATGTTACAGATGCAGCAAAGGAATTAAAGGCAAGGTATCTGGAACACAAGAAGACTCTGGAAGACACAAGTGAAAGTCTCAGGTACATTACGGAGGGCGTGATAACAAACCTCGCTGACGCACTGACTGCAATAGACTTAAAGAAGTATCCTAAGGATGATAAATTCAAGGACATGGCTTCGTCACTTGTCGATAGGCGTGCTTTAAAGCTCATCACATACGAGGCAATGTTGATAACAGGTGGAACCAAGGAAAACGATAAGTTTTACAAGGACAAGGATATAGATAAGTTCAATAACGACCTTTATTCTTTCTGGGAAAGACAGATGCTCTTAATAGACAAGAATTACCAGGACTACATAGACATGGATGACGTTCGTAAAAACGTTGACGTGTCTACTTTGACGGAGAAGGACCAAGAGACCGCGATGCACAACGTAGGAGTTGTGACTAAGGCCAAGAAGAACGCTGGGCACACCATAATTAAGAGCATAGACGGTCTGAAAAACCAGCCTATAGTCATACAAGTTTTCGACTCGGCACTGAAAACTAAGTTGTACAACATAGTATGTACATATATCGGCACCAAAGATGACATCAAGTGGTTCAAGCTCTATAACGTGTATGCATATAACAATAATAACGGCAAGTGGATAGAGTCTGAACTGATAGGCAGGGACATAAAAGAGAGAGCAGGCAACGACGAGGTGTTGTTCTGCATGCAGTCTACCAGTATATCTAACAATCCCAAGCCCATACTGTTCTTCAACGAGCAGGGCATGATGCTTGGGAAGACTCCAAGGCCTTACAACAGCAAAGTGGCAGAAAAAATAAAAACGTATAAGTCCCTAAAACAGATGGGGAACAATTACTCTTTTATAGTTCCTGCATGTATAAGCTGCCTGTTTAAGATAGACAAGACTGCCATAACCACATACGAGCTCAGTACCACTGCGTTTTCTTCCAACGTGAAGAGCGCTTCCGGACTGGAAAAGGCAAGGACCGCAGCAAAGTCTGTCATAGACGCAATAGAAACAGTACTGGAGGAGGAATAAGCGATGATACTAAAAAGCAGCAACCAATACTTATATGGCGGTATAACCGAGGACATAGACGTAGGAGGGTTCAATTCCCCAAAAGCCGTGAAGACCAGAGAGTATACCAGAGTTCTTAACGAGTACAATGCCAGGAAGAACGCGTTTCAAGCTATATTCAAGAAGGACGCATCGGAGTGGGAGAAGGACGCGTCTCAGGTCATAAAGGACAACCAGTACCTAGGAATGGAGTGGGCCATACAGAAGCTAAAGTACAAAGTGCAGACCATCCAGAACAACATGAAGAAGATGCAGGGAGAAGATCTGACCAACGCGCAGAAAGAGCTACAGCAGATCAATAAGGACCTGTCCGAATCCAGTAAGAAATTGGCGGATAAAATAAAAAAAGACAAGGCAGACCTAGCCTCTCTTTTATAAATAATATATGGCAAGACCTTCTAAGGAATTCATAAAGTCTCTAAGCGACTTCACTTCTGCATTGGAAGCGATTGTAGACGTGCTGTACGACCAGATAAACTCCGAGGACGACATAGGCGAGATGTTCACGATCAGCAAGCAGCAGACCGAGACCATGGCAAAGATGGCGGAGTCTATAGTCTTGTTAACCAACGATTCCAAGGTAATAAGACACGATACCACAGAAATATTGAAGACCCTCAAGAGCATACAGCAGAGGGAGAATCGCGGAATAATAGACAGGATAACGGACGACAAAGACAAGAGCAAGATAGTCTCGGGCGTAGAGACTATAGGGCTAATAGCCGGTGGCATCCTCGCTATAGGTCTCGCATTCAAGGTGCTGGGCGATGTCGACATAGAGACCGTAGTTTCCATATCTCTGGCACTGCCGCTCATAGCATACGCGTTTGATAAGATAGGCTCTATAGAGGGACTGACAATAGGCAAGGTGACCACAGTGGCAGCAGGCGTGGTGCTGATGTCGGCAGGACTAGTTCTCGCGTCGCACTTTCTGAACATGACCCCGGAAATATCGGCTGGTAAATTTCTCACGCTGGCGGCAGTGTCTGCAACTCTGGCGATAATGTCCTATGGCTATGCTAACATACTGGAGTCTCTTGATGGCGTCACCTATGGTGACCTGTTCAAGGCTGCAATATCGCTGCCTTTAATGGCAGCCGGTATAGTGGCATCTGCCATGATATTTGGCCTGTTAGGCAGCGTGGATTTCGACTATCTTGGCATAATAATGTTCTCCGGCACGCTGGCAATATCTGCGACCATTATGGCATTGCCAATATGGGTACTTGACAAATTGGGCATAACGCCCGTAGGCGCACTTGAAGGCTCTCTATCTATAGTAGCAATAGCCGGAGGCATAATGGTATCGTCACTGTTGTTACAGATGGGTACTTACGACAATACGCCAGACCTGTCTTGGACGTTAAACACCGCTGTTGCACTGGGCGCATTCGGAATAGGCGCGGCACTAATAGGCATGGCAGGTCCGGCCGGATTACTATCTATAGGCATAGGAGTGGCAGGAATGGCCATATTGGCTGGCGGCCTTTTACTAATAGACTCTATAATATCTAACGGCGACTTTACTGGCGGGCCTTCTCTGGAGTGGGCACAGTCGCTTGGAATGTGGATGCTGGCGCTTGTGCCATCTGCGCTCATATTGGGTAATCCTATAGCACTACTAATGGCAGGGATAGCAACTGCTACATTCGCAGTCTTGGCTAAGGGTCTTGTGACTATAGCAGATATAGTGAGGGGTGGCGACTTCACGGGCGGACCCAGTAAGCAGTGGTCGGAGGGGATAGGCACGGCGCTGGTTCTGTTCGGCAACGCACTGAACAATATATCCCCAGGGCTGTTCAGCAGTGAGACGACGGATCAGAAGGTGGAGGCTATGATAAAGATGGCATCGTCACTGAAAGGCATAAGTATGACGGTTAAGGGCGGCGATTACACCGGGGGTCCTAGTAAAGACTGGGCAGAGGGAATAGGCACGGCCTTAGTGTTGTTTGGAAACGCCCTAAACAATATAAAGGACGACGGGTTCTGGAGTATATTCAGCAGCGAGTCCTCCGATGACAGGGTGAATGCACTGATAAAGCTGGCCAGCAGCTTGAAGGAAATAAGCACTGCCGTCAAGGGCGGCGATTATACTGGCGGACCTTCAGAGGCTTGGACCAAGGGCTCGGCCCAATCAATACTGGCATTCGCACAGGCCATGGGAGTCCTGCAGGATTCTGGCATAGACAGCGACGACCTGGCCGAGTGGATACAGGTTTCGCCTTTATTGGGCACCGGACTTGCAGGAGTCGCAAACTCAATAGCGGCAGGCAACTATACGGTATATCCGTCACAGGAGTGGAACGATGGGATAAACACCATGTTCTCCATATACACCAAGAGCGTGGAGATGAAGGACCAGATAGAGGAGGGAATGGAGGTTTTCGAGAGCATAGGAGAGTCGATACCAGGCATATCATCCGTGATGAGGAGGTTGCACTATGCGATAGGTGGCGGACAGTCAATATCCGAATCTGTCTCCGAGATGGAGAAACTGAATAGGGTCTACAACGACTTGGCCACATCAATAAAGGTCTTAGCAGAGTCTCTGTCTACCCTGTCTGTAGACAACATGCCAAATTTCAGGTCCTTGACAAACGGCCTAATAGCGCTGTCTGTCATAGATAGCGACGACCTGGAAGATGTCTTGGACGTGATGAGCGAAAAGTCAGAAGATATTAGCACGCTGTTCTCCAAAATATCGGAGGCATCTGACGATAATGTCGACAAGTTGTTTGGAGAAGATGGCAGTAAAACCGGAGTACAGTCTTTGCCACAGATAACACAACCGCAAGCTCCGCAACAGCAGATAAACCAAAATGCCAAGATGGAGAAACTTCTGGCAGACATAAATAACGTGCTGAACAAAATTTTAACGGAAGTAGACGGCGTGAACGACAAACCTCCTGTAATAGCCTCTTCCATAACACACAAATAAACATTTTAACCTTTCCGGCGTAAAATAGGCATGCTTAGATTATTTAAGTTGATAAGAAACTATTTCTTATACAAGAAGATGATGAAGACGAACGAGTCCGTATTCATGAAGAAGTTCAACCTCAGAAAGGATTGGATAGGGAGGTACTATACCGTCATAAATCTTTCTTACGACGACACATACGGCATGCAAATGATTAAAAAGGGCTTGTCAAAGTTCACCAGGGATTTCGATGACCTGAGATTTAAGACAGGTTTGCAGGACCTCATAAAAATAAAGTCGATAAAATCTATCGACGCGATAAACTATAGAACCATAATAGGGTACAATAACGGAATCCGTATCAAGAAAGATACCCTATATACCGGTATCATCGTGAGCTTTATTACGGCATTAATAGCATACTTAATTTACAAAATATAAAATGAGCGAAACAAAATTTCATGATGTGTCGGAAGACACAAGAGAAGTCTTCGATAGGATCGTAGACAAGCAGGCACTGCCTTTCAACATAAAGTTCCACCTGTTGTCTAACGAGACACAAAAGTGTCTCATAAAGATAAACAAGGTGTCGGACATGTACCAGTACATCACTAAGTACGACATGATAGTGGTGTTTAACGAGATATATCTGACGGCGCTTGACGAGCTCTCGTGCGAGATCCTCATACAACAGGAACTTGACAGGATGCAGTGTGACATACAGTCAGGTAAGATAAAAATGGCAAAACCAGAACTCTCCACATCCGTCGGAGTAATTAAGAAGTACGGTATAGATGACGTGGCGAAGGCCAACCAATTGGAGGAGCTATACAAGCAGCAGAAAGAGGACGAACAGCTGGATTCTGTCAGCGAGAAAAATAATGCCGACGGTGCTGTGGAATTTTTCTCGTAAACAAAGCAATAAAAAAGTTATATAAAAAATATGAGTGAAAATAAAAAAGTTAACCTCAGCCTCCTTAATGGCGAGGACGCAGCAGCATTAGATGCTACTTATAGCAAAATCAACGAGTTAATATCTGACGATAACGTTTCAGGACTCAGCGTGGAAGAGAAAGATTCTCTGTACGAGACTGTTGTCACAGAATACAACAAGTTAATATCTCAGATTAAAGAGATGAGAATATCGTTCTCACTCAAGCCTGTCGAGATCAAATACATGTTGAACCTTATAAACGAGAAGTTGTCTTACAAGCCTGCAGACCTTTTCGTGGCCCTCAGGCTTAAGGACAGCGTACTTAGCAAGTACCCGAATGTTGACACTATCAAAGAAGACTTCGACGTGCCTCTGACGGCAGACAACATTAACATATTGAACTATGTTCTTAACCTGCACACCGTGGTGGGATTAAAGTCTGGCGCTTACACGTTCAGTAAGATATATGAGCGTCTTGGGGAAGCGGCAAAGGTTTTCAATCACTGGGACAACCTTTCTAAGAAATTACAGGACAATATTGACAACTGGTCAATACTACTAACCCCTGAGGTGGTAGCACCAGAGCTGGTAACAGCCGCAAAGCTGGAGCCAGTCGCTGAGTCAGTCTCCGAACAACAAAAAACAACAGAATAAATATGTTTGGTCTGTTTAAAAGGTCTAGAATCGACATGGTAGAAAAAGAGCTGGCTAAACAAGCTCAGAGTACTAATTCTGTAGCAAATATTTATGCGAAGGAAAATGTGGAAGGCTTATTATTCTACAAGTCTAGAGATGTTGCGTCTCCTAATAGAGGAACAGCGGATAGTGCAGGATTTGATTTCTTTGTGCCTAATGATTATATAGACCAAAGTAATGGTATATGGAACGAAGGGCTTCAAGAATATGTATTGAATGTTCTACCTAACAGTTCTGTAAATATCCCATCTGGAATACACGTCAAACTACCGAGCAGGAACTGGGTGTTGGTAGCATTTAACAAGTCGGGTGTTTCCATAAAAAAACACATGCTGGTTGGTGCGTGCGTCATTGATTATGACTATCAGGGCGAGATACACATAAATCTGCACAACGTTGGGCCAACCACGCAGGTAGTGCGTAATGGCGATAAGCTGACACAGTTCTTGTTGTTAAGCACCGTATTAAATAATGCGGTCGAAGTGAACTCTCTACAAGATCTATATTCTGGATTAGTTACCGAGAGAGGCACTGGAATGGCCGGTTCTACTGGAACCAATGTGTCTGACTAAGTGTTATAAAAAAGAGTGATATAAAAAGTCTAGCATTATTTGTTAGACTTTTTTAATTTATAAGAATATAAGTTATATGTTTGTAGATTATGAATATAACGCTGGCAAGCTGATAGTATCGTATATAGATGGTACCGGTAAGCTGAAACACAAGAACTATTCTTGGCCCGTGCCTCGCGGCTATGAGGTGTGTGACGAGAACGACCCACAGAGAGATCCTGTATTCAAAACGTGGGACGGCAATCACGTAAAGTTTGTTCCTAAGAAATACCCAGACAGGTATGCGGTCTACGAGTTTTTGGATGCGCTACCGGAAGAGGACCAGAAGGAGATATTCGATTTCAATAGTCCAGATATTTACTTCATGGACATAGAGACGGAGGTCATAGACGAGTTTCCGGACCCCGTAGCAGCAAAAACCCGAGTATTGGCCAATGCCATTGTAAATGGAGACAAAGTCCTCCTAATGGGCCTAAAACCACTTTCTGAAAAGCAAGTAAAGAATATAGAGAAGGGCATAAACAATTATTTCAGCAAGTTCAACACCAGCTACGTAGTACGCTACGTTAAGTTCGATGACGAGTACGAACTCCTGCATACTCTATTCTACAAGCTCATACCAAAGATGCCAGTTATAACAGGCTGGAACTTTGAAGAGTACGACTGGGTATATTTGGTTAATAGGTGTAGGAAAAACGGGTTAAGACCCGAGGTGGCCAGCCCAACAGGCAGGCTTATAAAACCTTGGTCAAAGAATGCTGTAAGGCCGAAGGAACAGGAGTTGCCTTTACACCGAGTCATAGTGGACTATATGGACCTGTATAAGAAGTGGGACACTGCCATAAAAATAAAGGAGTCTGACAGATTAGACTTTGTCGCCGAAAAACTATTGGAACTCAAGAAGATAGAGTACGACGGCACACTACAGGACTTGTATGAGGCCGACTTCGAAAAGTATATGTTGTATAATGCCGTGGATACTCTGCTTGTTAAGCACATACACGAGAAGATGCGCTATGTGGACATTATGTATGCTATATCGGTGCTTAGCAGGGTACGCATGACCGATGCATTCAGTTCCATAAGGGTGACCGAAGGCATCCTGCGCGGGCCTCTAAGGAAAGAACAGAATATAGTCATGTTCAAACAGAAAAAATATGACGAAGATGGTGGCGATTACGCATCGGACGGTGACGACAGCGGAACTGAACTAGAGCTTAAGGGTGGCTATGTTAAAGAGCCAATAACAGGCATGAGTTTATGGACGGTAGTTTTTGACTTTGCCTCCTTATATCCGACTGTTATGAGACAGTTTAATATTGCGCCAGAGTCATATAAGGGACAGAAAATATCCGAGTCTAAATGCATATATCACGGGAAAGTCAGACAGATAGAGCCTGACGACATAATACTTCTGAATGATGCCGTTTTTAGCGCAAAGGATTCCAGTACAAAACAAGTCCTAACTGACATATACTATGCTAGAAAGACTTATAAAAAGAAGATGAACAATGCTAAGGATGAAATTAAGAAGCTAGAAAAACAGTTATAAAAAAGCCCAGAATAAAATCTGGGCTTTAAGTTATTATTTTTCTGGCTAAAATTAAGCTACAGTACAACCGCTGTTAACAATTATATGCCAAGCTGAATCTGTGAAGTAAAGTAAGCAAAAATCATTAGCTGTGTCAAGGGTTATAGTAGTACCACCAACTAATGTAGAAGGAGTTACAACAGCATCATTAGCATGCTTAGATTTCAAAAACTTGAATTGTCCATTTATGCCATCAGCTAAAGTTAATGCTATACCATTTGTTGCTGCAGTAATTATTGAATTTGTTACACTAAGGCTTAATGCGCCGGCAGTAGTAACTGCTTCTGTGCCTCCAAATGCTACAGCGCCTAATCCGACAAAATCAGGAGTATCAATACCCATTGCATCTAAAATATCTGACTCTGATTGGCTAACTAAATACGTTGTGAATGTAGCAGCACCAGTTCTGTAAACTACGTCTGTACCACCACTAGCATCTGTTGTTGTTTCGAAACTAACTATTTGGTTCGAATTAAAGATTTTAACGTAATCTGTTACGTCTACAGTGTTTTCTTTCTTAACTGTTAATTTTATTAAACTCATTTTTTTCTGGTTGTTTTAGATTTATTTTATATATTGTTTATCGCATGCGTATTTTTTCTGGTTAAATAAAAAAGCCCAGTAAAAACTGGGCTTTTAAAGAGATATGCTAATCAAAGATTATGCTAAAACATTATTAGTGTCTTTAACTTTGATTTCAAGGAATTGCTTTTCAGGCAAGAATCCAACTTCGGCTACTGGGTACCTAGACCTCAGCAACACGCTAGGAGCAAATGTTGCTTCGGAGATAACTGTAACTTCTTGTGCCATCAAGAATGGAATGAACAAGATACCAGGTTGGTCTGCTGAGTTTTTACGACCTAAGTAGATGCTAAGGTCTGTGTCAAGCATGTGAGGGTCAACGTATACCTTTATACCGTTAAGGATTGTACCGTAAGGATAAAGTTGGCCTTCAGGCATTTTAGCGTCTACACCTACTATAGAGTAAGATGAGATTGCAGCCATTGTAGAAGCCAATGTAGAGTTGGTAACTACGTATTGTGCACCACCAATCCTACCTTCACGCATGATGTAGTTAGAACCGTTACGAATCTTGTTCACAAGTTTTGCAGCTACAGCGTGTGAAGTCTCACCGCCTGGTGCATTTGTTGAAAGATAGTAAGTAACGTCGAAGTCGAAAATGGTTTGGTTCGAGATAGTACCGGCAGAAGAAGCAGGTGCATTAGCACGGTTTCTAGCTGCAAGTTCTTTGATCTTGTTGACGATAACCTGCGATATTTTTTGGCTCATCTTGTTAACAAGAACCGCTTTACCTTTTTCAAGGATGTCGATACCTGTTTGCGCTTTGATGTCTTCGATGGTAGTATTCTGTAATGTGAATTTCACTTTATCAGTACCAACGTTGATACGCTTAACGAAGAATGAAGTGCCAATGCTGTCTGCAGGATTTTGGTCGTCAACTAAACGATCCATTGGACCAGCAGCACCTTGTGAGGTGAATCCTAACAAGTCGTCTTCTATTGAAGAAATCAATGATACGTCGCCAGTGGTAACTGTACCGAAGTCTGTACCGTTAGTGTAGATACCGTCTGCAGGGTCTTCCAATCTAGCAGAGTTGAAGAATGTCGTCAAATCTGTTGTGTTGTCGAAAGTGTTCTTAGAAGCATTGAAAGTCCAACCACCTGAAGAGGCTGTGTTAACTTGATTGTATGCTTTGAACATAGGCAAATTGTCAACACGAGAGAACCCTAAGAATTCCAACCAACCAGCTTTAGAAGTAGACAATTGAGATGGAGCTGTTGTGCTGTAAGCAGCGTCAAGGTCATTACTTGTAGAAGTAGACACGTGGAACCAAATACGACCAGACAGACCAGAAATAGTCTTTGTTATACCGGCAGTTGTTAACTGTGTGTTAATGAACGTCCTGATAGCAGCTATAGAGGTACCAGTTACTTTGAAGTAAGATGGACGCTCGTCAGTTGCAGTAACAGGAGTGTTGTCATATGGGAAATCCAAAAAGCCTAAGTCGATAACTGGGCCAGTTGAAGATTTAGTAGTTACTAACTCAAGACCTATAGTATGTGCAGCGATTTTCATTGCTACAGGAACTAAAGATGATGCGAAGTCACTACCAGCCGTTCCCATAGTACCAGGGGTACCTGAAAAACCTGGAGCAACGAATGAACCCATACCTGGGGTGTTAGTGCCATTAGCATATGCTGCACCGTTTTCATTCATTGGTTTGAAAGTTGCTTGTATTTCGGCAATTTCAGCAACTACTGTTTGAAGCTCAGGAGATGTTACACCTAAACGCTCCATAACTGGCTTGTACTTGTTGACAGCCTTTTTAGTGTCTAAAATAAGATTACTCATTTTTAATTTTTTGTGTTGTTTTGTTTTATATATACCGCTCAAAAAACTGTATTTTTTCTAGTTGGTATATTTTGTTTTTAGAGTTTATCGAAAGCTTTCATAAAGGCAGCAACATGTTCTTCTGAAAGTGATTCGTTTTCATTTTCTAAAGTTGCCACTTTAGTGCCTTCATTTATAACTTCGATATTCTCGAATTGACGGGTATTCCAAAATTCTACTATGCTATCAGATCCTGTTATGGTACAGAATTTAGCCTGATTCAATATGTTTGTTTTTTGGCTCTCGTTCAATGCATCCCATTTAGAAACAACGTTACTAGGAATATTAGCAAGTAATTTTTCATTAAGTGTCAATTGATCCTTAGATAGTGTCTTAGAAATCAGGCGTACAGCATCAGCATTGGTGTAACATTCGCTTTCGTTAAATGCGACAATCACATTATCCTGTTGGTCTTGGCTCAATCCCTTAAAGGCTTCTATCTGAGAATCATTTAAAAACTTAAATAATTCTGGTTCTGTTGTTTTAGAAGTATCTCTTTTCTTTACTTCTGAAATTAGGTTCATTACTGATTCAAGAAGGGTAGAATCGTCTTCTACTTCTTCTAATTTTTCCACTTCGCCATGAGGCTTAGTAACTTCTTCGTTAGAGTCTGACAATTTTATTGTCACTCCGTCTTCGTCATATGATACTACAATACCGGTTAAATCGGTACCAGTTATTCTTACAAGACCATCACCATAAGTGACTACTGGTTCATCTGTAGACTCTTCTGTAGACTCTTCACTATCAGTTTTCTCTGTAGACTCTTCCGACTCTTCCGACTCTTCAGTAGATTCAGGGCTTTCTAATTCTCCTATAGTAAGGTCATCGGTCGGAGTATCCGTGTCATCAACTTCTACATCTTCCGTACCCTCTGGTAATTCTTCATCTTTTAAATAAGATTCCGGAGACTCGACTGTTATAACGTTTTCGTTTATAACACCATTACTGAATGCTTCATTCAATTTGGCAGCAGTGTCTATATTGTAGTTTATGAGAGCCTCTAGTTTATTTTTAAGATATGTCTCATAAACTTTATTTTCGTGTGTGTTTTCTGCAACATACTCAATAAACCTGGTTTGTTCATCAAAAGTCTTGACAGATTCCTGTGCGATATGTTCTGCAAATAATACAGTCTGTTCTAGTCTTTCTTTTATGTATTTTGCAGTGTCTAAATTAGACTTTGTGTGTTCTGCAACGTGTTCTGCAAACTTGCCCACAACCTCTATGTCTTTCTTGGCCTCGTTGGTGTGTTCTGCAACGTGCTCGGCGAACTTACCTACTATCTCGATGTCTTTTTTGGCCTCGTTGGTGTGTTCTGCAACGTGTTCTGCAAACTTGCCCACAATCTCGATGTCCTTCTTAGCCTCGTTGGTGTGTTCTGCAACGTGCTCTGCAAACTTGCCCACAATCTCGATGTCCTTTTTGGCCTCGTTGGTATGTTCTGCAACGTGTTCTGCAAACTTGCCTACTATTTGTATTTCTTCTTTTAACGCTTCGTTGGTAGAAGATAGATCATTTACCTTTGAAATCAATGAGACGACTTTTGTTGATAGCTTGTTTAAGTATCTTTCTAAAACTTCATTTTGCTGTTTAAGAGATTCTAGTTCTCCTGCTTTTTCTAAAATGCTCTGTTCGTTGTTAGAGCTTTTTGTCAGCCTAGAAATTTCTTCTTTCAGAGAGGCTATTTGCTCGTCAACATATGCACTATATTCGGCAAGCTGACTATGTGTCTTTTTATCGTCGTTATTCATATTGTATAATGATTGTATTTGGTTTTCTGTGTTCAACTCGAAAATTGCATAATTGGCATTCTCGTTTATGCCAAGGGCCTCGTTTAGGCATGCGGGATTCATTTTAGCAGTAGCAAATCCAGGGTCGGCTACTATATCGTAAGTGAATAATTTTTTTAATGTAACATAGCCATTGGAATCTGTTATTCCAGCAGCCCTAGATGAAACGAAAATGGGACAGCCGTCGTTTACTATAGCTTGGGCTTCCCTGCCCCAATACGTGCTGAGCAATCTTATTTGCCCTTCAACAATATTTTTTTCCTTATTGTATTCTATCTTCTCGATTATATGAGAAGTCTTTTGGAAAGTGATGTCAAATACATCAGGATGGTCCATCTCGCCGTATACTGCGCCATTGGCAATACGGTCTTGCATTTCAGCAACAAGCGGGAGAAAATTGTCCGGCGTGTATATGCGGCCATTTCGATTTAAAACGTCTAATTCTGTAAAGGTTCCGCTCATTATCATGGGCGACGAGGACGACTTTCCATTAGCTGCGCTCTCATTTATTTTCCTTAGCGGTGTAGCAATATTATTTACTACGAGTACGTGTTTATTCATGTTATATAATAATCGTCATTTTGATTATATATAACCATTCACAAAGACCTTTTTTTCTACTTATTGTATTTAAGTGTTTTCTGGCGTCTCGGGCTCCTCAGGCTCTGGTCCTTCTGTACCACCTTCGGATTCCTCGGGCCTATTGCTATCAGTGCCTGGTAATTCAGGAGCAGACTCGGTAGTGGCCCCAGTACCAGAAGAGTCTTGCTCGAAATACTTCCTGTTTTTCTCCAAGTCATCGTCTGTAAAACCCATCACTTCTCTCATTATATACTCTATGTGTAGGTACGGTTTTCCCTCTTCACGTTGTAAGTTATTCTGTAAGGTAGAAGCTATGTTAGCACTAGTCTCAAGGTTCTTCAGCCTCTTGCTTCTTTCTATTTCGTTGTTACCGTTGAATTTTATATTGAGGTCGTTCTTAAACTCCTTATTATCCTGTAATTCCGGGAAATCTAAACAACACTGTACCCATATCGGCTTCAATAAGATGTGTATGAACAGACCACGCAGACGTTCTATGAACCTAGTAAAATCGAATTCGTCATGGCTTACTTCGGTGAAATCTCCATATAAGTTACCACCACCATTTGTCATATCGAACCTACCAAATGGTATCTTAGATGCCCTTTTCAATACGTTGTAGAACCAAATAAGTATGTCAGACTCATTTATGTCGTGACCCTTCTGGTCCAGGAACTGAACATCAGGCTTTGACCCATTAGATTCTGGCAGCCATATCTCTTTTGATAAAGGAAGGTGCTGCCTACCGTCTATGGTTATTTTGCCCAAATAATCATCCCATACTACTTCATCGTGATAGTCGGCTATTAATGTGCCTATCTCCTGTTCCTGTTCGTCTCTAGGCAAGTCCCCGACAGGTATTATATACAGCTTATGAATCATAGCATTGAGCAAGTTAAAATTTATCTTGGTGTACTGTAGAAGCTGTAATATGTTATATGGCCTTATCAGGGGTTCTATGTAGCTGGTTTCCGCATAATCTATAGAATTCGAATATGATATGTAAATCATATTCGAATCAGGAATCATCCTCATTTTAGATTGGTCTTCTGGGAACTGTATCCACACCTTGGTATTGTCATAAGGGTTCAGTGCATATATCAGATCCGCAGGGTCTAACTGGTTAAAAAATATTATGTTCTTTTGCTTGTCGTCATAAACTATTTCAAAAGCCAGGAACCCGTCTATTATGAATTGCCTGAATAGGTCCCATGCCTTTTGATGTTCGCCCATTTGAAATATGGAATATATGTTTACGAATATCTTGTGTACCTCGTCTCTAAGTCGTTGGTCGTACGAAGAGTCCAGGTCTTTCAATTGACAGAAATACCTCTCATCCTCGTAAACAATAGCCTCGTTGCATATCTTAGATACGAAGGTGGAGATTTCGTCTTTTATAGCGTACTCTCTTAATATGTTCTTCTTGTCCTTGTACCTAGGTATCATGTAAGCCAAAGTTGCGTTGTTAGACATTAAAGCAACAGCCTTCCTAGAGAACATGTCGTATGAACCTACAAAATGAGACTGGTTTGGGTCCTCGTTTATATTGACACCTATAGTGTTACGGACTATCATATCATCGTACTCCTGGCCAAGAGAAGAAAGGTTACGCAACACCCTGGAGAAGAAACCTTTTCTCTCCGGCTGTATATAATTAGTGTTTATTGTATCTGAATATGGATTATATCCTGGCATATGTTTATTTTATTTTTTATAAAATGCACTCAAGTTATTTATTGCATTTTTCGTATTCTCTATCGAGACAGACGTGTCTTTAATTAAAGACTCTATAGTCGATGCCATGTTTTCATAGTCGTGCATGAGCTTATTTACTTGTTCTGCGTGTCTCTTGTCTTGTTCTGTTATCTTTATTGACCATATATCGGCCAGTTTAGAATCCGGTACCCCACTAAAAGTGGAAGACTCTGCAAGGAGTATTTTAGGCAAGAGTGTCGTGGATAATTGATATACCCGGTCTATTCTTGGCAGCTCGAACTGCCTTATAGAATATTCGAACCCCACCGCATATAATACCTTGTACATCTGCTCATAACTCAGCTGTAATAATGGGTCCTCTTTCTCGATGGTGTCTTCCTTCTCGTTCTGTAACAGGACAGCTTCTTTGGCTTTTAACATGTTGCCGAAGAGTGCAATGCGTATGTTTGTAGGTATGAAATTTAGGCATATAGAGAAATTATAAGTCAGTGCTGCTACTGTTTTTGATGTCACGTGGTAAACCACAGAAAACTGCTCCATTTTTGACGACTTGCCTGATAGATCGTAAAAAACAAAATAAGGTGTCCCAGACACCATCTTTTTAGGGTCTACTAACCGCATCTGTCTGCCGTTCTTGCCCGACTTTATAATGTCCTTAATGTCCTCTCCACAGCGCCTTTGCGCACTGTTTCCCATACTCACCTTTAGGTCTTTTATCTTATCGAATATGTAATTCATATATACAGTCCAGCAATGTCCTTTTCCGTAACCCGCTTGAATATCATGCCTCTAGCAGCACACCACTCCGTCGCGGCGTTCCACTTTCTTACGTTCTTCTCGTACGTTTTTACTTGATATTCTAGCGACTGTAATTTCTTCAGTGTCACGTTCTCTGGTATTATAGGCATTACAGTTTCCGCATATGGCTTGATCTCCACTACTATACGGTTGTACGCATTAGTGTCCCTATTGAGTGTCTCCAGGTAAAAATCCGGATAGTACCTGTGCGGCTTGCCATACTTGTCTTTATAAGTTATGGTCAAGCACTCGCATCGCCATTTTATAACGTTTGGCTCCATGTCCGCATATCTACAAAATCTAAACTCCAGCGAAGACCTGTAAATTATATTATTTGGGTCAGATATATACTTTTCCGGATTTTTTAAATTGTACTTACCACTGTGATATTTGCCTGAAGTGGGTGCGTTATTGAGTCCCATTACTGTCCTATCTTTGTAACTTTTGGTGCTGTATCTATAAGCAGCTCCTGCCTGTCTTCGTCTCCAGACCCGGACAGCTTTACTATATTAGAAGAAAACGGATAAGGCTCCTGTAATTTTTTTACGTACTTGCTGCCCATGCCCTTCTTAACGTATGCTATAGTACAGTGTGGGTGGTAATTTGGAAAGCTGTCAGTACACGGATAGCCGTCAGAAACCTCCTTGTTCAGCTCACACAACCTATCAGATATGACATCGAATTTGACGACGTCGAACAGTTCGTTTTCGAACAGCGTAATATCTTGCAAAGTGCCCTCTATTTCGCCCCAACCCTCTATTTCTTTTTTCAATTCGCTTATCTGGAACTCCCAGTCGTGTAGACCGTATTTTATTGTTACGTGTGGTTCGTGTTCTTTCCCGTATCTGCCAGGATTTTCCTCGTCTACGTAAAGGTCTTCATCTGCTATAACCGACAGGATGTTTTCCCACCATTCCTCGTTCCCGGTGAGCTGTAGCATTACACATCCATACTCGTATTTAGGTTTTTCGTCCTTCGACGATTGGTCTTTCAGCGATTCTACAAATTTTTTTAGATTAGTTATCATGTGTTATATATTCCAGTTTTATTTAAGATATGAGGTTGTACATACCCTCTCCGTCATTTATGGAGTTCATGTAATAAACCTTAGTACTCTTGTCAGTGTCGCCCCTCCTCACGGTCCAATCATTTAAACCCTGCGCAGCACCACGCTTGAAAACCTCAGTAAAATACGCGAATGCATTGTTAGTTTTTTCTGGATTGAAGCTCTGCCAGTTCGCAAACATGTTTAAGTAGGCTGTCTGTATGCAGTCTTTTGCAA
>ERZ724522.695-NODE-695-length-20508-cov-15.775094_pt1 | contig 20508 bp, 21 predicted proteins | sample MGYA00376055_ERZ724522 | MGnify/ENA primary metagenome ERZ724522 (study PRJEB28724, sample SAMN07190884) | wastewater metagenome | isolation source: effluent of sewage treatment plant in Hong Hong | place: Hong Kong | collected 2016-03-17 ... | reverse complement strand
ATGGTTTAGGACCATGTGCCACAAGCATGTGGGTTCGAGTCCCACCATCGGCACAAAAATTTAGAAAAAGAGTAGCGTTGCAAGCGGGCGCACCAGCTTTAGGAGCTGGCAATGGCAACGCCATGGAGGTTCAAGTCCTCTCCCCGGCACCATTCCAGCATCCATACAAAAACCGCCCCGATTTCCAGGGCGGTTTTGTGTTCCATCCACAGTTCCGACGCGCGCCGGACTCTGTTGGCGCAGAGCACTTCGGAAGAAGAACGAGCGATTGAGATTCAGCCGGGTTCGAGGAGAGAATTCGGGATATCCCGAATGCCCCGACACATGTCGGGAAATGCCCAACTCAATCACCAAACACTCGCCACGCGCAACGGAACTATGAAGAGAAACTTCTGCTTTACTTTTATTTCACGCTTACTATCCTCTACCAACCCTCAAATCTCTCGACTTGAATGCTGGATTGAGAACACAAGGAGTACGCCCATCTGCATGATTTGAGAAGTCCCTGAAACGCGCTATACTGTATCCATGAAAACGTCAGAAAACCCGTCATTTCCGTCATCCGTCCGTGCTTGTCTCTGGTCATACGACCTCGAGAATTTGGATATGCGCACCCACCAAAACCTTATCATCACCCAAACACTAAACTCCGGAAGCAAAGAGGCGACAGATTGGGTTCAAGCGCACTACACTCAGCAAGAAGTGCGAGCGGCGATACAGCATCCGCTTCCCGGTATGTGGAACAAAAAATCGCTCAACTTCTGGTCAATCGTCTACAACATTCAACCCGAGCAGACGAAACGACGCGTATCATAGCCCCTATGCACTACGAAATTCTTGATGAGAGGCGCCAAGCCCTCCTCCCAAAACTCGCCCACTGGAAAAAAGACTTCTACCTTGCCGGCGGAACCGGTCTTGCACTCCACATCGGTCACCGACAAAGCATTGATTTCGATTTTTTCTCTCCGAAGCCAATACAAACCGACCAGGTTTTTGACAGTCTCCGCACAGCGCTTTCGCCACATCCAATCCTCAAAGTTCAAGAGGAACCGAATACGATCAGCGTCATTGTTGATGAGACGATAAAGGTCAGCTTCATGACCTATGACTACCCGATGCTAGAAGCACCAACGGAAGAACCCTGTCTCGCCATTGCCTCCGTTCGAGATATCGCCGCCATGAAACTCTCCGCAATCGTGAGCCGCGCGACCGCCAAGGACTACACAGACATCTTCTTCATCCTCAAAGAGCACTCGCTTGAGATGCTTCTCAAAGACGCCAAGAAAAAATATCCGGAACTCGACACCAACCTTATCCTCAAAAGCCTTGTCTATTTCGACGATATCATCGACGAACCGCTTGTTTTCCAAGAGGGATACAATGCTTCGCTCGACGAAGTAAAAACCGCGCTCATAGAAGAAGTCCGCCAATACGCCGCACAATAATAACGCGGCTGATTGACTGAATAGATTTCAAAGAACTTCTTTGTCCCGCACTCTGTACTCATGGTGCGGGTTCTCTACCAACCCTCAAATCTCTCAACTTGAATGCTGGATTGAGAGAGGGAAACCTTGACCAAGATTTCCCTCATTGACCGCTTTTCCCGTATTCACGAGACGGACACTTCGCACCCTTGTGCGAAATACCCTCGACGAGGAGCTTAGGCTCTCAACTCACCTCATCTCTCGGTTTTCCCAGATTTCAGGATTCATCATCCTTGATATGGAGGGTCATGCCACCGAAACCCCCATCTAGCCGTCCACCCCTAGTGCCGATCGCCGTTACGACGATGCTGGCGCCGTGGGCGGAGCCACGACCGGATCGCTACCACAAGCATCGTGATAACAATCAGATTGGCGAGAAGTTCGCCAACCCGGTCAGGTCCAACGGTCTGCGTAAGATACGCAAGAACCGCGAGCCCGACCACGATCGGGGCGAGCCACCGCACGAGAGCGAAGATCCCGCGCGCCGCTTCCCGAAAGATATCGGGAAGCAAAGCGCCGAGCGTCATCGCCCCGGCTGTGCTCGCAAGCGCCACCCCGAGCGTCCACCCCTCGTTCCAACCGGCGAGTGTTGCCGGCAGGGCGAGGAGGACAACTCCCCCAAACCCCGCCCAGGTACGAGCGAGGTGGAGTCGGGTAGCGACTCCGGCCAGTCCCGCCGCGAGAAACGCGGCGAGGATCCACCAATGAGCGTTGGTGGTCATAGAGAAGGTACTATTAGACACCCTCTCTACCGACCACCAACACAGTGAAATTTTCAGAAGAACTCCTTGTCCGCCCTCTGGCGGATCTCTACCAACCCTCAAATCTCTCGACTTGAATGCTGGATTGAGAGAGGGAAACCTTGACCAAGATTTCCCTCAAAGACCTAACTATTCCTCCCCAAATACTAAGAGCGATCCGTCGCTCATTTCCTGTTCAAAGAAGTAGCCAACCTCCTCATCCCACACCAAGGGCAGATCGCCCTTGGCGAGGAGGGAGATTGTGTCTACCGCCCACACAGGAAGGCGGAGCCTTCCCAGGGTGAGCTCAATGGAATCCTCCCTTATCTTCACTTCCCTGAATCCTTCTTCCATAGTGACAGCCGCCTCCATCATGGAGACCACCACGCTCCCCCCTTCTATCCGGACGACATACGACGTCGCCCGGATATCAACTGGTTCGAACTCCACTCTCATCTTCATGACATGTCCTCCTACGGACTCTTGTGCCGGATAGCGCCAGCGCGCTCGCCCCGAACACTCGGGACTGCTGCCCAAAAGTCCTCTCAGCGGACAAGGCATTAAAGAACTTTCTCACTCACAACACAGAGGCATTGCGGCGAGAATGATCCCTGCCCGTCACATTTCCCGCTCAAGCAGGATATGGTCGGGATCATTCCGGCAACAAAATACGGGCGGCTCTGTCTACAGCTCGGCACTTCCTCGGAAGAAGATGGGAGTCATACACAGAGCCGCCCGTTGAAATACTGGATACCAATACTTCGGACACGCTCGCTTCTCTCCTCTTCCGTCTCTCGGGTGCCACCCCGAAGAAGGCTTGCTGCGAAACGTCGGATTTCAATGTACCTCAATCGTTAACACCGGAGTATAGCATGCCGCCAACCGTTTGTCAATACTCGAAGACAAAGCCTAGACATACCAAAGGCTTATCCGAGGCATTTTTGGCACATATCCATACTGTTATGGCTTGTTTAAGCACCGACACAGAACTCGAAATTATGGCTTATTTTGACCGTATTCTTGGACATATGACTTCCTACAATGTTGCGAATCAAAAGCTCTCTATTTCGTCATTCCGAGCGAAGTCGAGGAATCTCAGCAGAGAAATCGAGCCTTTTCAAGTGTTTATAAATCGCACCTGAAGATTCCTCCGCTTCGCCCCTTCGTCGCTTCAGTCGGAGTGACGCAAAATATGAAAAAGCAGAGCTCTCGCCCTGCCTTTTTCCAATTTTTCCACCTTCTATCTTCCACATTCCATCTCCTAGCCCGTCCTACCACTCCAGCGCGCCGCCCACTTTGTACTCCGTGACGCGCGTCTCAAAGAAGTTCTTCTCTTTGGAGAGGTCAACAGCCTCGCTCATCCAGGGGAATGGGTTTTCCGCATGATACTGCACCGGGAGTCCCACGCGCTCAAGCCGTCGATCGGCGACATGCTCGATATATTGCTTGAATCCTTCGGCGTTCATACCAAATATCCCCCGCGGGAACACTTCCTGCGCAAACGTATACTCCAAAACCACGGCTTTACGGATAAGGTCGACGATATGCTGTTGGAATTCCGGCGTCCAAAGCTCCGGCTGTTCTTCCTTGATAGAGTTGATGAGATTGATACCGAAATTAAGATGCTGAGACTCGTCGCGCATGATGTATTGAATTTGCTCGGCGCTTCCGGGCATCTTGTTCTGCCGCTGGAAGCCAAACATCACGGCAAATGAACTATAGAAGAAGATTCCTTCGAGGATGAGTGAAAATACCGCCATATTCTCCAAAAATTTCTGATCCGCTTCAAATGTGCCCGTTCGAAAGCTCGGATCAAAAATTCCCTCATTAAATGAAAGGATGAAGGCGTCTTTATTGTAAATCGCCTCAACTTCGCGATACATATTGAATATCTCGCTTTCGTCGAGACCGAGCGATTCAACAATATATTGATACGAATGCGTGTGAATCGCCTCTTCATACGCCTGTCGCAAAAGGTACATGCGACATTCCGGGCTTGTGATATGTCGGTAGAACGCCAAAACGACATTGTTCGCCGCAATCGAATCGGCCGTCGTAAAAAATCCCAAGACCGTCTTCAACGCTTTTCGTTCGTCTTCGGAAAGCACATCGCGCGCTTTCCACTGCTCAATATCCTTCTGCATGGAAATCTCCGTTGGGAGCCAATGATTGGCATTCCCCACATTGTACGCTTCCCACGCAAACGTGTGCCGCATCGGATAGAGCTGCATCACATCGGCATCTCCGCCGTTTATCACTCGGCGCTTATTAATATCAACCGGTCTCGCTCCTTTTTGTATTGGCATAAAAATAGAATTTTGAATGTAGTTTCTTTCACTTGTGAACAGCTGGTATCTGTCATTCCCGCGAAGGCGGGAATCTAGGCTCCACTGGCTCTCTAGAAGCACTGGGCAGATTTTATCCGTAGAAACTCTCTATTCGGCGCGTTACAACTGGATTCCCGCCTTCACGGGAATGACGCGAGAAGGAAAACTTTTTATCTCGCACAAAGCAAGCAATTTCCCTACCCCTGACACGCTTCACAGTCGGGATCGGCAATCAGGCATAACTTGGGAGTTGATCCGGACAAGGTACTGCCTTCCGAAGCGGAACTGCTTTCTTGAACCGGAAGCGAAGCGGGAGGCGCTCCAACCGCCGATAAGACAACCGGAGCAGGCGATTCCGCAAAAGAAGCAACGGACGGGGAATCACCCCTCTTTCCCCGAAGATGAGTCGGACCAAATTCCGTTGTCGATACCGTGGATTTCTCGACCTGCGACGCGCCAAGCGTCCGGAGATAATACGTCGTCTTGAGTCCGAGCTCCCATGCGCGGAAGTAAATATCGGAAAGCTCTCGTCCGGACACATTGCGGAAGAAAATATTGAGCGACTGGGACTGATCGATCCATTTTCCGCGACGAGCCGCCGCCTCCACAAGCCATGACGAGTGTATTTCAAACACTTCTTTGTATTTCGCTTTCAATGCCGCCGGAATGCCCGGTATCTCCTGAATACTGCCGTCATGATATTTCAACTGATTGAGCATGTCGCGGCTCCAAAGTCCGAGCTTCTTGAGATCGTTCACGAGATGCTTGTTCACCACCACAAAGTCACCTTCTTTATTTGACTTCACATAAATGTTCTTGTAAATCGGCTCCATGCAAGGAACACACCCGACAAGATTTGCCGTACTTGCCGTCGGCGCAATCGCGAGCACATTGGAATTCCGCATGCCAAACTTCCGTATATGCTCCCGAACCGGCGTCCAATCGAGCTTTCCGGTTCGCACAAGCGGTATCTTCTCTCCGCGTTCCGCCTCAAGTATATCGATGGTGTCCTGCGGAAGAATGTTCCGATTCCATTTCGAGCCTTTATAACTCGCATAGACTCCGCGCTCACGCGCCAGTTCCGACGACGCAAGAAGTGCGTAGTACGACACCATTTCCATAGACTCATCCGCAAACTCAACCGCTTCCTTGGAGTCGAAGTTGACGTTGAGGAGGTACAGCGCATCGTGATAGCCGCGAATGCCGAGTCCGAGCGGTCGATGCCGCATATTCGAGCGACGCGCCTCGGGAATCGGGTAATAATTGACATCAATCACATTGTCGAGCATCCGCACCGCAATGCGCGTCACTTTCTCTATGCGATCCCGATCAAACACGCCATCCACGACAAACTTCGCAAAGTTGAGCGATCCCAGATTGCATACCGCCGTCTCGTCCGGCGACGTATTCAGCGTAATTTCCGTACAGAGATTCGAAGAATGCACCACACCGACATGATCCTGCGGCGAACGAAGATTGGAAGGATCCTTCCAAGTAATCCATGGATGCCCGGTTTCAAAGAGCATCGTGAGCATCTTCTTCCAGAGGTCCTTCGCAACAACACGCCGCCAGAGCTTCATTTCACCCCGATCCGCTCGCCGTTCGTAGTCTTCATAGCGCTTCTCAAACTCCGCACCATGTATTTCGTGCAAATCCGGCGTTTCATCCGGCGAAAAGAGCGTCCATTCGCCATTGTCCCGCACTCGCTTCATGAAAAGATCCGGAATCCAGTTGGCCGTGTCAATATCATGCGTGCGACGGCGCTCATCCCCCGTATTCTTGCGAAGCTCGAGGAAGTCCTCGATATCATAGTGCCACGTCTCCAAATAGACACATCCCGCGCCACGCCGCTTCCCGCTCCGATTGATAGAGACGTTGACATCATTGGCAATCTTCAAGAATGGCACAACGCCCTGACTCCCGACACCCGTTCCCTTGATAAACGACCCGGTCGCGCGAACCGGCGTCCACGATGAGCCGGTGCCGCCGCTCCATTTGAGAAGCTGCGCATTGTCGGAATAGGTCTTGAAGATAAGATCCAGCGAGTCCGGCACAACATTCAGAAAACAATTCGAGAGCTGCGCCTTCACCATACCGGCCTGAAATAGTGTTCGCCCACCCGGCGTATACAAGAATTCCGAAAGCGCCCAATAAAAATCCTTCGCAACCTCATCTCGTTTGGACTCCGGCTCGGGAAGACTCGTCCCCATGGCAATACGCATCCAAAACATCTGCGGTGTTTCAAGTGGCAGCTTCGTCTCGGGATCCTCCAGTAAATATCGGGAAGAAAGAATTTCAAGCCCCATGTACTCAAAGAGTTGGTCATTTTCAAGCACAAAGAGATTGGCAAGTTTTTCCAAATCAAAACCGAGCATTCGGGGATCAAACACACCCTTCTTCACACCCCAAAGAATATTTCTCTGAAAAATCTGCCTGTGACGTTCCAGAAGTGTCTCCTTGGTCACATCGGCACCCAAAACCTCCCGATACAGACGATCCAGCAGCAAGTTTGCCGCCAATTTCGAATAGGACGGATCTTGTTCAATCATCGAGCGCACAATCATTGTCAGAACGCGCGCCACATCTTTCGTCGAAATACCGTCATACACTTCCAAGCGACACTGACGAAGTATTGCCTCGATATCGATATCATTCTCTATGCCAACCATGTGATATCCGAGCGTTCGACGGATTTTATCCAAAGAGAAAACTTCCTTTTTTCCGGATCGTTTCGTCACAGAAAGCTCATGTTGTTCGATTTTCCGTGCGATTTCTTGCTTTCGTTCCTCGCGAATCTTCGCGTGTTCGTATCGATAGATGATATAGGCCTTGGCGACATCAAAAAACCCTTCCAACATGAGCTCCTTCTCGGCAAAATCCTGCACATGTTCAACCGACGGCACCGTTCGTGGAAACGCCTCAAACAATTTTGAAGCGACTGTTTCGGAGAGCGTTCGGATAAAGGCGTCATCGCCCTTGCCCTTCACTTCCACAAAAGCGCCTTTCAATGCACGCTCTATCTTGCTCACGTCAAAATCCACGATATCTCCATTGCGTTTCTTTATTTTTTGTGCCGCTTCGGTCATATTAAAGGGCAAGAAAGACACGGGCCGCCCCAATCCGCGCCCTTCCCGCAAAGAGAAGTTAGTTTTCTGTTAACCCCCGACGATACTGACGATACTACTGCAGACGACGTTCGACAACATTCCAGTCAATCGAACGGAAAAATGTATCAATATACTCCGCGCGCTTCAATCCGTAGTCCAACATAAACGCGTGTTCAAACACATCCATCACCAAAACCGGCATCGCTCCCGCAAGGTGTCCCGCATCATGCTCATTGATCCAGGCATTAAAGAGCGCGCCATTCACCTTGTCCTGCGCCAAAATCACCCAACCAATCCCTCGCATCGCCCCAACCGCACGGAAATCCTTCTCCCACGCCTCAACACTCCCAAATGACTGCGTCAGCGCACCCGAAACAACGCTCTCATCATGAACAAGAGGCGCGCTCTCCTTGGTCAAGTTGCCAAAATAGAGCTCGTGAAGCCGCATGCCATTCCATTCCCAGCCAAATCGTCGCTTCAATTCCGCATATTCCGGCGTTCCCGGCTCTTTTCCTGCCAGTAACTCCGCAACCGCATTCGTATTCTTCACATACCCCTCATAGAGCGTAAAATGATTCGTCAGCAACGCATCGCTCATCCCTTCCATCCCAAGAAGATGCTTGAAATCTTGTGGAGTATACATATACAGAATATCGAATTTCAAATTTTTAATTTTAAAAGAATGTCTAATGATTGAATTCCCGGGAAAAACTCCTCTCAAGATTCTCTCTTATGAAAAGAGGGTCTAGCCGTTTCAACCTTTAAAAATTCATGTTTTATTTAAAAAATTGAAAAATTCGTCATTAAAAATTTTCCTCACAGCACTACAAAATCAAGAACACTTTTATATCTTCCCCACCAAATCCAATCCCGGCTTTAATGTCTTTGCGCCCGGTTTCCAATTGGCGGGACACACTTCCCCACCATGCTCACGAACAAACTGCGCCGCACGAAGCTTCCGCAATATTTCCTCGGCCGACCGTCCAATGTTATTCGAATTCACCTCATACGACTGCAAAACACCATCCGGATCGATGATGAAGGTTCCGCGACGCGCATTGCCCTCTTCTTCGATATAGACACCAAACTCCATGGTCAGTTCCGCGGTCCGATCGGCAATCATGGGAAATTGCACCTTTTCAATCGCTTTTGAATGATCGTGCCACGCCTTGTGCGTATACACTGTGTCCGTACTCACACCAAACACCTCCGTATCGAGCTTCTGAAATTCCTCGTAATGATCCGCCAAATCTTCAAGCTCCGTCGGGCAGACAAAAGTAAAATCAGCAGGATAAAAGAACAATACAGTCCACTTCCCGAAGAAATCCGAGAGCCTCCTTTCCACAATCTTGTCTTTGTGGTAGAGTGTCAAATCGAAGTCGGGGACTTTCTCGCCGATTTCGACGCCGCATCCATACTCATACGCCGATTCCTCCTCACACTCACACATCCCGCCGCCGCAGCATTCGTCTTTTTCCATCTCATGACCCTGATTCATACGCATTTCGTTAGGTGAATAAAAGAAAAAATAGCCCGTATCGTTTGAAAAATCGCCTGTCGTTTATCCATACTACGTGCCCATTTTTTCACTGTCAACTTTTCGCTTTTCATACCAAGCTTCCATGGACGTTTCACACGAAAACCGATATACCATAACCCCTTCCTCAAACGACATCGGGAGACGAATCGACGCGTTTTTGGCTCAGTCAAAAGATTTTGAGGATTGTGTCGGAGGAAAACTCAGTCGAACACACATTGCGCGCGGCATACGAAGGAGTGGCGTACTCTTGAATGATTCACCCATAAAGCCGCACACTATCCTCTCCGACACAACGCCGCTGGTGATACTCCCTAGCACATTCATCCTTCGGAAACCCGCCATAACTCCGGAGCCGGATATCCCTATAACCGTGATTGCGGAAACACCGCAATTCCTCATCATTAACAAGCCCGCCGGAATACAAGTTCACCCTTCAAGCACCAGAGAAACCGGCACAGTTATACAGTGGATACTCGCTCACTATCCGGAAATAGCAGCTATTGGCGATCCCGATCGTCCCGGCATTGTCCACCGCCTCGACCGAGACACCAGCGGACTTCTCATCATCGCCCGCACGCGGAAGGCCTTTACCGCTCTCAAGAAAAGCTTCAAAGATCAAGCCGTACACAAGCGCTACCTCGCCCTCATCTTCGGCACTCCGGAGGCAAAAGAAGGCACTATAAACACACCCATCGCCCGATCAACCCGCGGCGATCGCCAGAGCGCCGCATTCCCCGGGCGCCGCGTGAAAGGAACCGTCCGTCCCGCCAAAACCGCCTACCGAGTGCTCAAAACCTTCGGTGATGCCACGCTCATCGAAGCCATGCCAAAAACCGGGCGCACACACCAGATACGCGTACACCTCGCTTCCATTGGACATCCCGTGCTCGGTGACACCCTCTACGCTTCGCGCACATCACGATCCCTGACATCAATTCCCGAGCGACACCTCCTTCATGCAGCACACCTCTCATTCAAACTTTTCGGACACGAATATTTTTTTTCAGCCCCGATTCCCGACGATTTCACCGCTTGGGAAAGCCGCTTTACAAATTCAGGAAAGTACGGTAACATCTCCAGATAAGAGAGGACGGCTGTCCTTTTTTTCATGTACTCGCGCTTCTTAATCATTATTGCGGACGATAGCGCGCGCCGCACACGATACTCTAGTATGGCTCTCAAGAAAACGTTAAGCTCGCTCCTCGATGAAACCCTCGCGCTTCACAAGAAGCCGGAAACTTCAGTGGAATCCGCAGCAACCGAAGAAAAAGATTCAGAAACAGCGCCCAAGAAAAAGACTCCCGTCAAGAAATCCGCCGCAGCGAAGACAACAAAAAAAGCTGCCGAAACCAGCGAAAAACCCTCCAAAGAAGACGTTACGATTCCCAAGAAAGCCACCAAAGGAACAGGAAAAGCAACAAAGTCCGCTCCCGAGGAAGTCATCGATGACTCCGAAATGGGACGACTCATCGCCGAACACCCATTCGAAGTGCCAAAAGTGGGCGATGTGCTTCAGGGAACGATCATCGAAGTTGGCTCCAACTTTGCTTTGATTGACCTCGGACCCCTCGGAACCGGTACCGTGCTCGGCAAAGAGATGCGAGACGGTCTCGCCGGCGGCGTCAAGGTGAAGAAAGGCGACACGGTCAGCGCGACACTCATCGACCTCGAGAATGACGAGGGTGTTATCGAACTCTCCATCCGGGAAGCTTCCTATGACAAATCATGGGAAGATATTCAGGCAAAACTCGAAAACAAAGAGGTTGTCCCTACCAAAATACTCGAAGCAAACAAGGGTGGCCTCATGATCGAAGTAAACGGCGTTCCCGGATTCCTCCCCGTTTCCCAGCTTGGCAGCGAACACTACCCGCGCGTCGAAGACGGCGACAAGAACAAGATTCTCGAACTCCTCAAGCGGCTCATCGGGCAAGAACTCAATGTTCGCATTCTCGACGCCGATCGCATCAATGAAAAGCTCATTGTGAGCGAAAAGGCGGCCCGAAGCGAAAAGGAACGCGCCGCCATTTCCTCCCTCCAGGTCGGCGACACCGTTTCCGGAGAAGTAAGCGGGGTTGTCGACTTCGGCGCCTTCGTCAAATTTCCCATTCCGGGAAATGAAAAGGAGCGCGTCGAGGGTCTCGTGCACATCTCCGAACTCGCCTGGCAACTTATCGATGATCCGCGCACCGTGGTCCGCACCGGCGACCAAGTCAGCGTCAAAGTGATTGGCATCGAGGACACGCGAATCTCTCTCTCCATGAAAGCCCTCAAGGATGACCCCTGGGCAAATGTCACCGAGAAATACTCAGTAGGAGACACTGTCGAAGGCAAAGTCGACAAAATCAATCATTTTGGCGCCTTCGTCTATCTCGACAAAGATATTCACGGACTTGCCTATGTGAGCGAATTCCAAAACCTCTACCCGGGAAGAAAGATGGAAGAAGTCTTCCAAGTCGGAGGAACCTACAAATGGAAAATCCTCTCCATGGAGCCAAAGAGTCACCGAATGGGACTTCTCCCAGTGAAATAACCCCCCTTTTTTTTCTGACTTTTCCTGAAAAGGAAGCCTCTATAGGATAAGAAAACTCCGCCTTAAAGCGGAGTTTTCTTATCCAAATATTTCACAGTATCTTCATCTCTCAAAAATCCGAGAATCAAAAACCCCTCAACAGAGATCCCTCATCTCTCACCCCCCCCTATCATCCCGAGCAAAGTCGAGGGATCTCATTCTCAAAGACACGCACTGGAGATTCCTCCGCTTCACTCCTTCTCCGCCAGTTGGCGGATCCAGTTGGAATGACAGAGTTGCAATGCCTCATCACCCTCCATCCTCCATCTTCGATAGCCTATCTTCCATATTCCACTCTCTACCTTCTATCTTCTGCCCCCTCTAGATCAAAAACAACTTCTTATCCTCCGAAAGATTGATAAAGTCATCGAGCTGCTCAATAAGCTTCGCGCTCGCCGATTCTTTGAATGCCATCCCTTCAACGCGGCACCCGGTTGTTGATTGGATATACTCAACAAGCGGGATATAGTCGCCATCGCCCGAGACCAAGATAATCACATCAAGATTCCGTGCCATTTTGACAGCATCCATCGCAATGCCCACATCCCAGTCGCCTTTCTTTGAACCATCGGGGAAAATCTGCAAATCTTTTGTCTTCACTTCAAACCCAGATTTCTCCAGCGCCTCGAAGAATTTTTCTTCCATCCCCTCAACCGTCTTGATCCCATACGCAATCGCCCGGATAAGCTTCCGATCCGCCGTCCCTGCAAGAAGCACATTCTTAAAGCTCACCTTCTTGCTAAAGAGGATGCGCGCGCTGTAATACATATTCTGCACATCGACCAGCATCCCGACGCGCTGTTCCTTAAATTTCGCCATAAAAAAATTTGTAAAAAGCCAGTCCCGCACCTTGGATACAAAGTGCGGGAGGAAAATCTACGCAAGTTTGAGCTTTTTTGCCAATGATTTTGCGGATTTCTCATCGGTTTTCTGCAGATAGCCCATCAAGCGCTTGCGCTTCGACACCATTTTGAGCAATCCGCGGCGAGAATGAAAGTCTTTCTTGTTCTTCTTGAGGTGGTCAGTAAGCTTCTTGATCCGCTCGGTAAACATCGCGATCTGATATTCCGGCGACCCCGTATCCTTCTCATGTCGTTTCACATCCTTCGTCGCCTTCACCTTCTGCTTCGTCGTCAACATAGCTATTTCGTACGGCATCGGACTCGTTCTTTCGCAAGAAACAAACCAATCCGAGCTCGTCCCCTATAAATTATGATAAAAGCTTATCACAGAAATATTTTTTACGCAAATGAAAAACCAAGCATCCGTGCTTGGTTTTATTGAATATGATGAGGTCTATTGCGAACATCACATCATGAAATCGAAACTGATTTCTGATTAATCTCCTATCAAACCTAAAGGTACCCAATAGTCTACCTTCGCAAGGTATGATTCTGCGGTATCAGTAGCGCTCAATGAGGTCAAATCTCTTGACTGCGACTAATGCCAGTCTCTTCATCTCGTCAATTTCCGCTTTTGTCGCTCCCTTTGGAATATCCTGCAACTTCGTACATCCCACAAGCCTTCCACTTTCATCCATCACCACTGCACCGATTTGACCAAGAAGCTCGGCTTCCGGATTGATGTAAAACTTCATGACACTATACCTCCCGCTAGAAAGTGCCTTCTGATACTGTGCGCAAATTCACACTATGTTTCTCAATTCGACCGTTACCTCTTAACAATCATTATCCTCTTAAAAAGGGGCGGCAAATGAACTGCTATGCAGCATACACTACATCCATATAAATGTCAACCTACAACACCGTAAATGAAGCAACTCCGTCACTGGCTTGCGGGCGCATGACGCGGACGCCTTGGGTGACGCGGGAGAGCAAAGGAACACTCTTGAGCGGAATACGAATAATCGTGCCCTTTCTTGAGGTTGCCATGAGATCGCATTCGGAAATATCATCCTTGTGTGCCACCTCCGCACCGACAAGTTTGCCGATTTTCGGCGTCACCTTGGCGGTCTTCATGCCGCTTCCGCCGCGATGCTGGAGCTTGTAGTGCTTAAGGTCCGTACGTTTCCCAAAGCCATTTCCCGAAAGAATGATAAGCTCGAGATCTTTCCCTTCCGCGCGAATAACATTCATGCCGACCACTTTGTCAGAAGTCGCGAGCTTGATGCCGCGCACCCCTCCGGCGCTCCGCCCCATCGGGCGCACATCGCTTTCTTTGAAGCGAATCGCCTGCCCTTCGCTCGTCGTGAAAATAATATGGTCGGAACCGGTCGTCGGCGCCACCCACCCGAGCATATCGCCCTTTTCCAGATTGATAGTGATGAGCCCGCTTCGGCGCACCGTCTCATAGTCTTCGAGTTTCGTTTTCTTGATCGTGCCCTGCTCGGTCGCCATGAAGAGATATTTGTAATTGTCATCCTTATTGAAGGCAATGAGCGCCGTAATGCGTTCGTCCGGCGACATCTGAAGGAAATTCACGATCGCTTGCCCTTTCGCCGTGCGCGATGACTCTGGGATTTCATAGGCTTTAGTCTGAAAGACTTTTCCCGTATCGGTGAAAAACATGAGGTTGTCATGTGTCATAATGCCAAGCACTTTGGCGATCGCGTCGCCATCATGCGTCGTTGCGCCGATAACCCCTTTGCCCCCACGCTTTTGCACGCGATAGACATCCGGATTCATGCGTTTCACATAGCCATCATGAGACAACGTGATAATCGCTTCTTCATTGGGAATAAGATCTTCCTGTTTGAATTCGCCAATGCCCGAACGAACCACCTTCGTCTTTCGCGCATCGCCGTATTTCGCCTTAAGATCGAGAAGCTCACTCTTTACCAGCTTCATCAGCTTCGTCCGACTCCCCAAGAGATCTTCCAGCTCAGCGATAAGCTTTCGCTTCTCAGCCAGCTCGTCTTCAATCTTTTTGCGCTCAAGTCCGGCAAGTGTCTGAAGCCGCATTTCGAGAATCGCATCCGTCTGCCGATCAGAGAGACGAAAGCTCTTCATGAGGCGCGCCTTCGCGGTTTCTTTGTCCGGCGACTTCTTGATAATTGCAATCACTTCATCGATATGGTCAAGCGCCGTTTTGAGTCCTTCGAGAATATGCGCGCGATCCCGCGCTTTTTCGAGTTCAAACCGTGTCCGGCGCGTCACGACCATCTCGCGATGCGCGACGAACTGCTCAAGAATCGACTTCAAATTCAGCACCTGCGGCTCGATGCCATTCACCAACGCCAACATATTCATGTTGAAGTTCTTCTGGAAATCCGTAAGCGAATAGAGCTTATTGAGCACCTTCTGCGGGAACGCCTCTTTCTTGAGCTCTACCACTATACGCACGCCATCTTTGTCAGACTCATCGCGGAGATCTTTGATGCCCTGCAGCTTCCCGTCTTTCACGAGTTCGGCGATTTTCTGTATCAGGGTTGATTTGTTGGTCAAATAGGTGATTTCCGTCGCGACAATCTGAAACATCCCCGCCTTCGTTTCGATGATCTCCGCCTTGGCACGCGTCGTAATCTTCCCGCGACCCGTCGCATAGGCTTCGCGAATATCTTTGGCGTTGTAGATAATGCCCCCCGTCGGAAAGTCCGGCCCTTTGATGAATTTCAGCAAGTCTTCCGTGCTCGCCTCGGGATTCTCGATAAGGTGTGCGATACCGTCAACCAATTCAGAGAGGTTATGCGGCGGGATATTCGTCGCCATACCAACCGCGATACCAACCGTGCCATTTGCAAGAAGCTGCGGCAACTTCGCCGGAAGCACCACCGGCTCCTTGTGCATACCGTCAAAGTTCGGGATAAAATCCACCGTGTCTTTCTCGATATCAAAGAGCATTTCTTCTGCTATCGCAGAAAGCTTTGCCTCCGTATAGCGATAGGCAGCCGCACTATCCCCATCCATCGAGCCAAAGTTTCCCTGCCCCCACACGAGCGGATAGCGAAGCGAGAAATCCTGCGCCATACGCACCATGGTGTCATACACCGCCGTATCGCCATGCGGGTGGTACTTTCCGAGCACTTCTCCGACAACCGTTGCCGACTTGCGAAACTTCGCACTCGCCTTGAGCCCCGTAGACCACATGGAATAAAGGATGCGTCGATGCACCGGCTTCAAACCGTCACGCACATCAGGAAGCGCTCGCGACACAATCACACTCATCGCATAATCCAAATACGATTTTCGCACCTCATCCGTAATTGGCTGGAGAGAAATATGCTCTTCCGGCGTCACCATGTTTTCGACAGCAGTTTTTTTCATAGGAAATATATCAGAACATTCTCCACAGCTCCTCCTTTCAGGATACCTCTATTCGTTAAACACTCCCTCCGCTAAAACACTATTGTCCCGCTTCGACGCTTGGCACTTCCAAAGGCTTCGCCGCATCACTGCCGGCTCCCGGCAATGCACCGGAACGTTCCTCACCAAGAGGCGCTTGCGGCATATCACCACCCTCCTCCGGCATCATCCCTTTTCGAGGAAGGAAATCCGGAGTTTCGGGAGTCGAGGAGCGTGTCGCCTCGCTCGGCGACTGCGTAGCATTCTCTTTCAGTATTTTCCCGGCTTTCAAAAGATCCTCAAGAGAAACCGGCGCCGATTCCTGAATAGTCTGAGCGTTTTCCCGGAGAACATCCACCGCATCACTCGCGTCGTTCTTGAGCAACGTTCCGAAAGACGCCTGCAGAGAAAACGCCCAAAGCGCCACCACGCATACGAATGAGATACCAACCGAAAAAAACAGGTACCGCACGCGAACCGTTTCCGGTTTCTGCCGCATACGTTCAAAAAGAGAAGCCATAACGCCTATATACTACTGTGTATTTGCAAAAATATCTCTCAGAGCTTGTTTTAAAAGTCTCTTTCGTCGCGAAATTTCAAAATTTTGAGCGAAAAACATGAAGATTGAGGAGTGCTACCTGGAAGGTAACGCGACGAAATCTGAATGTTGTGCAGCCAAAATTTTGAAATTGCAGCAGAATATGGACTTTTAAGACAAGCTCTCAACCTCTTCTCCTCAAATATAGCCTAAGAGTGTTCTAATAAAGGCTGTTTTTCCGGAAGAAATTCTTTTTTTGTGGCTTTCGTACGAAGTGTAAGACAAACAAAAAAGGAATTTCTTTCGGAAAAACGGTTACAGTGTGCATTTTTGTAGAGCTTTTTAGACACCCCCTATCTTAAGAGAAACTCTCATTTCACAAAGGATGCTTTCTGAGAAAGCTCCTATGCCCGCTCGAAGAGCACAACTTCCATACTTTTCCCATCAAGATCCTTTTTCTTTACCGTCAACTTCGATACAGCCGTTTCCGGACAATTCCCTATTTCTTTGCAGAACGCCTGTTCATCTTCACTCTCCGTTTCAAAGCCCGGAAAACGATAATGCATCGGCACAACAATCGCCGGCTCGATTTTTCGGACCAGCTCATCCACACGCTTCACCGCGAGGGTATCCTTGTTACCCGCCGGCACAAACAAAATATCGACATGTCCTATTTTTTCCACGACGCTTGAAGCAAGCTCATGACCCAATGCGCCTAAGTGACACAAAGTCATATCTTCGCTCTGCAAGACGAATATGGTGTTTTTCCCGCGAACCGCGCCCGATTCCTCATCGCGAAACGAAGGAAAGCCCATAACCGATATCCCGCGAACATCATATTCGCCCGGGCAATCGAGAAGCAGCGCTTCATCGGTGATATCACGATCCTTCGCACTCGTATGCGTTTTGAGCGTTACGTCCGCCTGTCCTTGCGGCGCCCGAAGTCCGGAATCTTTCTCGCACGGATCAATCACCACAACAACATCATCTGTTGCACGCCCGCCGGGCTTCGTCGTTATTTTGAAACAAAAATCACCGTAGTACTGAATATTCATAGAAGACCGCCAAAAGAAACTCCCGAGAACCATGCTTCTCGCGCTCTCCCAGGGTATCATGAGATTTTCTCTTTGTCGAGATGGTTTCTCTCGCGCCTCCCTGCCGCTGTTGACGAAATGAGAAATATCTTTTAGAGTGGCTAGTACGGATACGGGCCCTCTTTCGGGTGGTTTTTCTTTCTTGGCTTAATAGTACCGATATGGATCAGAAACTCATTGCATTCAACCTCTCCCAGCGGCGCACCGACCTCCCGCCTGTCCGAACCGGCGATGTCATTCGCGTCACCCGCAAGATCAAAGAAGGCGGCAAAGAGCGTCTCCAGGTCTTTGAAGGCATGATTATCGCCAAAAAAGGCGGCCAGAGCGCCTCGCCAACCATTACCGTCCGAAAAATTTCCTTCGGCGTCGGTGTAGAGATCATTTTTCCGCTCAATTCCCCGCAAGTCGAAAAAATCGACTTTGTGAAACGCACCAAAGCTGGTCGATCAAAGATCTATTATGTCCGACACAAGTCCGCAAAAGTCCTGAGTCGGAAACTCAAAGAAATTCCCGCCAAAGACATGCTCGTCGAGAAACCCGCCAAGAAAGCTACGTCTCAGCCAAAAACAACGAAGAAGACCGAAGCCGAAACATCAGAGCCAAAGACAACCTCCAAGAACTAGTCGCGCAGAACCCTCAGAAGAAAGCGCAAAGAAACAAAAACTATCGGGGATATGGTGGAATTGGTATACACACACGTTTGAGGGGCGTGGCCCTTGTGGCATGAGGGTTCGAGTCCCTCTATCCCCACCACCAGTAAGCATTTGAAAGGTTTCTCGAAAAAGTTGCTGCGACAAGCATGATTCGTCCGGTCATGCGACCGGACGCCCCGTCGGATGACGGGGCGAGTCCCTCTATCCCCACCAAAAAATCAAAAAGTCGAGAACATCTCTTGGCTTTTTCTTTATTTCTGCTATTCTTTGTTGCAGAACGGACGATTAGCTCAGTTGGTTAGAGCGCCTCGTTTACACCGAGGAGGCCGCTGGTCCGAGTCCAGCATCGTCCACAAGTTTGATTGATGGCGACGAGTTTGATAGAGTGTGGAAACAAGAAGCGCCGAGGTAGCTCAGTGGTAGAGCAGAAGACTGAAAATCTTCGTGTCGGGAGTTCGATTCTCCCCCTCGGCACAGCAGGAAAAAGGATATCGAGGTGTAAAGGCTGAAAATCTTCGTGTCGGGAGTTCCCCGCCTACCGGCAGGCAGGGATTCTCCCCCTCGGCACCATATATTCATCCAGGGACCGTAGCTCAGCGGTAGAGCAGGGGACTCATAATCTCTTGGTCGCTGGTTCGAATCCAGCCGGTCCCACAGAAACAGATTGTTTTTACAAAAGGGTTCTCACTGAAGGATTGTCTCCGGTTCATCGTATCATTCAATATGACGCCCCGTCGGATGACGAGGTGAATCCAACCGGTCCCACAGGAAGGATTGCAAAGAAGTGCTTTTTTCGCTAGTATTCCTCCGAGAAGACAACCTTCGACAATGGCGAGCTTGCCCGCCAAAGCGAAGCGCAAGCGGGTATCGTATAGCGGCTATTATGTAACCTTGCCAAGGTTAAGATACGGGTTCGACTCCCGTTACCCGCTCACAAAAAAGCAAAAAGACTCCACGGAAGGAGTCTTTTTGCTATAATGAGCGTTGTTATGAACACTCCTCAAAAACCACCGCACAAAACATGGCTCTCCGAAAAAATAGAAATTCACTCCTCGCCGATAGGTGGTTGTGGGATGTTTGCTGCGAAAGCTATTGATCAGGACGAGGTGGTGCTCATATGGGGTGGCACCTATGCAAATGAAAAACAGGCGGTGAAAGCAAAAGGAAGTGGAAAATTGGTGATGCAATGGGATGAGGATTTGTTTAGTATCGAGAATCGCGGCGAAGACCAAGGGTATTTCCTTAATCACTCATGCGATCCAAACGTGTGGATGAACGATGCGTATACACTTTCCGCACGACAACCGATAGCAAAAGGCGAAGAAATAACTGCCGATTACGCCCTTTGGGAAGCAAATGAAGACAAAATATCCGCATGGGACTGCTGCCACTGCCAATCAAGAAACTGCCGAAAGAAAATAACCGGAAAAGACTGGGAAATTCCCGAACTACAAACAAAATACCGAAACCATCTCTCTCCACTTCTCAACAAGAGAATCGCCAACAAAAACATATGCAAGACAGAAACATATTCTTAGCGCCCGGAACCGGGCAATACGTAAAGAATTACGGGGTCGATAATGGCGCCGATATTTGGCTTGGAAAAGAGACTCTCCCGACCGATACGCCTCAGTGCTTCATTGGACACAGCTTGGGAGTCAGCTTTCTCTTGAGCGGAAACATCGACATTTCCTGCATATTCATCTGTGTCAACCCACTTATAAAGAAGCGTTCACTCTTATCGCTTTGTATTCGCTGGATAAAGTTCCTCCTCTTTGAGGGCATACCCAAAGAAAAACTCGTACCCGTTACGTACTGGCCAGGCAATATCAAAAAGGCATTGCAACTACTCAAAATAGACACACTCAGCGAACTCCAAAAGCTCCCAAAAGAAAATGTTTGTATAATCAGAGGAGCGGGAGATGTATACTTTTGCACCAAAGATGACGTAGCCATGTTGAAAAAGTGCGGATTTACGGTACTTGAGGTGAATGCCGGACATGATTGGAATGAAAATATCAAAAATGCCGTGCTCAATATCCTCAAAGATCGCGAGATGCCCAACGGAAACAGCTACCCTTCACTCAATTCTTCTCTCCTAAAAAAGCTGTGATACAATAAAGACGCACGCAAAAATATATCTATACTATGAACGACCCCGCACCGGAACTCTCCACCGAACGGCGAAAAGTCTGCCTTATCGACGATGAGGCGG
>ERZ724522.694-NODE-694-length-20513-cov-7.448969_pt1 | contig 20513 bp, 32 predicted proteins | sample MGYA00376055_ERZ724522 | MGnify/ENA primary metagenome ERZ724522 (study PRJEB28724, sample SAMN07190884) | wastewater metagenome | isolation source: effluent of sewage treatment plant in Hong Hong | place: Hong Kong | collected 2016-03-17 ... | reverse complement strand
AAATTCTGCTTTTATACAAAGATTACCAGCATCATCATGTACATTTTCTTCATAGTCCAGACCAAATTTTGTTAAAACTGATTTTATATATTCGTCAGCAGATGGAGAGTTAAAGTTTTCAAATGTTTTAAGTATCTTCATAATCTAATAATTATTTTTTTACTTATACATAACAAGGTGTATATGTAAGTTTTTTATTTAGTTCAGTTAGTATATATTAAAGTTTAGATTTTATTTTTTCTTTTATATATATAAAATAATAATTTTAATTTTTTAACCCACCCACATTTTTACTGTATATAACAAGGCATGAGTTTCTGCTTGTTCTTGTGTACATCCTTTTAATAATTGTTTATCAATAATATCTTGTTTCATTTTGAGTTGTTTGTCTATTTCGACTTTGAACTTCCCATCGCTCTAATCAAAAAATAATTTTAATACTGTTTGTTTGAAATATTCTTGTGCTTTCACTTTAGCATCATCAACAGTATCACATTCTATCATATTATCACCATTCGATTGAAAGAAGTAGTATTTATCACTAACACCATCACCCCAATATTTGTAATTACGAATGTGATATGTAATTCCAAGTTCTTTTACATCAGATAATATTTCAAACAAACCTCGTTTTTTACCATCGTCTGTTATATTATCTCTCCAATTAAGTTTCTTTATTTCCATATTAAAATTATTTTTAAGTTTTACTACACATAACAAGGTGTATATGTAATGTGAGTTTTAGTGGTTTAACAAAGGTTAGACTTCTAATGGATTTTAGTGGTATATTGACGGGTAAGTGCTTCTAATCTCACACTACATATACACCCAATCGTTATAAAACATTTAACAAACCTATTGCAAACAATATACCAAGTGGAATTGACCAAATGAGTATATCAATGTAGAAAATAAATGCGTTAAAATCGTGCCCCTTATTCCATCTATACCAACTAATTGGAAATAATTTTCTCCATTCAAATTTCATAATAAAAACGTGTTAATTTTGTTATTTGTGGAAATTCACAATCTCTATTTATTAATATTGGTACTAGTATCATATCCGTTTATTTTACATACCTATAACAAAGTGTATAAGTAATGTGGCTAAATAAATTTGTTGCCAAATCGAGAGTACACTCAACCGTAGTGATAATAAAAATGGTTTACCAACATACCCAGTATAACACCATCTCGTTTTTTTCAAAACCATTTTCTAAAAGAAAGTTATTGATTAAAGGTGTGTTTTCACTTTGACCAACCCATTCTAAATTACCACTATCATTTCCCTTGCTTCTTTCTAATACTTGATGTCACCACTCTTTATAAACAGGATGTTTGTCAAAATCACCACCTGCTATTTTTTTACACACTTCTATTAAATCAATAACTTTCCAAGGCATTAACCAATCATTTTTACTATCACTAACATCAGATATATTCAATTCTGAGTTTTCGTTAAATCTCTTAATTCTGTTCTTTTCCATAGTTTCTCATTTCAATTTAAGTTTATATATTAAATCCCGGCCAGGCAAGAACCGTGGTGAAAAGAAGTTGCTCAGAACTAAATATATCTGAGTATCAGCATCATCGGTAATTTTAAGTTCTATTTTCATAGCAAGTTTTGTTTAAGCGTTTAATATTAATTTTCAAATTGGCAACGTCAGTTATACGCAAAACGTTATGTGTAAGTGTTCCGTTCATCTTTCTAATCAACATTTTGGTTGAAAATTTTAAAAGAAAAACCCACTACACTTTTTATCTATTTTTATAACAACAAATATAAGAAATAAATCTTACTTTGTCTAATTTTTAATGAAAAGATTTACTTCTAATATTTGCAACCGTTAGTGATAATATTATAGATTAGAAATTATATATTTTCGTTCATCATCATCCAACCCATTTATAATGTTCAAAATAAATTGACTTAAATCTTCTAATGTTCCTTCAAATTCATAACCATCATCCCAATTCCCACTTATACCACGACCAAGTGATACATATACGTTTCTATCACTAACATCAGATATATTCAATTCTGAGTTTTCGTTAAATCTCTTAATTCTATTCTTTTCCATAGTTTTGTGTTTCAATTTAAGTTTATATATTAAATCTCAGAACTAAATATATCTGAGTATCGTTAGAAGTAATAAAAAGTTAAATCTTCTTTTTTACTACTTCTAACATCAGATATATTCAAGTTTTCTGCACGTTCGTTGAAACTTTTTATGTGTCTTTTATCTTTCATCTTTGTAAATTTTAGTATATATTAATTACAATCACGCCTACCTTTACTTATAACAACAAATATAAGAAATATATATTAAATATTCATTACCCTATTAATTTTTTTATACAAGTTCATCACAGAATCTAAAGACTTCTGTGTTTTCTTTGAAAGAACAATATAAAATAAAATAAACTATCATATTTTTAAAAAATATAAACTTTTGACAATTTGGCGGTCTTGCGACTAACTATATACAAATACACAAAAAAAAATTTAGAATAAATGGAAGTAATGGAAAAAAAATTCACTATCAATACAAAATTTGTTGATGACTTTAGTAAAGAAATTTATGAACAAACATATCGATACGGCAACGAAGATATAAACTCAACCCAACTAAGAGTGGCTCAGAATTTAGCATCGATAGAATCAGATCAAGACTATTGGACACAACAGTTTCTTTGGGCATTAGAGGACTTTAAATTTTCACCAGGTGGTCGAATCACATCAAATGCAGGAACTGGATTAAAAGGAACCACATATATCAACTGTTTTGTTGATGGGTTTATGGGCGAAGATCAAGATTCAATGGAAGGTATATTAGATACACTAAGAAGACAAGCACTGATTTTAAAATCAGAAGGCGGATACGGATTTTGTGCCGATGTAATGAGACCGCGTGGGTCATTTATTAATGGAATCGGTAATGAGTCACCCGGTGCGGTTAGAATGTTGGATATGTGGGACACACAGTCTGGTGTTATCACAGAAGGATCAGGTAATAAAACAAAAAAGGAAAAAGGCAAAGTAAAAATTCGTAAAGGCGCACAGATGGTGACCATGTCTTGTTGGCACCCTGATATTGAAGAATTTATAACAGCTAAGCAAACACCTAATAGACTAACCAAATTCAATATGTCAGTTTTAGTCACTGATGAATTTATGCTGGCTGTTAAAAATAATAAACCATGGAGTTTAGAATTCCCAGACTATGATTCAAATCCAAATGAATACAAAAAACATTGGGATGGTAATATAGAAAAATGGAAATCACTTGGATGCAAAACAATAGTATATAAAACTTACGAAAATGCTAATATTCTATGGGATATCATCATGACATCAACATACACCAGGAATGAACCAGGCGTTCTATTTGTTGATACAATGAACCATATGAATAATCTACAATATGTTGAGTATATAACGGCAACAAATCCTTGCGGTGAGCAAATATTACCAATAGGTGGTGTTTGTTTATTGGGATCAATTAATTTGAGTCAATTTATTGATATGAAAAATAAAAATTGGGATTATGCTAAACTTAAAAAAATGATTCCTATCGCAGTTAGATTCATGGATAACGTAAATGATATTACAAACGTACCATTACAATCTCAAAAAGAATCACTACTCGATAAAAGAAGAATCGGACTAGGCTTAATGGGATATGGCTCAGCACTAATGATGTTAAAGGTTAGATATGGATCAGAAGATGCTTTAAAATTAACAAATGAACTTATGGACTTCTTAGCCAATCAAGCCTACCAATCATCCGCGATGATTGCTAAGGAGAAAGGTTCTTTTAGATTATTCGACAAAGACAAATATCTACAATCTAATTTTATAAAAATGGCACTGAGTAAGGAAACTCAGGACATGATATCAAAATATGGTATTAGAAATTCACACTTACTATCTATCCAACCAACTGGAAACTCATCTGTTTTTGCTAACAATGTTAGTGGTGGATTAGAGCCTTTATTCATGCCTAAATACATTAGAACAGCGATTATGCCTTATGCTCCAGAAGGATTGGACAGACCAACCAACATAGACTGGGATAATAAGAAATATGAATCTAAAACAAATTGGTCTTGGATTAAAGAAGGAGATGAAAGCCTATTAAGAACCGAATTCAATGGATATGTTTGGAAGTTTGACAGATCAAGGGGACTATTGAGAGAAACTGTTGTCATGGACTATGCAGTTAGATACTTAGAATCAAAAGGTGAGTGGGATCCAAATGCAGAGTGGGCGGCAACTACCACAGAACTTTCTATCGACGAACATGTTAAAACAATGGCTATTATGTCCAGATATATTGATAGTGCTATGTCTAAAACAGTTAACCTACCGAATGATTATAGCTATGATGACTTCAAGAAATTATATCAACAGATGTATGATACAGGAACAATTAAAGGAGGCACAACCTACAGAGCAGGGACAATGACAGCGGTTTTATCAAGCGAGTCATCGACTGAGTCACCATCAACACACATAACGAAGACAGATGCTCCTAAAAGACCAACAACATTGGATTGTGATATACATCATCTGACAGTTTCTGGTGATAGATGGTTGGTTTTAATCGGTCTACTCAATAAAGACCCATATGAGGTATTTGCTTTTAGAAAGAAAAATGTCAATTTATCAGATAAGATAAAAGAGGGCAAATTAAGTAAAGTAAAAAGAGGGCAATATGATTTGGAAACTGAATTATTTACTTTAGAAAATCTAAAAGAACATTTTGAGTCAGATGAACAAGAAGCATTGACACGAATGATTTCAACTTCTCTGAGACATGGCACTGACATCAACTTCATCTACGAGCAGTTACAGAAATCCGAAGGAACTATCGTTTCATTCTCAAAAGCTATTGCTAGAACACTTAAAAAATATCTAAAAGAGGAAGATATTTCTAATTTAAAATGCTCGGTATGCGGAGAATCGACTCTAATTATGCAAGAGGGTTGTTTTGTATGTAAGAGTTGTGGTGATTCTAAATGTAACTAATCTAAAAATAGTAAAATATAAAAAAGACCTTTTTAAAGGTCTTTTTTTATAATAACGGTCATATATTAAGTATAATTATTGATTTTTATAAATTGAAATATAAAGCCCATCCAAGACTATATTCAGTCGTATTTTTCTTTTCCCAATTAGAGACAAACCTCATCATATATTGGTATGTTAAATCTTTACTTTCATCACCTGTTGCACCGATGCAATATTTATCAACTTTAAGGTTTAAGTCTTTCAATATCCAAACCATTCTTGAAAATACATCTATAGCTTCATTTTTATATGTCTTTTCATGATAATCTTTCAAATCACCATCAAATAATGAAAAACCAAGATGCCAAATATTTGTATTAGGTTCTTTAAATAAATCAAGCCTATATTCGATATTGTTTTTAGATAGAAACTTTATTAAAATGTGAGAATCTTCATTTTTGACAATCTCATACTCAGTTGACCGACCTTCAAATATCTCCTCATTTATACCAAGAAATTTAGGAAAACCACCATTTGTGTAAATGATATTTTTCTTGTCTAATTTGGTAGTTTTGAATTTAGAAATATAATTTAAATAGTCTTCTAATTTTACGAGTATTTTATTCACACCTTATATATTGAAAGCAGAGGTAGCCGTAATCGAAACGGGCCCGTCATTACACGGGTTCTTGTTTTCCAAACAAGCGAGAGCCACCTGCTCTACCTACTACCTCTATATTTGTAGTTCCAGTGAGATTCGAACTCGCATTATATCTTTCGCAAAGATATGTCCTATCCAATTGGACGATGGAACCAAGTGAATTTATATCACTTCTTTTACTTTTCTATACTTAGTGTCTATTCCTAAAGAATCTAATTTATTTTTGTCCCAAATTTCTAAATTTTCATTAAATTGTTTCCATTTTATTTCATCTAATTCAGTTTTAAATCCTTTTACCTCTATATAACAATTCCATTCAGAAACATAAAAATCCGGACAATAAGTTGATATTCTATCTTTTATTAAATTGAAGTATTTAAATCTTTTTTTATTTCTCTTCCAAATAACACCAAGTCTGTCTAAATATTCCGCAACTCTATATTCCCAATTTCCATCGACTTTTATTTTACCAGCTATTGGACTATAATACTCTATTTTTTTACATCTACCAGCCGTTGACTCCCATCCACTCTCATATCTCTTTTTCATAATCTCACTTAAAAGTCTCTTTGTTTCTTCTGTGTGTTTCGTTCCTTTATATACTCTATTTTCTAGAGATTTACTTATTTTAGCTATTCTTTCGTCTGTAAATTTATTCAGTCCTTTGCTCCATCCTAATCCTGGCTTTGGTCGGTTTCTCCTAGGACCTCTTCCGTCACAATAGTTAAGATGTTTATCAAAATTTGCCTTTATTTCAAATTTACATTTGTGACATATTTTAATTTCTTTAGTTTTTTTACCTTTACAATTATTTACATGGTTTTTAAGACCACCTTGTGACTTGAAATCTTTCTGACAAGATTTACAAGTTAAAATATTATTTTTACTATGAGAATACTTATAATGATTACCTATCTCACTTTTGTTTTCAGTTTCAAATTCACACTTTTTACATTTATACATATTATTATATATAAATAATTAGACCTCTCCCTGACCAACTAGCGGAGGATACAGGATTCGAACCTGTGGGGCTGTTACACCCACTTCTTTAGCAAAGAAGCACAATAGACCACTCTGACAATCCTCCATATTATTTGCGGAGGTAACAGGAGTCCAACCTGTACGCCGGAGTTTCACCGACCTAGCCGTTTTCAAGACGGTGTACCTCTGTCAACTGGGTACCTCCAAAATTTGAGGAGAGTCAGGGATTCGAACCCTGGGATCCCGAAGGACCTCCGGTTTTCAAGACCGGTGCAATAAACCTCTCTGCCAACTCTCCAATAATCCGGTGTCATTCGCCTATTATGATACTATGTGTAGCTACATCACACGGTGGGATTCGAACCCACATCTACCGATTTGACCTCTCGGTGGGATTCGAACCCACATTTTCATCCGTTATGCGTCTCTTGTTTCGAAGACAAGGCCATTACGAGAGGTTATAAAATAAAAAATCCTCGAACTTTTCCAAATTCGAGGATTTCGTGTATCTTTAGTTTTAGCAATACATTACCATCTTCGAATCTTGTTCGAACTGCGACTTGACGACGACGATGATGATGTAGTGTTCATGACTTTCATATTATTTATATATTACAAATATACTTCTTTGTTTTTAAATTTCCAAATTATTTTTAATTTTATATTCCCTAATTTCATCCAACCCAACAACAATATCATCCTCATGATAGACTTCACCGTTGCCACAAGTGTAATATTTACCTTCACGAACACTTTCATCGTTTCCTGAATGAACAAATGTTCTCTTCAAGATAATCCTTGACCTTATCACCTAAATCAAACTCAAAACTGAAACTCATATGATAAAGCATAAAAATTCCCGAAGGAATTTTTATGCAATAATATCATCTAAAACTTTTCTAAATTGAGTTATGTAGGTCTCTAAAAGTCTTTCTTCGTTTTCAAGATCTCCATCAGGTCGATAATGTCTGAAGTTTTTCACATCCATAAATCTCATCGTATATGGTCTGTTGTTATTATAAAAGATAGTGAATACTAATCTAGCATTAGATGCATTAACACCCTGTACCCAAACTTTTGAAACACCTGGTCTCAATCTTGAGTTAATCATATGAGATAATCGATCTAATGTGTTTAAAAATGTGTCCATATCTATAATTTTTGTGGGGAGGGTTGGATTCGAACCAACGACCTTATATGTTCAAAATATACGAAGTAACTCTTTCAATCAACACTCTTTTCAGAGGTAAAATTTCAAAAGAGATAGTTTACTCTACCACTGAGCTACCTCCCCATTGTTTATTTTCTATTGCCTAATCCACTTTCTTATAGAGTTATCACTAACTCCATATTTTCTACCAGTTCCTGAATATCCTAAATTTTCTATGTCTATTTTCAATTGCTCTAAAGATGGTCTTTCTACTTTTCTGAGAGAATTTTTATAACATTTTTGACATCTATTTTTTCCTTTTGTAACATAATTTCCGCAAAATTGGCAGTAATATATTTTTTTATTTTTGATAATTTTTATTCTTATAATTCTTTTTTTATCTTTTATTTCTATTGATGGTTTAACGTTTATTAAATTTTTCAAATACATTTTAAGATTTGTGATATATTCTCTTTTTTCATCAAAACTGAGTTTTTTATATTCAGACCAATTTATTCTTATAACATCCCAACCATCATCTTCAAGGAGCTTATTTCTACGTTTATCACTTTCAACTATTTTTTCATCACAATAATGTTGACTACCATCAATCTCAATATCAATTCTCTTATCAGGTATGCAAAAATCTAATTCATAAATTCCTATGTGAAAAGACTTAACAACTTCTATTCCTTCATTTACAAATACTTCAGTAAAGTATTTCTCAGGATATGATTCTTTACTACTATGATTCAATTTATATGGAACCTTATCCGGATTTTCAGCTAGGTATTTCTTTCTTATTTCACTTAATTTCTTTTTTGTTTCTTCCGAATGTTTTCTTGGGTTTTTACTTTGAGATAATTTTTGCGAATCACTTTTACTTCTCAATTTAATAAATCCTTGTTTTACACCCTTATAAAATTTTCTTCCACTTATGTTAAATTTTAATAAAGTCTTCCTAACACTATTTCCAGTATTATAATACTCTTGTATTTTATGCCATTCAATCATACTTTTATGTATTAATTGAAACCATCTTCCTCTAAAAATAATTTATAGGCTCGAATTGTGCTTTCGGTGGGACTCGAACCCACGATTAGGTTTTAAAACCTGACTGATTAAGAGTCAGTTGCTATAGCCACTAAGCGACGAAAGCTTTTGTGATCCTGGTGGGACTCGAACCCACGGTTTGAGTGAAACTCTACTGGTTAAAGGCCAGTTGCTATAGCCGCTAAGCGACAGGACCATTTTGTGCGTCCGAAGGGATTTGAACCCTTAACTCCCACATTAAAAGTGTGGTACTCTGCCAATTGAGTTACGAACGCGGCTTTTCCTTTCGGGTCGGTTCGTGACTCAATCACTTACCAACCCTGTCGTTTACATTTTCGTTTTATAGTAATAGTTGTTTTCATTTTTAACTTCTTTTTTAGCACGCCTGCTTGGACTTGAACCAAGAACTCTGATTTTGGAGATCAGAATGATGCCAATTTCACCACAGACGTATATTTTAGCACAGGTAAAGAGACTCGAACTCTTAGCCACTCTTACGAATTACCGGGTTGGAACCGGCTGGTCACACCAATGAGTACCTGTATTTTTATTAACTATATCACATTTATTATTTATTTCTTTTATGATATAGTCTAAATATTTTTTATCTTTTACCTTATCAAATTTTTTACTATCAGTAATATCAATTACAATTAAATCAATACCTTTTTTCAAACATTCATTTACTTTTAATAAATCTCTCTCCTTTGTTATTTTTAATCTATCATCTCCAAAAATTGCCTCATAGTGAAATATCCCATTTAACTCAAATGCCATTTTCAAACTAGGAATATAAATATCTAACTCATACTTATCAATAACTACACTCCTATCATTAAAAATTATCTCAAAATCATACTTACCTTTCAACTCCTCTTCTATCCATATTTCAATTTTACTTCTATTAGTTCCAAAATCTTTATTTCTATTCCAATCTATTCCTTTACAAGAATAAGAACAAAAAAATCTATTACTCTCATTTACCAACTCTTTTATATTTCTATAAACTTCCTTCTCACAAACACAACACTTCACATAATTTCCAGTCATCTTACCCTTACTCATACAACTCCTAGAACAATATTTTAAGCTTGGTCGTCTAGGATGTTTTGTTATTCCAAGTGCTCTCCTAACATATTTTTTTGTAGAGCTAAACTCACTACTACAAACCTCACATTCGAAAACTATATCTTTATTCTTTAATACTTCTAAATTACTTATATCAAATTTTGGTTTCATATTGGGTGATTGGTTTTGGTTTATATATTAAAAAACCAATCACCCTTTATCAATTCACCATTTCAGTGGAGATTCCCGGTTACGATCCGGGTCCTTTGGTTTTTCAGACCAACGCTTCTACCAAGTTAGCTTAATCTCCCTTTCTGCCTTGAACCCATCCATTGTGTAGATAATATTCAAGTTCTTTTTTCATTTTTTGATTCTTCGATTTCATTATATTAAAATCAAAAATCAAAAAAGTCAAGGGGTGTTATATGGGATTCGAACCCATCCCCTGGTTTTCACAGAACCAGATGCTTACCGATACAACAATAACACCATATAAAAACAAAAAATCCGAACTGATTTCTCGGTTCGGACCTTTATAAGTATCTCTAATAAATAGGTTTATTTCATCCCTAAATTTGAGCAATACTCTTTTAGTACCGAACCCTGGCTTTTAAACCAGAAGAACGATTTACTAAAATGTTTATGTTTATTAATTACTCTCATTTCTTTATATATTAAAAAGTTTTTGTCTCTTTGTGTTTTTCTTTTACGTTACAAATATACGAAAGTTTTATTTACTTCCAAATATTTTTTAATTTTTCTAAAATAATAAAGCCTACGCTAACCCTATAACCTTACTTTTTTTCTGGAACATTATCAACGCTTCCATACTCTTCTAAAAGTGGCTCTACTTCTGTCCAAATGTCGTAACCCTTATCTAAAAGAGTTACAGCGTTGTTTAATTGTTCCTTTACCATTGGTAGTAACATTGGCATTCGTGCCACGTTATCTAAGTTGTAATTTGCGTTCTGCAACGCTTCCATAATTGATACTGCCATTTTTTGACTTTTAAAACGCCAGCCCATAACATACAATAACCACAAGTGGGGGCTGGTTGCCAGCTTGAAGCTATTTACTCCTAATAGAGTTAACTTTCGGAGTTTTCTATTTTAGAAATACAAATATACAAAACATTTTCAACTTTCCAAATTATTTTTTACCAACTGGTATATTTGTATTCATTGGTATGATTGACATAGGTTTGATATTTTTTATTAATAGTGTGTCTATATTTTTAGAATAGTTTAGATCTACAAATCCAATAATTCCATTTGTAAGTCCCTTATTGGTGTGTTGCCAAATAACCCAATCATTAAAATCCTTAGGAATTTTCGGACTATCATTTTTACGATAGTCTGCTACCCACAATATATGATCATATTTATTCTGATAGTATTTAGATATATATGCGTCCCAGAACATTTCAGTTGTGTATATTATAGGAGTGAGGCCGGTTTTGTTATATATGGTTGATACCATCTTTTCAAGATTGTTAACATATATTTTTCTATACTTAGAATAGGTCCAATGTTTTGTCATCTCAACATCAATGATTGGTAAAATATCTCCTTCTTTAAAGTTTACAGTTTTTAAATAATGTAAAGCTTGTATATCACCGGGAACTTGAGGTCTAAAAAAATGATAACATCCTTTTACACCTTTAATATTTTTCCAGTTATGTTCAAACTTATAATCTATGAACTTAGATCCTTCGGTTGCCTTACAAATAATAAAATCTATCGTGGTATCTATTTTAGACCATTCGATATCACCTTGATAGTGTGATATATCGATACCTTTATTATAATTAAATAACTCTTGATTGAATGACGGATTATCAAGTTTTATAGCTGATAAACAGGTAATTGTCAATATTGTAAAAAGTGAAAACAAATATTTTAAGTATTTCATGTTTTTATTAAATTTTTTTTATATATTTGTTCTGAAAACCAATGAACACAAGCGAAGCAGAAAATACTCAATTAATATACGATTCTGAAAATAAAAAGTTTGATTTTTCGAACTTTCGAATCCTTGATGGCAAATGTGTTATCATAAAGGAGACAATTTGGAAAAACACTAAAGGACGTGGTAATAGAAAACAACCATATTTTATTCTCACTGATGGTAGAGTCAAACATTCTAATCAATTTAAAAAACTTCAAAAAGAAGATATAAGAGACATTTTAATTCAAAAAATTCTAAACAATGAGTAAAAACGTAAAAGACTATGCACCACCAGGTACAAAAGATTGTCAATCTAATTGTGATCGTGAAGTACTCATGATACCAAAAGGTCCAATCATAGTTTGTCACTTCTGTAAAAGAGTAGTCCGTGAGTTATATAAATAATATATACCCTCTATGAAACATCTAAAGAGGTTTAATGAATCGAAAGATATCTATGAAGTAGATTGGTCAAATTTTGTCCCAAAAGAACTTGATGTCGTTAAGGATGACGAGGTTACTAGTTTCAAAGTCGGAAACATAATGAAACACTTTGATATGGTACAAGTTACATATAGTACATCAGAGGGTGAAATCTGGGGATATCCAGATACATTAGAATTTGATATTTATTTCGACAAACCACAGAGTTTGAGTAGAACTGATAAATATAAAATTTTAGTAGATATAACACTTGGTAATCTAACTGTTTCAGAGTTTAGCATATATCCACCAAGTACTGTATCAGTTATAGAATACACATCATATCACTCGAAGTTTGATCCATCTAATACGGTCTTTGCATTTACAGAAGATAGCATTAATGATTTGATAAAATTTTTCAATAAGTTTGAAGGTATTTCAGTTGAAAGAAAAGATTTAAACTTCTTAGATTCCGATCCAAATAGTTATTATCCAAAATAAAAAACCCTCTAAATTAGAGGGTTTTTTTTGGTAATATATGTTATTAAGAGTTAACAACATTTGAAAGACCGCTGCCAGCTTTAAATCTTGCTGCTCTTTTTTGAGGAATGTTCAATTCTATGCCAGTTTTTGGGTTACGACCTTTACGTGCCTTACGTGTAATTGTATCGAATGTTCCAAATCCAACAAGAGTTACTCTCTCACCTTTTGCAAGAGCTCCTTGGATTGATTCCATGATGCTGTCAATTACCTCTCCAGATTTTGTCTTAGTCAAACCTGTTTTACCTGCGATTTCATTTACTAAATCTGCTTTGTTCATTGTTTTATTTTTGTTTTTTCTATGAATTTCTTCATTAATAATTATATTATAGAATTCACCGAGGTTTTAAAAAGTTTTGATTTTTTTTAAAAAATTTACAATATTTTTTCCAGTATTTGCCATGTAAAGAAGACCTATAAAAAAAGTTATTATAAAAATACCAACAACAGATAAGATTGGAATCCAAAAAGGTGAAAAGATCCAAATCCAACCCCAATCAATTTGATTAGTCAACTTTAAAATAAAGAATACTAAAAATAAAATAAACGATAGACTTATACCATTTTGAGATTTTGACATACCAATTATAAGTAATATTTGTTTTTTGTTTATTTTTACTTATATTTGTTTAAACAAACACACGAAATGGTTAAGATCTTCAAAGGGCGATATACAAATCCAAACGATCAGATATTTACATTTGATGGTAAGCATATCTACATTGGTAGATATACCAATCCTAATGATATTGCCTATACAATTGTTGGTAACACACTATATATCGGTCGATACACTGATAGAAATCAAATAATCTGTGTGTTTGATGGTAAGTATGTGTATCGAGGTTATGAAACCATTAGTAACAGAATCTATTTCACTATCAAGAATGGTAGAATCTACTCTGGTAGAGGTGAATATGATCGTGAGATTATGTTCACAATTGACGGTCGATACATATATAATGGTCAACACAAAAATCCTAATCAGATTGAAATGAATACCTCAGGTGATATTCATCCACTTTTGATTCTCGCAATGGGACATGGTCTTCCAAAGAACCTACCTTGGTAATATATACAGGATGATTCCAGATGTTATAGTAAAAATAATGCCATTTTTAAATAAAATGGATCCTAAACAAAAACAAATAGCATTGAACAATATCACATTAGTGTTTTTCGAGGGTGATATACCAATGATTAAAAGCGATGGTAAATCAATATTGTTTATAGAATTTATAAAATCAAAATGTAATTGCACATGAGTAGAATAATTTATTTAGCAACACCATATTCACATGAAGATAAAAATATAGTAGAGAGTAGGTATATACAAACTGCTAATAAGTGTGCTGAACTTATATCCGAAGGTAATGTTGTTATATCTCCAATATTCTATGGTCATAATCTCTTAAAACTTAGAGACATGCCAGGAGATTGGGAGTTTTGGAAAAATTTCTGTGAATCATTTCTTTATAAATCCGATGAATTGTGGGTTTATATGATCGATGGATGGGATCAATCTACTGGCGTGAAAGGTGAGATTGATTTGGCAAAAAATCTAAATATTCCAATTAGGTATATTGAAATTATATAATTATTTTTGTAAAAATTAAAACTATGTGGGTATTCCTCGATGATAAAAGAAAAGATCCAACTATTGTTCACAACAATTTTCGTGGTCTTGGCCCAGGTGTTGGTAAAGCTAACAACTGGGTTATTGCTCGCGACTACCATCAATTCGTAGAAATTCTAAAGAATAACTTTGATTATATTGATTTTATTTCGTTTGATCACGATATAAGCTCTTATGATATCAACGAAAAAGAATTGACAGGTAAAGACGCAGCAGATTTTTTAATTAACTATTGTATGGATCATGGTAAAACTCTACCAGATTGGTTCGTACATTCTGATAATACTGGCGGTAATCGAAACATCAGACAATTATTGGCTAACTATATGTACAGAGTCGAAGGTCGTCTTGATAAAATGGTTGACGCTTATGGTTATGTAAATGGTAAACTTATTTTTAACATCTAATGAATAAAATAAAAGCAAACTCTATTGGGAAAAAAGTTTTAAAGTTTCTTAAAGAGATTGAAAAGGAAGAAGGAATCACTTTCTCACTTTCAGGATCTTCTTTTTCAAGTAACTCATTAACTATTTCAATCCAAGGAAAAGAATCAAATGATTCAAATAATCACGTAAATTTAGATTTATCTAAAAGATATGGGTTCTCACAAAATATTGTTGGAATGGAATTTACTTGTCCTAATGGAACCTTTATAGTTGATGGATTTAAAACTCGAAATAGAAAATATCCAATTATTGCAACAAGAAAAGGAGATGGATCTTCTTGGAAATTTCATCCAAGTAACGTACTAAAATACATTGGTGGTAATAAAATTGTAAATCGAAACTCCAACCTAACAAAACTACTAGGTCAGACGTAATCTACTGGTGTTGCAAATCTACCATCGATAGACTTAATGGTCATGTTTGGCGGTGTATAACCAAGATTATCAGAGTGCACACCATCATCGCAACAGAATAACTGAGGAGCTAGTGCAATACTGGCTCCTCTTTTTTGTATATGTTCAACAAAATATCGATCTATTTCCATAGGAAAACTACTATTATACGTATCTATCATTTCTGACATAAGACTATTCGTTATTCCGTATGCGAATAATCCCCATAGGTTTCCACTAACTCTGAATATGTTTTCTGAAATTCTATTATTAAGAGTCATTCCTAAATTATAATTCCACATTTGGCAATCATCTGTCAGTGGTATATAGCCTAAATAAAATAAGTCAGACCATTCTGGTATATCTAAGTTTTCAAAATGATTTTTAATATTTTTGTATATTAAATTATCATCTTCAATAATTAAAACTCTTTGATACCCATTTGTGATAGCATCTTGATAAATTGACAGGTGACTTATAGCACATCCTAGATATGATGTGTTTCCAAAATATGGATTATTAAATATAGACCAAATATGATTCATAACAGAACCATCAACTCCGCTAAAAATCTCATAATCTATTTCTAGTGTGTTTAGTTTATTAGTAGACTTAGAGAGGCGATCTTTTCTTTTATGTAAATTTAAAAGATATATTTTATCAAAATAAGTATTAATATTCATATTAGTAATCACTTGACCATGGAAGTTCGTATTTTAAAGAATTTATATTATCTTGTTCAATTATTTTATTAAATTCAGGATCAGAGTTTATAGATGTTGAAATAATTGAATCAATTTTAAGACCATTTATCCGATACACTTTATCTTGTAATTGTTTTATTAGATAATCATCACCGAAATGAATTTTCAAATCATTTGGGATCCAAGTATATAATTCCTTTCTAATAAACATTAAACATCCCCAACCTTTATTTCTTATTTGAATTTTTTCAAGCTGATATTCTTGGTCTTGATCCAAAGAGTAACAAGATTTGGAAACACCTATAATTCCTATATTGTAATTATTATTAAAAGAATTTTTAATAAATTCAAAGATATCTAAGTTAAAGTTGATATCATCATTCATGATACATAATAAGTCAGAATTACTTTGATAAACACCCACATTCCAGGATTGATTAACATAGATGTTATTATATCTAAGTTCTCTAACCTTATAATCTGTATATCGAAATGAGTATTTTAATGGATTGTTGTTTATCAGTATAATCTCTTTAATATTCTGACAAGTAATTAGTTTATTAATTAGATCATCGATTTTATCAATAGGTGGGGTCCAAATAGTTGGAATAATAACACTAAACATATTTATTTTGGCATTATTTTTTCGGCTATATATTCTGAATATGAAATCCGGTTATGTATTCTTTCGGATATGTATTCCGCATAGTCAATATTTTTCTCATATGACTCACATATATAGTTTTGAAACCTCCGCTTGTGGCTGCCGGAAAAAATGCGGAAGTTTGTATAACTGATATACGCATTTTGACTTTTAGCAGATTTAATTTGTTTTACAATATTTTTAACATCATCCATAAAACTGATATGATAAAAAGTTATATAAGTTTTATGAATGCATATCATGTTTACTATTTAACAGAGTACCAAGAAAAAGATTATGAATTTATAGATGCTCTCGCACAAATCGCATCTATAATCTTTTGGAAAAAAAATCACGGAAAAGTTTCACTTTATTGTAATACTGAATTCTATAAGTTTTTAGATAAATGGGACATAACAAGATTATATGATAGTATAAATACAAAGCTATTAGATAATATTCCATATCAAGAGCACTTAGAAAAATATTGGTCGTTTCCTAAAATTCATGCCATCAGAGACATTTCAGAATATGAAAAAGAATTTGTAGTTCTTGACACTGACTTATGGATACATGAGAGAATAAATATTGACAGAACCAGTAATTTCATAGGATATCATAGTGAGTCAGTGGTTGTGGATCCTAAAAATCCATACATAAATCCAAATAATTTCATAGAATATGATGAGTATATTAAATATGACTGGTCTGTTAGACCAATTAATTGTGCTTTTATTTATTTAAACTCAAAAGATCTTATAGAAAATTGGTATGACTTCGCATTAAAAGTCATCTTAATAAATAAAAATAATGAGGAAAAAGAAGGTTCTGCTGATACTATTTTTATAGAACAAAGAATATTACCAACACTTGCTAAGAAAATGGATCTCAAATTTGGAACTTTAATACCGAATATTTACCAACCACATATAAAATCAGATCATTTAGGTAGTGAGTGGATTCCAAAAATAGGATTTGATGAAGAAAACCAACACATGACTTGGAATGTTAAACACATATGGGGACTTAAAAAGGCTTATCATGATGAAGAAGTAAGAAGTTTGATTATTACAACATTAGCATATGGATTAGATCAATATTTTCCAGATTGGGAAAAAGAGTTTCAAGAGGTTTCTAATGAGATGAATAAATTAAATCAACTTAACTCTGATTAAGAAAAGATTCCTCAAAGTACCAATTAATCTTGTCACATTTTAAAATAGATTTAAGATCATCCAAGTTAATTTTGTGTAATTTTCTATATTCTAATGATGTTTGTTCCCAATATATCTCGGCATCACATGGACATCCGTTTAGAAAAAGATCCATTCTATCTAAGAATGGATTTAATTTAGTATTTCTATACTCCGTATTTTTAAGTATTAAATAAAACTCTTGCGGTGAGTTAATTGACAATTCTTTACCAAACATATTTATCACATAATTTGTATATTATATATGATAGTATATATATAATTGCAAATTCTTTAATAGAAGAATTAAAAATTATAGATACAATAAATACTATCCAAAAGGTAAAGCAAGGCTTACATGATATTAACTTTGTGAAAAAACTTTTATGTTTTAACGATAGATAGTCCAAGTATGATATATTAGATGTGAGTCGATATTCATTCCAGTCTTCTATCTTAAAAATAGTATCAAGTCTAAAAAGTCTTGAATAATCAATTAATGCAGTAGTGTTAAACCACATAAACACTATAAAAACGGTCCAAAAAATTTCAAAAATCATATTAGGTATAATTTTTTTTCGTATATTTGTTTTATGAAGCACACACTCTTAATCATTCTGATCTTTTTATCATCAATTTGTTTTTCACAGATTACCAACTACGGACCAAACATTGGTGTGATCAATAATAAAGCACAGGTTGATGGAACTGACTATCAATTTGGATTTTCAGTACGTAGATTCAAAGATAGTGGATTTATTCAACCAGAGGTAAATCTTGTATTTAATGCGACCTCCTCAAGTTTTACAGAAATTAGGGTACCTGTTCTTTTCGGTGTTAAAATGTTAAGAACTATTCGAATAAACGTTGGGCCAGAGTTGAGAACTCCAGTGGATTTTACCGGTAACGCAAGAGGGTTAAATCAACTTAGTTACGTGGTGTCTGATAATGATACTTATGTTACCGCGGTTGGTGGCATCGGCATAGACATTGATAAATTTTGTATTGATTTTATATTACTTACACTTAATAATAAGTTTGAAGATTTCAAGTATGGATTATCAGTTTACTATTTGTTCGGTCCTAGAAAAAAGAAAGATTAGAAAAAAAATCCCATAAAGTCAAAACTTGTTGTATCACTCTGTAAAAATTCTATGCAGATTGTGGTCGATTCAAAAGATTAACTACCTAAATTCTGATCACTTTGATATTGGTCTTGAGATTCTAACTTTCTATCTCTTAAATTCATAAATGAATTATATCCACCATAGAATAACCAAACTCCAATGATCTCAATAAACGATCTAGCATCAAGATCATCAATATTTTTAAAAATATAAAAAACGGTAATAACTAAGAAAACATTAAATACAATAAATCTCTCAATTTTTTTTGAGCTGAACATTGACTTTTTATTAGAAAAAGTCAATATAAACTCTTCTAAAAAATTATTATCTTTATTTGTTTTGTTAGACATACTATATATATTGAACCTTTTTTATGACAAATAGTAAAATCGAGGAATATATCTATTTTTTAAACTCTGAAAATCATTTTGATCGAATAATTCCTAATTTTAAAATAGATTATTTAAAAATCGATTATCTTATTTAATTTTTGATCTCTTTCTTTATCTATTCGTCTAGCACTATCTGGTATTTCTGGACAAAAATTATATTCCCATCCCTCACTTCCGTCATACTCCCAACGAGAAGACCAAGTTCCATCTATATACCAAATAGTACCAAATAGGTTTTGACTACCATATCCACTATCATACATGAAATCCATTTTTAATAAAAAATCATTCCAATCTTCTTCAGTGTATCCAGTTGTTAATACAAAGGTGTTTTTGAGATCTTCATCATCATCACCGTAATCACCTTTTTGTATAACTGCACAAAGAACTTGTCTCTGAATTGGAGAACCAGAGTAAGTAATGTGATTTAAAAATTCTTGTTTTGCGTTAGTTGATGCCATAAAATAAAAAAGGTCTCTAGAGACCTTTGATTGTTTAGTTAATTTCCTCTCCTGTTTCTCGGTAAGCAGGATTGATAATTTTCAATCTAAGCTTAGTTCCATCTTTTGCGACACGGTCTACATATGGACGAAGAACAACTCCTTCACGAATATGAACTTCTTGACCAGATACAAGTTCGTTTCCTTTGCAAAGATCAACAATATTTTTTGGAAGAATGTAATCAATACGTGTCTTATGAATTCCACGCTCTGGATCAGAGTAGATTACAACCTCTTTCTTATCAAGATTCAAAACTCCATCATAGACAACTGGTACCCATTGTGTTTTGAACACTTCTGGAACCATATCATATGGGATAGATTCACCATTAACACGAATGTCAAATAGACTTGCAGTTGGCTTAGTTTGTCCGTAAGAGTATCCACCTTGAACCGGAATAACCTCACCAAAGATTTGAACAACACCATCAGTCCAATTAGAACGAATTTTGTTGATAATATCATCATTCTTAGCAGCAATCCAGTAAGTGTTTTCATCACTTTCTTCAATGGTTAGACCACTCTTCAAAAGTCCTTTAGAAGACACAATAGTTTCATTAGTATCAATGTTGTGTGCCAAAATAAATTGGCTACCGTGTACTTTTTCCGTAATTACAACGCGCTCACCGTCTACAAGATC
>ERZ724522.693-NODE-693-length-20513-cov-7.840942_pt1 | contig 20513 bp, 18 predicted proteins | sample MGYA00376055_ERZ724522 | MGnify/ENA primary metagenome ERZ724522 (study PRJEB28724, sample SAMN07190884) | wastewater metagenome | isolation source: effluent of sewage treatment plant in Hong Hong | place: Hong Kong | collected 2016-03-17 ... | reverse complement strand
ATGTAAGCATTCTCGGCTGAAATTACAAAGAGAGCATAGTCGCCCCGAATAGTTATATTGACCGTCCCTGAGCTAGTAATTACCTCAGCGTAAAGCAAATAAGTTGTTGCAGTAGATAGGGAAATGGAGGTTGACCTTGAAGGAGTCTCAACATGCTGTGTGGAGGTGGCGTTATCGTAGTGGGTGAAGTTAAGTGGTGAGGTCCGCACAGCATTTGTTGGCGTGGCTGGAGCAAGAAGTAGCCCCCAATGTGTTATTGATGTACTGCCGCTTGCGAGTACGGCACCCTCATACTTTGTAGTCCACTCACCTACTGGGATAGTGAGACGTGCACTCATGGCTGTGTATTGATTTGCACCTACTGGTGCTACGTTTATTGTGCTTGCATATACAGAACGCAACTCCCACTTGCCCCTTTGTGCTGGAAACCCATAGGGAACATTCTGAGTAGAGTAATCTACAGAAGCTATACCACCAGTAGTAGGTAGTTGACAACCCTCTGGTACTTGTACTGTCACTGTTGTGTTTGTACTAAACGTGTTGGCCATTACAACACCGTATTCTAGGGTTGTAGATACTCCTCTGTTACCGAATGGTGAGCTTGCTACTGTTGTAGCACCGTTTGTAGCAGTCAGGTTATTCGGAGTAGTTGTGTTGAGGTCGTTTACTGAACCGTTAGAGTAGGCTGAAGCAAGTGAAGTTTCTGAACCAGATAATGCACGGTTAATAGAGGCTAGGATTGTAGCTTGTGTCACTTTTGCTGAGTAGACTGCTACTTGGTCTAGGTAACCTGGGAATGGCTGCGTACCACCGTTTCTTGAACCTACCTCTAGGTTGCCAGCTTGTATAAGAGCCGTTGGATTTGTTCCAGCTCTTGAAACTGTGGCTGGAACATCTACACCGTCAAACATCACATAAGATGTTGTAGTGGTGGCTGTAAAAGCTGACATATCAAGTTGAGCAGCAATGTGAGTCCATTTGTTGAGTGGCACTGATTGGTACGAGTTTACAGAGCTATAGTTGCCTGAAGCTGCGTTGTAACCATTGAGATAAACCCTGCCATCTGCCCCGAGGTCTAAAGTCCAGCCAGAAGTACCGTTGTATCTTGATACTATCGAAGCTGATGCGTAGCTTGTCAGATAAACCCATGCACTACAAACAAAGTCATCTGTGAAAGTTAGTTTGTTTGGTGATGTTTTAACGTAGTAGTCGTTTGTACCATCTAGTGAGAAAGCTGTGTTTGGAGCTGCTACTGTTCTGGTGGCTCTAACACGCATACCGTTCGTGAGGGTGTCGGTGAGGTCGTTAGAGTTGAATACTAGGTCAAATGAGTTGTTACCATTGGCTGTGACGGTGTTTGGGGTTGCACCGAGGGGAGACCAACCAGCCATAGTAGTAGTATCAGCTATTGTAATTGAGTTGACTGTAATGTCACCTAGCTCTTCAAACATAGCCCCTACTGGAGCCATTATTACTGTCGCACCCTGGGTATGTGATACCGCAGTCGTACCATCATAACCCCTACCGTTACCTGCACCTGATGGGCAAGTTACAGTAGTTGTAGTTTTACTTGTGTAGTAGATTATCTCTCGCTTAGCTTCTACAGTACTCTCAATAACTAGAAACCCCTCAGATACAGTCGGTACTGTATCTAGTGGGATAATCAAGTCACCAGCAGTAATGGAGCTTGTGAGCTGTGATTGGTAGAATGATTGATGTCCTATTGCCATGTTTATTTTCCTTTTCTTCTATCCTAACTTAATTTTCTTATAATTCCTACCCTTGCCACCTGGTGTCTTCACCTTGAACTTGGCTCGTTTAGGGGCGGTTCGTATAGCAATTTCGTCAGAACTGATATTAGGTACGTTACCCAGTAACTCAGTTATGTAGGTCTTAGGGGTCTTTTCTTTCTTTGTACTGCCGTTCCCGCTACCGCTCTTACCACCTTTGCCGTAGCCGAACTTACCGTAACCTGAGCCACCAGTAGAGTCCTGGGTGTTATCTAGTGGATTAAGACCAATAGCGACACGCTCTTTATTCTCCCAAGCATCGATAGCACCCCACTGGTCTGTCATTTGCTTCCATAGGCCAGGGTTAGACCTTATCCAGCCACTTCGAGCACCAGTGCCTTTAGGTAGAGATGAGTAGCTATCCATGACCTTCTGCAAGTCTGGCGGTGTGACTGGATACGGATTCTTTGAGGCTGGCATTGATTTGCCTTCTTTTTCAAGTTTAGCTTTTAGATTGGTATAGTATGCACTCTGTTTGTTCTTAAAGTCCTTGTACCATTCTTGTTGGTATAAGTTACTTAGTTCTTCATCTTTAGCTCCTGGCGGTAAAGCATCTTTAAGGAGGGTCTTTGTGAGTTGGTCTTGTGGTAGGTCATATAGAGGGTTAGCTGGGCTACCTTGTTTTCGCATCTCCATTTCTATAGCTTTGTCAGCTGCGAATACTTTAGGGTATTGTAGATACAAGCCAGCCTTAGCGTACTTAGTAAGCCGTTTATTTTCATCGAAGATGGTCTCGTCTAAGAAGTTAGTCTTGGATGGATGCAGAGCGTTGTGGGCATTTCTTTCGTTGGTATTCAGTCCTTTAGTGGCCTCTTTCACTAGGTCGTAGTATTTACCACCAGCAGACTTTTTAAAGTTGTAGTTACCCTGAGCCTGGGTGAATCTTCGTGCTATGTCTTTCTTAGCGGATATGCCACCAATATTGAAGTTACTTTCATTCTTTGCTGTTAGTATGTTGTCCCCCTGGGTCTTGGCCACTGCATTATCTACTGCGTTAAGACCGTATAGACCAACTTTTGAAGTAGTATCTCTAATAGCTTTCTCAACTCTTAGCGGTGATACTCCAAGTTTTCCACCAACAAACTTAGCAGTACCAGATGTGAAATCGTAAGCTTTCTTACTTTCTGGTATTGGATTGCCCTGTGCATCAGTAGCTTCGTTTATATAGTCAGGAACTATAGGCTTACCAGTATAGAGGTCTTTGTTCATTGCTTGTTGAACTACAGGCTTGGCTACCTGTGGTATTAGACCCCCCGCAAAGCCTCTAATTGAACCTGTCTCTATCGGCCCCGCAAATGCTCCGAAGAACTGTTGTGACATCTGTGCTATCTCGTTTTGGTCGGCTACTTTACTAAAGTTTTCAGCCTGCATTCTAAATGGCTGTGCAAGGTTAATAAGACCCTTCTGAATAGGTATCTTAATAACATTAGTATAAGAACCATCTTTTTGTTGCTCTGCACCTGGCAAAACAATTATGACGTTATTCTCTTTTTCATAGTCAGATATGTTCTCATATACAGCCCTACGTTCTGGGTCAGCTAAGTTATACAGTGTAGCTCCAGTTACGGGTAATGCCACTAAGCCTAGTGCTTTCATGCTTGTAGCAACTGGGGCTTCCCCTAGTCGTCTACCTAGTAATCTAGTACCCTGTATACCAGCGTTAAAGTAGGGTATTAGTAGGTTTATAGCTTGAGCTGTATTACCCATTCGACTGAAGTCTACTGAGTTTTGCCATGATGCAAGGGTAGCTTGCCGTAAAGCCTCGGCTTCATTACCAGTCTGTTTAAGAGCTTTCTCATATACACCCTTGAAGCTTTGGAATCGGGTGGCACGTTCTGTAATAGAGTTTAGGTCTTCTAAGGTTCTAATTGGAGAGCCAGCCATATTAGCATACTTACCAGCTTTGCCTAGTCTCACTTCCCTAGAAGCCTTTTTAGCACTCTTAACGTTACGAATAAAGTCATAGCCCGTGCTATCACCACCGACTGAGATGAACTTCTGCCAAACATCGTTATCAACATCAGCTCCTAGCGTTTCCTGTGCAGCTCTAAACAACCCCTCAGCTGCGTTCTTAGGGTTGAGGCTTGTAGCAACTAGGTCTTTACTAAGTACTGCTACACCAGCTTGGTCTTTTACATAGTTGGCTACTGTAAATGGGGCAGATAGTCCTGTTGCACCAGCCCTTAGAACTCTTTGTGGAGCGGCAACAATCTTACCCAATGTACCTAGCTGGAATGGGCTAATCTGGTCAGCTATCTCTTTAATATCTCGTGGTACTTGGAATATCTCGGTCTTACCATTAACTATCCTTCTAATGGTGTTCTTTCTAGCTGCCTGGTCAGATGCTAGTTTTTTGGCGTGTCCCTGTTCTACAAGTACATCAATAATGTTAGATGCAGTCTGGTTTCTTTGAATCTCGTTCTGCATCTTCTGTGCATAGTTAAGAGCGGTTATATCGGCAGGCTGTACAGCACGTTCTGAGCCAGTTCTTTTAAGTCTTGCTCTAGTTTGTCCTAGTGAGAACGAATTACCGCCTCCACCTGAGTAACCAGCTAAATCATCCATAACACGCTGAATGTGGGTGTAATCGTTATTCTGAACAAATGAGTTAAAGGTTGGCTCATCTATAAGGCCAGCATTTCTTAGCCTGCCCGCCCACTCCTTATAGAACTCATTAAGCGATGCAAACCTATCGCCATACTCACCAGCTAACTGAGCTTCACGAGCCTGTAGTGCCTCTAGTGTATCTGCTGTTTTAAGACCACGCTGGGCATTGGATATCTCGTTCCTTACTGTAACGTATTCATCAAACTGTTTCTTAGCATCACCCGTTAAACCGTAGAAGGCGTTGGTTAAGTTTTCTGAGTTAGCGGTCTGGTTGTTGGCTATTGAGTTAGAACGTCTTTGCAAACCTGAATCCAGGTAGAATTGGTCTACAAGACCTGTTTGGCCTGTTTCTTTTTCAACCTTCTTTAAGTAGTTAATGTAGTTAGCATCTTTATCAACAACTTGCTTTTGGAATTGACCACTAAGTGAGTCTGCGTTAGTTACAGTTTCTGGTACAACAATGTTGCTGTTGGCATCTGCTACAGCTCTTGTCTGTGGCGTAGTCGGAGCTTCTGGTGCGATTACCTGGTTAGCCTGAATGTTAGGGTCAGGGGCTTGAGTACTGGTTAGTTGTGCGGTTGGCTGTTCCTGTGCTACCTCGGCTACCTGCTGTTCTGGGGTTGGGGCTACCTCTCCTGTAGGCGTGACATTATCTACTGCCTTTGTGACCGCTTCTCGCTGTGCCTGAGCACGTTCTAGGGCTTGATACACAGTATTATCGTCTGTGGCTTTTGCAAGCTCCTGAGAGGCTTTATTTACCGCCTTATCATCCAGCTCTGGGAATAGAGCTTTAACCGCATCTTTAGCCTGACCAGGTGTCTTAGCCTGTTTAAAGCCAAGTATTATAGACGGGTCTTTTGTGACTACCCCTGGTGTAACAGGTACTTGCTCTAGTTTTTCAAAAGTAGGCCTAACAGGATTTGTAAGTTTCCCCTCTTCAAGTGCTGCTTTTCTTAGTACACCATCAACAGTTGCCTCATCGGTAGCCTTTGTAATTTGCTTACTGATGTCATCTATAGTTTCTTCAGGTAGGTCGTTAGCAATCTGTTTAATTGTATCCCGTACTACCTGACCATCTGTTTCGTTGGCTAGTTCCTTTACTACGTTCTTATAGGCTCGATGTGATGGGAGTGCGGCAAATCCACCTAGTGTTAGGTCAGTCAAAGTACCAACTGCACCACCTACAGCTGCTTTTCTGAGTGCTCCTGCTACTGTTGGGTCGTTAGATTGTAGCTCACCTGCACCACCTTGTATAGTGTTAATGGCTGCGTTCTGACCAATAGCTGGTAGAGCTTTTTTAGCAGCCTGTTTAAAGCCTAGTTTTGCTGTATTTGTACCGAACTCTTTTCCTGCAAATCCAGCTACCCCAAGTCCTGCTAAGTCAGTACCAATTTGTACTATGTTACCTGCTTGCTTGAGTGGGTCAGCTTGTTGCTCTAGTAGTCTAGTCTGGGCTATTTGTCTATTATATGAATTCTGTGCTGCATTTGAGGCTATTCCTATCTTGGAGCGTAGAATAGCCCTATCTTGTAATGATGTGCTTGGGCTGGCTAGTTGTTTTCTTAGGTTTTCAACATGTGCTAAATTCTCTTGCTGAGTTTGTGCCTCGTAGTCTCTCAGGCTTCTGCCTTCACCAAAAGCTGTGCTGATACCTGTGCCTAAATTCTCGTAAGGCTGTTTTATTGTTTCTGCTAATGAGCGGAAAGTATTTGTTGTCCGTTGAAACGGATTGTTAGATATGCGGGTACGCCCCATATCCTTCTGTTGGTCTGCATAAAGTCTGGCCTGGCCTTTTTGTTCTCTACGATACTGGTCAGCTGGGGTGTTAGCATCGAACGTGTCTCTAACCTTATTGAAGAATGATTGTTTTGGTGCTGGTTTGTTTGACTGCATACGAAGAGAAGCTAGGCGACTCTGATTCGCCTGTATAGCTTGTCTCTTTTGTTCGAGTAGGCGTTGTTGTCGTTCCCACTCTTTTAGTTTGTCAGCACCGTACATGGCTGTCCTTATGCTATCTGGCTATTTACTTGTCCTAATAGTGCATCTTGCTCTTCTTTACTTAACCCTGAGCTACCAATCACCTGCTGAGCTACTGCTCGTTTAAGTGGGCCAGGTGCAGCACCATTAACTATGTTGCTGAGGGTTGACTGTAACCCTGCCATTCTGTCGGCTGATGGAGCTACCTCATTAAGCTTAGCTCGGTAGGCTGACTCTGATTGCATACCTGCCTGGGCTGATTGCGTATCTGCAATCTTGCGGTCTATCTGTTGTTTGAGCTGTGTAAGTTCGCCGAGGTCTGTAACGCTTGGTAGAGTCTCAAGCATCTTAGCTAGTAGCCCTTTTTCTGCGTTGACCATGCCTTCTTTTTCGGCAACAAACTGACCAATCTTAGCAGCATCAGCTTGACGTTGTGTGCCAATATCATCTATCTGATTTTTAAATCCTGTAGTAGCTTGCTGTTCTGAGTCATTTCGGTATGAGCTGTCGTATGTTCCACGAGCTGCGTAACCACGACCAATCTTAGGTAGTTCCTGATTAAACTGGTCTGTTAGCCCACTAACTTCTTTAGTGTATCTTTCATCTAACGCTTTGTTCTGTTCAGCGGCTGCTGTTCTAGCACTACCAAATAAGCTGTCATAAGCTCCTACAAGAGCGTTGATTAAACCAGATGCTTGACTTCTTAGGCTGTTTCTTTGAGCTTCTTCCTGGGCTGCTTGAGCGGCTCGCCGAGCTCTTTGTGCAGCGTAAGGGTCATACCCAGTAGAACCGCCAGTACTAGCTGAAGTAGATTGTGGCACTGATTGAGAAGTAGCGGCAGATGTAACTGGTACTATTCGTGATGCTACTGCACCAATACCTGATGATGACTTAGATGACCCGCCAGTTCTAGTTGGTGCTGGGACTAAGTTACTATTTAACTGGTCAGTATATTTCTGTGCTGATTTTGGTACTCCGATGTTTGGTAGAGTATATGGCATCTTACTTTTCTCCTATTTTATTCTTATTTGTTTTCATAGTTACATATTTTCTTTATTATACTACAAAGAACAAACAATAGTATATTTTATCAAACAGCTATGGTAATATAGATATATGATTGAAGTTAAATTATCCAAAGGAAAAGTAGCGAAGGTTGATGATGATGACTTAGAAAAGGTGTCGTTCTGTAGCTGGAACTTTGATAGGTATGCCAGGGCAAATGTCTGGTTAAAGGACGAAAAGAAATACAAGGTTATATACATGCACCGTATTATAGCCAATGCTCCTCAGGGGATGGACGTGGACCATATAAACGGTGACAAGCTGGATAACCGTAAAGAGAACTTGCGAGTTTGTACTCGGTCTGAAAACTTACACAATTTAAAAGGCAGACCTAGAACTGCTAGTGGACTCAGGGGGGCTTACCGTGAGAAGAACAGGGGTAAAGGTTGTCGGTGGTTTTCTCAAATGAGTGTTAGGGGTAAAATGTACCACCTGGGCAGGTTTGATACTGCCGAAGAAGCCCATCAAGCCTACCTACGAGCATACAAAGAACACTATCCCACAATGCAATGACACATTTTTGACTAGAGGTAAATTTTCTTTGTTGAGTCAAAAAGGTAATGCCCATAAGGGTAGAAGGCATTGATATAACCGAGCAACACAAAGTTCTCATTGTTTCTAGCGTTTTCAATCCTGAACCTGATAGTCGTTGAGTTGGTGTTGATTACCACCCTTCTAACGAGGTCTGCGTAGGCATCAGCTATGGCCTCTGTACCGCCCCCTAGACCCAACATGGTATATCCGAGCATTGTCATGCCCATACCGTCTGTAACGGGGTTCCCTGCAATACCAGCTGTGCCACCAAATAGCACATTACCTTCGGTATAAACCTCTAGGTCTACTTGCCCGCTAATGGTTCTAAACATTAGGCCGAGGTCAACAAAGTATTTAGTGATGTCTGGGTTCTTGAAGTCAAACACCTTACTTAGTAGATAAGACCTGATTGGTACACCGTCATCAGTGTATACCCCAGGGGTGAACTGGTTAACCTGAGTACCATCTGCGGTTAGGAACAGTAGGTTCTGCTCGTTATCGGAGTCTACAAACTTTGTAAAGGCATCTGCTTCTGTACCGTTCCATATACTCCAAGCCTGGAACTGTTTGTTATATACCAACGTAGTATCAATCGTACTGCTAGATGTCGGTGCAGACATTAAATACTGATTATTGAAGTATATAGCGTTAGATTTAGCGTAGCTTGTCTCGTTAATTGTATTAGTAGTTGGTTCAATACGTTTAGACAAGATGTTAGTTCGGATAGAACTAAAGAAGTTAGGCTCGTTACCAAGTACCCTGACACCCTCACGAGAGAGGAAGTATAGGTCGTTCTCTACGTTCTTCACTGAACGAGCTGATACACAACCAGCAGCGTTTGTAATAGGTGTAACTACTGGGTCGCCAGTGTCATCAAAGGTCATCTGGTAAATTGAGAACTGTTTGAAAATAATAATTACATTTTGGAACGTACCAAGTCCTGTAATCTTATCTCCGTCTCCAGGCTGTATGTCAATAAAGTTAGCTGTGGTTCCTGAGAACACTGTGGCTCCTGGCACTTCAGTAGAGTTATTTAGTACTGTCGCTGCACGAGTAAACTTAGAAGCATCGGCTAGTTCTGATATATATACTCGGTTCTGCTGACCGTCTACACCTGATGCGATATGGTAACTCTGGGTAAAGACTGAGAACTTAGCTTTTGGCATTGTGCCTGGTCGAGATAGTGTTGTACCATCCCACTCTGCACCACCTGATGTCTCATCAAAGATATATTGTTTAGCCCTAGCCTGGGTAAACCATATTGGCTTATTGGCTGTGAATGATATCGTTGCCACTGACGTCCAGCTAGTACCAGTAGTATATTTAAATGTGCCGTTATCTACTGTGTTCACCTGGTTAATAGATTCAGTGATAAAAGAGCCTAGCCCTCTTGCATTTGTTAGTGCATTAGAGAATGAGGTAAAGCCCATTCGTTTACGAGCCACACCACCTTCATCAAACTCTATATTTAGTAAGTCTGCCCATTCTCGATTATCAATTAAGTTAGGCGAGCCGAGATTGTTCAGCCCCTTATTAGGGTTCATTATCACTTCACGACTAATGGCCCTGACTCTTCTGCCAGGTATAACTTCTTGTTTCCTTGTACTCACTAGCCGTCTCCTAGTCTGTAGCCATTCGCATAGTACAGTTTACGATTCCTTCTAAGTGGTCTGTTCACTTGGACTGCTGCGATATTTTCATTTAATCGCTTCTGAAATAGTGCTTCATCTTGGGCTATGTCTGCATCTGGGTTCTGCCCTAGTTTGACATATCTACGAGCACCTAGAGCGATTGTAGTAATGTCTGTGAAAGGTGTTCCAATAGATGCGTTAACCTCTGGTGGTTGGGTCTGGTAAGTGATATAAGCTACTGAGTAGGTCGTGTCTTTTGTGTTAAGAGTATAAGCATCACCAACTCCAATAGGCTGTAGCCAGAATACATTGTCATCAGCCACATACTTATCAGCATCGGCTTGGTTTATCTCTCTAAGGTCTTTCTGAGTGTCTCCATCATAAAAGTAGGCGTTTACCTTGTGTTGCCAGTCAACATCTGTTGGTAGAGTCGCTAAGCCGCTTACAACAGATACAGTAGCTGTAGCTGAGGCAAATGGGAACGGATAAGACCTATAGATTTCTTCTATAGTTCTTTGTATAAAATCTTCTCTACCCTCGGTAGCAGTGGTTGGTACGGTTCGCTCACCTAGTAAGTAACTCAGTGTTGTCATTATTTGTGTTTGTGTGACCATTACGACTCCCTGCCCCATAGTGGTGCTGTTAAGGACTTTTCTACACTCCAGCCTGTAACGTAAATTCTGTTATACAGAAGCTTTCTACTAATCGAGTGTGTTCTAGCCAGCTCGGCCAGGAATACTTCCTTGCCTCGATAGGTGACTCGGCGGGATATGCTACGATTATCACATTGCTTAGACTTGTGAATCCAAGTACAATTTTCTGGTTTATATCCCATAGTGGGGTCGATACGTTCAATGGTAACTGACTTTTCACCAATTTCAGATGCGAGTTTTTGATAGCTAGATGCCATGTCATCAGCGAAGTTGTCGAAACTTTCCCATCGCTCGCACACAGTTATACCCTTTGCACCGTAGTCCTTGTATGAACGGTGGTTGCTGTTTTTACATCTAGTCTTCATATCACGCCACGTCTGGTAGAATCGTGTCCTTTGGTTTTTACTGTTTTTGTATCTTGTTGTTACAGCCATTTGTTAAATCCTCTGGGCAGTCCGATACTCTGGGAATACCTCTGCTATTTTTAAGTTTGTTTTTTTTGCTGTGTCTGGGTCTTCTTGCATCTTGGTGAACTCAGGGTCAATTAAGTGCAACATAGCATACATATATTGTGGCATAGAGTAGAGTTTCCTGGTAGAGCCAGATTTACTCGCCCCTGTCTCGGTAAGCATACCAAACGCTCTCTCCTCTGCAATAGCTTCGCAGTACTGTCTATCTACTTCTCTAAGCTCTGGTTTGGTCTCAAGTAAGAGGTTTTTAATAGCTCGCCAGCGTTGAGTTTGTGGCATAGCCTCAATTCGCTCCACTTTTTTAGCGAAGGCTTTTCTTGGGTCAAGTGCTTCTTTGTGGGCTTGGTTCACGCTGGCTCCTTTCGTGTGTACCCCTAGAGGGAGCATTGCTCCCCCTTAGGCTATACAAGAATTCTTAGAAGAATACTCGTCCCATAGCGTTAGCCTTCTCACCACGAGCTTCTAGTGTAAGCTCAGTGACGATTTCCTTAGATACTGAGTCACCTGTTACAGCTAGGTCAGTAGTCTTAGGTTCTCGGCCTGCTAGGTAAGCGATGGCCCAGCTTCCTTCGTTGAGTGCAAGCACATCAAATCCAGGAGTAGCTGCTGCTGTGTAGTCACCAGATACTGTTACATATCGGTGAGCAAACAACTTAACCATTGAAGCAGCATCAGATTGGTAGACATCTACTGAGTTGACAAGTCGTTTGTCAGTAGTTTCTACGTTCTTAGTTGCACCAGCGGTAAAGCTAGAGATTCGTCTTTTACCCTTCATTGAAGTGTAAACTGCGTTAACCTCTTTACCAGAACCAGTCCATACAGACTCGAACATGTCGTTAAGAACAGTCTCAGTTAAAGTTGCACCAGAGTAGTTAGTACTGTTTGTAGTAATCCAACCTTTGATACCTTTAAGCTGTCGAGCTGAACCAGAACCACTTGTTGAAGCAACACCAGAAGCGATAGAGCCACGAACAAGAGCGTACTCAATGTCGTTCGTTAGTGCCTTTAGTTTCTTAGTGACTTCGTAAGCCATTCTGTCGCCACCAACACGGTTAACCGCTTGCTCTGTGCCAGATACGACAGCAGTTTTAGCGAAGATTTGTGTGATGTTCTGTTTTCGTGAAGGGTTGCTTGCACCATCAGTAGGGGCTGCACCACCTTCAAACTGAGCGTTTACTCCAACGCTTTCTAGTGTATCTTCTACCCACTCGTGAAGAGTGTTAGTAGCAGTACTTCTTTGTAGTCCTGAGACTAGTTGGTGTTCTGTAGGGTCAATGTTGACTACGATGTCAAGCAATGATTCTCTACGAGCACCATCTGGGTAAGTAAAGTTTACTCCGTTAGTTGCCATTTTGTGTTTCTCCTTTTTGAGAATTTATGTTTTTTATTGGAACGATTAACCTATTGGTTACTAAATTTTTCCGTCAGCTATCCATGAACTTATTAGTTCGTGTTGTGCGGCTTCATCGCCTCTACTCATTCGTTCAATAAGGTCGCCATCTTTAGAGCTATCTACCTTGTTGGCGGTTGCAGTTTGTAAGCCTGCTGATTTTTGCACAGTCTCTGAAACCTGTGCTTGTACTTTCCCCTTTTGCTGGTAAGAGGTTATTTTACCCATTACTTGGTCAGCTATCTTAGACAGGTTGCCTGTTCCACCACGAGCTACATCAGCTAAACGCTGTGCTTCTACTAGGTCTCTAAGCTCTCTATCGTTTTTGATGTCAGAGTACTTGTTTTCAATAGCTTCCCATGCTTTAGCTTCTTGTTTCTCGAAGGCTAGAGTCTGCTTAACTTCCTGCAAGATAGATTGTCGATATGCCTGAGGGTCGATATAACCGTCCTCGTCAGGTTGTACTTGTTGTACTTGCTGTGGTGCATACTGAGATATGTCTATATCTGCTGGGTCGTAAGCTTGGGTTTGTTGTGAAGGTTCTACAGTCTGTTCAACTGGTGTTTCAACCTGTTGCTCCCGTTCTGGCTCCTGTGGAGCATCTTGCCCTTCGGCTGCTGGTTGCTCAAGGGGAACATCCTGTGGCTCTGGGACTTGTGTTGGTTCTACTACTGGGTTGTCATTTTGGTCTTGCATATTTGCCTTTCATTTTTGTTTGAGCTTATTAGCCCTAGCTAGAGTTAGTAATACTCATGTGTTTTGGTAGGAACGTCCCTCGCTTGCACCCCCGACAAATCCATGCTTGGCTGTTGCCAATCGTGTCCTCATCTTTTACGAAAAAGTGCTTACAGTCTGGGTCGTTGAGCGGTTGTCGCTTCGCCATATCAACCACAATCGTATCGTCATCGTTATCATTATTACTAGAATTATCGCCTACATTACCGCTATAGTCAATATAGTAGTCACCATTACTCATTACTCCTCCGATGTGGCAAGGTCTAGTTGCTCACGCATTCTTATAATAGAGCTCTCGTCCCCCTGTATTTCGAGTACAGCTCTAAGCCTTCTAAGCACATCAATTTTGGCTCTTAGCTCAATATATTCTTCGTGACTTTTTCGAGTACTTAATAGTTGGTTGGTAAAGTCAGTGATGTATTGACCAATATAGTCAAGTACTAGTGAGCCATCACCCTCTACAAACCTCTTGGCCTTACTCGCTTTAGCTAAATCTTTTTCAAGCTTCTCTATAACTTTTTGTCGTTCTGTCTTTACTTCAGCTTCCATTGTAACCTCCCATAGCTGCACCCATCTTGCCCTGTGTTTCTGCTAACATCGGGTCTTGCCCCTCTGGGGTGTTTTGTGCAGTACCGTTTAATGCCATCATTTTATCTTCTTCTTCCATATCCATTGGCTGTGCTTCTTCAGCAGCTTCTTTCTCAACGATAAATCTAGCTGGGTCTTTGACTGCATAGTATTGGATAGATTCTTCTAAGATTTCAGCGTAGTCAACAATAGGGATATATTCTTTTGTACCAAGTATATTAGCCTGCTCTATGGCTGCCTTCTGTATCATCAGCGATTGAGCCGTCAAAGCCTCTAGTGAACCACGTTTTTCCTCTTTAGTCATAGGAGTCAGTGAGTCGTCATCAATGGTTAAAGAAATGTCTCCTTCGTAGTCTGATGGTACAACAATATTTGGTTTCTCAGCTCCTCTCTCAAAAGTCCTAATCTCCTCAGTCATGTCCTGGTATTGCTGTAGGTTAGATAGCCATATTTTACCTATCATAACCATTGACTGTTTAAAGTTGTCTCGCATGTAACCAATCTTTTCAGTAGCAGCTTCACTAATCATTGAGATACCCTTAGCGGTCCCAGCAGTCTTGTCTATAGAGCTGTTCGGTACACCCGATATGTATTGAGGTACTGTGGCATTCTCAACAGCCTTTTCAATAACCCCCATAACCATTGATAGCTGAGCTGGGTTTGGTTCAGGAAACTTAAAGGCTTCTGGCTTCTCTCCTGTGTAGGTGATTTCTCCACCTGGTTCGATAATGAAGTCAGATGTTAAAGTACCATCCTCGTACATAATCATGGAGTCGATAGAAAGATTCCAGTTATCTAGGTAGTGGTTAAATAGGTCGTTGGTTGCGTATTGAAGTGAGCTGTTGTTCTCAAACAGACTCTCACCCCACGGTGAGTAGCTTTTACGTCTACAGTAAAAAGGTTGGACTGGGAAGTGATTGTGCCAATATTTAACTTTTGGCTCCTCAATCTCAACCCAAGCTTTGTTGGACTTCCCAATCCCGAAAGTAAGACATTTAGTGCCATCGGGTGTTCTCTCGTAGCACTCGTAGATAGTAGCTGTTGGTACGGTGTCGTCGTTTTGTTCTGCCTTAGTCTGGTTAACCATCCGGTTACGGGCTTCGTTGTGGGTATCAAAATTGCCCTTATTTGGAGTGTCAATAAGCAGGCCTATGTTCTTGTACCTGTCGTCGGCTTTAAGCTCGTCTAGGGGCTTGAAATAGCGTACAATCACATATTTAGCTTTGCCATAGTTAGTAGCACTGTCTCCTATGAATACGTTAAAAAAGTTAATCGGCTCAAATGTATTATGGCCTTTCTTGGTCTTTTTAACCTTCTCAGTACCCATGTCTTTGACCATCCCGTTATCATCATATTCACGACTGTACTTCTTTTCTTCCCCGTGCTCCCAGCCTGCTTTAGCGAACCCTGTGCCCGCTACAACCGCATCGAGCATGGTATCGAATACTTTTAACTTCATTGGCTCTTCTTGACCTTCTTGATAATCATAAGAAAGCTTTGCATCTAGTCTCTGTTGTCGCTGTCTGACCTCTTGTGGTATCTCGAAGTCACCGTTGTCATTAACAATGATTTCATCGTTTATACGGGTTCTGAAGTATGGTAAAACACTAGATAGTCTGGCGATTAAGTCCCAGGCTTTTGATGCCATTATAGGAACGTAAATCTTAGCTCTCCACGGGGCTACGTTCTCATTACTCTGTACGGCATACATGATGTCGTAGAACTTACTAACCTTTTTGAATAGAACTTCTTGATTAGATTCACACCTATCAAAACGCTGTTTCCAAACTCCAGCTCGTTTTTCGGCTGACTGGCTATCTTCTACTTTTTTTGGTTGTTTTTCTTTCATGTTATAATCCTTTGCTTATTCTACCACAGTTATATTCCGCTTTTCCTGAGTCTCTTTTAACTTAGCCTTAAACCTCTTCTTCTGGTCTTTGGTCATCTCGTGCTCTTGCTTACCAATAATGTCAGGTACTGTTTCATTTAAATCTAGGTAAAGCTCGTATAGACCATCAGGCACCTCGTTTGGAGTATAAATACTGTCAACAAACTCTTTATACATTCGTTGGTGAATAGGGTGTAGTTTTGATATATCGTGTTTCATGCTATCTCCTAACTCACTATGTCCCAGACCCCAGTAGCTACATCCATTATTGTAACTCCTTGATACTGGGTGCTTAATACATATGTAGTTGCTCCATCTATTGTTTCGCTGCCGTTACCATCTATAGTCACGGTATTAGCGGAACTATCTATTTTCTTAAATGAAAGTGTGTAGCCAGTGCCAGTTGCAGCAGGTAAGGTAAATGTAAAACTTGCGCTTGTAGCATCGCCTCTAAAGTGCCCATTTGATTTTGTAACGGTATAATTTGCGGTCTTTGTAACGGGTTGGTAGCTAAGGTTTGGTGAGTAGTTTCTATTGAGTAATAGCCCGAAGCCAACACTTAGATTTGTATGTGTTGTTGGAAAACCTGATGCGTCCATGCTCACAGTGTCAAGCACCTGCACATACACTTGTGAGTTTGTGCTACGCAAGGTGTTATTTCTCACTGCCACACCTAACTGATAGTTGATGACTATGGTTGAGGCAAATGCTCCTGCTGTAGACTCGTAGTTTTCATAACCATCGTTTAAGAATCTCGCACTACTGCCTGCTGCAATAACGTCTTGACCGCCAGTAGTGGACTTAAAGAATGCCGCAGTTGTGCTTTGTATTGTTGCAACTTCAGATACGTTGAACGTATAGCCACCTGCACCCGTGTATATGTTTGAGCTAGATGTTGACCTTGCTCGTATACCCTTAGTAAATTTTGGAGGACTCGCCCCCGTTAAAGTCGTTCCAGTAGCAAATGTTATGGTTATACCGCCAGCATCGTAAGCACTCCCATTCCCCTCAAACACACATCCCTCTGTATTCCATGCACCTGATGGGGCAGTTACAGAAGATAAAATAGTTAACGTTTTAGTGCCTTTTGCCATTGATGAAATGGCGTTAAAGAAATCGGTTATGTTGGTATATATATTGTTTGCTTGTGTCGCTGTGGTGTCATAAACAATTTGTGAATATGCCTGTGGTTTTATACTAGTAGCTTGCGTTCTTGCCATTAGTTTACCCCTATATACGTCACACCCTCACCAGAGACGCTTGCGTCAAGGTTGACGGTATTTAGGTTTGCTATGTCAAAACTTACAGTTTCACCAGCCGCTAGAGCAAAACCATTAGTTGAGGCTACAGATGTATCGCCAACATAGATAGTGCCAGTGTTGGCGGCTAAAGCTTTTATGGTGACTGATTTACAAGTCGTTGACGAAGCTAGTGTTACTCTTGTCCCTGCTGTTGTGACGGTTTTTTTACCGTTTAAGATTGTTGATGGGGCTACTTCTACAGTGTTTACGTTATTTGTAATGCCTGTGAGAGTTGTAACTGTGCCTATGTTCCATGTCCCAGATTGAGCTGCTTGAGTAGCAAATGTTCCTGCATTTGTTACTGCATGAGACGGTACGCTTGCTAGTGAAACTGGCTGTGTGGCTTGCCAGAACGTCCCTGTAACGGCTGTTGTTGGGGCAGATGTAACTTGTACTGCAAAAGTACCAGCGTTAGTTACAGCGTGGCTTGGTACTGAAGCTAGAGATACTGGTTGAGTCTCTGTTAGGTCGGCTTTAGCCTGTAATTCTGTCAGTAGCAGGTCTTGTTTAGCTGATGTGGCTAGGCCTGTAGTGTCAATCGTGGCTGATACTGGTAAAGGGTTAGTACTGTTGATAGGTTTGAGTTCATCTGTGCCTGAGTCATAGTAGTAAACAGTTACCTTTTTAGTGCCAACGTCACCTTTAGAGATATGCTCATCTCTATCTAGGTAGGCACTTTTTTCACTGGTTTTAGGATTCGGCATGAGGCTTCATCTCCTCTTGTTCAAGTAACTTTTTTGTTGTTTTTATGACATCTTCATCGTCTACATCTAAGCCCATAGCCTTGAGAAATGGTATTACCCCTATCATATACTCTCGGTCATGTTCTGTCCATGACACAACTATCTTCATTTAGGTCTCTTTTCGTAGGCTTCTTTTTGTTTAGCCGAGCTATTCATCTCCCTAATAATCCGCACATAGTCTGCTAACTGTGATAATTTAGTCTGCCCTATCTCTGGTTGCACCATATTCATGTGAGCCTCTCTAACAGCTTTTAGAATATCTCCAGTATCTTTAGTCTCTTCTAACGATTTGTAGTATTCAAGCACATCTAGCAACTGCCCCTTGGTATTCTCAGTAAGCTCATCTACCCCGTAGTACTTCTGCAAAGCATCAAAATCTTTGTTCTCGCCTGCTACTGGTATCTTAGCTACGGAACTATCTGGCTCATCTTTAGGTAGTTCTTGCATACCTGTGGCGATGGCTACTCTTGTTTGTAGGTCTTGGTTTAAATCGTTCATGTGTATCTACAGTTAATCAACTCCGAATATACTTCCATGCTAATTATACGCTTCTTGCCAATTTGCTTCGATAGCGAAGTTGCGGTTCTGGTATTGCCGTACTTATTCACGCCATCGTAGTCATTGTCAGCTAGGGTATAAAGTCTGATGTGGCACTTGTTGCCTTCATCGTCTTTACCAAATGTAGGGGCCTCAAAGTCTGGTGTCGAGATTAAGACTGTACCATCTTTGGTTTTTACTTTGTCCATTAACTCAATTACTAGCTCTGGGTCTTTGACATGTTCCATAAGCTCGAAGTTACAAATAAGGTCAAACGTGATGTTATTCTTGGCGTACCACCTAAGCCAGTCTTCTACCGTACCCTGTACGAACTTTGCCTTGCTTATTAGATTGGATGATTTGACTCTATCTATGGCTATGTTGATACCTTCTTGAGACAAATCAACACCCTCAACGTACTTAACGCTCGGACAGTGTGTTAGCAAGGTTAAGGCTGTGTACCCCTCTAGGCAACCTAAATCGAGCACTCGTTTGGCTTTAATCTCTTTAGCTACGTCTAATGCCCACTGGATTCTTGGGAACACTCGATGAGCCGAGAAAGCTATATCGTCGTATAGAGGTTTGAACATGTGGTGCTCATAGAACTTCTCGTAATTTTCTACCTTAAAATCTCTGTCTGTATTAAGCATCTATAACCTCCAACCATTGTTTAGCCACTTTATTCCAAGCATACTTTTTAGCTTCTTTAGGGTCAATCTTTTCGTCGCTCTTTAGAGCTTTAACAACTGCATCAACAAACTTCTTCCTTGAGTACTCATCTGAGTAAATCAAGTCCGTCTCGATAACAGAGGCCTGTGAGCCACCTGTTTCTTTCAGCGCAGCGACATCTGTAATGACCGACTTACATCTAGCAAGCTGAGCCTTTATAGCTGTAATACAGAATATCTCGGTAAACTCTGTTGGGTATGCCCAGACCTTAGTCTGGCTCATTACCTTAGCAAGCTCTTCATGTGATACTCTGCCGTGTTCAGTCACACCATGCTCTTTTAGAGCCTCAAACTTTTTATTCATTCTGTGATAGAAGTCATCTTCTCCCTCGACTGCAACCCATGAACCCCAGCCATAATAGATATCTAAGGTCGCCTGTGGGACTTGTTCTTTGATTTTAGGCCAGAGTGCCAATAAGACCTCTAAACCTCTGTAATAGGCTGAAAAGTACCCTACAGAGTATTTTTTCTTCTTGTACTCTTTATCGAACTGTTCTACTAGCACACCGTTAGGAACTACCTCAGACTTTGTTACTTCTGGGTATAGGTTCTTGTGATACTGGCTCTTGAACATATAGGTAGCGTTATCAAGTGGTCTAACTACTTTGGCAGGTAGTTTGTCGTGCATATCAATCAGTATCTTCTTAGCTTTGAACTGGTCAGCGAACTGTGGGGCTCTCCATATAACTAAAGTATCGAAGGTATCTCGTTTATCTATCTCTTTCCAGGGTCGCCATGCTACAAACTTATTCTTGGCTACATAATCATCATAGGCTTTTGGCACTTCACCAAATACTGTAACTCGCTTGCCTAGTTTGGCTAATTCTCGGCTAAGGTACACGATAGCTTCTTCACTACCGCCCATGCCTTTATCGAGTGTGTGTGCTCCCCACTCCTCATAACCCTTGCCACAGAAGAACACTACTGTACCATCTGACCATGTCTCAGGCTTTGTGAACTGTTCTCGGTAGGCTCTGAACCTATTGTCATACTTGATTGAGTCGTCCAGGTTGCTCCATAAAAACGCTGGATTTTTGTAATGTTTGAACAGAGCAGGTAGTATCTCCCTTAGTCGGTCAACAGATGCTTGGTATTCAAAGTCTGGTAGTATCTCGGATGTGTCAACAACATGCACCCTTTTAAGCAGCTGTAGTGCTTCTCGGTAGTTACCTAGTTCGTACTCACACAAAGCTCCTGTAAGTAAGGCTCTGTTGGAGGCTGTTGGGTCAAAGATTGATGTATTCTCTGGTTCTGGTTTTTGGATTGCCACCTTGACCCACTCTAGGGCTTGTTTCCAATTCTCCTGTTTAAACTCGTATTGAGCTAAGCAGTAGTACGCCATTGGTAGCTCTGGCATATAGCCGATTGCCTCTAATGCAAATCGTCCAGCTTCATCGTAGTTGTTCTTGTTGTAGTAACACTCTGATAGTTTTACTAGTGAACGATATATCTCCTCGTCCCAACCACCTACAGAAATGTACTCCTTAAATAACTCGATTGCCTCATCGTATTTCTTTTGAGTAAAGAATGAGATTGCTAGGTAGTGGATATAACGCGGGTCTTTAGTAGCCTCGTAAGCTTTCATTAAAATGTCGTGGTTACGCCCCATTGATTCGTCTCGGTGGTCGGAGTTGTGGATAACAGGCACGTTAGCTAGGAACTTTCTGAACGAGCTCTGAGGGATTAAAGTTTCGTGTACCCAGCCCTTCCACTCCCAACCGATAGACCTTTTAACTAGTCGCTCTCGTTGATGAGATACAATCACATTACCGTTTTCATCAAAGGCGTAATGGTATGGCAAATAAACTGCATCGTAATCTTCCATGTAAGATATAAGCTTTGGCATCTGGCTAAAGTCAAAGCTATCGTCTGCATC
>ERZ724522.690-NODE-690-length-20545-cov-4.008346_pt1 | contig 20545 bp, 32 predicted proteins | sample MGYA00376055_ERZ724522 | MGnify/ENA primary metagenome ERZ724522 (study PRJEB28724, sample SAMN07190884) | wastewater metagenome | isolation source: effluent of sewage treatment plant in Hong Hong | place: Hong Kong | collected 2016-03-17 ... | reverse complement strand
ATTCAATCGAAGTACATCTAAATAAGATCATTAATAATTCTTCTAGTGATAAAAAGAGGCTTCCTCGTAAACATGTATTTCTAAAAAACCATCCTTATGCGCGGACACAAACAGTAGAAGATAAGTATATTTACAAGGTTCTTCCGCTATCCAGAGCAGTAGTCGAAGCGGATATGAACGGCTTAACTCTACAAGAGTATAAGGATCGTGTTAACACCGGAGACTTTTCGAATCTTAAGTTTCTAAATCCGAATGATGATGTTCACCATCTCGATGAAAACTGCCAAAATAATGATCTAAAGAATCTTGAAGTCATTAGTCATGCGGAACACGCAAGAAAGCATGGTTTACAAGAAGTAGACTTACGATTCATTACAGAGTCTGTTCGCATTGTATCGATTGAGCCAGTTGGTGTACGTGATACTTATGACGTACAAATGGCTGATCCATATAATAATTTTGTTGCAAACAAGTTTGTTGTACATAATTGCTCGAAATCATCACTCGTCAAGCAAGCTGCAGAACGCATTGACCTTCCTGTCATTGACATTCGTGCAGTCCTTCTTGATCCGGTTGACCTTCGCGGAATTCCTTATGTAAAGGATAGGACCGCCCATTGGGCACCTCCATCCTTCCTTCCGCGTGAAGGTAAGGGAATCGTTTTCCTCGATGAGCTAGTTAATGCTCCTCCGATGGTGCAGAGCGCACTTCTACAGCTTGTTCTCGACCGTCGTATCGGTGAGTACCAGCTTCCGGATGGATGGCGCTTCGTAGCTGCATCGAACCGTGTGAAGGATCGTGCGGGTTCACACAAGATTATCTCATCACTCGCTAATCGTTTCGCATGTCATATCGATGTAGAAGTCGATCATGGTGATTGGCATCTATGGGCACTGAACAACGGTATTGCTCCTGATGTTCGTGCATTCATGACATTCCGTCCTGCACTTCTTTCACAATTCGATCCTAATAGTGATGATCCTGCATTCCCCACTCCGCGTTCGTGGGAGTTTGCATCTAAGATTGTTCTTAATACTCCGAATGATCTTCATCTACAGGCGCTACAGGGAACCGTTGGTAAGGGTCCCGCTGGTGAATTCATCGCATTCCGCGATGTTTATATGTCACTTCCGAATCCTGCAGATGTAATCCGTGATCCTGAGAATGCTCCGATTTCGAAGGACCCTGCAACTCTCTACGCTATTGTTGGTTCGATGATTGAGGAATCACGTAAGCGTCCGAAAGAGCAAAAGGCTCTTCGTGCAATTTCAACTTATATCAACCGTCTACCGGCTGCATTCGGTGCGATCTTCTTCAAGGACGTTTCGATTGTTGCTCCGATGATGACGGCATTACCAGAGACAATGGCATGGGTAAAAAAGCACAACAGTCTGATCCAGTAATTCCTGAGAATACTGAAATCATTCCAGATCTCAACGAGAAGATTGATCCTGCAGTAGAACAAGCAGTTATTGATGCTTATGATCATGCTCTGATTCGTTTGATTCTTGGCAAGGAAGCTCAAATGCGCTTCTTTGCGACACTGGTCACTCGTCTTCGTCCTGCAGTTGCGAATTGGGTTCCGACTGCTGGAACAGACGGAAGATCCATCTACATGAATCCTTCATTCTGGATGAATCTTTCTCTAGAAGAACGTCAGGGTGTTCTTGCTCACGAAGTAATGCATATTGTCGAGCAGCACTCATCACGTCAACAGGGTCGTGATCACTTTAAGTTCAATATTGCTTCTGATCTGGAAATCAATCCGATCATTCGTGAGGCTGGACTTAAGCTTCCGAGCAGTGTGTGTATGCCGGGAGAAGGTAAGTTCGCAAATCTTAAGTTAGATGAGATTGCGGAGACTTACTATAATCAACTAACCGACAAACGTCTCGCAAGTATGTTTAGTGGTTCCGGTGACGCGAAAGATCCCGGCGGTTGCGGTGGGTTCCTTCCTACCGGACAGACTGAAGCGGAACGTAGTAAAGTTGCTGCTGATTGGGATGTAGCTGTCCGTCAAGCTGCACAAGTAGCAAAGGATGCTCAGAAGAATCGTCAAGCTGGAAATATGCCAGCATATTTCGAAAAGCTTTTAGAGCGTCTTCTAAAGCCACCCAAGGTTCCTTGGACTGCAGAGCTTCGTCAATTTTTCATTGAAACAAATCGTGACGATTATACTTGGGCAACTCCTAATCGTCGTTACATTGCTAGTGGATTATATCTACCATCACTCTTTTCACAACATCTTGGTGAAATCATGATGTTCGTTGATCTATCCGGATCAATGATGGGTGGTGATGATCTGGCCCGCTGTGCAACTGAGATGACGGCTATTCTTGAATGTCTGCCAAGTAAGGTTCGTATTGCATATCATGATACGGAAGTAAAGAACGTTCAAGAGTGGAATCGTTACGACGGTCCTATCAAGTTTATCGGTAAGGGTGGTGGTGGAACCGATCATCGTCCGTGTTTCAAGTGGATGGAAGATAATGATGTAAACCCGTGCGTCTGCATCTTCTTCACTGATCTAGAAACTAGCTTCCCGAAAGATCCCCCGCCGTTTCCTGTATTCTGGGTTACTGTACATGGAGGTAATGCACCATTCGGTAGAGTATTGGAGATTTAATGGGCTTTAGTCAAAAAGCAGCTACGCTTACGATTCTAAATCAACAACCGATCTATTCATACTCACGGTCATTGAACTTCCGAGCAATCGGTGAACCACATGACTCAGGTATCGAATATGATTGCATCTTATCATTCGAACGTAAGTTTGGCGGAACAATCATCAAACCTCAACTGTTCAAAGGTTATCTGGATCTTTTCAAGAAAAAGATTAGGTCTTATCAACTAAACTTACAAGGGAAGATTTTGACAATCCAGATTCCGTTTGCAGTTGCCGAAGACGAGGAGTTCTTTATCGATAACATCTATCGTGATGGTCAAAAGAAACTATTTGATCGGCTTTCAGATAAAGCTGACAAAGCAATCAATCGTCTAACAGTAGAAAACATTTTAATCTGCACATCAGGAATTGCAGAATACGTGGTGCTATACAAATGAGTCAAGAAGCAGAAGAGAAGAAGCCAGAAGGTGTCATGGTAATTGATTTCGAGCGCAGTGTTGTTCGTGTGCTCGATGGTCAGGGAAAGATTGACGAGAAGATCGTCAAGTCATTCTTTGAGCGGATGCGTGATCCGGAGAAGAAGGGTGATATTGATACTTCAAAGATCGAAACTTACCTTTTCGAGATTCGGTGGCCGACTGAAGGTCGTCTGATCGAAGAAGCACATCATTTCCTTCAGACCTGTGAGCTAGGACATATTGTCTCGGTTACATCAGGACTGACGGATCGAATCTTCTTCGATTGGGAAAAGAACAACTAATCGAAACCGGCCCGTCAGCTAACAACTGGCGGGCCTTTTCTATATGAATTATCATACTCAGAATACTAAATTGAGACTTAGATTTAATACAGACGGTCACACTGGAGTCGGTCGAGCTTTGTGCAACCTAAGATCGACTATTAATTTCAACCTGTTTGTACGAACACCATATAGTCGTATTGTAGATGATGGACAAATTATCACCACTGCTCCAGTATACCCTACACATGACTATATGCGAACTCTACTCATGTCAGAGTGTATTATTATTCTATATCAGTCTACACTACCAGATCGCTTGAGGGTTGCTTATAAGCAAGCTCGTAAGAATCGTAAATCTGCGTGGTTGATTGATATGGATATTCAACCACCAGAAGAAATGACTAATATTTTCAATCAGTCTTATCTCAAACATTATTGGACGACCAATGTTACCGTTCTTGGTCCTACAGAATCAGAATGTCCTAATATTTATCATACAACAATGCAATTCTTTAGTTCATTTTTGAGCAGGCTCAATGTCTAATATTCGAAAGATTATTCTTGCAACCAGTGATGGTGTTTATCCATACATCATGGGTAACGAGAACGAATATCAATTGATGGCACTTCGACGTAAAAGAAGTGGATTAGATTTCAACTGGTCATCGAAGAAGAACACTCATATCTATAATTCAATCAAGGGTGGTCCGATCTGGCTTCCAATTATCGTTGGATTACGGAAATCAAACCCACTCGATGAAGATGTTTTCTTATATATCGAGACAAGAGAGAAGATTGATGTTTTTGATTATGTAAAAGAGATTAAAGATTCCTTAAAACCAGAGATGTTTACAATTTTAAAGACAGGATTGTCCGAAGTGGTTGGCATCAAGGATGACGACGACTGAAGATTTTCCATAGACGGACCCTGCAGAATATGCCATCATCTGCATGGGTGTGTCGCTCGCCGTGTGGGGTCGAGCCATTGGGAGAGGTGTACCCGAATGCTGAAGGGGTTGAAAGGGGTTCTTTTCGAGGAAGAGCCCGAAAAGCCAGCCGAGAAGTCGGTAATGATCCAGCCACCGGAACCGTGGCCGACGCCGCCTCCCGGTGCGCCAAATGTACTGGATCAATTCAATACGATGATGACAGCATTAGAAGCGAAGCTACCTGACCGTGCGCTTCGTATCAGTGTTGCTCTCACTACATTGAATACACAGGGAATCACAAAGGAATCATTGATTTCCGCAATCGAATCAAAGAAGGTTGATATCGATAACGCAAAGATTACGGTCCAAAATGGATTCGATGCAAGAAGCAAAGATATCCAAGAGATGACCAAACAATATAAGGAATTATCTGAGAAGGCAGAAGCAATCAGAAAGGAAAGTTTTTCTCTATCAGAAAAGCTATCCGAGGAAATCAAGCAGAGTAACGCAATATTTGATAGTGAATTCACAAAGCTGCACGATCTAGTAACCGAATTGAAGGGTGTATAAGATGGAACAAGAGATGGTGAGAAAGTCTTTCTGGTCGAAGCCAGAAAACTATATGGGAACACTCATCGGTGGTGGGCTTCTCGCTGCCGGTGGATATGCACTCATGGTCATTCTCCCGATTCTCATTACAATGGCAACCAACGTCATTGTTCTGGGAGCAATGATTGCCGCTATCGTTGCTGCATTCGCTTTCATTGTAGAACAGCGAACCATGATTGGATATATGTGGCGCGGTGCGATGCGCTGGATCACCGGGTGGTTTGTCGAGCTTGATCCAATCGGTATCATGAAGACATATGCTGAGAAACTTGAAAAGCATATGTTTAATCTTGAAGAGCAAATCAAGAATCTGCGTATTCAAATTCGTTCATGTGACGAACGTATCAATAAGAATCAGGAAAAGTATGACAATTCCATGCGGCTAGCGCAGTCTGCTAAGCGTATGGGAAATGATGTACAATTTCAGATTTATGCGAACGAAGCAGGTGTTCGTGAACGCATGAATAAGAATCTAGCCAAGAGCCGTGATCAAGCAAAAAAGATCATGGAGCTACTTGATAATATTCGTGGTAAGTGTGAAGTTAAGGTTGGGATGCTGAAGTCTGACATTGAAGGTGCGATTGAGGAACGCGATACTCTAGCAGCAATGTCGAGCGCAATCAACTCCGCACGTAGTATTGTCAGTGGTAATCCGGACGACCGTGCTCTGTTCGAAGCAAGTCTAGAGGCACGCGCGGAAGCGTATGCTAGAGATATGGGTAATCTGGATGACTTCGTGGCAACTACAAAATCATTCATTGAATCCGCTGATCTTGAGAATGGTGTCTTTCAGCAAGAGGCACTTCGTAAGATCGAAGCAATGGAGAATAAGCCTATCATCCTTCCCGCACCGGAGCGTGCGCCTATCATGGTAAAAGGAAAGGTAAATGCATAAGAAGAAAGAGAAGCCTGTAAAGAAACCGTGTACTCGTACACATTGCTGCTGCTAAAAGGAGAATAAAATGGCATCGTTTCTATTCGGATTTATCGTTGGTTTCGTTGGTGGTATGTATCGTCAGCAGATTAAGACAAAGTTTGAAAGCCTGTTGAATGGGTAAGTTTCTATTCGGAGTAATTGTAGGTGTCCTTATCAGCAGAGCATTTATCTTTGTTGACTTCTGGAAACCACTGGAACTTCTCTTCAGAGGATATTGAAAAGTCGTTCGTACTTGTCTATCGACCTGATCCTACATGGTTAGTGATTATCGCTAAACTGAAAGACGGTCGTAGATTCTACAAGACAACCGCTAACCCAAAACCCTACAAGCCGAAGTACAAGTTGGAGTTATAGTGAAACAAATCTGCTATATGGTTTATGTTTATAAACTAGCTCCGTTACCTCCGAATATTGCTAATTCGTCGCTTAAGAGTGTTAAGTCAAAAAAGGAAAAGAAATAATGCCTCAGTTGAAGACCGGACCTAAGATTGCACTTTACCTACTCGCAGGTGGTGCGCTGCTCTACGGAGCGAAGTATGCAATGGATAGTGGTTTAGTTCCTAAGCCACCAGTACAACAGTCGAGTGTTCCTGCGAAGCTTGATCTTCCTGATCTTCCGAAGCAAGCGATTCCTCAGTCGCGTAGCAATGATGTAAAGCCGGTATCATTGCCTAAGAGCAATGCTGAACCGGGCGATACGTCTTTGCGTTGTGAGTTGATTGCTTGGAATGCACAAGCAGGATTGATTCTGGCAAATGGTGGTCCGAATACAACCAAAGGATCATTGATTGCACAGAACGGTGGTAATCTGACTCTCATCAAGCAGAATGATGTAGAGCAGATGAAGAAGAATATTGTTGCGTTCGCTAGTGCGCTTGCATCAGGGAATCCGAATCCGACACAAGGTGTTCCTTGTGTTATTGTCATGTGGGACGGTGCGCCGGGATTCGTTACTGGTGTGAACGAAGCACTGACGCGACTTGGTGCAGAATATCAACTAAAGAATGTTGGTAGCTTCGGATTCTCGCGTGGTGAAGATAAGTTCATGGGTCCTGCTACTTGGGCCAATAACCCACAGCTTATGAAGGGGAAGGTCATTGCGGGTTATGTTGGTGATGGTGATTGGAATATCGCCATGACTTACATTGCGAACAATGGTCTTTGTAACAACCCTGATGTTACAACGTATGATCCTGATTGTGTAAACTGGCTCAATACTAATGATCATATCGACGCTGCACAGAAGTATATTACTGGTTACTGTGAGAAGCGTAAGATTGTAGGTACATTCAAAGAGCAGGAAGTTTGCGTTGATGCAGTCGTTACATGGACGCCCGGTGACGTAATGGTCGCACAAAAGAAGGGTGGTCTTGTCAGTCTGCTTTCAACATTTGAAAACTATTGGCAGATGCCTAGTGCAATGCTTGTAATCGACAAATATGCACAGGATAATCGTGAGAATATCGAAGATATTCTTAGTGCTGCGTTTGATGCTGGTGATTCAATCAAGAACGATCCGAATAAGCTTGACGAAGCGTCTGTATTGGTGGCACAAGTCTATCAGGAGAACGACGCAGCATACTGGAAGAAGTATTTTACCATTCAGCAAGAAAAGGATAAGCAGGGAATTCTTGTTTCTCTCGGTGGTTCCTCTGTAAACAATCTTGCTGACAATCTCTTCATCATGGGTCTTGCACCGAATTCAGAGAATCTTCTGGTTCGTGTGTATAACACATTTGGTAAGCTACTCGTTACACAGTATCCTGATCGTCTGACCAGCTTCATTTCTGGTGAAGATGTTGTTGATACATCTTACGTCAAGAACGTAATGCTAAAGCAGAAGAAGGATCAAAAGCCGGTACAGGAAGTTGATAAGCCTGCGATTACGCAAACCACTCGTATCAAGAACAAGGTTGCGGATCGTGCATACTCAATCGAGTTTGCTACTGGTAAGGCAGACTTCAGTCCGGAAGCTGAGAAGACTCTTAATGAGATCCTTGATCAGCTTACAGTTGCGGGTAATCTAGCGATTCAGATCATCGGTCATACTGATGATACTGGTACACAACAGATTAATCGCAGGCTCAGTGAGAAGCGTGCATTCGCTGTTCGTGATTGGTTGAAGGATCACGGTAAGGGTCTACCGAACATTGAAAACGCAAAGGCATCTGGTATGGGTTCCGACGATCCTGTCGCATCCAATGATACTGATGCTGGTCGCGCGAAGAACCGTCGTGTACAAGTTATTCTTGGCACTGCAAGTTAATGTTTTCTATTCTTAAAAAGGAACCTCTAGCAATGGAGTGGACAGTCTATGTGCATACACTTAGATGGTGTCCACTCATTGCCAAAGAGATTACTAAGGCGAGAGGAGTGGTTATAAAGATATATCCAGACTTTGGTATTATTATAGCTAAATTCGAACCCAAATTATACGAACATATTAACCGGCTACCGGGTGTTCGTAGTGTAGAAAAATATATCTAAACGGTGAGGTGGTGCGGTGGTGGATTTCTGGACAAATCATGGTATCTGGTTTCTGATTCTATGTCAGATCTTTCCTAGACTGACAATCGTATTTGGTACTGCGTATCCAATCGGTGCAGATCAAATCATCGCTTGGATCTTTTGTCCGAGGTTTCTCGCAGCATACCTAGCAACTCAATACTATTGGGATACAAATCCTGTACTAGTAATGGTTGCATGGGTAATGGCAACAAGTTCAATGATCGGTAGTTCAATCTCAATGGTGTCGTCAGTTAGTAATCAGACAAAGTGAAACTAGACGAAGAAAAGGTTGAAGTAGCGGTGGCCCATTTAATCGATATCGCAGGTATCAATTGTGGGCCATTGCTTTATCCGGATCGTATTGGAACTCGTAGAGCGAGGGACGATGATGAGATTATCGTAGAGACACGTAAGGTTGGCAAGCGGAAGATGAAGGTGAAGACGCTTGATCGTTATAGGCGTTATCACGATTTCGAAGGAAGTGCCGAAGGGTACCTCGCTTCATGCCGCGACCTACCCGGCTACGAAGCCGAATGGTTGCTGGACGAAGAAACTAACATCTGGACGCTGACCTTATTTGGTGGTAAGCTGTTCCAGTTGGAGTCGGTGGGCAACTACTTCGGGATGGACTTCGCAACTACACAGTCGATCTTCACTCGACAAGGTTACGCTACAACAGAGATTTATCTTGAAGATGTAGTTGCCAAGATGATCTGTACATTAATCCCGCGTAAAGTAGAACAATACTTGGCTGAACATATCGCATCAACAATTCAATTTCAATCTGAATTCATGTACGATAGAAAGAATCTATGACACAGATCTCAGCATCTAGGTTTACAGCAGTTACAATGCTGTTAAGAAAACCAAAAGAGAAACGTAGAGAGATGTTGGATCAAATGATCAACATGTTGACTGAAGTAAGTCAGCTAACGGACGAGGAGATTGAAGCAGAGAGAATCTTTCTTCTAAATGAAATCAACGAAATGGAGAGAAGAAATGTTTAATCCGTATTTTTGGTTCTGTTTCTTTCTCGTAATGTTCGGTAGTTGGACATATATGTTTATTCAATTCTACGGTTGGATGCATTCATGATTACTGTTAACGGACACAAGATTAAGCCTACCATCTTTCCCGATGGTACTTCACAAATCTGGAATCTTCCAGACGCACTGACCAAAAGTAAAGAATGTGCGGTTGTCTGGTACTTTGAAGAAGAGCGTGAGATCATCGATCTTCGTTCGCTTCGAAAGATCCTCTACACACAGGATTGGATTCTGCATATCCCTTATCTACCTTACGCAAGGCAAGATAAAGAGATCAGCAACGATGCTACCTTCAATCGAAGGGTATTGCTAGACTTCCTACATCCGTTGGCTTGTAAGCTGATTACTTCAGTTGATCTTCATAGTAAGTGTTCCACGATCTTTAATATCGAAGTATCTGATTTCCATGAGTGGGTTATTGAACAATTCGATCCTCATTATCTGGTGTTCCCAGATAAGGGTGCGTTTGATCGGTATCCATATCTGGATTCTTTCAAGTGTATTACATTTGAATTCCAGAAAGCTCGTAATCAAGCTAACGGTCAGTTGATTTCACATCAGTTGACCAAGGATGTATTTCTCCCGCAAGGTCGTTACTTGATGGTGGATGATCTTTGCGACGGTGGTGCAACCTTTATCTCAATCGCAAAGCAGATTCGAGATAAGGTACCGGATGCAGAGATCGGTCTAGCAGTTACACACGGGTTGTTCTCAAAGGGAAAAGAGATCCTAACTCAAGAAGGGATTCAGTTGTTCTATACTGATTCTCTTATTGCAAACTTTGATGCACCAGAAACGGAGATGTTTAGAGTATGAAAATTTCAGAAAGAGTAATTCTGAAGTCCAACTATAATAAGGTTGGCACAGTTATCAGTGTTGATCCAATGGTACAAGTTCGTTTCAACGATGGAGATACTTGCTGGCATAAAGAAAGTGAATTAACAACTACTCGTGAGACTCCTATTGGAACATGGGTTCAATGTGGAGGTAATAGTTTCTACTATGGAGTAGTAACTAATATAAATAGAGATAAGAATACTCATACAGTAGTTTGGTTCACATTCGCTGGTGGACAACTTAGTTTGTATCGTACTCAAGAGTTAACTCAATTCGATATGGATACGACAATAATTTGTCCTTGTCCTACGCTTACGGGAGTTTCAAAGTGACTGTCCTTCCACCACTGATAGCTGACGCTTATAAGCTCGGCCACAAGTTCCAGTATCCAAATGGACTTGAAGAAGTTTACTCAAACTTCACTGCTCGTGGGAGTCGTATTCCTAGTATTGATCGTGTGGTTGTATTCGCGATTCAATACTTTCTGAGAGAATATCTCAACAATCGTTGGGATCGTGATTTCTTCGGTTCTCCGAAGGATAAAGTTCTTAGTAAGTACAAAAAGCGCGCGGATACCATGCTTGGTAAGGATGCGATTACAGTTGATCATATTGCAGCCTTACATGAGCTAGGATACCTTCCTCTGCTTATCAAGGCACTTCCAGAAGGAACCCTATGTCCGATACGTATCCCGATGTTAACAATCAAGAATACTCTACCGGATTATTCTTGGTTGACCAACATGATCGAGACGAATCTTTCGCTTGCAATCTGGCATCCACAAACGAGCGCGACGAAATCCTTCTATCTGTACAAGCAACTATATGAAGACGCCAAACGCTCGAATCCGGAGATGGTTGATTTCGTCAAGTTTCAAGCGCATGACTTCTCAATGCGAGGGCAAACCTCTTTGGAATCGGCCATGGGTTCCGGCGCTGGGCATCTCCTGTCGTTTAGAGGAACAGACACCATCCCAGCAATCGACTGGCTGGCAGAATATTATGATGCGGACGAAGAGAGTGATGAGATCGGGTCATCATGTCCAGCAACTGAGCACAGTGTCATGTGTGTTTCATCAGAATACTTCGCCCAAACGAAAGTTGCTTCTTATGTAGAAGAGATCTTTAACGAAGAGACTCAACAGTGGGAGTTTTCTTCTTTGATCTACGACGAGAATGTTGTCGAGGGCGAGATAAATTCTCTTTAGCCCAAAGTGGTCGTTGGTTAGAATAATGAAAACATTCCCGTTGTTGTTTTGGGTCTGTTAAATCAAAGGTATGGCATGGTTTAATATGGTCAATGTGCCAACCGTTAGGACCATAATTATCCCATGTCATACCTTTAGTAAATCTAGATTCTATATACTGTTTGAACTGTTCAAACGAACAACCAAGAAGTGTTAACGTTGAAGCAGATTTAGAAACTCCATTTAAAACGTGGTGAATCCTTCTTCGTAGGTTACGTTTAATCTTTAATTCTGGATCGTCCTTATGTTTAAACTGCCATTCTTTTTTGTATTGTGCTATTCGTTGCTTATTCTCAGCACGGTATAGTTTATCATAACTTTGTTTCGCTTGTTTTTGTTCTGATGTTTTTTGATAGTTATATTTCTTTGGAGGATTTTCTTTGTTTCGTTTTTGACGAAGATTTCTAAAATGTTCTGGATTAGATTGACGATAGATCCTAGCACGTTCTCTATCGCAATCCTTACAATAATAAGAAAGTCCACCGTCATGTTGTGAATTACGATGAAAACAATCAAAGGTTTTATTTAATTTACAACGTGTACACTGTTTCAAATGAAAGGGACCACCGTGAAAAAAAGAATTAGAAAACTAACACAAGATGAGTATGAACTCTACAATGAAAAAAGTCAAGTATTATTTAGAGGTGAAATAGAAGGAATCAGGCGTTTAATCACTGAAGTACATCCAACAGGACTGGTGTCAGTAGTAAGTGATACTTATGATTATTGGAGATTACTCACTGTTGGACTTCCACAGCTAAAGGATATTATCCTCAATAGAGATGGTAAATACGTATCAAGACCGGATAGCGGAAATCCAGTTTTAATTCTTTGTGGTGATCCAAACTATTCAGTTGACTCGCCCGAATATAAGGGTACAATCGAGTGTAAGTGGGACATCTTTGGAGGAACCGTTAATACTACGGGTTGTCGTCAATTGGACCCTCATGTGGGCGCAATATACGGCGACTCCATGAATGAAGAGGTGATGAAGGAAATCAACGAACGCCTCTGGCAGAAGAGATTTGCATCAACAAATTACGTTGGTGGTGTAGGTTCCTTCTTCTTTCAATATGTAACCAGAGATACTTTTGGGTCTGCCGTCAAAGCAACCTCTTGCATTGTTGACGGTAAGATGCTACCTATTTACAAAGATCCCAAAACAGACAGTGGTCTAAAGAAATCGGCTCGTGGCTATCTTCGTGTTAATGCTGATCTAACATTAAGTGAAGACGTAACTCCAGAGGAGGAGAATGAAGGTTTGCTTCAGATAGTCTTCAAGGATAGTGATTTGTTTAACCAGCAGACGTTTACAGAAGTTCGTAATCGTCTCATGTCAAACCTAGAGGGATAATATGGCACTAGTTGATGAACGTGGTGGACGTGATCTAGTTATCGCACAAGGTTCGTATATCTATATTCAAAGTACGAACACTGGTAAGATTCATACGGTCGTAGGACCGAACAAGGTAACGCTTGATAATCAAGAACTTGCAGTTACCTATGAAGGTCGTTCGCAGTTTAAGATTTCAGATAATCCGCTTGCTGCAATCAAGCGCAGTATCGTAGTACCGGAAGGTTACTACTGTGTTCTCGTCAATCCTAGCTCGATTGATGATCGTCCTCATCCTCCCGAGAAGGATAAGACCGAGCCACCTGCACTGAATATCGGTAACAAGATTGTTATCGAGGGTCCCACAATGTTCGCATTGTGGCCGGGACAGGAAGCAGAGGTTATTCGTGGTCATCAGCTTCGTTCTAACGAATATCTGATTGGCCGCGTTTATAACGAAGAAGAAGCGCGTGTCAATGCAAGCAAGGCTCGTATTGTTCGCGCTAACACCGATGGTGATGAGGCTACGGTAAAGGCTCCTGAGCTTTTCGATGCTAAGAATCTGACAGTCGGTCAACTTATCATCATTCCCGGTACGCAGGTTTCGTTCTATATTCCTCCTACCGGTATCTCTGTTCTTCCGATTGATGGAAATCTCAAGAAGTATGTTCGTGAAGCAATTACTCTGGAACAGCTAGAGTATTGCGTTCTTCTCGATGAGAACGGAAAGAAGCGTTTCGAGCGTGGTCCGAAGGTCGTCTTCCCGACTGCGACTGAAAACTTCATGGTTAAGGACGGAAAGAATAAGTTCCGTGCCATCGAGTTGAATCCAATTCAAGGTCTTCATATCAAGGCAACCGCTGCATATGAGGATTCTGTTCTTGGTCGCTTGATCAAGGAAGGTGAAGAGTTCTTCATTACAGGAAAGGATTTCCCGATCTATTTCCCTCGTGAAGAGCATTCCATCGTCAAGTATGATGGAAAGGACAAGCAGTTTGCGATTTCGATCCCAAAGGGTGAAGGTCGCTACGTTCTAGAGCGTCAGACTGGTAACATTCGTATGGTCACTGGACCTGCAATGTTGCTTCCTAATCCTGTGATTGAAGTTCCAGTACGTCGTGTACTTTCCGATCAGGAATGTATGCTGTGGTATCCCGGTAACTCTGATGTAATCATCTTCAATCGCGAGCTTCGTGAGCTTTCTGCAAATACACCAACGACTCGTGGTGCGATTTCAGAGGGTGATATCACTCGTGCTGCACGCAAGGGTGCTCGTGGTTCAGTGATGGCAACTGCATCATTGAACAATTCACTTGAGATGGCTGCACAGTCATCCATTGTATCGAGTGCATATGGTGCTGGTCTTTCGGATGAGATTGAGCGTTCATCAACGTTCACGACTCCACGCTCTCTCACTCTGAATACGAAGCTGCAGGGTGTTCCTCGTATCGCTATCTGGCCGGGATATGCGATCCGTGTTGAAGATTCGAGCGGACAGACTCGTGTTGAAGTTGGACCGAAGGTTGTTCTACTTCAGTACGATGAAGTTCTTTCGGTTCTTTCCTTCTCACAGGGAACCCCGAAGACCAGTGACAATCCGATGCGGACTCCGTACCTTCGCATCATGAATAACAAGGTTACGGATCAATTGACTGTTGAGACGCGAGATCATGCGTTTATTCAGTTGACGCTTTCGTACCTTGTGTCTTTCGATCCTACGATGAAGGATCGTTGGTTCAACATCGATAACTACATCAAGCTGTTGTGTGACCGTACTCGTGCGGAGATCACATCGGCTGTTCGTGGAATCGATGTTGCTAAGTTCCATGAAGATCCTATGTCGATTCTCTCAAAGGTCGTCATGAACGAAGAAGAGTCACGCACGTTCGAAGAGAACGGAATGATGATTACATCATTCGAGCTTCGTGACTTCCGCTTTGGTGACAAGACAGTTGCAGAGCTTTTGATTGGCGCACAGTCAAAGAAGCTCATTTCAAATGTTGCAGTCATCAATGCAACTACAGAGAAGGATCGTATTCTTTCTCTTGAGGCAATCAAGACAGAGCAGGCACGTAAGTCAGCAGCGGAACGTCAAGCTCAAGTTGAAGAAGAGAAGCGTCTTATTGAGCTTGATAAGTCGCTTTCAGACGAGCGTCATGCTGTAGAGATGGCACGTCTTGAAAATGAGAATCTTCAGACGCAGCAGCAGGAAGCTGTCTCTGATGTTTCGAACAATGCGGAGCTTGCACGTCGTAATCAGAATTGGCGTGCAGAAGAAACGCATATCGCAAACATGGCTGCACTGACTGAGCGCAGCATGAATGCAGAAGCAGAAGCAATCGTCAAGCGGTTTGAAGCAATCTCACCGGGATTCATTGAAGCAATGGTGTATCTCGGTCAAAGTGATGTTGCTGCGCGTATTGCAGAGGCCGGATCGATTCAGCGTGCCCTTGGTGCTGATAATGTTGCCGAGCTTTTGCAGAAGGTTGCAAAGCCATTCACGAACGGTGAGGCGGGTGAGGTGCTTGCCAGTGTAGCAAAGAAGGTGCTACCGAACGGTGGGGATTCGCGGGTAGACCGCCGCTGAGTGGTGTGCTAGAATTGGGGACCCTCGAAAGGGGGTCCCCTTTTTTAATGAGGTTCATGTGCCGATCATTATTCCAGAGAATACAGACCCAGCATCTGAATATTGTCCAGTACAAAGACTACTAGCCCATATGTTACAAACTTCCTTAAAAGATGCTATTAAGGGAGATAAAGAAATCCTCGCTTGGATCTATGATGATGGACTTCCCAATCATAAATATCGTGTACCATTTGGGAAGTTTTGTAGTTTTTTGAATATTGATCATGAAGTAATTATTGAAGGAATAGAAACACGCGCAGAGAAGATGCTTAAGGCGCGTAGTTATATGCAGACGAGATCATATAATGTTTAGTACCAAGAAAGCAATTGTTGTTGGACAAATCTTTGTAGCGATTCTCGCTTGGTATGGAATTGGATCAAAGATTATTCCTACACCTGATGAAATTCTAGGAGCACTGCCGGTGCTCTGGAATAAAGGTCTTGGTTTCGAACTATATAGAAGTTTTCTTGTTAATCTAAAGTCTCTGTTCATTGCGTTTGTTCTCTCATCACTGCTAGCATACTCGACTGTTCTTCCCTACGGAATCGGAGAATTCTTCAGACCAATTGTAAAGTTTATTTCGAACCTAAGATTCCTTGGTCTGGTGGGTTTGACTCTCGTCTTCACTCTGATGACTCCGGATGGTCATAGTCTGAAGATTGCATTGCTTGTCTTTGGTATTACAACCTTCATGGTGACTAGTCTATATAGTATTGTATCGAACATTTCTAAAGAAAGGTTCGATGATGCTAGGACAATGCGAATGTCACCAATGCATGTCGTCTGGGAGGTGGTGGTGCTGGGCACGGCTGCTGATGCTCTGGATGTTCTACGTCAATGCGCCGCTATAAGCTGGACACTTTTAGCGGCGGTGGAAGGTCTGGTACGAACAGAAGGTGGTCTAGGCGCACTCATGCTAACGCAGGATAAGTATTTTAATCTAAGTGGTGTGTTTGCGATTCAGTTTGTGATTCTTCTTGTAGGACTAGCTTTTGACTTTGGTATTGCTGGCATTCGTCGTAAGCTATGTCCATACGCATATCTCAGTTTGGAGCGTAAATGAAGGTAAGTATACTGAAACAAATACGCGAATCGTTAGGTTTAACACAACAACAGGTTGCAGATCGAATGAAGGTATCTCAATCTGATGTTTCACGAATTGAGAGTAGAAATAATCTAATTCTCGCTACTTTGAAGAAGTATATCAAAGCATGTGGTGGAGAGGTTGAGGTTTATGTCACGACAGAAAAAGGCAAAACCAGAATTGATAGCTGATGCTTTATTTCATAGAAATATATAAGAATCCATTAGAGTATTGGGACCTTGGTGATTTCGATGGATGGGACGCTTGGTATCTCTTTCGTAGAAACTGGAGAGATATCTACTGGTTGATTACTCGTTTTAGAGTAAAGTTTTCTTATAACCCAACTCATAATCGACCGGCGAAGTGGTTCAGCATCCATTACTTCTGGTATGATGGTCCACACTACTCTGTTTGGTTCTGGCGCTTCAACATTGGCGCTTGACTGAATATACTGATCTGGTATATTGAGTAGTATGAGTAAACATCAATGGACGGAAGAAGAAACTGATAGATTCAAACGAATTTATAATAATAGTACAAACGATGAGTTACGTGTAAGTTTTCCATGGGCAAGTGACTATTCACTATGGTCAAAAGCATGTCATTTAGGATTATCTAAAGATAAAGAAATTCTTCTCGATAAAAGATATGTTGAAACAAAACTTGTTAAGCTATTAGATGATTCTCCCGAAGCAGCTTATTGGTTTGGATTTTTAATTGCTGATGGTTATTTTTCAAATAGAAGATTAGAAATAGAAGTTGCAAGAGTTGACTTAAAACACTTGAAAGTATTATCAACATATCTAGAGACTTCTAATATTCACTTGGTAAAAAATAATACTCAAGCAAGACTTACAATAATCGACAGACATGTAATACCGAAGATAAGACAAAAATTTGGTATTAAAGATAAGAAAACATATAATCCTTTGGAGAAATTACCTTATTTATCTGGTGAGTTACTTTGTTGTTTTCTAGCTGGTTTAATTGATGGAGATGGTCATGTTTCATCAAACCAATCCTTTAAACGTATTACAATAAAGGTACATGAAAATTGGTTAAAATTCTTTAATAGTTTAAGTTTAGCTATTGCTAAATATTTTGGTGAAAATAAATTTGGTAAGACCTATCTTACTAGTAATTCTTATTGTGCATTTGAGTTAGCTGATCAAATTCAATTAACGTGGTTTAAAAGATTACTAGTTAATAATAAATTACCATTAATGAAACGTAAATGGGATAAGATCGATGAAGGAAGAATTTGTGTTGGTTGTAAGGAGAGAAAAAAGATTGTGATTAGTATGCTTGAAGAAGGTTATTCAGAAAAAGAAATAATTGATATCGGTGGGTTTTCTAAAAAGTATGTTCAGGGTGTAAAGAACGGAATAAAAAATGAGTAAGATATTTCTAACTTCAGATACGCATTACGGACATTCGAAAATTATTGAATATTGTAAACGACCGTTTTCTTGTGTAGAAGAAATGAATGAGCTATTGTTATTAGCTCATAATACCTTAATCAGTAATGATGATATTGTATACCATCTAGGTGATATTGGTTGGTTTAAGAAACCAGAACAACTTTTGAAATTAATTGATAATCTCAATGGAAAATTTCGCTTTATTCGTGGGAATCATGATCATGTTTTAAATTCTGAAATATTAAAACACCCAAGAGTTGAATGGATTAAAGATTATTATTCGTTTACATACAATGATAGTTCTAGAAAAATACCAATTGTTTTATTTCACTACCCAATTGGCTCATGGGAACGTGCGTTGTATGGTGGATTTATGTTGCACGGCCACACTCATGCAACATATCCGTTTTCTTACCCAAAAAGTAAACAACACGGAAATATTCTTGATGTTGGAGTAGACGCGCATGATCAGAAACCAGTAGAATTAGAAACGGTAATTACAATATTGAATAGTTGCACTAATGAATTAGGTCATAAATTCGAAAATAACTAAAACTTATTATGGGTTCGTGTACTAACGAACTTAAGAGAGAATTTGAGAACGCATGACAGCAGTTTATAAGCAGGACCTTCTTATCATCGATAACGTCTCGAAACAGTATGGGGATAATCTGGTACTTCGGAATATCTCTCATACTGTTCGAAATGTGTATAACGGTGATGATGACCAAGGACAAGTAATCGGATTACTTGCGAGAAGTGGAGTTGGTAAGACGACACTCTTTCGTATGCTTGCTGGTCTGGAAGAGACAAGCACAGGTACAATTAAATATCTGAGTGGAGAACAGATGATTCCTGTACACGCTGGATGTATGGGAATCGTCACTCAGAAGTATACTGTTTTTAATCATCGAACCGTAGAGAGTAATTTGTTACTCGCTGCGAATCGGAATCCTGAGATTCAAGACAAGAAAGCGGCAGTAAAAGAATCCCTAGAAAAGTACCTTCTTGCAGATAAGGGGAAGCTTTATCCGGAGCAGCTATCCGGTGGGCAGAAGCAACGTGTTGCCATCGCTCGTTCGGTGCTTGCTGGTAGTAAGTTTCTATTAATGGACGAACCTTTCTCTGGTCTTGATCCAATCATGATTGAGAAGGTCTGTCGCGTCATCAAAGATATCGCAGCCGCCGACGGGTTAGCTACAATCTTTGTAGTTACTCACGACGTAGAAGCCGCTGTGGTTGTCTCTGATACTCTGCTCTGTCTTGGATATGATTACGAACCAAATGGGAACAATATTCCCGGTGCGTATATCAAGTATCAATACAATCTAGCGGAGATGGGACTTGCATGGAAAGAGAATATCTCCGAGACACAGGAGTTTCATGACTTCATGAAAGAGTTATACGAGGTATATCATAAACTATGATATACTATCTTTATCCGTATGAACCCGATCCTCATTACTCTAAGCTGGATTACTATTGTATTTTTGATCATGATAAAGCTATAGCAGTAAATTTATTTGGAAAAGATTATTATTTCTACGATAGATTCTAACATGCTTTATTTAATTACTACTTTCGAACACAGTCCTGATGATGAGTCTGATTCTTATCCGAATGATGCGTTCTATAAAACACTCGGTTCTGTAGACGATACCGTTTATGCAATCAAAAAGAATTCTGGACACATCTGGTCCAACTTTGGATCTGATTTATGTCTGTGTCAACACGGTATAAATTGGTATAAATTCTAATGTTATACTATATTGAACAACTACACGAAGAGAAAATCGGGAATAGATCGTTTTATTATATTATGTTAGTCAACAGGCGAGATTTTAAATACGCAGCATTTAAGGATCATTGGTTTAGTAATCATCCACCAAATGAATATTGCTTGTGTTGCGGAACGGAGTCGTGGTGATCTACTTTATTCGTGGTGGTAAATTAGGTAAGCGATATGGGTTTGCAGAAGATTGTGTTCGATATGTAACTGGTTCAGAGATTAGAATACTTCTACGGGAACTATGTTTATGCATACCGTACTGGTCGCGAGTGGAGATGGATTTGTTAGGATCACTCTTGAGGTTTCTTGCGACGACCGGGGCGAGGGCGCTTCGCATTGATTCTACAAGAGATCGTCTTGCGAATGGACCGGGCACCCTTGGCTGCACGTCCACCTTTCGCGCCATTACACGCGGGACAATACAGCTTACATGTTGGGTGTTCATCACAATATTTATCCATGCGAATAGGATAGCATAAATGTTGTATTTAATCAAGTGGAAAGAGATTCCTGCTCATGTACGAAATAGATCGTTTCGTGATTACGATCGTTTTGCTACATATATTAGAATAAGAACATGGTGGGATAGTGTATACGGTCCGGTGCATGAAGCCTTCTATACTGATGATTGATGTTATACATATTTCAATTTAAATCTCTACCGGTTATATGTATAGATAAGCCTAGAGACTATCATTTTGATATGATAAACTATACTGTTGTTAAGGTTTATTTGAGTGGAGATAGTTTTCTTTCATATTATTTTGAAGAATGGGATAATTGGGATGATTGATGCTTTATTATATTCCAC
>ERZ724522.689-NODE-689-length-20545-cov-5.387555_pt1 | contig 20545 bp, 26 predicted proteins | sample MGYA00376055_ERZ724522 | MGnify/ENA primary metagenome ERZ724522 (study PRJEB28724, sample SAMN07190884) | wastewater metagenome | isolation source: effluent of sewage treatment plant in Hong Hong | place: Hong Kong | collected 2016-03-17 ... | reverse complement strand
GGTCAGGCGGCACGGCTGTAAGGATTTGTGAGACCCTCAAAACCCTTACTTCTAGGAGGCTTTATCGGTAAACGTGGCAGAAAGCCATCCCCAACGTCCAATCGAGCGATCGGTGAGGCTGTTGGGGTGAGCATGAGGACCGTGACGGAGTGGCGACGCATTGGAGCACCCGTGCACGATCTTAGTCAACTGCGCGCGTGGATCGAAGCAAAGCGCCGGGAGGACGGGCGGACTGGCGGCCACAAGATGCGGATGCCGGATGTAACGGCTGGCGACTCGGAGATGAGCTATTCCGAGGCTCGCCGGGTCCGGGCGGTGGCTGATGCGGGGAAGGCGCAGCTTCTATTAGCCAAGGCCAGGGGCGACCTGCTCACCAAGGAGTCCGTCCAAGACGGCATTGCGAAGGGAATGGCCACTGTCTTCTCTGAACTAGAGCGCGAATTTTGCGACAAATTCCCAGCCGTCGCCAAGGGCTTGGGAGAGTCCGAGATCCGCGCGGGGGCATCGGCTACCATCGAACGAATCAAAACGCGACTACGCGAGGCGTGGAGCGGTCCTGGGGCATTTCAGCAAACGGAGCAAAAGCTGTGACCGACCCAATCCGCTCCATGCTTCTGTCCGCGGTTCCACCCGACAAGGTGGTGGACGTGGTCGCGTGGGCGGAAGCGAACGTTCGGCTCCCGGGATCGGCGCGGAGTGAGGCATTCAACGTCAGCATCACTCCATGGACCCGCGAGCCGGTTTTCCGCATCGATGACGGGATGACGCGGCGGTTGACGTTCGTGAAGCCGATCCAGGCTGGAGGAAGCGTCGTAGGAGAAATCGCGCTTTGCTATTGGGCCGCGACGAAGGCCTCTGGCGATATTCAGTTCAACTGGCAAAACGACGAACAGGCCGAGGCGCGGTGGGACCGGCGAATTGAGCGCATCCTTCGCGCGTGCGCTGCCGTGGAGCGCCGGATGCCTCGAGAACGGCACAAAGTCACGCGCGGGCAAATCCTGTTCCCGCACGCGAACCTATGGTGCCAAGGGGTTCTGACCGCTCGGCGTGTGGCATCGGATACAGTAACCTACCAGATCAACGAGGAAGTCCACGACGAGGAAGGATGGTTGCCGGGCCGTCTCGACCAGGCGCTCGGGCGCACGACGGCCGTCGCTTTCCCGGTCGTCCTAATCATCAGCAACGCGGGGCGAAAAAACTCCGAGCTTCACAACGCATTTCTGGCCGGCACTCAACAACGGTGGGAAGTGAAGTGCCCGGGCTGCGGTCAATACCACGTCATGCGGACGCGATGGGACGACAAGTCACCGGAACTTGGCGGACTTCGGTACGACGCGGACGGGGCGCGTCGGGAGGATGGGACCTACGACTACAACCGGATTGCGCCGACGGTCCGGTATCAAATGCCATGCGGTTACGTGGTCCGGGACGACGTTGCCGAGCGCCGGGCACTGTCCATGTCGGGACGATACAGCGAGCCGCAGAACACCGGGGCGCATCTCTCGAATCGGTCGTTTACGCTCGAAGCGGTCTCGATTGATTACATTCGCTGGCTGGACCTTATCGAGCAAAAGCACAAGGCGCTTCGGGCTATGAAGTATGGCGACCCGGAACCGTGGTCGAAGTATTTGCGGGAAAGGGAATGCGTTTTCGCGGACGACACGGAACGTCCGATCGTGGGGCGGATCGTGACTGCTGGCGTGAAGAAATCGCGCGAAGGGCTGACAGATCGCCTAGTGCGGTTCGCGCTCGTGGACCGACAGCGCGGGCACCTGGAACGCGGAGAGTTCCCGCATTGGTGGTTGCTCATTCGGGACGTCAAAGCGAATGGGGACAGCCTCCTAGTCTACGAGGGCAAGGTGACGGACGACAACGAGCTTGTCGGAATCATCAAGGATCACGGAATCAACCCGTGGCAGGTAGCGGTCGACTGCGGCTACGATCAAACGTTCGTCCTTAAGTTTTGCCTGCAACACGAATTCAACGCAATCAAAGGCGACAAGTCGGCGCTATTTAGAAGGGCGGACGGAAGGAAATCGATTACATCAGAAGCCAAGGCCGTTGCGGAAATGGTTAACATCTCCCTAAAATATCCAAAGCACCGCTTTAAGTATTTTGACGAAGAAACCGGGAAATACGCGTGGGAAGAAACCTACGACTCACGCGAGCCACTCTGGTGGCTCTACAGCAAGTCCGGCATCCGCGACCGTCTCCACTATCTTCGCACGGGCGGCGCGGTGAAGTGGGAAGTCCCGGACGACGTTTCAGAGGACTACCGCGCGCACATGGAGTCGGAGTCGTTTGAGCGTAGACGGAACGCGCGTGGAGAGTGGGAAGGCGTCTGGATTCAGCACGCCGAACGTAACGACCTATTCGTACTGGAGTGCTACTGCGCGATGATGATGGACGACGCCGGACTGATCGGCGACATCGCGGCGTCGTCCAGTTCGGTTGTCGACGAGCCGGACACGCCGGAAGTTGCGGACATCATGAAGAACGCCGGGCGCGACTACGTTTTAGAGACGAAACAATTCCAGCCAACGCATGACTGAAAATGAAAACGAATGCGTCACGGAGTGAGGAAAACGAATTATTTGCGTATTGGTCCGACATTGAAGATTGGATTCCGGAAGAGGACGACATTGCCAATCCTGAACCCAATCGCGTTTATGGTCCGGATTTTTTTCCTGAGTTTCTATATGGCATTAACATTGGACCTATTCGCGATTGTCGCGCAACAGATTCAGGAATCAAAAGTACAACCATGTACCAAAAGTACACGGTGAAAGAATTAAGCGACGTGGATCGCGAGCGGTTGAATAGGCTAATGGCGCGGAATGGCTTTGAATCAATCGACGTACAGTACACCGAGACGCACGAAAAGCCAAAGCAAGCGCCACTAAGACTAGACGTTGTGGATGCCTGCATTGACGTGGACTTTTGGGTTGCGGAGTTTTGGCGGGAGTTTAGGTCCATCCCATCTGAGTGTTGGAATCTATTTCAAACCCAAATGGATTTCGCAGATGAAGCTGCAAGGCAATCCATCTTATGTCGGTCTTGTAATGGTGGAACTAAATGGGATGAGGGGAAAGTTTGGATGCAAGAAATAAGTGGAAGGCTTGTGCGCAACTACAATCTCTTACGGGAATTCTGGCAGAAAAAAACACCAACGCATGACTGAAAAACTCCTGTCTCCAAAGGAACTCGCCGACGCACTCGGCAAGTCCATCAAAACAGTGTATCAAATGCGACGCGTGGGTTTTCGCATGTCTGGCTTTCGGGCTACGCTTAGCGAGGCAAGGCAGTGGCTAGACATTCATCCGCATCCATTTGCAATGAAGCCTGTGCGACCGCTATTCTCGGCAAACATGGGAATAAGAAAGGAAGAAACCGAATGACACCAACACCGCTAGACATCGCCAAAATCCTCCACGTCCGCGACCAGACGCACGTTTGGCACTGGCAGACGACTGGCTACGAAATCCACTCCGCGCTTGGCGGGTTTTATGAAGCGTGGATCGAGAAAGCCGACGAACTGATCGAGACCATATCCAGGAATCAACGGTTCCCGATGTCTTGCATCGTTCCGCCGCTTACGGACTACAGCGGACCCGACGCAGTGATTGCGTTCCTACAATCAACGGAGAACTGGATCAAAACAGACTTGTCGACACGCGTGGAGCCAAACGAGATCGGAATCGAGAACATCGTTGCCGACCTGCTCAACTTGGCGTCGCATACGCTTTACAAGCTGTCTCTTGGATAGCGATTGGCTTGGTTTTCCGCGGTTTTCCAAACGCTTCCACTTAGAGTCGTTTATTTTATTACAGGTCCGGAGCCACGTTAGAGCGTGGTTTCGGACCTTCTTCTTTTGCGCTCTCGGTGCGATCGGCTTTATCGAAAAGCCGTTGCAACCTCGACGGCGTTTCTGACGGTCCTGCAAACGTACCACGACGACCGCGACGAGGAAGTTGAGTCGCCGGGTTTCCTCACCGGGTCGTCTTCCGCTGGTCGGTCCACTTCTCAAATGGTGGCGCCGGGGACGCATGTCCTGGACGCGCTCAAGGTCGCCCGCGACCTACTCGACCTGTACGCGGAATCACGCGCGGATCTCGTGCTTGATTCCGTCGCGTCTCCCACTGACGCGCAGATCTACGCGGAAATGATGTACCGGATCGAGCCGGCGAGCGCCGCCGTTTCGAATTTCAACCTCGTCCGGGATGAGCCCGAGGCAACCCAGGTTCTCACGAGCTAATGGGAGCGATCTCATTCATCAAGGATTTCGTCGCGCGAAAGGTCCTCGCACACTACGAGGCCGCGGTCCGTTACACGCTGGATCGCGGCTGGATTCGCGGATGGGTACAGGACGCGCGCTTTGACGCGACCAGCGCAACTCGGTTCGAGATCGTCCGAAAGTCGCGGCACTTCGAGCGTAACAACGGGATTGCGGTCCGCATGGCCGAAGTCTTCGGCCAATTCACGGTTGGACCGAACGGGATCGTATTCGCGCCGTCGTCGTCGTCGCCCGACTGGAACAAAGCCGCGAGCGACGTTCTGAAACGATGGGGCCGGTTTGCCGACCTTTCCAGCCGGCAGACATTTGCCGCGCTTCAAAACATTTGCGCGCATCGGCTCTTTTTCGACGGCGAAGTCTTCATCGTCAAAAAGTATGAGCAGGGCCCCGGTCGGCGACTCTACCCGCGTCTTCATCTCCTCGAGACTCAGCGCGTCGCGACGCCGCCTGATCGGTGGGGTGAACCAGACCTCAACATCCACGACGGCGTCGAGGTGGACGATTACGGGCGCCCCGTCGCGTACTGGGTCAAGGACGAGTTCATGGGGAATGCGTACAAGAGGTATGACGCTTCCAATGTCTTCCACATCTTCGACCAGGACAGGCCCGGACAACTCCGCGGGCTTCCATTTCTAACGCCGGTCATCAACGAGCTTGCCGACCTCGAGGAGTTGGAGCGGTTGACCATGCGCGTTGCGAAGAAAGCTGCGTCGATTGCGGCAATCTTCAAGATGCGCAATTCGCAGCTTCCGCAATCGCAGGTTCGGTCGGCGCGGCTCACCGCGAATCAGACTCTCAACAATGGCGACGTTGTAGAGAAAGAGCGCGTCCAAACGATGGCGGACACATACGGCGGCGACTTGCTCGCGCTGTATCCGGATGAGGAAATCAAGCAGCCAGACCAGAACGTCCCGAGCGTGGCGCAGCGGGAGCACTGGGATTATCTCGTCTCGAAAGTCTGCTCTATCGGAATCCCAAAGCTTCTCGTCTTTCCTCACTCCATGCAGGGCACGGTGGCCCGCGCGGATCTAGACGTTGCGGACGCGTGGTTTAAGTCGCGATCGGCTCCGCTCATGGATGCGTTCGAGCGCATCGTTCAATGGGTTATCGAGTGGGAAGCTTTCTCTGAGCCTTCAATCGCAAAGAAGCCTGCCGATTGGTGGAGGCTTAATAGTCGTTCTCCTCGGTCAGTCAACGTTGACATCGGGCGCAATAGCGCCGCGGTAATCAGCGAAATCGAGGCAGGCATTCGCACGTTCGAAAGTGCAATCGCTCCGCTTGGTGAGGACTGGCGAGAGTTGATCGACCAGCGGGCGCAGGAGGCTAAGTTCTTCCAAGAGATCAGCGACAAGTATCAGGTCCCGATATCCAGCCTGACAAAGTATGTCTTCAAGACGATTTCTAGTGGGCCCGGCGACGTGCAGGCGCAGGCGCTAAACGGCGCGCAACTGCAATCGCTACAGGCCGTTCTGTTGCAAGTCAGCCTTAAGCAACTTGCCCCAGAGGCCGCGAAGATCCTCATTCAGACGGCACTTCCGCTCAGTCCGCCGGAACTCATCGCGCAGATGGTGGACGCTGCCGCAGCGTTTCAACCTCAGTCACAGGAGCAACCATCACAGCGGCAACCACAGGAAGAAGGAGCCGCACTCGCCGCATGAAATACACAGCCCCAGTCAACGCGCGGTGCGTCTCTAAGTCTTCCCCTTGGCTTTGGGTTCGCGCCGGAAACTTCGACGATCAACAGACGCTCAACGACGGCAAGATTTCGGAGGACCCGAACGAGCCGTGCGAAATGCTCATTGTCGGTCCGATCGGAAAGGATTTTTGGACCGGCGAGGGAGTGGCGCTTCAGGAGTTCCTCACCGCGCTCAATGCCATTCCGCCCGAGACGATGATTACCCTTGGGATCAATTCCGAGGGGGGAAACGTTCAAGACGGGCTTGGGATTTACAACGCAATCCGCGCGCGCGGGAACGTGACGTGCCGGGTGGACGGTTACGCGTGTTCCATCGCTTCAATCATCGCCATCGGCGGCAAAGAGACGCAGTGCCCGAAGACATCGGTCTGGATGATCCACGATCCTTGGTCTTTCGCGCAGGGGAACGCCGATGACATGAGGTCTGCCGCCGCGATGCTTGAGGCGCACGCCAAGGCGCTCCTGGATGCCTACGTTGAAAAGACAGGCATGGACCAGGACGAGTGCCGAAAAATGATGAAAGCCGAGACGTGGCTTTCTGGCGCCGAGGCCGCTGATCTCGGGTTTGCAAACCTCGTCGACTTCACTTCGCAGGATACGGACACGGTCCCAACTCCAAGCGGTCCGGACGACGTCGAGAGCAGCGTGCGTCGTCGGTATCCGCGCGCATCAAAAGAGATTTCACGGATTTTCGCGTCGGTCCGTCCGAACGCGAACGCGGCGAAATCCGCGGGAGGTTCCAATGCCTCCGCCCAGGAAGACACAAAATCGAAAGGTCATATGACCGAACCTACAAAGACCGTTCCCGCGGCGGCGGCTACTCCCGCGGATACGCTCGAAGGTGCGCAAATCATGGCGCGTCTTCACGAGCAAAACGCAAAACACCAGGCTGCAATCGACCGGCTGAACGCTGCGCTTGCCGCTCAAACTCGCGCCAACGTCGAGGCCCGCATTGACGCGGCCATTGCCGACCGGCGCATCCCGATCGAGGATCGAAACGAATGGGTCGAGCGTGCTGTTTCCGATCCCAAGGTGCTCGATCTCGTCGGCAACATTCCGCAGCACCTTCCCGCGGACAATCAGCGCATCGAACTTGTTTCGAGCGATGTCCGGGACGTGTCTCGCGAAATGGAAACCGCCGCGAAGGTTTCCGCCTCGTGGCGCAAAGGTGACACCGACTGGCAGAACGTCATCAACTCTGCGCGCGAGACTCACACCGTCTTTTCCGAAAACGCGGACAAGATGCGCAAGTGGGTCATGTCGGAGTGGAATCGCGGAACCGTCAAGGCCGCGTCCTCGACGAACACCATCAGCTCGGACGTCCAGCGGACCGTCATTCTGAATGACATCCTGCGCGCGTTCAAAAAGCGGATCATCCCGCTTTCCGCGTTCTCCACGATTTACAACAACGTGGCGCTGCAAGGTACGAATAAAGTCAGCGTTCCGTATTATCCTCTTTCCACCACGTCCTCGACGGACTTCGTTGACGGCACTGGTTACACGACCAACGTCGACACTAACAACTCTGCAAAGACGATCACGATCAACAAACGCAAGTTCCAGGCGTTCACCTACACGTCCTCGACCCTGCGCAGGCAGCCGTATTTCAACGTAATGCAGCATCTGACCCTCAAGGCAGAGCAGCTTGGCGTTGATATGTGGCTCGACGTTCTGTCACTCGTGACGAATGCAAACTATGAAGGCACGACGGCGTCGGTAATCTGCCCCGCCGCGGCGTTCGATTACGACAAGATCGCGGACCTGTCCGGTATCTGCAACAAAGCGGACTGGCCGGACATTGGGCGCTCGGTGTTCATCGATTCCGATTACGACACGAACATCCGAAAGGACATTCGCTTCGTCTCGTACATGAATTCGCAGAACGACGAGACGCTTCGCGAAGGTGTCATTGGTCGCGCTGCCGGGTTTGATGTCTACCGATCGCCGCGCATCCCGTCGAACTCGGAAAACCTCAAGGGGTTTGCCGCGTTCCAGTCCGCGATCCTGTGCGCCACGTCGCCGATCGAGCCGGCGCCAGGCGTGCGTCAGTTGCTCGTTCGATACGAACTGGTCTCGGACCCGTACACGGGCGTTTCGTTCACCTACCGACACGGCGGCAACGCTACGACTGACGAGGACCAGGAAGTCATCGAGGTGGCTTACGGATACGCCGCCGGCGAGGCCGCCGCGATCAAGCGCATCACCTCGAGCTAAACCACGAACTGAGGCACGGCGCCGGCTTGTTCGGCGGCGCCTTTCATCAAATGACCACCATCGTTATCGGCCACAAGCACGACGGATCGCAGGAAGTAATCTGCGGTCCGGAAGTGCCTGTGACCAAAGCACTCGAAAGGTTCCGAGAGTTCCAGCACATGACCGAGAATGCGATCTACCGAAAGGTAGAAAAGTATTCACTCATCGTCCCGGAAAACTCCGTGAGCTTCTCGCGCCCGAAGGCGGTCAATACGCCCGCCCAGCAACCCGCAGCCAATCAACCGAAACCATCTGACCCGAAAGGAAAAACCAAGTGAAGATTCTTTCCCGCATTCTCGCGCTGGGCGCCACGCTTTTTGCGCTCAACGCTTCCGCGCTCGACTACATTACCACGACGCTCAACGGCGGAACCAACAACGTCGCCGCGTCCACCACGAACAGTTACACGACGCACGCAGTCTTTACCGCTGCGTACTCGTCGGACATCGCGTTGCAGCCTATCTTCAAGCTGACCGGCTCCGGAACTTCTGCCGTCGTGTTTGTTTTCGACATCAGCTTGGACGGGAGCAACTGGTATTCGTCGGCGTTCACCATCAGCGTGACGGCGGCTGGAACATCCACGGTCACCAAGACGGCAAGCCAGTCGCTTGGTTCCCAGCCATACGTTAGGCTGTCGTCGATTCAGAATCCGAACGCCTCGGCCATCACCAATCTGTCGTTGGTCGCAACGATGAAGCGAGGCTTGTAGTTCTTCGCATCGGTCACGTCCACCGCACGAAGTACCGCGGGGGCCGGGTAGTGTGCGCCCGGTCCCCGCCCCACCAAAATGGCAACGATTGCGGACACGCTCTACAAGCCAGACGGAACCGCGCTAACATCGCAGGTTGTCGCGTTTGTTCCATACGACGGTCCGTGGCTTCGTGGGGCGTCAACAACATCATCGGCAATTGTCACAGCCACAACGCACGCAACAACTGGCGCACTCGCTGCATCTCTCCTAGAAGGAGCTTACAAGGTGCTATGGCGAACGAGCCCGGCACTGGGATCGCGATACAATGAGTGCCTAATTTACGTGCCGCCGGGATCATCTACCTACACTCTCGGATCAATCAAAGTCAGCACTGGGGGAACGGTCTTCGACGTTATTACAACTGTCACGCATCCGCACACGATGGTCTCAGGGGTGCGCTATCAATACTTGGTTGGCACACGAGACTCCGAGGTTACCGTATATCTACCGGACCCTGGCAGTACTGGTCAGAAAATAGAAGTGCTGGATTCAAGTGGTCAGGCCGCCACATACAACGTCACAATTGACGGCGGAACGAAGTCCATCGACTTTACGGGCGCAACCGCATTTCGCATGGATCGAACCGGCTCGGTAATGTCTCTCCTGTACACAGGAGCACTCTGGAAGATCACATGATTACAAAAGCGACAGTAACAACTTCGGCTGCACAGATTCGACCGTCAACGTACAGGCGCGCACTGTACATCCGCAACATTAGCGACACGGATTGTTTTTTTAGCTTTGACGGCTCCACGACCACGACACTTACAGGGGATTCTGGATCAAAGCCGGGCGTTAAGGTTGCGTCTGGCGCGACCCATGTTTTCACCTTTTCCGACAGGCCCGACATCTCAATTAATAATGAGATCTGGGCAATCCACGAGGGAACAGGAAGTAAAAGCGTTGTCATCCACGAGTGGTAACATATGAGCTGGAACATCTACGACGCGACGAGCGGGGGCGGGTCCGATCCAACCCGAGCACTCAAGGATGGATCAAACATCACAAACGCATCGACGTGGAGGACAAATCTCTCCGTTCCGTCCATGGTCGAGTGCATGCAGCGCAGCCAGCCGCAGCTTGGCGGTGTTGCTTTTGACGGATACACGCCTGGAGTAATAATCGCGGCGCCATTAACAGGCCAGACCGTTGGCACCGCCGACGTTTCGCTTTGGGCTCGCGTGCTGGTTCCGTCGAGCCTTGGCGGATCGAATCGGCAAATCATGGCACTGTCCCCAAGTGCCAGCGACTCTGCCGAGGCTAGGGCGTTGCGTCTCATCATTTTGTCGACAGGCGAGCTTTATGTCTCGCTGTTTGGCGCCACGACAAGCGATTACGTGGCAGTGCTATATTCTGGTTTCCAATCGGCATACGCAGGCAAAATTACCGACATTACGTTTACTCGAACTGGAAGCACAGTTGCCCTGTACGTGAACGGAAGCGCGGTAACCACATCGGCACAGTCTGGTGGCAGCGTGCCTGCTTGGAGCGATACGGTTACGGCGAGCTATCTTCTGCTTGGTTCAAATGGATCCAGTTCGTACCTTTGGAATTCGGTAATATATCGAGCTGCGGTATTCAATCGTGCGCTATCCGCAACCGATGCACAAAACCTTGCTACCTATGGAATTGACGCTGCCGACGAGTGGGGTTCTAGCGCCGCCCTTGTAACCGGAGCCGACTCGGACTTTTCTGCCGATTCAGGATTCTGGACGAAGACAAACACTACCATTTCAGGAGGAGTCGCCACGCTCGGCGCAACAACCGGCGTGATCTCACGCGCCGCAGGTTTGACTCGCGGTCGACGCTATCGGTGCGCATTCACGACCGGGTCGAACTCAGGAAGCGTTTCACTCTCGGACGGAACAACGACGATCATTTCCGGAATCACCACAAACACCACGACGACTGTTGAGTTCGTAAGCACCGGGACCGCGCTAACGATCAGCAACACCGGAGCCGGAACCGTTACGATCGACAACGTTACGCTCGTGGCGATTGGTGCGGTTGTGGACCTGGATTTGAGCGTCGGGATTGGTCTGTGGTATCCGGACAGATCGTCGAACAATCTGTGCGCCGATGGAACATCCGGAGTGACCAACACGATACCACTCAAAGGTGGAGTCTACAGTGTTTCAAAATATTATGTTCACTCGGACATCTCCACGACCGCGGCCGTGACCAAGATGTTCGACCTACCACCCAACTGCGGCGTGGTCCGCGTCGAGTGGGATCGCACGGTTGCGATGGACGCCGCCATCACGCTCAACCTCGGCATCGCCGGAAACAGCTCACTGTTCGTGAGCGGAGCAGCCGCATCGTCATCCGGGATTTTGTCTGTCGCCAGCGCGCAGCTCGCGAGTCAGAGCAACAACTTAGCAACGGCCGTCTACCTCAAGAAGTCCGCCGTGACCACCGTCGGCGCGGTCATCGTCCGCGTCGTCGTAGAAGTAAGAGGGTAAACTATGAAAGACGTCATCGTAACCGCCACGTTTCCATCGGACAGCAAGTTAGAGTACGGGGTATGGGATTCCGACCTCAAAAAGTTCACAAGTCATGGATACTTGGTGGCTGTGAGCGTTGGATCTTTGAGCGGAAGCGATTCCGCAGCCATTGGTGGCACGCGCACGCTTATGCAATCGTTGGCTTTCTCCGACTCCAAAGCGAAGTGCCTTCCGGATGGGACCGTTACCGTTAGGGTTACGCGGCCTGGCACGACTGACGCGTATTACGACGTTTCCGATGGAGTCGGAAATGTCTTGGTTAGCGGAGAAAGAATCAGCGTAGAAGTGGCGTCGTTGACCGCGCCGCAGCTTTCGCAAGTGTTTGCCGCGCGAAACGCTATGCACTCGATCGCCGTTGCGGATGCCACGGCGAAAGGGCTCCTTCCATGAACTACCACGCTTGGCCACTGGTGATTCTCGCCGCAGTGATCGGATGCACCCCGTTGTCGAAATCCTCGACGACGCGAATGAAATGGACTGACGGGAAGACGACGTTTTCCTACGAGAGCCCGAAAGATCAGACCATCCAATCGTTGACGCTCGATCCCAAGACAGGGGCCGTGACGATTCAAAACCTTTCGAGCCAAGTCGATCAGGCCGCGGTCGCCGCCGCTCGTGACGCGCGGATCGCCGACTCTCAGGCAAGCCAAGCGATCGTCACGGGTTCGCTTGCGCTCGCGCAGGACGCGATCAAAGCAAAGCTTGGCACTCCCGCTGTCATCACCCTGCCGGCGCAGCAAAACGCGCCCACGTCCACGCAAGCGCAATGAGCGAGGCCCTGGCGCCATACTTTCGAGGTAGGCTCGGCGCCTGGGTCGGGCTCCTGTGCTACGTCTTAATGGACGTTGCGTTGAAGTGCTCCGTCTGGCTGGACGCTGCACCGGAGAATCTTTCGTCCGTCACGCAAAAACAATGGCTCGGGCTGGTGTTGCTCGTGATCGCCGGGGCCATCAAAACCGCGCGCTCCTACGTTTCCGGTTCCTGGGGTGAAAGCGCGCCTGACACTCATGACAACGCGACGACACCCCCGCCGCGGCAAACGCCGAAGCCGTAAACGTATGTCTGCCACTATTCGAAAATTCCAGTGGTTGCTCTATGCGGCGGCTGGTGGCGCGGTACTAAGCTTTCTGGCTACTGTCGCGGCGCGTAGTGGGGAAATCCAGGGGCTTCCTAATCGCGTAACTGCAATCGAGAAATCACAGTCCGAGATCACCCGACGCGTCGACACGCTGACAAGTGACATCGGATCCATGCGCCGGGACATGGAAGCTGACAGTAAGCGCACCGAATCTTCGTTCCTCACACTCAAGGCCAGCCTCGCCGAGTTAACCGGAGTCATGCGCGACCTGCGCGACCAGGGCATCAAAGCGCAAAGCGATCTCGCTGGCATCAAAGAGAAGGCAGCAAATGCCGCCGTTCTCGCCGATGACGCCGCCCGCGCCGTAACGGAGGCCAAAGCCAGAATCGAAACGCACCTTTCTGAGAAAGGAAAACAATGAGCAAACCGAAGAACACGAAGCCGGCGTCCACGAAAAAGTCCAAACCTCCCGTGCGCAAAAGCGGATCCCGTCCACGCCGAGACGACTAGCGAGGAATCATGACCACAGCCGAAAGACTCCTTCTCCGCGGACAGCTACAGCAAGAGGAACGATGGGCTACCACGGGGACGTTCACGCTGGACGGATTCAATGACGGCGGCGGTTCTCCGATTCAGTGGTCAGGAGTCGTTTCGGACGAAGCCACGGCGATGACGCTGGCGCTTGGAGGAAGCGCAACTGACAGAGCAATCATCATCACCGCAAACGCAACGCAGTTCTCCAACGAAAGCGTCACTCCATATCTAGGCCAGTCGGTGACGTACAATGGTCTGCGATGGGTGATCGAACAAATGCCAGGGCTTAACTCGGATCGGACAGCGTATGAGCTTCGGTGCGTCGGAACCATGAACAAGCGAGCGAAACGGTAATGCCGATAACGTTTGCCATAGACGAGAAGTCAACGTCGCAATCGATCTACGACTACGCGGAGACGTGCGAAGTCACGTTGGCCGCAGCCGTCACGCACACGGCTGCTTTGTGGGTTCGGTCGCTCATTCAGTTGACTCCACCGAACAAGAAAGGCATGACGAAATCGCCGCAGACTCAAAAGAAGTACGGCGAAGCGAAGGCTGATCGTGACGTGCGGTGGCTGTTTCCAGTCGTTTCCGAGATTGCTGACTCCTACAGAAAGCCGCGCATTCGAAAGCGTTTGAACGATTTGATTTCGAAGGACGATCGCGTCGGGCTAGCCGAGATGCTGAAAGAATTCGGAATGCACAAGGTTGTATCCGTGTTAAACGGCCCGATGCGACAGATGCACGTCGACAACGCGGATAAGTCGTTCCACATCACAAAAGACAAGTTCGGAAAGTATCCAGTAATCCACAAAAGCGCGCGCGACGCGTACTTGCGAATGACCCAATCGCGCGTTGGATGGATGAAAGGGGGGTGGAACAAGGCAGCCGAAAAGCTCGGCGTTCGCGTGCCAGCCTGGATTCGCAGGCACCAAAATTCTCCGGGCAAATTCATCGGCATCACGGACAGGTCGCGTCCTTCAATCGAGTTTCACAACAACGTCGAAGCGATCGGAGATCGGCATTACAAGAACCTCGTGGAGTACTCTGCCGCGTTTGCGTATCGGTCGCTGGAAAAGGAGGTTCGTTATTACCTCAACGAGATCGGCCGAGGAAACCGACGGAAGATGCTAGCAAAGGTTCAATCCACCGCCAAGGAGGCCGTCGAATGATTGCGCGAGACATTGAGAACGCGCTGGCGCGCTACCTTACTTCCGAGGATTCGCGCACCGTCGGAGGGCTGCATTTGTTCAAGACCAAGAGCGGAACGGGTGACGCGCTGGAAATTAGGACCGGCCACGATGACGACGGAGAGTTGCCGGATTCAGGATTTATTCTGTGTTCGTGTAACGACGAGACTGTCAGTCAGTTGACGTTTGGTGTGGACTGCTACCAAGCGACCGCGCACGTCGAGTTGATATATCCAGGCGACGACAGGACCGACGATTCCGCGACGCTTCCAAGCTTCGACTCGTGCTGCAACGAAATCAGTCATGCGCTTGGCAGCGAATACCTGTTGAGGGATTTAACGAATCAAGGCGAAGGAATCGTCGCACTTGGGTTCAGTGCCGGGATTCAATCCTCGTCTTCGATCACCAGTAGGACGCGAGAAGCATCTTGGTCGCTGCCACTGTTGCTGTCTGGAACCGAGAAAATCGTCTGATAGAAAGGAAAGATCATGGCAAACTCTGTCGAAGGCTCAAAAATTCCAGTCGTAGGGCTGGACGTTGTGTGCAAAAACGGAAGCTCTGGAGGCGCAACGCTGGCGTGGGTTGTCACGGATGCGAGCTTTGACGGGACTCCTCCGGTGATCGAGTTGACCGCGCAAGACGGATCCACTGGCGGGCGCATCGCATACAACACGGCGTTTTCTCCAAAGCTAACGCTGGATGTAGTGATCTACGGCACCGACGAAAGTACTGCCGGAACGGCAAACGGAAGCGGACCGACAACGTTCCAGGTCATCAACCTGTCTTCGGCTTCCAAGCATCAGCATTTTGCGGCGAGCGGAACCGGAACCGACTGGACGATTCAGAGCAGGTCCGCGAAGTCGTCGAACACCGGCATGCAGACCTGGAGCCTGACGCTCGCGCCTAAACTCGCGTGACGTTCAATGATCTATACACGCGCGGGATCATTCCCGTGACGCACACGGTTTGCGGCATGCGATTGCTGCCGCTCTCCGTGGGCCATGCACGCATTTTGACGGCGCTCGGGCTGTGGTCTCCCATGCTGCCAAACGAAACGCTTCTAGCGGCATTCCTGTGCTCTAGACCGCATCGGGATTTCTCGAGGCTGTGGGGAACCCGTCGTCTTCTTTGGTCCCTTCGACTGTGGGCGTGGAGGTTGGGGGGGCGATGGGATTACAAGCGGTCCCGCGAGGTGTGGCGCGAGTACATCGAATACCACACCGACGAGCCGGCTGCCACCTTCGAGCAGTCGAAGCGCACCCGGAGAACGCCGTGGGTCGATTCACTGAAAGCCGCGCTCTGCCGATATTTTGGATACGACCCAATGACTTTCGACGACGTTCCGCTTCACCAAGCGACGATTGACTACAGCGCGCTAGCCGAACTTGAGGGGTCAGCAACCGTCATCAACGCGAGCATTTCTGACATGCGAAGACTGCAAACAGTAGGTCGAGGATAAACATGGGCGCAGGCTTTGGAATCTTCGGCAAGGTAAGCGTGGACGGTTCCGCGCTGAAACAGGTCGCGTCTCAGGCCAAGGCTGCGTTCGCCCCGGTTGGCGACAACATCGGCCAGCAACTCAAGGGGCAGATCATGAACTACCTTGGCGGGGCCGCGATTGCGGCAGCCGTCAAAAAGACCATCGAGAACGCGACCGAGATTCGCGCTGGCGCCAACAAAGCCGAGACTGGCACCGACCGATTCCAAGTGATGAAGCGCGTCGCCGATGATGCCGGCGAGTCGGTCGACACGCTGGTTCAAATTCTAAAAGACGGCGGGGCGCCAGCCGAGGAACTAGCGAAGAACCTCGCGGACGCCGAAGAGCAGATGAAGGCGACTGGTCAGATCATTGACGACCAGACCGTGCAACGACTTGCCGAGCTAGGGGACAAGATCAAGGACTTGATGGGCAAGCTCGCTCCGTTTTTTGGGAGCGTTCTGGACTGGGCGCAAAAGCTTTACGCGATGGGCGCGAAGGGGGCAGACCTTGCGACCGGCAAGGCAACCTCGTGGATTGGAAAGATCGGAAAACTCTTTGGCATTTCTGGATCCGAGAATCTGATTCAGGCCGGGCAAGAGCAGTTTGACGAAGCTATGGCTTCGCACTGGTCAAGCGACCTGACAAAAAAGAGCAACGCCTCAATCCAAAAAGCTGCGTTTGACGTTGCCGCCGAAAAGGAAGACCAGGAGCGCCGCGCCAACCTCAAGAGGTTAACCGACGACATCGCCAAGAAGCGGGAGGATATGGAGAAACACCCGTCAATCCTCCCGGTTTCTTCACTTACTCAGGCTGGCGCAATCTTCGGTCCGTCGTTGCGTGTCGGCGGAAACCCGCAGTTGACCGAAAGCAACAATTTGCTGCGGCAAATTGTCAGAAATACCGAGGATTACTGAAATGTCCGACATCCTAACGGAAGGCGGGACATGGGTCCAAATGCAGAGCACCGTTTCGGCGGGGCTGCAAAAGGGTTCGATTACGCGCCGATGGCAGGGACTTCGCGAAGACATGGAGTCCCTCGTCGACTTGCTGGGCGTGGTCGACGCCGGCTATGACTACTCGCTTTCCCCGACGACTGGACCGTGCGCCGAGCTTTCCGTTACATACCCAACCGGAATTGACGGAACAGTCATCAAGCCTTCGTCGATCCTGACTACGGAATGGCAGTTACAAGGGCATTCTGCAATGGTGCCAAAGACCGAGCATCCAAAAGCGATTACGGCAATCGACGAACTAACCAAGAAAAGCGCCACCGCAGCAGAGACGTTTGCACAGATTTACAACGGGCAAATAGCATGGAGTAACCGGGGCGCATCTTACGACGCGTCCGTTGCTTTGTGTTCCGTTACAAGTCAATTGGTTCTCACTAGACTCTTGCGAGACAAATGGCACGGACGCGAGAGCGTTTATCGCGGCGAACCTGTTCTCGTGGTTGTTGATCGTTTCACCGGCATCGCTCCGTGGGGAGTCGACACGGCAAACGTGAACATCGTTTACAAACGCGACAAGCTAATCGGGGCGTTGCGCAAGAGGAAGACAAACAGGATTCCGAACCATATCGTTGCCAAGATCCGCGAAGGGGATTGGCTTTGCGAATCGGTAGACGTTATGTCTTCTAGCGACGGATCGCGCACGAACTCTCAATCGTTTCGGTGGGCTCCGCAGTGGGATACGTTTTGGTACGACTACGCTTAACCAGAAAGGACAACAACCATGGCCGACGAAATCTCTCTTTCCTGTTCTCTGACCGCCGCAAAAATCGGTGCAACCGTTGACAGCGGGCAACTGTCCGTGACGGCTACGATGGCCGGTGCTGACATGGCGACCAGCACGCAGCAAATCGGAACCTCTGCCGAGGTGCTTGCGGTTCCCGCTGACGTGGGTTTCCCGGCGCACCTTTGCATTGTCAACTTGGATCAAACGAACTACGTCACGATTTATCAAGACAGCGGCGCGCTGTACCAGATCGCCAAGCTAATGCCTGGAAGCGGAGGCGAACCCGGGCAGTCGTGTTTATTGCCCGGGATTGCCGCGGCTCCATACGCAAAGGCGAATTCCGCCGCCTGCCAAGTTCAGTTTACAGCCGTCGAGGTGTAAGCAATGAACAAGTCAACACTGCCACTTCCGTCCGGCAAGAAGAAGACGGACCACCGAATCCGGGAGCTTCAACGATCCACAAACGCCAACAGCGTCAACAGATCGTCCGGAACAATGTATAGAACAGGACAAAACGGAACGGTCTTTTACAGTCAGCAAGTAGTTGCCTTCGCCGCGGCGGGCGCCGGTGCCGTTTGGTTGTGAGTATTGAATACGCAAGTGTTGGATCGAATATACGGTCAGAGCAACTAAACGCTCTGACCGAGGAACTCGACACCATTTGCAAAGCTCTCCTCTGCTACAAAACCCCGCTGATTTATTGGGACACCGCGCTACGTGACGACGGCGACCAGAAATGGGCGCCAACCAGTTTCCCACTGGGGAAGACGGTTTACATGGGCGACAGCGGCTTGTGGAAAGTCATTCCGCTGATTGACGCCGGGGCAACCGAGTACGATCACAGTGCGTTTACGACCGCCGAAGCCGCGATGACCGTGGAGTCGTGGGACCTAGACAAGCATCTCATAATCAACTCGACCGACCCTTGGCCTTTGGATGGCTCGATTGAAGCGCACGCCAGGACGGACGGAGGGTTTCAGTGGTACTGGTCGCCACCTGTTGATTCCGGTCGCATGCGATACCGGGAGCGGTTCCGCAAAATCGCAACCCTAGACATAGTTCTCGAAGCGGTTCCAGGAAGCGCGCTGACGTGGGAATCAGCGTGGAACAAATACCACTTTCTCCGGTTCCATAACCTTGATCCATCTGCAACCACGGTCACGCTTCCCGGTGGATCAACCATCACGCTAGATCCCTTTGGAGTCCAGACTGTGCGCCGCGGGTATCCAAACCTGAATACGTGGGACACAACGTATCAATACCTTTGGAAATGCGAGCACGGTGATTCCCTTTATTGGGACGCCGAGCCGTCAAACAATGTCGCGTCAATGGTCTTTTACCACCGACTTCTCGACGCGATGTCAGCCAAGCTAGGATTCGATCCTCGCGTGGTGTGGGATGGAAGCGACCTTTTGCCAGAGACAATCGACCTAACCAAGCCGATTCGAAATTTGATGTACGAGCTTGGCCGGATGATATCATGGACAAACGCTTCCAGCGGGGCGCCAATCCCGCACGACTTCACACCGACATGGAGTGAGCTTGAGTCCGTTTCTGGAACGAACGGCGTACGATACGACCCGACGCTCTACAAGCTCGACAACGCTCCAGCCGAGGTGAACCCGGTCGACGTAGTTGGCATCACGTCGAACTTTGCGCCGCAGATACCGGCAACGCTTCCGGTGTACTACCACGACATACCGCAGCAACTTTTGTATTGGGCGGGCGGTTACAAAATCTACGGACTGACTGACAGATATTGGGACGACGGAACGAGTGCGTGGATTGACGTCGACACAACGTCCGGTGTTCAGTGGATAGACGGATCGTGGGGGGCCAATAGCTCAACGTCCATTGAGACGTCGGTGTACGATCTAACGCATATCGACACCTATACCGGAACCGGATCGTCGCCGCACAATCCACCAACGTCTGCGACCCTGCCGACGATCAGCGTGATGTCTGACGGTTGGCGGGTTGTTGGATGCGGAACGGCGACAATCAACGCCTGCTTTTCTGGAGGGATTCCAAGTGACGACGTGTTGAGGATCGCGACGGTTGTCGATCTTGGATACAATCAATATCAGTTTTCGATTCCATTTGGTTACGACCTGACCAAGCGGACGGAGTTTAACTTGTGGGGGCGACCTCCCGCTTACTTTCGGAAGTATCCTGGAAAGATCAGCGACTACGTTGGCTTTACCGACGTCTTCGGCGTCGTTACGCACGAGGGGCACGCCGACATCGTTGGAACTTACGGAATCGAATGGATGACCGGCCACGATGCTGGCGAGGATTTCTACGAGAGCAGGCAAGCCACGTCGGAGAGCGCACTGCGCGTCACCGAGCGACTCCCGACATACGCGTTCACGGAGACTTACAGCCTATCGACAAATACGATTCCGATTTATCCGACGATGCGATCAACGGAAAGCATCGCGGCAAACGCAGCGGACGGAGCTTGGTATGCGTCCAATAGGACACAGCTTCTCAGCGGCACGCCGACGACGACTGAACAGCAAAAGGCCCGGCGCATTCCGATCATGGCTGTGCACCACAACCATATTGCGCAGCGTCTCAACAGCGTCATATCCATCGTCCCGCTGACACTCGACGAAATCATCTACTACGGAGGCGGTCCATCTGGAGTCAAAGACGGGACCTGGGTTGATCCGGTTTATCCGGACCGATTCTACTGCGCCGTTCTTTCGGCTTCGGCGCGAGCGGATGACATTGGTCTTTCGACTACTGCTTTCGTGGCGCGGCACTTGGACCTAAACGTAATGCGCGACTGGGCGGCCACACTCGGCGTTCGCTTTTTCGTTCGCCGATGCGTCGGAATCCGCAAGTATGTCGGCGGCGTCGGGTACATCAAAACCAGCGACTCGACGGACGTGTACAGGACCGCGCCAGCTGACTGGATAACGCTGGCCTACCACGTCACCGACTCTTCCGGGTATCTCGCGGACCCAAAACAATCCCAAACGCAAACCGAGCCGATGGTGGTGATCGAAGCATCGGTGGAGTATGG
>ERZ724522.688-NODE-688-length-20618-cov-6.789768_pt1 | contig 20618 bp, 21 predicted proteins | sample MGYA00376055_ERZ724522 | MGnify/ENA primary metagenome ERZ724522 (study PRJEB28724, sample SAMN07190884) | wastewater metagenome | isolation source: effluent of sewage treatment plant in Hong Hong | place: Hong Kong | collected 2016-03-17 ... | reverse complement strand
GGAGCGCATCGAGGCCCTGCTGAAGGGAGAGGTGCCATGACCGCGCCGCGCGACCAGGTGACGTGCCGCCAGTGTGGGACTGTGCTGGGGCGGTTCGTCTCGGGCAGGCAGTCTGGCGGCCGCTCGATGCCAAACCAGTACCGGTTCTCGCCCCGGCTCACTCTGCACCACGACGTGGCCGTCTACCTGACGGTCGGGCACGCCGACATCTTCTGCCCTGAGTGCGGCCAGGGCCGGCAGATCGACCTGGCCAGGTACGGCCTGGTGGTTCGCGGGAAAACCGCGTGAGACCTGTTATGATTGCTTGCAATTGATGAGCGCTGAATGGAGCGCCGGAAACCGGGAGCAGTCCTGGGCTGGCGCTTTTCGTTTGTAGGGATCGGTATTGGCAAACCGAACAATCCGAACGCCCGAAAAAGAGCAAGCGATTCTCAATGCGCTGGAGCTCCACCCCTCGAAAACCCGGGCCTGCCGTACAGCCAGGGTCGGACGTGTCACGTTCTACGAGTGGTGCAAGGATGATCCTGACTTCGCGGCCAAGGTGGAAACGGCCCGTGAGCACGGCATCGATGCCATTGAAGACGCACTCATGAAGGATGCCGTAGAGGGGAACAACACAACCGCAGCCATCTTTCTGCTCAAGAGCTTTCGCCGGGAGCGCTACGGGGACCGTCAGCACGTTGACCTGAACACCTCCGGCTCCCTGTCGCTGGACTTCGCCGGCATCGATGTCCCGCTGCCCGATCGTGACGATCCACCGGACCAGGAATCCCCGTGAGCGCCACGCTTTACTATCTGCCTGACACAGCCCAGGTGACGATGCGGGATGGCCAGCCGCGTGTTGCGTACCAATCGTTCCACCAGGGGCAACGGCAGGCGTTCTGGTCCCGCTCCCGCATCACGCTGGTGCTGGCGGGCACCCAGGGCGGCAAGACTGCGGTAGGGCCGCCGTGGTTGCTCCGCCAGATCAAGGAGCGTGGTCCCGGAGACTACATCGTCGCGGCGCCGACGTTCGCCCTGATGGAAAAGAAGGTGTTGCCGGAGTTGCTACGGCTATTTCGTGACACCATGAAGCTGGGCGACTTCAAGACTTCACCGGTCCGCAAGTTCGTGTTCAGTGACGCCGCGATGACCCGGCTGTTCGGCCCAGGGCCACATATCCCGGTGCAGATCTTCTTTGGGTACGGCGAAGATCCCGAATCGCTGGAGTCGATGACCGCGAAGGCTGCCTGGCTCGATGAGCCGGGGCAGAAGAAGTTCAAGCGCGAATCCTATGAAGCCATCATGCGCCGCCTGTCCATCGAACAGGGCCCGGTGTTGATGACGACAACGCCGTACCTGTTGGGCTGGCTGTCCGAAATGGTGACCAACGCAGCCCAGCTCGGTGTCAATGTAATCAACTTCCCCAGCATCGCCAATCCTCGGTTCAGCCGCGCCGAGTGGGATCGCGCCAAGGCGTCCCTGCCGCCGTGGAAGTTCAACATGTTCTATCGCGGCATCTTCGAGCGCCCGGCCGGCATGATCTACGACTGCTGGAGCGAGGAGAACGTCATCCCGCACATGGTGATCCCCGATCACTGGCCGCGCTTCCTCGGCCTGGACTTTGGCGGCGTCAACACGGCGGGACTCTTTGTCGCAAAGGAGTTGCGGGACACCGGAGAGCCCACGGGGCGACTCATCGGCTACCGCGATTACCACGCCGGCGGCAAGACCGCCGAGGGCCACACCCGAGATCTCCTGAAGGGCGAGCCGAGGACGCCGACGGCTGTTGGTGGCTCCAAATCTGAAGGCCAGTGGCGCGCCGAGTTCGCGGCGGCTGGGTTGGGCGTCTACCCACCGGCCGTCACCGAGATCGAGGTCGGGATTGACCGGGTGTACGGGTTGATCAAGTCCCGGCGGTTCGTGATTCTGGACAGCCTCACGGCGTTTCGGGATGAGTTGATGGATTACACGCGCGTCCTGGACGACAACGGCGAGCCGACCGAGAAGATCGAGGATCAGCACAGCTATCACCGCATGGACGCCGCGCGCTACATCCTCGGGTTCCTGGCCGGGGGATTGGATGGCTCATGGGTCGCGTAACGGTTCCGCCGCCCGGCCCGCCATCTCCCTTGCCGCGGGCAACCGTCCCGCTGTGGCCCGTGATCATCATCGGGACAGTGATGGTTGGCTGGCTCATGATCGTGTTGCTGGGGGTGTAACGTGGGCCTGATGCGGGACATGATCCGTGACTTCGTTTACGGCCCGGACCCTGCCGTGGCGCGATCCTTCAATCCCGGCGCCGTGGCAGTCGACAGTTCCACCCGCTCCTTCGGCGTTGACGCCGAGCAGTGGGCACCAAGCGAGTATGGTTCCTATATCGCACAGAGCAATGCCGTCTACACCGTCGTGAAAAAGCGGGCGACCTACCTCTCCAGCCTGCCACTGACGCTATCTCGTATCAAGGCCGATGGTGACGCGGACCCCATCATTAGGGGCGCGCTGTACGAGCTGACCCGCAAGGTCAACCCGTACTGGACGTGGCGGCGACTCATCGAGATGACCGAGATGAGCCTGTGCCTGTGGGGCTCCGCGTTCTGGTTCCTGGAGCGCCGAGGTGGCGTGCCGTCAGAGATCTACTGGGCACGGCCTGACCGGGTACGCGTGGTCCCGCACGCCACCAACTACGTGGCGCGCTTCGAGTACCGGCCCGTGGACGGCCAGGAGCCGATCCGTTTCAATCCCGATGAGGCGATCTGGTTCCGCTACCCGAATCCCCTGGACGAATACTCTGGCCTCTCGCCGCTGGTAGCGGCGCGGTTGGCCGCGGACACCCAGTCCGCGGCCATGAAGCAGAACTACGCGCTCTTCAAACAGGGCGTCAGCATCGGCGGGCTGGTGACGCCGGCGGCGGGCGTCCCGATGAACCAGGATGCAGCCCGCGAGATCAAGGACCAACTGCGGGACCGTGCGCGGGGAGCCGCCAACGCCCACCGCTGGCTCGTGCTGACCAACGATGCCAAGTTCACGCCCATGACGATGAGTCCGAAAGACGCGGAGTTCGTGGAGCTCCACAAGCTGACGCTGGAGGATGTCTGTCGTCCCTACGGTGTCCCGCTTGACCTCGTGGGCGGCCAGCGCACGTACGCCAACTACGAAGAGGCGGTCAAGGCCATGTGGACCGAGACCATCATCCCCGAGGCCGCGTTCCTGGCTGATGAGATCACCGAGCAACTGCTACCGATGTTCCAGCGGCCGGGCGACCGCGCCGATGTCTGCGGCTTCGATCACAGCGGCGTCGAGTGTCTGCAGGAGGATGAGCAGGCCAAGTGGACCATTGCCCAGGGACAGATCGAGAAGGGCGCCATCACGGTCAACGAGTGGCGCAAGCACCACAAGCTGGACCCCGTGCAGTGGGGTGACGTGTGGTGGGGCAGCGTGGCGCTGACCCCGATCAAGAATGCGGAGTTGCCCGAGCCGCCAGCAATTGATGACAACCCGGATGATGCCAGCAAGGATGACGCTGCGCAGGACGATGAAACCCGTGCCGTGCGCACCATGCGTATGGAATACGGCTCTGACGAACACCAGCGCCTGTGGAACCGTTTTGTCGGCCGCACGGAGCCGCACGAGGCACGTGTGCAACGGCTGGCGACACAACTCTTCCGCAGCCAGCAGCAAAGCCTTTTGACTGAGCTGGCGAAGCTGGAGCGCGCTCAGCGTGCCCTGCCGGAGCCCGAAGAGATCCTGGCGCAGATCTTCAATCTCCAGCGCTGGCGGCGGCGATTCCGTGAGGCGTTTCGGCCCGTGGCGCGCGACATCGTGCAGGATGCCGGGCAGGATGCGATTGACCAGGTAACGCTAGGTGTGGCGTTCGATGTTGCGGACCCGGCGGTCGTGCGCTTCCTCGAGGCGCAGGCACAGCGCTTCGCCGCGGAGGTGAACGACACCACGTGGACGCAGTTGAAGGCGGCGCTGACCGAGGGGCTGGAAGCCGGCGAAGGTACGGACTTGCTGGCTAAGCGCGTCAAAGAGGTCATGCAGGATCGCATTCGGAGTAGCGCGGAGACCATCGCGCGCACCGAGACCGTGTCAGCGTTCTCTGCAGCACGCACCGCTGGCTTTGAGCAATCTGGTGTTGTTGAGGGCGAAGAATGGCTCGCGGCGCTCGATGAGCGGACCCGTGAGACGCACATTGAAGCTCACGGCCAGGTGGTGGCGCTGGGGCAGGACTTCACGGTGGGCGGGGCCACGGGGCCGGGGCCGGGGCTAATCCGCAAGGCAAGTGAGTCGATCAATTGCCGATGTTCAACTCTCGCCGTTCTCAAGCCGCTGGGGAGTGAGTAGTACAATTTTGTGAAACTGTATGGGGGTGTGGCGCAACCGGCAGACGCATCCGGCTCAAACCCGGATCGATGAAGGTTCGAATCCTTCCGCCCCTACCAAGCGAGTGTGGCGAAACTGGCAAACGCAGCAGGCTTAGACCCTGTACGCTGGGGGTTCGACTCCCTCCACTCGCACCAGATGAACCGAGGCATTCATGAGCGACGCAGACATCATCAAACGATCGCTCACCCGCCGTGGTTTCCTGCGCGGCGCGTTTGGCGTTGGCGCGGCCCTGGTGCTTCCCAAGAGTCTCGAAGAGAACATCGAGCATGTCCGCCGCTTCTGGGCGCTTGATCGCACGATGGCCGCCGTTCGCGACATCATGGGCGATGGATATCTTGTGCACTCGGGTTCTTCCGTTGGTGGGCTCATGATCGTCGTCACTCAGGAAGAGTTGCGAAACATTGGACGCGGGCCGTTGACGGGGACGATTGTCAATCAGTTTGGCGTGAAACTCGAGGGGGAAGTTGGCACGTTGCGCGGCCCTGTCTTCGTGACCAAGTTCGGCGATGCGGCATTCCGTGAGCCGATCGAGGGATTGGTGCTGGCAAGGAATTGAGGGAATTCTTTCTCGCTCGAACCCCTGTGCTAAGATGACAGCCAACAACTAACGAGCGCTGAATGGAGCGCCGGTCTGGTCGAGCAATCGATCGGGTCGGCGCTCTTTTGTTTTGGGGCGGCGATGCACTTTCTGCGCGCGTACCGAGCCGAAGAGTCCGGGGCCAGCGATGGCCCGATCCTGTTCACGGCGTCGACCGAGGATTACGTGCGTGACGGTATGGCCGTGGCGCACGATGCCTGGGACCTGACTAACTTCAAGCGCAACCCGCTATTCCTGTGGGCGCACGATTACTGGGGCGACCGCCCGCCCATCGGCAAGGTTGACGCCCGGATCGACACGGACGCCAAGGCGCTGAAAGCCCTGGTCACGTTCGACCTCTCCGACCCCTTCGCAGCCGACATCCACCGCAAGTACCGCGAAGGCTTCCTGAATGCGGTCAGCGTCGGCTTCAACATCATCGAAATGGACGAAGAGAAGCGCAAGGTGACGAAGGCGGAACTGCTGGAGCTGTCTGGCGTCCCGGTCCCGGCGGACCCGAAAGCGCTGGCTGAGCGCCAACAGCGTGGCCTGACGCACGATCTTTCCGAATTGCTGACCCGGCTGACCAACACCGACACCGCACCAACGCTCGACACGGACTTGTCCGAACTGGTTTGGCGGGGCACCGCGCTTTCGATGGCGCGCCTCTACCTCGACGCTACCGGTGATGACGACGAGACCCGTGAGGCCGAGTACCGCCGACTCGTGGCCCAGTACCGCAGTCTCGGCAAGGAGCCGCCCGAATGGATGGCGCGCAGCCAGCTTTCGCTGCTGGATGACGCACAGATCCACGGGCTGTTCGGCGCCGGGGAAGCGGAGCTGCTGAGCTGGGAGCCGGATGGTGTGCGCAAGGGCGCGGTGTTGTCGGCGCGCAACCTGGGCGACCTGGACCAGATCATCGGTCTGGCGCAGGGCATCAAGGAGCGAGCCACCAAGGAACAGGAGAGCGCCGAGGACGACGCCGAACGCGCGTTCCTGGGCCGGTTTTTCGACGTGAAGCCTGGGCCGGAGACCGACTTCCTCCGGCGACTAGCGGGGTAGACGATGGATACACAGACCAAGGAACAGATGCTGGACGACATCGCCAAGCGCGCCGCGTCGCTGGCGGTCGAACAACTCGCGCCCGCCGCCGACGCTCCGGCGTTCAGCGAGGCGCAGCTCGCGGCCTTGCGGGAGCAGTTCAGCGACCTGCTGACCAATCTCTCGCCGGAGCAGAAGCGCAAGTTCTTGTTCGCGGCCAGCGACGGAGATCCCAAGCTGGTTGGCTCCAAGTTCAGCCGCCACGGTCTCACGACCGCGGACATCGAGTGGCTGTACGACATGCAGGTCAGCCTGAAGGGCCAGAAGAAGATCGACGACGGCTTCTACGCCGGGCCGTCGGACGAGCTGGAGCGCGCGTTCAAGGACGTTTCCGAGGCGTACTACGTGCCACAGGATGAGGTCCGCAAGATCGACCAGCAGGCGATCGACAACCTCTTCCCCCGGCTGCCCAACGAGAATGCGCGCTACCGCCAGGCGCGGGCCGATGCCCAGCGCGCCATGGACACCGCCGAATCTGGCTACGGCCAGCAGCTCGTTGGCGCGCAGTACGTGGGCGATCTCTGGGAGGCCGCGCGGCCCGATTCCCGGGTATTCGGCCTGCTGGACACGTTCGAGATGACGGCGCCGACCGCGTACCTGCCGGTCGAGGTCGACATCCCGGAGATGCTGTTCGTCGGCGAATCCGTGAACAACAACTCTAGCAACTACGCAACCGTCAAGACCGGCAGCAACCGCGTTTCGGTGAGCGCCAGCAAGTTTGTGATCCACCAGATGTGGAGCGGCGAGATGGAAGAGGATTCCATCATCCCGTTCGTCCCGTTCCTGCGCCGCCAGGCCGCCCTCGGCATCGCCCACTACAGCGACAGCCTGGTGCTCAATGGCGATACGACCAACGCGGGCACCGGCAACATCAACCTCGATGACGCCGATCCCGCGGACACCAAGCACTACCTGGCGTTCGATGGTATCCGGCACGCCGCGCTGGTGGACAACACCGCCAATGCGAGCGACGCCGCCGGGGCGCTCGTGATCGGTGACTTTGGCCTGTTGATCGGGCTGATGCTGGACGCGACCCGCATCCACGACTGGGGCCACCCGGCCAACCAGGATGACCTGGTGTTCGTGGCGGACCCGCAGACCGCCGACGCGGCGCAGCAGCTCGATGAAGTCATCAACTGGAAGACCTACAACAACCAGTTCGCAATTCTGAATGGCGAAGTGGGGCGCATCATCGGCCACCCGATCATCAGCTCGATGGCGATGAGCAAGACCGAGGCGGACGGCAAGGTCAGCACGACCGGCGGCAACAACACCAAGGGCCAGATGGCGGCATTCAACCGCCGGGGCCTGAAGGTGGGGTGGCGTCGTCGCATCCGGCTCGAGACCGAGCGCATCCCCGCGACCGACCAGACGCGGCTCGTCTACAGCATGCGGCTGGGCCTGGGGCGCTTCACCCCGACCGGCGCGGCCTCCGGCATCGAGTGGGCCGCCAATCTCTACAACATCACCGTCTAGGCGCTGAGCCTTCGGGATTGCGGGGCGGCGGGCAACTGCCGCCCCTGTAGACCAGACAAGGACACGACATGACCGCAGTCACACGAACCACCAGCCGGGGCCAACTCGTGACGCTGTCGTTCGGCCAGGCCAACGTCGCGGCCAGCCAGACGGACGTGCAACTGGTGGCCGCCGATCCATCGGGCAACGACGGCTACGCGCTTCCATTCGACGGCGAGATCGTCGGTATTGGCTACAACCTCTCGGCGGCCCGTACGGCCGGCACCTGCACGGTGGGCGTCACGATTGGCGGCACCGAGGATGCCGACACGACGGTCTCGATCCCGGGCGACTCCGCGACCGTCAAGGGCTACCAGCGCGTCAGCCGGGGCCGTTGCCCGTTCGCCGCCGGTGATGTCATCGGCGTCGAAATCACGACCAACGCCGGCCATTTGCCCACCACTACGGACCTCACGGTCACGGTGCTGGCGCTGGTCTACCTGGAGGGCATCTGATGCCCGTCTACACCGCCACACAGCGCTATCGCAGCAGCCTGGGCCAGTTCGCGGAAGGCGATCAGGTCGAGCTTGAGGAGGATTTCGCGGCCCATATCAACCGCGACAGCCCCGGCACGCTCGTGCTGACCGTTGATGAGCCCGTCGAAGCGGAAGAGGACGAAGCGGAAGAGGGTGCCGAATCTCGGCAACTCGACGCGCCGCCCTCCGACCGCATGGTCAAGAACGCGCGGCGTCGCGACCGCCGGGGCGATCCCGGCGACCAGGGGCCAATCACGAAGGACGACCACAAGGCCGTCAAGGATCAGGTTGACTGATGCCCGCCTACGGGTCCGCCGCCTCCGTGCAGGAGATCCTGCGCACCAACGACATCGCGACGTTCAGCGATGACGAGATGGCGCGCATCGCGGCATTGTTGCCCGTGGTCAGCCTGGCGATCGAGCAGATCACCGGTGCGACCTTCAACGCGGCAGCGGTCCCGGCGACGGCCCGCGACCAGGAGGGCGACGGCCTGCCGCGCCTGTACCTGGACATGGGGTTGCGCAGCGTCACCACGGTCACGGAGAACCCGACGTGGGGCGCGGGCGCGTGGAGCGGCGGCACCGCGCTGACGAGCAGCCAGTACCGGTTGACCGGCCAGCGTGCCAACGGGGCCTATCGCATCCTGGAGCGCATGGACGGTGTCTGGAGTGGCCCGGTGGTCATTACGGGCGTCTGGGAAGACACCTATCCAACGGTGCCCGACGACATCACCTACATCGCCAACTTCGTGGCCGCCGAACTGTTCAAGGCGCAGCAGGCATCCCCGCACGGCCTGATGGGGCCGGAAGGGTCGGCGGTGCCGATTCGTAACGCGCTGGCGATCCCGGAAGTGAAGCGCACGCTCGATTTCTACCGGGTCGGTCCCGGTGTGTGGGTGATCTGATGGACGCGCACCTGTTCATCACCTTCGACGCCCACGAATTCGTTGACCTTGGCGACGGCCTGATGGCTTCCCCAAAGGTTGTGGCCGAAGAGGCAAAGCGGGCGATGGAGCGTTCGGCGATCACCGTGCAGAACGCCGCGAAGCTGAACCTGCAGCGGCAGGGCGCGATCGACACCGGGCAGTTGCTCAACAGCATTGCCCGGGAAGTGCAACCGTTTGAGGCACGCATCGGGAGCAACAAGCAGTACGCGCGGCCGGTGGAAGAGGGACGGGCCGAAGGGGCCGCGATGCCGCCGCCCGGCAGCCTGCTTGGCTGGATGGACCGCCACCATATTCCGCTCGAGCATGAATTCGCGATCCGGCGCGCCATCGGGCAGCGCGGCATTCCGGCGCGGCCCTACCTGATCCCGGCGCTCGAGCAGAACCGGGCGCAGATCGACCGCGAGTTTGCGGCGGCACAAAAGCGCATCGTGAAGCGGACGATGCAGCCATGACGGCGCGCATTACCGCGATCCGTGAGGCCCTGGTGAGCGTCCTGGCGGGGGATGCCGGGCTGCAGGCGGCCGGGCTCAAGAGTGTCGACGCCTATCCGCCGGCGTCGATCCGCAACGGTGGCGCGTGGGTCGGGTTTTTCGATGACGCGGTGGAGTTCAGCCAGCGCGAGTTGCACCTGTACACGGTGCCGGTGACGTTCGTCGTCAACCTGAACGCCCAGCATCAGCGGGGCCTGCAGGCGACGGAGCCAATGATCGACGCCGTGCTGGCCGCACTGCGGTCGCATCAGGGACTCGGCATCGAGACGGTGATGCGGACCGAGGTGACGCGGGTGCAGCAGGGCATTTGGGACGTCGGCGGTACGCAGTTCATTGGCTTTCAGCTCACGCTCCTGATCAAGGAGTCGTTCGGCGCAACGTACGGCGGGTAAGGAGGCACGATGGCGCGCGCAAAGACCCTTAAGTTCACCGGCAAGTACGACGCCAGTGGTCAGCCGGATCGCTGGTTTACGGGCATTCCGGCGCGCGATCTCGACGTCATGGAAGTCAAGGGGCTGAGCGATGAGGAGTACGCCAACATCACCGGCGGCGACTCTCCGCTCTACGTGGACGCAGCCGCAAAGACGGCGGCGAAAGCGCCTGCGACAAAGCCAAAGGCAACGCCGAGTAAGGCAGCGCCGCCAGCGAAGAAGGCAGCGCCGAAATCTGCGGCGAGCGGCGCGGCTGAGCCTGCAGGCGCAGCAGGGGGTGCAGCGGTGGAAGCGGCGCCCGCACCGGCGCCGTGAGCGCGACGCATGAGGGCCGGGCGTCGCCCTCTCGGCGGGCGCGGCCCGACGGGGCGGTGGAGTACCGCTGCCCCAAATGCGGCCGGTTACTGGTGATCGGCCGCTTTGACCTCCGGCGGCTTGCCGGTGATTGGGTGCAGGCGTATTGCCGCACCTGCAAACGGGAACGACGGTTCGACGCAACGGACGACATGTGATGCAAGCAGTGCTCCGGGTGGGCCAAATGCTAGCGAGTGCTCCGGGTGGGCCAGTGCGGATGAGGGCACTGGTCCATGGTTGCCAACGAAGAAATCCTGCGACTCGCACAGGCCGGGCTGGAGACCACACGCGGAACCGGCGTGGCCGCTACCCGCAAGGTCTACGCGCAGATCACGCCGTCGTTCGAGCGGGCGATCCGCGAATTCACCGATACGTCGGGGTCGTTCTCGGCGCGCCGCCGGCTGGCCTACCAGCGGCAGCGCGTGTCGTTCGCGGTCACCGAGCTGTTGACGTTCGAGGACTGGGCCTGGTGGCTCCAACTCGCGGTCAAGGGCGGGGTGACGGGCGTGTCGGACGCCGGAACCCCGCCGGGCTACCTGTACACGTTCACGCCGAGTCTCGCGACCGACGACCTGAAGAGCGTGACCCTGGAGTGGAACCACGTAGGCAACGCCTACGAATCCACCCAGGTCATGGTCAACAGCTTCACCGTCCGGATCGATCCCGACAACGAGGGCGGTTGGATGCTGGATGCGGACCTGTTGGCCCGCGACCTGGCGACAACGACCTACACCGGATCGATCAGCGATCGCAGCACCGAGGTTATCAAGGCCCCGACGACCAAGCTGTATATCGACGACACCACGATCGGCTCCACGCAGGTCACCGCCAAGCTGATCAGCGCCAGCGTGACCGGCAACAACAACATCCACTTCAAGGCGTTTGCCGAAGACGAGGCGGCGTTCGCGGCCAACAAGGTCGGTCGTGCTCAGCGCACCTACAACGCGCAGTTGGTGCTGGAGTTCGACGACGACGCCGAGTTTGCCAAGTACCGCGCCGCTGCCGGCACCAAACGCTACGTGAAGCTGCTCACCGAGGGCTCGCAGATCCACGGATCGCCCGCGACGCCCAAGTACGCGTCCATCGAGATGAACGGGTACTGGGAGTCGATCAGCTGGGGCAACCGCGAGGGCAACATCATCGCGACCTTCGGCCTGAGTTGCTTCTACGACGCGACATCGGGCTACGACGCCCAGTTCAAGGTCCTGAACGCGCTCGCGACGCTGCCGTAACGCGGCCATTCCCTCCGGTGGGAATGGCTCACCGGAGGGGATAAACGATGGACACGATTCGCCCAGAGACCGCACGGCCCGCGCCGTACATCCCGGCCCAGCGCCGCGAGTGGATCATCTGCGATCAGCCGGGACTGGAGGGCTTTGCGGTCCTGGTGCGGACCAGCATCACCAACGCGGAGCGCAAGGCGCTCAACGCGGAGCTGGACGAGATCACGGGGCCATACACGGAGGCCTGGAACGCGCAGTCGCCGGAAGAGCGGGACATGAGCCAATCGCCGCGCCAGAAGGAGCGGGAATTGCTGGCCCGGCAGATCCTGGACTGGACCGTCTCGGGCCAGACCGAGGACGGTGAGATCAAGGAAATCGCGGCGCCTGCGATCAACGGCGCGACGGCGCTGGATTTCGTCGAAGAGGACGCGGTGCATTGGATGTTCCAGGTGGTGTTCATCGGCTATCTGGCAACGGGAAAAGCCGATGTGTCGCTCGCGCGATTGACCGCTTCTGGCGGTCCATCCGGGGCGGAGCTGGACCCCGAGACCCCGGAGCCGAAACGGTCTCGCCGCCAGACGAGCTGATCTATGGGTTGCGGGTCAGCATCGAGGGGTTGCGGCCCTGGGAGTACGATGGCATGAGCGCCTGGGACTACGACCGCATCGTGCACGCACAAAACGCCTGGCACGAGTCGCGTCGCCTGCTGCCGCCAGTGAAGCCGGGTGAGCAGAAGCAGGAGCCGCTGCCGATCCTGCCGAACGGCGTCGGCCCGCAGTTCGCGTGAGATGAGGTAGGGCATGGCCAAGCATCGTGTTCGCATCGTGAATCATGGCAACTCGCGCTACACGGAAGTCACAGATGCCGATACCGGAAATCGGATTCATGGCGTCATTCGAGCCGAGATCTCGATTGATCCCGATAGAGACCTTGGGGGAGAGATCGTGGCGACGCTCGATGTGTTGGCGGAGATCGACATCACCACGTCCGCTGAAGTGCGCCGGTTGCGCTTGAACGCAGAGACCGGCGAGTACGACGAGATCTAGCGCCAATGAGCAGCACCTCCGAACATCGCGTCACCCTGGTGGCCAAGGACGGCGTCAGCGTCGTCTTCACCAAGGTGGGCCAAAGCGCCAAGACCGCCGCCACGTCGATTGACCAGGCGAATAAGTCGGCGAACACTGGCGCGGGCTCGTTTGGCGCGATGGCCGGGAAGGCGACGGAGCTGGGCGCGGCGCTCGGTACCGTGGTCGGGGTTGCGGCGCGGCTGGGCGCGCAGGCCGAGACGCAGCGCCGCCAGATCAACGCCATCGAGACCGCGTATGGTTCGGCGGCGGCCCAGGTGCTCAAGTACACGGACGCTCTGCAGAACAGCACCACATTTTCGAATGAGGATGCGCGGGAAGCAGCCCTGACGGCCGCCACGCTGGCGCAGAACTACGGGCTGACGGCCGACCAGATCGAGCAACTGATCAGCGCCAGCGCCAACTTGGCCGCCATCCACGGCACGACGCTGTCGGACGCCGTGCAGCGGACCAGCAGCGCGATCCGGGGTGAGGCAGAGTCCGCCGAGGCGCTGGGCCTAACGCTCAACCAGCAGGCTATCGACCGCGACAACCTGACGGCCACGATGAGCAATCAGGAGGCCGCGCAGTTTCGGCTGAACGCGCTGCTGGAGCAGTCGGCGTACGCGGAGGGGCAGGCCGGGAAAGCGGCCCAGACCTCAGCCGGCCAGGCCGCCCAGCTTGCCAATCGCGTGCAGGACATCACGACCAACGTGGGGCAGGCGCTGGGGCCGGTCGGCGGGCTGACGAGTGGCCTGTCCGACATGGCCATCATCTTGCCCGCCGTGGGCGCAGGCGTCGGCAAGGCGGCCGAGATGCTGCCGAAACTGTCGAGCGGGGCGGCGTCGGCAAAGGGCAATCTTACCAACCTGATCAACAGCATCACGCCGACCACGGCAGCGCTGGGGGCGGCAACCGTTGCCGGCGGCCTGCTGATCGCCATGTGGCAGCGGGTGGAGCAGCAGAACGCCGACTTGGAGCGGTCGTTCGGCGACCTGGAATCCGCCGTTGAAAGTAGCCTGTCCGGCATCCTGCAATCCGCCGCCGCAGATATCCGGTTTGACTGGCCCATTGCGGATCAGAACGCAGAAATCCTGAAGCAGCGGGGCGCGATCGCACAGCTCAACGGCGAACTGGCGGCGTGGAACCTCTCGACCGAGGAGCAGACCCGCGCCAACGACTTGCTGGCCGAGTCGATCCGCAGCGTTGCGGACGACGGCGCATCGTCGCTGATTGCCGTGCTGGGCAAGCTGGAGGCAGGACAAGAAAGCCTCCAGATCTCGGGCGACGATGTGCTGAAGACGCTCGAGTTGGTCAACGACGTGTTGGACACGCAGGGCCCAGCCGCCGAGGCCGCGCAGGTCAAAATGGACCTGCTGAACCGGCAGTATGCGACCGGGCTGATCACGCTGCCCGAGTACATCCAGTACACCCGGTCACTGATCGACGACCTGCCGAATCTCGCGGCGGAGGCGGAAGCGGCTGCCGGCAGCATCGGCCAGGTCACGGCGGCGCAGCAGGCGGCCGCCCAGGCCGCCATTGCGGCGGCATCGGCGGCTGGCAAGGGGTATGGCACCCAGGGGCTGTCATCGCTCTACCTGAGCCCCGGCGACGCCGCGCAGAACGCCGCCGACCTGAAGCGTGTCTCTGACCAGGCGATCGCCGACAACGTCGCGGCGGAGGCAGCGGCGGCGGAAGAACGGAAGGCGATCCGCCAGCAAGAGAAAGAGGATGCGGCGGCGGCGTACCAGGACATGGTCGATGAGGCCACGCGTGCGGCTGAGCAGCGGGCGGAGGCTGAAGAACGCCTCAATGACCAACTCGCCGACGGCACGCGGGCGCGCGTTGCCGCCCAGAAGGCAGCCGAGCGGGACTACGCGAAGGAGGTCCGCGCGATCCAGGGCGAGCGCGTCGATCAGGAACGCGCGCTCGGCAAGGAACTGCGCGACATCGAGCAGCAGCGGCAGCAAGTGGCCGCCGACACGGAAGAGAAACTGCGCGATCTGGCCGAGCAGCGCTCCGAGGTGCAGCGGGAGGCCGCCGAGAAGGCCGCGGACGCGGAACAGCAGTGGATGCAATCGCAGCGCGATGCTGTGCGGGCGCAGGCGCAGGTGCGATCCGAGTTGCAGCGCACGACCGCCGAGGCGGCGCGCGAGTGGCACCAGCTGCAGGCCGAGAACGCGGCGCAGTTGCGGGACCTGAAGGCGGACCTGCGGGACAGCCAGCAGGATCGCAACATCGACTTCAACCGGTCCATCGAAGACAACCAGATCGCACAACAGCGGATCAAGGAAGACCTGGCCTACAACCTGGCGGACCCCAACCTGTCGGAGACCGACCGTGCGGAGCTGCAGCTGCGGGCTGAGCGCGAACTGGCGGACCTCGAGCGCGAGCGGCAGCGGCTGGAGCAGGATCACCGCCGCGACGAAAAAGCCGCCCAGGACGAGCTACGCAAGGCGAAGAAAGAGGCGGCGGCGGAAGAGAAGGCCGCCCAGAAGGACTACCAGGCGCAGGTTGAGGACGCCCGCAAGGCCGCAAATCAACAGCTCTCCGAAAGCCGCGCCGCGCAGGCGCAGGCCCACAAGGAGTACATGGCCGCCCAGGCCGAGGCCGCACGTGGCACCGCGGACGCGCTGGCCGAGATTGACGAGCAGCAGCGGCAGGTCATGGCCGATCAGGCCGATGAGTTCGCGGCGCTGGAGCAGAAGAAGCGGATCGCGATGCGGGATTCCGCGCGCGAGCAGCAGGTGTTGGCGCGGGAGGCCGCGCAAGCCGAGCGCGGCTACCAGCACGACCTGGCGCTGGCGCGGCGCGATGAGGCGCAGCAGGCCCGGGAGGCGCAGAAGAGCTACGCCGAGGCGATCAAGGATCTGCCGGAAAAGGCGACGACGAACCTGCTGGTCGACGACAAGGAGGCGCGGCCCAAGCTCAAGGACGTGCAGGGGCAGTTGACGGACATCCGGGCCGGCGCCGAAGCCGAAGTCACGGTCACGGTCAAGCAGGTAGATCGCGCCCAGTCCAGCATTGACCGGGCGACGCGGCCACGCAGCACGGAGCGCACCGAGACCGTGACGACGGTCAACCGGCAGATCGTTGATCTGGAGTTGGACGCCGGATCCTTCCAGCAGGACCTGGACCGGCAGTTGACCGCCGCGGCCGCGACTGCCGGGGAGCGGCCCGTGGTGGCAGATCTGCTGGTGCAAGCCGCGGCGCTGGCTGACGGCGTGCCAAACGCGCTGGCGGACGCCCAGGCAGTGGCCAACGAACGGCCCCTGATCGCGACGATGGCGCTGCAATCGCGGGATCTCTCCGACGGTGTTCCGGTAGCGCTTGGCAACGCGCAGGCAACCGCCGATGAAACGCCGGTCCTGGGCACGATGCTGCTGCAATCGCAGGAGTTCCTGTCCGGCGTCCCGGCGGCCATGACGAGCGGCCAACGCGCCGCCGACCAGACGCCCGTCATCGGCAAGATGGCGTTGCAATCGCGGGAGTTCCAGGAGGGCATTGCGGCCGCGATCACGACTGGCCAGGGCAAGGCCGATGAAACCCCGGTGATCGGCCAGATGCTGGTGCAAGCCAAGGACTTTTCGGACGGCGTCTCGACGGCCATCGGCAATGGCCAGCAGGTCGCTGACGAAACCCCGGTGGTCGTGAAGGCGATCCTGCAATCGAAGGAGATGATCGAAGGCATCGCGACCGCCATCGCGACCGGACAGTCCGACGCGGACGAAACGCCGGTCCTGGTGGCGATGAAGGCCAAGGCGGCCGCGTTCTGGCAAACGATCAATGACCTGAACGGCGACACGGTCGCGACCGTGTACGTGAACATCAAGGGGCGGCCTGACGCCTCAGCCGCCGCCGCGGGGCTTGCGCTCGGCGGTGTTGTTGGGCACCGCCCGATTCCGGCTGCTGCCCTGGGTCGTGTCGTCCAGGTCGGCGAGTACGGGCCCGAACTGGCGCTGCTGCCATACGGCGCACAGGTAATGCCGCACGGCGCCGCGCAGGCGCGCCTGCGCGAGGACACGAAGAGCGCGCCTGCCAGCGGGCCGGTGTTCAACGCGCCAGTGACGTTTGTGATGCAGAACGCTGACATCCAGAAGACGGTCGCGCAGTACCTGCGGCAGCGGGGGATCGGATGAAGCTCACCGGGTTTCGCGCCTACAACTGGGAGGCGGATGGCTATTGGGTCGGCATCCCCGACAGCGCCATGATGGTCAACAACATCGAGGCGCAGACGCTGAACCGGCCCGGCACGTACCCGACGTTCGGCCTGAGCATCATCAACCCGATGTACCTCAACTGCCAGGTCGGCTACCGCGGCGCCCTGTCGCTGGAGGCCGCCTTCATGAACTTCTTCAAGAAGCTCAACCCGGTGGACATCTCGCCCGGTCAGCTGCGCGCCCGTCGCAACGACGGCGTCGACATCACGATCCAGGCGGTGCTCAGCATCCCCGCATACAGCTCCACCGGTGAGCAAGGCACGAAGGACCTGGTGTTCGTGTGCTGTGAGCCATTCTGGCTGGCCAGCGGCTACACCACCGGCACGGGAGGGTTTGCCTGATGGCGGGCACGCAATCGCTGCTCTTCGACGTACTGGGGGAGCACCCGACCTACCCGGAGCTGCGCGTGCAGCCGACGAGCCAGCGGAGTGCACCGACAGCCGCCGTGGGTTGGAAGTACCGGCGGCGCTACACGATTGCCAATACGGCCAGCAAGCCGCTGACCAACTACCCGTTCGCGCTCAACTTCGGGGCGACGAACGCGCTGGTCAGCGGCTCCAAGATGCTCAGTTCGGGCAACGATCTGCGGGTCTGGATCAACGGGCTGGAGGTGGCGCGGTCGCTCAACACGATCAACAGCGCGACCGATTGTTACGTCTGGATCGTGATCCCGTATCTCGCGGCGGGCGGCTCCCTGCTGGTCGAGATCGTTTACGGCAACGCGTCGGCGGGGTCTCCGCCTACGTTGACCGCAGGCAGCGATCTCCCGGCGTTCGACATCGCGGCCACCGGCGCCGGCCGCAGCACCAACAGCAACTGGGTCTACCTGGTGGACCGCACGGCGGGCAACGCGGGCAAGGGTGGTTGGTATCTCAGCAGCGGCACGGCGCAACCCGAGGCGCGGCAGTATGTGCCGGGCGGGTGGGAGACCGTGGGCACTGGGCCGGCGGCCGACGACTCCTGGCAGTTGCCCTACGCGACCTACACGGCGTCCGGGACCAAGTACCAGGGCCGCTTCGAGGCGCGCCGCGGCCGCACTGGGTCGCTGTTGCCCACCGAGGGGTTTGGTGCGGACGGCGTGGCGCTGGCCAGCCCGGTCGGCATCACGTCCGTCACGGCCGACTTGCGCTGGATCAACATGGCGATGGGCGACACCAACGTCACGCCGGTCGGTGCGCTGGTGATCCTGACGCGCGCCGACGAAAGCGCCGAATGGGTCAAGCTCTACGAGAACGGAGCGCTGCAGGACACCGAGGCGACCATCGCCAGCGCCACCTACACGCCTGCGGCCGCCGTGGGGGAACTGGCGTTCGCGGTCTGGCCGAACAACGGCAGCCTGATCGAGCGCACCGCCCGGGTAGACCGCTACATCAACGCCAGCTGGTGGTCCACGCTGTCGGTCGCGCTCAACGGCTCCGCCATCACGCAGACCACAACCGAGGCCGAGGTGGAGATCTACGAGCTGGCGACGGAGCTGCGCTACGGTGGGGGCGGGGACGCGACGACCATTGCGCCGTCCCGATCGATCCTGCTTGGCAATCCCCGCAGCGTGACTGGCGTGGGCTCGCCGCATCTGGCGTGCAAGCTCAACGAGCAGATCGTCGCGTTTACCGAGACACGGAAGATCGAGGTGTGGAATAGCGGGCTCACGGCCAAGGTCGAGGACGCGCCAATTGCGGCGGTCAACGCCGTGGAAAGCGTCGTCCGCGGTGACGGCACAACCGCCGAAGTGCCCTCGACGGACTGGATGCCGTGGCTGCCGATGGCGGACCCGCTGGCCAACTCCAGCGCAGATGCGGACGCGCTTAACTGGGCGCGCGGGGCGGTCACGGTCAACCTGACGGCAGACGCGGCGGCCGCGCGCACGACGGCCCAGTACAACACCGCTCCAGCCAGCTTTACGGCCAATGTCACCGCAAACACGTCTGGCGTCGGCGGCACGGTCGAGTACCTGGCGACGGACTACCTGCCGGTGGGCAGCCGCCAGAACGTGCAGCTCGGCCTGGCGGTGCGAACGGGCAACACCAACCTGCAACCAACGCCCGCGATCTGGTTCTACGACAGCGCCAACGCGCTGATTGGCAGCCGCTCGACGCAGGCCGACTGGACCATCGGGGCGACCGGGACCTGGTACCGGCGGCTGTTCGCGGCAGCGGCCCCGGCCGGGGCCGTCTCCTACCGGGTGGGCGTCGTGATCAAAAGCAAGACCAGCAACCAGACAGGGCAGGTCTGGTGGGACACGCTGGCAATCAACGACACCGAGATTGCGCTCCTGGACGTGGCCATCGGGGGCATCACGTTGTCGGCGCGCTGGCGGGACCGCTACGCCTATGCCTGATGGGTTGAGCGACATCATCGTCGCTGATCGCCTCAGCGATGCCAACCAGCGGCGCATCCCGGCCACAAGCAACCTCCAGGTCAGTTGGGAATTGAGCCGCGCCGGCATGCTGTCGTGCGAGGCGCCGTACCGGGACATCGCGGCGGCGGGCGTCACGGTGGGCGATTTGCTGGGCAAATGGGTGCATTACACGCACCCAACGGCGGGGCCGTGGGGCGGCCAGATCGTCAGCGCCAGTGGCGGCGACACGCCGGGCGTGATCACGATCAACGCGGAAGGGTGGGCGAGTTGCCTGCGCGGCGTATACGGCGACGGCAATCTCACCGGTGGCGGCAACAATGTGATAACGCACGTCCGCAACATTGTGACTGCCAACACCGCACAAACCGGCATTGTGTTTGGCGAAATCACCGGAGCGTCCTCTGGCGCAAGTCTGTTCGACGAGACCTGGGACTTCTACGAGTCGATCCTGCCGGGGGTGATCGAATACATCTTCAACCGGACGCCGCCAACTTTGCTGCCGGTCGGCTACACCGTCGACCCGCTGACACGGAAGCTCTACGTCAAGACGGCCATCGGGACGGATCGCAGCGCCGCCGTCAAGCTCGCGGATCGCGTCACCAACGTGGAGAGTTCCTGGTCGGACGACGCCAGCGACTTCACCAATTACCTCGTGCTCACGGGCAAGTACGACAAGCGGACTGGCTATTCGGCAGTCACAGGAACAAAAGAGGTTTGCGACAAGTGGAAGAAGAAGAAGAACGGCACCAAGGTCTGCCTGAAATCGCACAAGGAAGACGTGTGGGGCACCAAGTACCGCACCGATGAGATCGCGGGCACCGTCGTCGCGCTGAATCAAGCGTCGATCAACCAGTACGGCCGCAAGGGCGAGACGATTGCGACGGAAGACTGGTTTGTTTACGACAGCCTCACGGACATGAAGTCGCAAGCACAACGCCTGCTGGCAAGCCGTGTGCAGAACCAGCAGCTCGTGTCCATCACCTGCACCGATGTCGATGGCCTGTGGTCCACGTTTCGCGAGGGTGACGTCGTCGCTGTCGATCTGAGCAATAGCGGGCGCGTCGGCAAGATGGCGGTGCGCAGCCGGGCGATTGATGTCTCGCGCGGCATCATGATCGTGGCCGGGGAGGCGGAATTGACATGAAGCTCGACCCGATGCAGCGCGGCCGCGACTTCACGACGGGCAAGCATCCCCGCCGGGGGCACAAGTCCACGCAGCAGCAGTTCGCAGAGGTCAACACGCGGCTGACGACAGCGTTCGACGCGTTCGGCGGCGGAAGCGCCGGCAGCGGACTCGTGCTGGACGAACTGCCGGAAATTGATGACAACTACGTCGACAAGACCGTCGTGATCCGCACGCCAGCCGGGGAGCCATCGGCCGTCTACGTGGGCCGGCAAGACGAATTTGACGCTCCCTACTGGATGCAATTGAACGACCTTGGCATCGATGGGTTGAACGACGTAGCCATCGCCGCGCCCGCGCAGGGGCAACT
>ERZ724522.686-NODE-686-length-20624-cov-26.508435_pt1 | contig 20624 bp, 34 predicted proteins | sample MGYA00376055_ERZ724522 | MGnify/ENA primary metagenome ERZ724522 (study PRJEB28724, sample SAMN07190884) | wastewater metagenome | isolation source: effluent of sewage treatment plant in Hong Hong | place: Hong Kong | collected 2016-03-17 ... | reverse complement strand
GTTAGCCTCTAGGCGCTGTAAAAACCGGTCCTGAATGTCCTTGGCGGCTTCGCGGGCCTCGTCCTCGGATGGCCAGCAGAATTGCTCAGGGGCGCAAATTTCGGTCACTGAGCCACCCTTCCAATTGACTGCGACCTTTGAAGTCCAATGCCCGCATTCCTTTTTACCGACGAAAATTTCAAGCTTGATCGGGTTCACGGCTCGACTCCCAACCAAATGCGTGCTTTTGACAAAAGAACTCCGACCTGACCGTCAGGTGTTATCGGTTTTCTGGTCCTTGCGGCCTCGTCCTCAAGCCATTGGCAATACCCGCTCAAAATTGGATCAGCCAGGTTCTTAAGCTTTTTACCCTTCCATTGACCAAATGGAATGACGTGCTCACCAGCCTCCATAATTGATCCCTCTGGATACTGGCCCGCTGGCCCCAAATAATGATCCAGGTCGTCTGGGGCAAACTCTTGTGGGTCATCGGGTGGCGAAACTTGAGGCTCTGGCTCTGGATGAATTGGAGGCATGGGAGCGGCTTTTGATTTCCCCTCGGAGCGCCATTTGACAAGTAACTCCCCCGTCTCTTCAGTGATTGTAAAGATGGGCTTTTTAGAGAAAAGATCCGTCCGGTCTTTTGAGACCTCGGCCTCGTGGTTCATGGCAACGTCGAGCACCACTGAAAACTCGTATTCGATACCGTCAGATTGAACGGGTGCCATGCCCTGCTTTTCGACTTTCTTTTTGCCATTATTTTCGGTTTGGGCGTATTCCATTTTTGAACGCATGGTTGCGATGAAAAAAGGCACCGATGAATGCAGATATGCGTTGCGAAATTTAAGGTCTTTGGCTTTGATCGGTCCCCAATTTGTCCAATGGTTTGAACCAGGACGGGCGTCAAGCTGTGCTTTTTGCTCGAGTAAGCCACCCTCCCCCGCCCAAGCATGAGTGATTGAGTCGCAAACCAAAGCGCAATAACCGGCTTTTTCGGCTTCATTGATGGCTGAAATGTACTTTTCAGTCGTAAACGGGGGAGTGATGTTGAGAGTGTCGAAATCAAAGAGGTGCGAATAAAGCGAAGCCGAACCATTTTCGGTATCGATCACCGCGAAACGACCGTTCATTGATTTTGCTATTCCGGCCGCAAGCCGAAGCGCTGACATTGTTTTGCCCGAACCCGTCGGACCAGTGATCGCAATTGTTGGATTAGTTAAGAACCGCTGAGCCTTCTGAAAGCCAGACATAGAAACCCCTTCGCATTTTTAAGCATTAAAACACCCACGTTTTTAAACGTTCCGAACCAATATTCTTTTTTTTTTTTGGAGTCAATGATTTTGTGGAGGGGTGCTGCCCCCGGTTTTACCCGAGGGTCGCTTGAAATGCGACGGCCACCTTTGCGGTGGTTGTCTAGGTAAGGTTTAACAAAGAGATTATAATTATCAAGGGCAAAATCAAATAAATTTCATTCCCAGAGCATAGGAACCCGATCAAGGTCAGTCTTCGCAAAGACCGTTGCTTGTTGGGTTTCCCGTTACTTGGGCAACCGCTTACTCGTAGGGCGCGTGAGTGTATGCTCTTCCATCGGATCGCTCCGACCTTAAGGCCCCAGTCTTGATAAAATGCAGATCGTAAGGAACTTTCGTTCCCGTCGCATTTTCACCCCGGTAGATTGGCCGCATTTGCATGTTGAGTTTTCTTGCTCTTGCGGTGGGCTCTACCGAAACCCCTCAACTCAACGATCACGATTAAATTTGAATCTTTTGGAAGTTTCAAGAACAATTTGTCCATGTACAAACTCGACCTGACGCTTCATTCACTCCCCAAGTCCAATAACAAGTCTTTGCGCTCTCATTGGGCAGCTCAGCGACGCGAAGGCAAAATGTTTGATCTTTTGATTGCCGGAATATGTCGGGGAAAACTCCCCGCCCAGCCCCTCAAAAAAGCCCATATAACGATCACACGGCACTTTTGGCGCACGCTCGACTTCGACGGCCTGGTTGGTTCGTTAAAGCCCGTGGTGGACGCACTGGTAAGCGCAGGGGTCATCGAAGACGACAATTGGAACGTGCTCGGCTCATGGGAGGTCGATCAGCAGTTTCGGACCAAAAAAGAGGGTCCTCTGCTTACGATCCAAGTCCGCGAGGTTGTCGAGTCAGAATTTGAAAAGGCTTAGAGATATTCGTTGATCCCGATTGACTCCAAACATTGAGAGTAAAGCACGTTTTGAACTTGCGCAGTCGTGGCAGCTAAATTCGCGCAACCGCCATGTAACGAGCCATGCCGGACTCGATCAGCTTCATTGTCGAGCGGACTTGCGCCTCTTTGCCCGCGTCGATCTTACAGGCGTCCTACATTCGACGATACCAAGGCCCGGTGCCCTCGTCAGGGTCTTGACCAGAAGTCACGACGGCGGGTGGCTCAGAGGGTTTTGGATCGGGTTGGGGAGGGACGACGGGATCGGTCTGCACTTCTTTGATGGCAAAGGGAATGATGAAACCCAAAACTTTCATGTCACCGTCACCTTTTGGGTTGCGGTTTTTCTGGTACACCCCATCGCCATTACGGAATGAAGCCCCGGTGTTACCCTCGACCGTTTCCATGACCTTTGAGCTGTACTCCATAACGAAACCAGTGTGACCGTTTTGGGTTTTACCATGCTGCCATATAATGATTGCGCCCGGTGCCGGGATTTTTTTCACGCGGTCGGCGGGGAGTGCCTTTGACCAAGTCGTGAGGCAATGCTCAGACGTGAAAAGAGTCGATTTTACCCCGGTCTTAAATTCGGCGTAAGCGACCATAGATTGAACGAAACTCATGCACCACGCCTCACCCCCTGCGTAGTTGTCAGTGGTCTTTTGGCAAAGTTCGACGAATTTCCCGCGGTTGTTACCCCCGACTTCGGTTTGACCGACGCACGCTTCTGCGGCGTAGATCATGAGGTTTCGGGGATCTTTGTTTTTGATGGCCAGTTGAGCTGACCCGTTGTTTTTCAGCTTTTCTTCAATGAAATCGACAAGCTCTTGTTTAATTGCACGAGGCATCCAGACTCCTTTTCCCTATTTCGGGATTGCTGTATTGAGGGCGTTATCAATGGCCAAGAATAAGCCATCGGCTGCCCCGGTTAATTGTTTGCATTTTGAGGTTTGGCAGTTCGACTGAATATCTGTCTTGAGCATTTTCCAGGCTTTTGAAGTCAGAATGATCGAACGAGCAACGATCTTGTCGCACTCATCTTTTGGATAGGTCTTTTCATCCCATGAAAGGACCTTAACCTCAAAGCAGGTCTGCTTTGCTGGCTCCCGAATCATGAGGGGAACATCTGAAATTTTCATCCCAGCGCACGCGCTAAGATTTAGAAGGCTTGCTGTTAATATGAGCAAATTTACGAAACGCATCCCGGACTTTTTCATCAATGGCCTCTTTTTCAGCTTCGGTGAGTCCAGGTGCTTTGGCGGCGTCAAGAGCCTGGTCCATAGCCGAGTCGAATTTCGATTGATCGAACTCACCCGACACGTAAATTGCACCGAGGTTAATAATGACCAAGCCCTTGTTGGCAAGCCATTCTGAAAACCATTCGGCTGTTAAATCTATCACAGGTTCAAATGGAGACTTGAGGAGCCATGCCCCCCATGTGGTAAGGGCCAGGACTGCCTTTAAAGCGGTCGCCCCGGCCTTTCTGATCCCCGGAAAATTGTATTTTCCCGTACCGATCATTTTATAGCTGTTTCAACGCTCCCTTAAGCACGTCAAAAATAGCGTCATCAATCGTGCCTGGGATTTTTTTCGCAAGTTCATCGATGAAATAATCAGAGTCGACCGAAGCCGACAATTGAGCGTCAACGCCCTTGGTATCCAAGACTGCGCTCATTTTCAATTTGCCCTCTGCAATTTCGATTTTAAGCGTTGCCTCTGGAGACAATTGCTTGTTGATAATTTCCATTATTCCCCCCCTGGGTTGGTTTTGGTTTAAGTGCCTCTAAGTCCAAACGGATAGAGTGCACGTCGTTTTCGATAGTCTCAAACCTTTTCTCACCCGCTGCAAACGAATTTGAAATGGTCGTATTCAACGATTTGAATTGTTTTTTCATACCCTTGAGCTCGAGCCAGAGCACGACGAAAATCAGTATTAAAAAAATGCCTCGACTGTAACTCCCATCACCCAATGATTTGATTATTTCTGTAACAAAAAGTGTGTCCAATAGGTGCCTCCCTTAAGCTGCTGCGAAATCTGTTATTGGGATCATGACTTTTGCCGAAACCATGTAGCTTGCAGAATTGATAGGGAAATCTGACGCCGTCCAAATGTACCTGGTGGCTTCGTTCAAACCATTCGCAAAAAAGCGGGTTGTGCTGTATGGAAACCACTGACAAAACATTTGAGTCGAGGCGTTGTAAACCATGCCATGACCAATGATTTGGTACTGGGTATCAATTGAGCTAGATGGAACTGCAATTTTCGCGGTATCCATTGTCCAAACTGAGTCGTTCGGAATATGAAGCAAATAGGCACCAGAGCCGTTCGCGGCACCAGTGCTCGCAGTCTGAGCATAGACGTAATGGATTTCGATGCAATCGGCCACGCGGCGCCAACGGGCGTGATCACGCGCAATCGATGAGCCCTTTGTCGGGTTCGAAGTTGAGCCATAGATCGTCATTGTATATGAAGTGAACGGGGTGTTTACATTGCTCGAAAGCAGAACCCAGTTTGAGCCATCCGAAATGTATTCAACCCATTCGTTTTGAGTCATGAGTTTTCGGGTTGTGAGGCCGGTGCCCGAAAGCGTGACGATGTTAAATGAAGAGTCGGTCTTTTTGACCATGATACGCATTCCAGAGTTACCAGAGGCCGCAGTCGGAAATGAAACTGTGAACCCAGCCGAGGTCGCATTACAAAGCGCGAGTTCCCCTGCATTAACACCCGTACCGCTCGTTATCGAAACGATCTTAAAACCCCCTGCGCGGTTCATTGATACCTTTTTTAGGGCATCGGCGCTGGCATCGTATGAAAGCAAAAAGTCGAGGGCGCGGTCTGGGTCCGTGTCCTCGGTTTGGCCTGTGATGCTGGCCTTATTGAAAATGTAGTTTTTGAGCTGTAAGGCGGTCGCTCGATATGTTTGGATCCCGTTGTCGCCTGCGAAGTTCACGTCATCCGTGATCGTCGAAATGAGCTGTAAATCAGGTATCGTCTTTGTTGCCATTATCCCCCCAGGCTTAAGCTGATTTCAGTGTAGATCCCCGCCGGGACCATCTCAAAGAGCATTTGCTCAAGCTCGTATTGAGACGTGAAACCTTTAATTGTTTGAAATACGATATTGTTTCCGGGCATCTCTCGGTCAACCAATTCGTCCACGACGTATTGGTTATCGACGATGCGCCGCAAGCCAAAATTAGACTCCTCAATCCCTTCGGCTTCAATCGCAATTTGCAATTTGCCTGGGGCCGGGACCGTGAAAGTGACGTCCGCATCGTCACCGAAAATCTTGCGGAAAATTGTGAGATAGCTTTCAGCACTCCCTGCCTCCAAAAACTGATCAAAGATCGTTTGGAAACTGGACTTGAAAATATCCCTCTGAATGGCATTCGAGAGGGGGGCGAAGTCATTGTCATAAAGGAGCGCTCCGAGGTCCTGACAGTTGTAAGCGTCCTCGAAAAAGAGATCCTTTTGAAGCTCGAGGCCACCGCCCACGACTTCGCTCACGTCGACAAATTTTTGCTCGGTTGCGTCCCCTTTAAAAAGCTGCATTACGACTCCACTAAAAGAACGAGCGTAAGATCGGGCTCAAAGAGCTCATCGAAATCCGCGTCGTAAACTTCATCATGCCACGTTGCACCCATATCGATTTCCCAAACCCCAGGTGAGGTTTCGGTCAGGTCGTCAGTCCATTCCAAAAGAACCGATTGCGCCCAAGGTGCATCGGGATCGATTTCAAAGTATTTTTGGGGCTCGAAGTTTTTGCCCAGGGCATATCGAGCCGCGATATTCACGATCAAACGGGTTTTTGTAACGTCAGGTCCGGCGATCACGTTTTGGTTGTTTTCCGAAAGGGTGATCGTAAGCCTTAACCCGATCTTGATGCGGTTGGGGAGAAAGTATTTGAATGCGAAACTCTGGCCATTTGAGAGCACAATGTTTTCGCTTTCGGTGCCTTGAGTGACCGCGCCCAAAACCGTAATTTGCGAAATGAGCGTGCAAATTTCCTCTTTGACGTCGGCGTAGTCGTCCGCGTCCTCGTCGGTATCAACGCAAATGCTGATTTTCCCGGCATCGGCATCGATCATGGGCTTAACCGAGGCCACATAACCCTCGGCACCCATCTTTTCAATGATGCCTGGGGGAGTGTTTACGGGGCGCGAAATGCGCGCATTCATGATCGTAAAATACTGCTGCAATTTGGCGAAAATTTCGGAGGTTTTGATTTCATTGTTTTGGTAAAGCTGCGCCGCTGCATAAAAATATTTGTAATGGTTGGTCCCTACAAAGTTTTCAGGGGTGTAAGCCGTATTAAACGAGGCATTCACATTCAGGCGAAACGCCTCCAAAATCGACTCGATACTCTGTGGGGTGTAACCCGTGTCTTGTGCGTAACCCATTATTTTACCTCGCTATTAGGCTCGAGCTTTGCTCCTCGGCTGCCAAATTGATCTTTAACTCTTGATGCAAGTTTTGCACGGTCGTCGTGATCGTGGCAACGTTGATGCCGTTCGACGCTAAGACCTGGACGACATAGCTTTGAAAACTCGAGTCCTGAAACTTGTAAGTCGGTTGCAAAAAATAATCGAGGTCAACGCCGAAATCGGGCGCATATTCAAGCGAACCCAATTGCACGTTGCACACGTTGGCGGCTTTGTTGGTTTGCGAGTCGTAAGTGTCGAGCTCCCCTGAGTCATTGACAACAATGTCGATCATTTTAGAGCCCCCTTAAGCGTGTTCAAATCGGTCTTTGTCTGGTTTAGGGACGTGACCTTTGAGTTGAGTGTAGCAACGTCCGTCGGCAAAGTCCCCGGTGGCGCGGTCGTGGGTCCAGTCATTCCCGCCCCGATTGAGGTGAGTGTGGTGGCAATTTGCGTGATGGCGGCGGATGTGTCGGTGATCGTCGCAATCATTTTCTCGAGCGTCGTGACCAAATCGGTCGACGTGTTTGTAAAGTAAAAAGCCTTGTCGCCAAACATGACCAGGATGCCAGTGCTTTGGGCCTTACCTTGTGACATGACGACGGCATCTGTGACGATGAAATTTTCTGCTTTTACAACCCCAGAGGCGCTGCACTCTGCGTCAACAATGACGGCCTTAGACATAGGTGACCTCCGTATAAAGGAACCGCTGGGTGTTTCGAGAGTACCAGGCCGCATAGTCCTTCACGCGCAAGCCCTCAACCGTGAGTGAGCCTGGTATAATAAGACCAGGAGCCACATATCTGTTTGAGCCATCGTCAATGGATACGACTTGGTTGATTGAAGTTATCGGGCGTAAAAGGCCCGTGGCGAAATCATAGATCATTTCATTGGCCTCCAAAACCTCCCAGGGCTTGCCAGCGAAGTTTGCCGTGGCGGGGAGGGGTGTAAGGCCGATTTCAATGGGGCGGTTCTTAAAAGTGTATTCTGGTGCGTCCTCGAGGTCGGCAAATGTGAAATAAGGACCTTTCGGGACAATCTCAAGGCCCGAGTAACGCATGAAATCCGACAATTGAGCCGGGTTTGTTTCCTCGAAAATGAAATATCCATGCAGACACCTAATTTTCATCGGGGTCCTCAATGCCCAAATAAACGTCATTGTTGGCGTCGATATAGACCGCGTAAGCCAGCTCCTCGAGGTTCGGCTCAGCGGGCATGATGAAGGGGTTTATATCATTCAGCTTAACGGGCAAAAAGATGCCGTCATATAGCATCGAAACGAGCTCCCCCTTCGTTACCAAAATATTGACTTGCCCGATCCCATCCAAAACCTGGGTGTAAGTTCGAGACGGAATGTCGAGGGCTTCAAATTCAGTTTTATTAAAAATCTTGTACCAAGTGAAAATCATGCGGCCCCCACAGGGATACTGCCAGTTGATCCAGGAACCGTAGGCACGGGGTTGCTCGGAGTCGGTTGCTTAGCTCCCCGCGAAAGTTCAATATTGACTTCCATGAGGTCATTTGTCGCGCTTTGACTGACCGAAAACGAATGCATCACGCCGCGAAAGATCGTCGTGGCGCCATAGAGAAAACTGATATTGTATTCTTTCGAGGTCACCTTGTCGTAAACGAGGTCAATCACTGATGACAAAATCATCATGGCAATCGAGTCTTTTTTGCAGTTGAGTGTCACTTTCACGCTGGACGCGACGCCTTTTTGAAGGATGTCCGGCACCGCCCCGTTGATGAAAGTTTCAGTGTCGGTCCCGATATCAATGTTTTTGTCGACCTTATCGATGTAAAGGCCGGTGAGGTTTTCACTCAAATAAATTGGGATCGGGGGGATTGGAATGAACTGCAAAGTTCTTTGACCGGCAACCGGGATCTTGCGACCGTTCACTTCATTGTACTGGGTCAAATCGACGACCTTAAAGAACTCAAAAATTATGATTGGGTCAACGCCACCGAGCATTAATCACCGTCCTTACCGCCAAAGAGACCTTTGATCCCCCGAACGATTGATGAGTTTTTGAGCAATTCAAAGATTTGGCGCCACCCCTCCACTGATTTTCTCAAGAGGTCGACGATCAAATTCATGCCGTCAAAGAGGATTGGGATTTTGGTCAAAAGCTCGTTTGTCAGCTTTTCGAGGTTCTCTTGGATATTGGCCATGTTCTCCTCGGCTGTGAAGGCAGCAGCAGAGCGACCGATCCGACCGTTTTCCCGATTGAGCGCACTGATTTCGGATCGATTGAGGTTTGAGACCGTGCCCCCATTGATGACCGCTGCCTTGTTTGCAATGTCATTGAGCTCACGGACGGTTTTGTTGGCTTCATTTTTGTCGGCAAGGTCACCCAGTTTTTCGGTGGCTTGGGCGGCCTTTGCGAAATCAACTTTTGCGAGCGCCTTCGCACTCTCTTTGAAGCCCACGTCTTGCAGAAATTCAGCCATTTTCAAGACTTGTTTTTCGCCGAATACCTGCTGCTGGACGAGGACCTGCTGGGTCTTATCCATTTTTTGAAGCTGCGTAATGAAATTGTAAAATGCGAGTGCTGTGTCTTTTTCGTTAACGTAATTTACGACTGCCGAATTTGCGGGGTCATTTGGATTGTTTTTTGCCTGCGCCACCGCCCCTTGAAACTTGGTCAAGAGCTGATCGATGCTTTCGGGAGCCAAACCTTTTACGGCTCCGAGTGCGCGTATCTTGAGCAGGTTTTCGGTTGACGTATTGAACTGCTTTGCGTTGGTAACGACGTCGTCAGCCTTGCCCAAGGTCTTATCGATTGCGGCCTTGACCTCTTGCAGGGGATTGATCAATTTGTCGAGCACAGCGGCGCCGAGCGCGATTACAGACGCGGCTTTGAGCCCCTTCCCGAAGCCTTTGGCAATCTTTGCGAAACGCGAACCAAGCTGCCTCTCCATATTGTTAAGGTCTTTGTCATCGAGCTTCGGCTGGATTTTCAAAACTTCAGTAAGCACGGCTTGCCTCGTAAAATGCTAAATTGATGGCCTCCTCTAAGGTGGCATCGGGTTTTTTTAAAAAGATCCGTCGAATGTCTACGGAACAATTTCTAAGTTTTTTTTTTCAGCTTCGGTGACCAGGTCGACATGAACGTGCTGGATGAGATGCATCGAGACCGTGACAATGATTTCGACAATGTCCTGCGGCGTGAGCGTTTTCTTATTTTCTGCGGTGTAAGGGATGCCGTTTTTGTCGGTGCAAAAACAAATCAGCGCGTTAACTTCGTCCTCGTCCAGGGTCACCATTTTAGCGGCCTGGGTGATCGTTTTAAGCTGATCGTCCTCGGGCATAGTTTCAATGGATGCGCAAAGCTCCTCAAATGACAAATGCATAAAGCCGGGAATCATTTTCAGCCCGAAAATCAGGCGTTGAAATGCACACAGAGCTTTATATGACTTGTATTCTTTTAAGGGGAGGACCTTGCGCTTGAACTCCATCATGATTTATGAACCTCGCTCGAATCGAAGGTTTCAAATTCAAGGCTCACCTGCATCGATTCAGCGGTGTCCTCAATTGTGAGCTGCTGTGGGCGGTTCGACAAAATTGCGTTTTTGCCCATCTTGCTTGAGCCGTCTCCCCGGTCAATGCAGTACACGTCAACGCGGGTTTGTTGATCGTAACACTCGTCCAGCTTCGCTTTGAGCTCTGGGGTCATCGCCAAAATTGGGATCGTCCAGCGCTTTGGATCTTTGAGGCCGTCTTTGTAAACCAACCCCTGCTTGTTTGAAGCATTGGCGCCACGGGTAAGGCGGTTGCGCTCGGGATCTTCGATTGTGACTTGCGAAACGTGGTCGAATTGGTAATCGACGCCACCGATTTTGACGCCAAAGTCACAGTTGTAAATTTTGAAAATCATAGCTCATCCTCCTTAAGATTGTGTGATTTCGCCGACGATGCGCCATAGAGCTCGTGGTCGTTTAATTTCAATTTCGCCCGAAGCAACGAAGTCGTCTTGCTCAAGTAAAACTTGAACTGAGCCGCTTTCGATCCAGTCCTTTTGAACGTAACCACGCACGTCTGGTGTGCCATTGATCACTTTGTCCAATTCGTCCTCGAGCAAAGCTGCGTGCTTTTTAGTGTAAGACGGCTCATTGGCATTGATGTACTGCAAAGACTTGCTCTGCATGTCGATTTCAAGATTTCGCACGATGTAAGGTGCGACAATCGCAAAACCCCCCTCTGCAAAAAGGGCAAGGCGGGCACCGTATTGTTGATCATAAATCCCGAAGCTAATCTTTTTGTCGAAAAGATTTTCGGCCTCGCCGACCTCGTCAATGTCGTCGGCAAATGGAAGTTGAATGTATTGTTGGTTTGTCCAGTCGAGGGCATTCGACAAGAGTGAACCGAAAGCAAAGCACAAGTTTTTAGCAGCGTTCGTGCCTGACTTGTAAAATGCGCAACGGTTTTCTAGGGCCGCTTGGTCCTCAAGGAAATCGAGGTCGTTTGATGAAACCCCGGTAACCCCATCAAAGATGCCTAAGAAAAGGCCAGCGCCACCGCTCAGCTTGCCCGCCGAAAGGTGAGCAAGGGTGATACCGATATTGCCGGATCCAAGGTCATTGTACGCGAGGCCAATGTCGTTACCGTCATAGCCGACGTCAATGTAAGTGATCGTCACAACCGCGCCGACTGCCTCTGCCACCACAAGCTCACTTGCGTCAGCATGGGCGTTGATTTGGGCCGCTAATGAGGTCGCCGTCGCTTCGTTTGAAGTCGCGGCTCTAAACACCGGCTGCCCGAGTGTCGCGGCTCCTGATTGAGCTGTGAACGTTACACCCGCAACCACAACGGTATCGGGAGTTGTCGTCAGAAGGTCGGCGTAAGAAGTGACGGTGACAGTCCCATAAGCTGCGGCCTGAGTGATGTCAGCGTCCGAGAAATCAGACGAAATGAGCACCGTAAAAAAGGTTGTGCTGTAAGCTTCCATGACCGTCGTGAGGTCAAGGTCGTCCATTGGCAAAATATAAACCCGAGTCATGCCCGCGTTGAAAAGATATTGGGCCTCGGTGTTGTTTGTCAGCGCTGCGACTCCTGCCATGCTCGTGCAAAGAACTGGGACGCCCGTTGTAACCCCGCCGTCTTTGGGATCGACCACAAGGCAAACTTGCTTAAGGAATGCGGTTGATGCGGCTGCAATCGGGTTTTTCGCCGAAATCTTAAATACATAGTCGAGCAATGTGTTTGCCATTAGGTCTCCTCTGCCGTGAATTGTACTTGGTTAAGCGTACCCTTTTCAGGATCGTACTGTGAACTGAAAAAGTAAACGAATGAAAAGCCGCGCTGGACCTTGTCCTTGAAACGCTTGGTGTTTTGCTCCCCATCGTAAAAGAAAAAATCTTTGGTGTCCGAATGAAGCGCCTCTTGGATGCACTTCTGCATGTACCCCATCGTCAGCTTTGCGTTGGTCCCAAACATGACGAAAGTCCCTGTTACGCGCTGCTTAATATCTTGGTCACGCACCGAACCTTTGACGTCCTCAACGTTGATGAAAAGGCACTCTTGCTCCTGCGCCTCGCCGGGCTCATCGAAGCTCACCTTTTTGACTTTAAAAATCCGTTTGAGCTTGTCGCTCATTTCATTTTCAACCACGTCTTGTCGCCTTTGCTATGATGGCCCTAAACATTTGAGCCGTATCAATCAGGTGGCGGTCAAATCCCTTTGCGTCAGCGGTGTGCGAACTGTTTTGCCCGTACTCCTGTTTTAAAATTGGGTTGCGCACGATGGCCTGTAAAAGGTTTTCGACGCGCTTGATGCTCACCCCCGGCCTGCGAACGGCGAGCTTTAAAAATTCATTGGTAAATTTGATGATGTCCGAGCTTGGCTCTTGAAACGGCCTCAACAAAAGGTTGATATTCAACCGCTTCATGTTTTCGACCAAAACCTCACCCGTGGTCAAAGGACCTGGGGTGCGTGTCTGCTTTCGGGCCGGGCCTCCTGCGTATGATTTAAGCTGTGGGGTGCCATGCAAAGGGGTATCGACCGGCTCGTAGTGAGGCCCATCCTCCAAAACCCCAACCTCGAACTCGAATTTGTTTATGCGGCCTTGGAGCTTGCGGCCCCAAGATTTCCCCAGCTCAATATTCAAGCGCTCCCCCGATTAGAATGTTTGATTTCCCCGTTTTCGCGGGGGTGATTTCAGCGCCCCTTGCCTGGTAATACGCAAGCAAACGGTCCTGGTAAACCGACACGCTTTCACGCCCCAAAAGGATTGCCGACAAGTCATCGTACGAAGCCTGATCGTAAATTGGGAGTGTGGCGGTCACGGTTGCGAACTCCTCGTCAGTGAGCGAGGTGGCCACAATGACACTCAAAATGCCGTTCAAAAAATCTCTCATCGATCCCCCAAAAAAAGAGCCCCCGCTTTTTGGGCGAGGGCCTTACTTGCGGCTTGGATCAGCCTTTCGGCCCCGTCGCCCATTTATTAAGAGAACGTGTGTGGCTGTCTGATAACGCCCTTGTAAGCAAGGACTTCGACCATCGCAGAGCCCATTAAGAAGTTATGCCAAACTTCCATATTACGAGCGTCAACGCCTTGGTCAGCCAATTTAGGTGGCGTCGTGTAATGAAGCTTGATTTGGTCAAGCGTCAAGATCATGAAACCGTTGGCTCCCGAAGGTGTAACCTCTGCGGGCAATTCAGCCAAAGAATAATTGCCACCCAATGCCTTTTGAAGGGCATCACGAAACGGAACGCTTGAGCTTGAGTAAATGCCGCAAACCTTGCTCAGCATTGTTGAGCCGTAAAACACCACAACCTTTTGACCAGATACCGAATCAGCCTTGATCTTTTCAGCCACAACCGAAGCGTGAAGCGCAGGTAAGTGACCGTCAGTTGAAGCGAGTGCGCTTGAGTCCTCGAGCAAATAGTTCGGATCAGCAGACCAGTAAAGGCCGTTGTTCACGACGTCACTTGCGCTTGTACCCTCACCCAACAAAACCATGTCATCCATAAGTTTGTTGTTTTCATCCAACACCTGCTTAACCACATCCTCGTTTTGAGCGCGGTCTTGCAAAGTCGATTGAACGAATTGGGCTGCAAGGAAATACTTTTTGAAAATTTTCAATTTCTCTACAACCGAAATTTGGTGGATATGCGTATCCTTCGGGTTGTAATGCTGGCCACGGATGTTTCCAACCGCCTCTAAGCGCTTGAAATTGATCTTCCCGACTTCCTCGGGATAAGACACGCTCTTGCCAAGCAAGATCGGCCAAAACGGTTGATACGTCGGAACGTAGTCAGCCATTACCTCGTCCGAGCTTCTTAATACAAGTTTATTTGTTGACATGGTTTACCCCTCTTTTGCTTTAAATTTAGAAAACTTTGGATGATTTGCATAGTCCGAAGTTGGTTCGCTGGACTTTTCTTGCTCAGCGGCTTCAACCTCGGGTTTATCGGCTCCCTCTTTTGGAGCGTGATCGGGATGCAGCACCTTATCGACTGCATCCTTAACTTTTTCGACGGCGCTTTTTCTGCGGCCCATATTACAGACCGCCTTGCATGTCGACCAAAGCTGCTGCGACCTCAGTGCCGTCCTCAGCGATGCCGGTAAATTCGGTGCCGACATAAACTGCATCCGACACAGTTGAAAAACCCGTCATCGCAACGTCAGCCTCGCCGGTCGTGTCGTTGATATACATTTTGGCCCCAGCCGTAATGTAATCAATGTCTGTGATCGTGTCCGAACCGCCCGCCAATTTGCCACCCGTCAACTCAGACAGGGTCAAACCAACCGAAGTCGGAGATGCATCGGTGTATGAAACCGCAACGTCATTGCCAGTGGCAGCGCCCTTAACCTTCGCGTAAAGGCGAACGGTTGCCGAGCTTGCAATTGCGTAAACCAATGTCGATGCCGTGGCATGAGCGTTGATTTGAGCTGCAAGGTTTGTCGCAGTAACAGCCGTCGTGCTTGTCGCTTGGAACGTTGCTTGCCCTGGGGTAGCAGCGCCCGATTGACCGACGAAACCCGTTGCGCCCACAGTGAGAGTGTCCCCCGCTGCAAGGTTCGAAACGTTGGTAATAGTGATCAAACCAGTAGAACGTTTCAGAGCTGCGCGAACTGGCACTCGAAGTCCAGCTTGGCAGATATCCGTTTTTTTATGGTCCGAAAGTGAACGACCAAGAGATACGCCGTAGCGCATCCCCGCCGAAGCTAATAGTGAGGGGAGACCTGTCGAGGCAAGGCTTACGCACAAGCCAGCAGGGAAACTTGCAGGGTCAACATTGAAGCAAGCCACGTCTTTATGGTTGCTTCGAATGCTGCCTAAAACGACTTTGGTTGCATCTTGCATTATAAACCACCGATGAAATCGATCAAGGCAGCGCCGTCAGCGATGACAACGCCATCCTCGTCGTATGCCGTCAAAGTGCTCGAAACGTAAACTGCATTCACAGCAGTGCCGCTTGAAACAGCTTTTCCGGTTGTTGTTGAAATTTGAACTTGAGCGCCCACTGTCGGAGTCAATCCGTTGGTGAGCAAGATCGGAATGCCTTTGCCCTTACGAGCAACGGTTGTGCGCTTGTGGTCAGACAAGCTCTTACCGAGAGAAATGCCGAGCTTTGAACCGTCAGCCGATGCAAGCGACAAGTCGCCGTCATCGTCAAGGTGGCAGCACAAGCCTGCTTTGAAAGTCGCTGGATCACCGATCCAGTTATCCGACTCAAGGATGTTTGACTTATGGGCACCCATGTAAATTGTGGTTGCGCTATGCATTTTTCTCCCCCAGGTAATGTTTACGACTCATTTTTGCCATTCGGTCCGCAAGAGCTTTTTCGCCGTCAGATTGATCTTTTTGTCCGGCTGCCATCGTCTGAGCACGTTTTACTTTTTTCAAAGTTTCAAACGTTGGCTCAAAGATTTCATCCCAAATCACTCCTGCGCGCTCTTGCTTATCAGTTTTCGTCAATTTTTTAAATTCTTCAACTTTTAGTTTTTGCGGTCCAGTCAGGTGGCTCATGTTTTCTTCGAGCGCGAAGAACTCAGAAATGATCCCAACCTTGATTGCCGAAGCCTTTTCGGTCGCATTTCCGTAGTTCTCTTTTTCGGCTGCCTCAAAAATAGTACCGACCGACGTTGGCAGTAACGCCGCGTTATTTTTCATAAATTCTGCACCGCCCAAATTGAACTTGAGGGCTTTTTCAAGGTTCGACTGGTTTGCAGCGTCCTTTTCTTTGGCCTCACGCTCTTTGCGCGCTTTGGTTGCGAGGTCATCGCCGTCGTCTTTTGGAGGCGGGGGATTTGCGGCCTTAAGTTTGGCCTCGTAGTCCGCTTTTTCTTTTGCCCATGCGTCCTCTTTGCCTTTGAGTGCCACATAGCTATCGTATGCCTTCGGGTTCGACGCTTTGAGCGCCTCTAATTCTTTTTCATCCATAACGTATTAACTCCTTGGTTGTGGTCAGCTCAAATCGAGCGAACCGTTATCGTCTAAAATTTCAACGCCGCATTTGCAGCCGTATTCGTCACCTGGTTCAACCCCATCGATCCCCTCGCCTATAGTGTACTCTTTGCCATAGTTGAGTTGATGCTCTGGGCGGGGATCGTCTGCATCGGAGGGGAGCCAACGTGCGCGTTGACCACCGTAATTGCGTTTAATCCCCTCATGCATTTGAAAAATGATTTCATTCTGTACACGCTGAATGAGCTGCTTCGGATCGTCAAGGATTTCGTCTTTGACCTCTCCTGCAAGATCGTCAGCAGCCTTGATCCGTTTTTTATATCCCTTGATCGTTTTAAGAGCCACGTCCAGGACTTGGTCTTTGTCGATCCCCTCAACGTCATCCAAAAATCGGAGTGCCGTCTTTTTGACGGTCACTCGGCCCGAGACGATCTTTTCAATCTTTTTCGCGGGTGCAATCTTTTTCAGCATATTGGTTGGATCGAAAATGATGGCCAAAGCTTACCTCCAAAATGCCATGCGGTCTAAAAGGCGGGTGGCCTTGTACCGAAAGTCACTTTGTTTCACGAGGCGGTATTTTGGATTGCCTGCTACATTCAAAAAGGCCAGCTCCTCACGGATTGTTTTGATTGATTTGTCGGCAACCTTATCGAGCTGCCTGCGCTCTTGTCGGTTCATTTTTCGCACGTCACTCCCCCTTAAGTTTGGTCAGGTGCCAGTGTCCGCAGACGTGGCACTCATATTTTCTTTGATTGAAGCGGGCTGCGATTTTACTCGCCTCCGCGCTTTTGAATTTCTTTTTACGATCACATGACATGTATTCCCAGCGGTCACGCCATTTCTGTCTTTTGCCCTTTGCATCGCGGCCCATAACCTACGCCTTTGGAGGCGGTGGCTGTTGGTTTGGATCATTTGGGTTGGGCTTCGTTTGACCAGGTGGCAATGCACCCGGCTCTGGCTTCGCAGGAGGATCACCCTTCGCATCGGCGGGGAGGCCCAGCATTTTGTTGAGGATGCCGCGCTTATTGTCTTGGCTTACCAGTTCGTCGTCGGTGATTGCGAACGTTTTCATGACCTCCATTGACGCCATGATTTGATCGAAGTCCTCTGACTTGAACGTGGTGTTCTTATCGAAAATGCCCTTGATGACCGGCTTAATGATGCTGAAATAATAGCCACGCAAGCCTTGCTCGACCTTTTTGGAGTCGCCTTGCCCGGTGTCACTTAAACCTTTACTTGAACTTCCTTGCAGATATGAAGCGGGGAGGCCAAGGTAAAATGAGCGCTTTTTCTCGATCAGCTCCATTGCCGAATTGGTTGCGGTCAAGTCCGGGTTCAAAAGCTCGAGCACGTCTTTGGCATCGATGTAAATGTCCAAGCCCTCGCTGAGTGCCTGGGCAATTTCAACGGCCTGCTTTTTCACGTCAGCCGAGTCATTCAAGCCGGTCGAGCTGCGTAGCTCATTGATCTTGATTTGAAGGGCCTTCGAGAGGTTCATCGATTTCCAAAACGAATTGACGCCGCAATACTCGAGGGCCGAATAGAGACGGATCATGTCACTTTGTCGGAAATTCTTAAACGTGATGTAGATGCCCACGCCGCCATTTTCGAGCTTTACGGGGTCGCCCTTTTCTTTGTAGCCCGCTTTGATCACCGCCTCCTCTTGGGAGTTTGCTTTTCGGATCACTTTCAAGCTTGCGAAATAGGCAATGTAGAGGTCCTTTTTGTCGACCATAGCTTTCGCCAAAAGCGACACGAGACCGTCTTGGTTTTCGCCACCCAAGCAGTTGTCCCAAAGCAAAACCTTTTCGTCCTCTGAGAGGCCATCGGTACGCTCAAGAGTATCGGTCAGGATACGTTTAAAGATCGTCTCGCAGTCGATTGAAACGAAGTCAGCCTGCAAGACCGACATGGGGAATATTTGAGGTAGTTTTTCGGCATTTGAGGAGCCGAAGTTCCAATTGAAAAACCCCATAGGTTACACCTTTGTCCCAGGAGGCAGTTGGTCTTGAATGATCGTGTTAGTGTCCGGGTCCCATCGGTTAAACACGGCGTCGTAAGCCTTTTGAAGGCTGCCTTGACTGTCCTCTGCGGTCTTGAGTGATGCGGCTGCATCGGTCAAATTGCCGGTGAGTTTTTTGATACTCTTGATCCCCGCTGCGACGGCATTGGCAGCGTCTTGCAGCTCTTTGGGTGCCTTGCCGAAACTCGTCGCAAGCAAGATTTCCTTTTCGTCTTTTGTCATAGATCCCCCCTTATTTTTTTGCCTTAACTAAGCCCATCCAAACCAAACACCTTGCCAGTGAGTCGGGTGAGTCATCGAACTCGGCACCGTATTCGTATTGAACTACCTGACCAGTGTAAGCTTGGTCAGACTCTTTGCTCAAATGAATTAGGTGCGCGAAAGATCCAGCGTTCATGATCGTTGCGTGCTTGTTGGTATCCGAGTGAACCCCCACAACGCCAATGCCGAGCGGTCCGAAAACCGAACGGAGCTGATCAAGCGGCTGGGTGCCAGAGTGATTTGTCTCGAAGCAAATGCGTCGGACTCCCCGCTTCATAAACTCTTTTAACATCTCCTCAAGGCAGTTGTACCAAGGGAGTTTCCAAGCACGACCTTGGACCATGACGCCGTTCATATAACCACGGACAATCGATACCGCGGTGTAGTCACCACCGTCGCTTGGATCGATGAAAGCCACGCAGTCGCCTTTTTCAAAGGTATCGATGTACTTGATTGCGCCAAAAGGGTTGTTACCCGTGACCGGCACGCGCAGGTGATACGACATTTCAATTGAGCCCGGATCAACCCCGGCAAGCTTCATTGCCTCGAGGTCGTCGTCAAGCTCTGGGATCGTGCCCCAAGGGACTTCAAGCTTGCGCTTCAAAAGAGGTCTGAGCTTTGCGTAAAGATCAAATGCATGGGCTGGCTGACCGATGATTCTGACGTTCTTTGTCAGTTTCACAAGCTCGTTATATTTGCGCTCGACAAGGGCGCGCTGGGCGGCTGAAACGTCCTCCTCTGTGACCGGGTCATCCATGAGGGCGCGCTTTGGATGGCGGCCCCGAAAGCTGGACCTGATCGTAAGGGCTTCGGCTGAATGGTCTTTGCCGATCATGCCTTTGACGCGGACACAAGAGGCGTTTTCTTTGTCGAGCTCAACCCCATTGAGTTTAAGAGCCGAGGCAATCTCTTCCATGATGGCAGTGTTACGGATCTTGGACTTGGTAATGATCAGGTTAGAGGTATCAGCCCCGTTCAAATAAATGTCGTAAGCCACGCCCATAACGGTCACGTAATCGGTCTTCCCATATTTTCTTGCACCCAAAAGGAGGCCGGGCTCTGCGTGATCATTGATTGCGAACTCGAGCATTTCGCACTGTTTGGCGTATGGTGGCGGGTAACCTGCGCGCACGCAAAAGCGCGTAAAGCTGACCGGATATGCGTCCTCGTCACTGACCTCGGCTTTTCCGGGTGGCGGGGGAGTCTGCGGCTTATCGGGGTTTTCGTCGCGGTTGATCTTTTTGTCCAGGTAAATGGCCATCGTCGCGGCCCCAGGTCCCTTGCCTTCGGCTATGGCAAATTGTGCTTTGCGCAATCGAACCTTGCCGAGAAAACTCCTTTTCTGCCAAAGTTCCCCAAGGGTTGTGCCACGTTCACGCTCAACGGCACGCTCAAGAGTGTTCACTGAGCAATCAAAGAATGCTGCAATTTCCTCTTGCGTGCATTGAAACGAAACGAGCTTGTCGAACTCGTCCCAGTCAATTTTGATGTATTCCCCGGCTTTGCCGAAACCCCTGCTGCCCATAGTCTAAGCTTAAGCTATGACTTTGACTTGGTCGCTTTAAAAGGCAAAAGGCTGAAAACGACCTGACTGCGGTCCAGGACGTGAACGTAACCAATTGTGAATTTAAGAGGCGGGGAGTCTGTATAGCCCTTTGGCGGGCTCATTGGGACGGTTTTATTGACCGGCTCTGGGTCATACTCGCGCAGTTCGCAGGTATCACCCATTTGAAAGCCGCGGTCGTTGTCCCGTATCTCGAAGGTTTTGGAGCCATCGGCAACCCGACGGTAAAATTGTGGCCAAATCTTTAATTCATGATGCAACGTAAAACCCCCTTGAGTGAAAATCCTTTGAAAAGAATATCAGGGCCAAGGCGAGTGAGGTCAATTAGGCTTTGCGTTTGCGCTTTGCTCGACTGATCCCGAGCGCTATTAGGGCCTTAAGCGGCTCCTCAGACTCGTAACTCATGTCCGCAAGGATTGATAGAATTTCGCGGATATCGCCGATGCGCGCTTGCGACTTGTGACCTTCTTTTTTGGCAATTGCCGAAGCAATTTCTCGAACTTGCATAAACACCCCTTCGTTAAGTTGAACCTCAATTCTGGTTAACTTAAGCAGAAGGGGTCAAGGCTTATCGGTCGTAAACCTGGGTCCAGTCACGGCGCTGACGTTCGCGGTAACGGATCTTATTGAAAAGATCCATCCAGCTCATGCGGCTTGCGATTGTCTCTAAAATCGCAAGCTTTTGGTCATTGTCGGGGCTCGCTGGACGGGCCATTATTTCGTTCGCAAGATCATGCACAGTCTCTTTTGCTGATCGACGTTCGC
>ERZ724522.685-NODE-685-length-20655-cov-5.299903_pt1 | contig 20655 bp, 27 predicted proteins | sample MGYA00376055_ERZ724522 | MGnify/ENA primary metagenome ERZ724522 (study PRJEB28724, sample SAMN07190884) | wastewater metagenome | isolation source: effluent of sewage treatment plant in Hong Hong | place: Hong Kong | collected 2016-03-17 ... | reverse complement strand
CGGCACAGCGCGCGCGCGCTGGCAGGGGCTCACCACCGCCCACGAAAACGAACTCTTTGCATTGCTGGTGGACGCTAAGGGGTACGTAACAGGTAGCAACCAAATAAGCAACGAGCGCGATTTTTTGGGTAAGGTTGAATATTTTATCCAAAAAAACACCTTCCTGGGAAGGTGGGACAATACGCAGCCCCTTAACATAATGGCTGCCCAGCAAAAAACGCCGGTCGAAATGGCCTACGATGCGCGTATACAGGAGGCACAAAAGAAAGTGCAGGACCTGGAAAAAGGCATAAAGGAGCAAACGCGCGAACTAACGGCGCGAAACGCCACAAAAAACGACCTTGCGCGCATACTTGCCCCCATCGAGGCGCAGTTACGAAACGCGCGTGCAGACTTGCAAACCCTCCTCCTAAAGCGTAGCGAGGTTGTCGAGTACGCAAAAAAGGAGGCTACACTATTCGGCATTGGTCGGATAATTCCGCCCTGGGCATCGGCTACCGATGCGCGGCGCGGTTGTCGGCGTCCTGGCTACTCTACGACTACCCTGGGCGCCGGTGGCTGTTCCTGGCATGGCGGATACCGTCGCGGCGAGTACGACGCGACGGCCGCGAATTGGCGCGCCGGGATGAAACGGGCGCTACGTGCCAAGGGGTACAGCGTGCCGGAAAGCGAAGGCGCGCTGTATGCAAAATACCGGCAAAAAATAGGCCCTTACCCTACCCTGTCCACCTTCCGACAGTCTGCCGTTTCCGGCTGCGGCTGCGGCTGCGCTGGCGCCTGCTCGGATGAACATTCCCTTATGGTCGTATGAAAAAAATTATCCTGGTTGCTGCCTTCCTGCTGATCGCTGGCCCGATGCTGGCCGGTGGCCGTGTGTCGGCGTTCGTGCGCCGCCTGTCTGGTGCGTTCGGCCGCGAACTGGATAAGGAGCAAGAAGAAGCAGTACAGGCCATTGTACAGGCGTTCGAGCGCTACGGCGACGGCGACACGCGAAAACTCGTGTACATAATCGCCACAGCCTGGCACGAAAGCCGCCTAAGACCAATAAAGGAAATCCGCGCCAAGCCAGGCACGGAAATCTACACAATCCAAAACACCTATTGGGCAACGGGTTTTTTTGGCCGTGGTTACGTCCAACTAACCCACCGGTACAACTACGAAAAAGCGGGTAAGTTCCTGGGGCTGGACCTGGTGGCATCGCCGGACCTTGCGTTACAACCAGGTAACGCCGCTGCTATAATGGTGGCCGGTATGATGTCCGGCATGTTTACCGGCCGGAAACTATCGGAATACATAGGCAACCAGGGCGCAGACTATTACGCAGCGCGTAAGACGGTAGGCGCTATCATGGTAGCCGGAAAAGATACGGCGGCGCTAATCGTCGGCCACGTTCAAAGCATTTTTAACGCATTAAAATAGGTTGTTTTACAATGGAAAAAAAACCTTGGTATAAAAGCAAAATCACATTGGCCGGGCTGCTGCTTGCCCTGGCCGGTATTTCTAATTGGGCCGTGGGTTTCGTTACCGGCACCGGAGTAACGCCAGAACAGATTGCCGTAATTAACCAGCAATACCCGGCCATTGCGGAACAGGTGCGGCAACTGGCCAAAGGTGGCGAAATTTTTACCGGCTTAACCGGCCTGGCCGGGGTACTGGTTGCCATTTGGCGCGTATGGTACACCCGCACGGAGATAGAAATTTAATCTTTCCCCTTTCCAGCGACGGAAGGGGGAAAGATTGTTTTTTGCCCAGCCCGGCCAAATGTGGCCGGGCTTTTTTATGTCCCTTGCAGGTCGTTGGGTAAATCCCTGTATTCCTGGTTTACCTCGGGCGCATGGTAGTATTTTAGGGTAATCTGGAAATCTGTGTGTCCTGCCTGGTCGCGGGTGCTTATTGGCGTTGTGGTGTGTGTGTTGCGGCTTATACCGGTGTCTTTCCAGCTGTACCAGCTTAGACCGGAAATATTACCCAGCAGCCCGCGACGGTGTAGGCGTTCCAACACTTTACGGTGTTTCTTATACGGCCGGTTTTCGCAGCACGGCACGGCGGAAGGCTCTACCGTGTATTGGTTTTTTCCGCGATCCACCAGGCCAAAAACGTAGTAGTTACCAGGTTGCCGGGTAAAATCCGGCCGGGTAAAATAGTGCATTACGCTGGCCGGTATCGTGGCAAAACGGAAATGGCGTTTAGGCCCCTTCCTTACATCCACCTTTACCAACCCGGTCGAAAAATCGAAATCCGCAAAGCGGAGCCGGGTAAGTTCTACCGGCCGCACGTAGCAAAAGTATTGCAGCAGAATACCGCGAAACATCCAAATATCTGTACTTTCCACCTCGGCGGCTACTATCCTTTTTTCCTCCTCGGTAAAGGGGCGCCGGTGCTTCTCCTCCACCTTTGCCGGTTTTATGCTCCTCCAAACATTGTCGCGCACCAGGTCGCGCGCGGCCATTTCTGCCCACAGCGCGCCCAAAAGGGTAAGATGATTGTTTAGGGTGACGCCGCGCAGGTAGGTACCTTTTGCCGTGCGCCGGGTGCTTTCCGCGTCCCAGTATTTACGCGCCATCGAGCGCGAAAAATCCGAAGCCAGGCACCCCGGCGCGTGTTGCTGTACCCATGTAGTAATTTTGGCAGCCGTCCGGGCATAGTCGTCGCGGGTGCTGGCTGCATCGTTTTCGCGCTGCTTTATGGCTAACACCCTGGCCACCGCATCGGCCAGGGATACGCCTGCAGGCTCGCCGGTTTCGGCGTTGCAGGCCTGCACCGCACTTTTGGGCGCAACTTCTGGCAAGAAGTCGGGCAGGTAGCGGCAAAGGCGTTCGGCCACCGCTTCGCGTGTGGCCAGGTCGGTAATGTCGTTTAGGTCGAAATCTTTTCTTTTTCTGGAAATTTCGCCGGTTTGCGGGTTGTAAACCCGAAAATCTATGTACCAGCGTGCGCCCTTGTGTACCCTGGCGGAGGTAGGAAACATTTTTTTTGCCATGTTACATTTGGCAATATTTGGCAAAAAAGTTATTTTTTGCCATCAATTCGACCAAATGCACGGCGTAACTAATTGTTATACAGTGTTTTATATGTAGTTTTGGCGGAGAAGGAGGGATTTTAAACCCCCTCCCCCACCCTATAACATTGCACTGTAATACATCGCCGTACATTTGGAATTTTTAATTAATCTTTGTCAATTTCTGGCGTTTTCGGCTGGTCGGAATTGTCGGGCTTTTTCTCCCGTTCCTCCTCCAATTTCTCCAATCTTTTCAGGACGGCGTTTATCTGCTGTTGTAAAGAAAGATTGTTTGCGGTTGTCTCTTGTAACTCCTCCATTGCTCCGGGTAGGGTTAAATCTGCAAACAGCAACGCGCCGACATCCACGCCCCACACATCCCGAAGGCGCAACACAATGCGCAGGGACGGGCCGCGCGTACCATTAACCAGATCGGTTATATATGTTATGGGTTCGCCGATTAGGAGGGAAAGATTATCTACATCCGTGTTATACGCCCGCATGAGCGCAGGCAAATTGCGATTAAAATAAATATCTGGCGAAGGTGCAATATTATCCGATTCGTGTACAGCCGCAGGCGTGTACAGCATTTCGCCGCGCCCGTGGCCCAACCAGTCCAAATTTAGATCCGGAAATAATTTAATTAAACTCCCGTATATCGTGCCGGTTATGTCGCTGCGGCCATTCAGTACGGCCGAAATCATACCGGGAGTTAAGCCGATTTTATCGGCAAACCACTTGTTTGTGTATCTTTTGGAGCGCAGATAAATACCGAGCCGTTCCCCGGCTGTTTCGGAATTGGTCATTTTAACGACAAAGTTTCACTTTGCGCAAAAATAAATTTGCGCACAAAGTGAATTATACTATACATTTGCAGTAAAGTTACAAAATAACTAAACTGCACAGCATGACACAGCAAGAAATAAAACAAATCTATGATGATTTGTACATAAAAGGACTTATTGGCGAACTGCAACGCAATATGCAGTATATGCGGAGCACAGTTAGCAGGAATACCATATTAAAAGCGTTTCGGGTATCCTCCTACGAACACGCGACCCCATTACAACAAAAAATAATCGATACCGGCAAAGGTATACTGCAAACAGCAGCAGCATAAAGAAAAAAGGCGAGCCATACCGCCAGGGCTGCAAAAAGTTGCGCCCACCTCACCGGATCAGGTTTTTAGTACCTGCCAAGAGACAGGAAACGCGGCAAGGGCTACGGGGTTCGATTCCCTGCCGGTGGCCTTTGTGAGATTAACAACAAGGCTGCGGCAAAGGCCGTATGTTCTGAGAATGGGTAAACGGCCGCAGCCGTTGTAAAACGGCTGCGGCTACACTTTAAACGCATTAAAATTTTTGCAATGATTAACATTCACATTGGAAAAGACAATCTTTATATGCCCCGAAATAGTACACACTTGTATTTAAACGGTTTTTGTATCGGGTATTTAGACGCGATGCCCGGCAGGCGGTTTATGATAAGTTTAAACACACAATTCGGAGAAGATAGCGAAGTGTGTACAGGTGGTAAAAAGGATTGTGCAAAACGACTTTTTGAAATTTATCAAATGGCCACTAAAAACTAAAAAAAGAAAATTAAAAGGCCCTCCCCTACTGCAATAGGAAAAGGCCAATTTCATCACCTTAAAATTTTTGTTTAAAATGCAAGTACAAAATTATGGGGAAAACCCACAAAAACCAAACATTTTTTCGCAAATCCAAGGTTGGCGCAAGAATCGCGCCAATGAGGTAACAAACGCGGAACTGAAATACGCCGACCGATTCCGCAGCGACAAAACGAGCGCCGACGAGGTGAAACAATGGGTTTGGTTGCTCCTTATCGCTGTAACAGGGGTTACTATATTCTTGGCGGTACAGTACTACACCGATGTTTTTGCGGCAACGGTTGGCGCCGAAGTCGCTACCGTTTTGGCAATTGCCTGCGCTATTGCCGTGGAGATCGGCAAAATAAAACTGTCCCGAAAAGTCGTACACGCGGCGGTATTTGGTTGGTGGTCCAGATCCTGGGCAGATTTGGGATTATGGTCTATTGTCCTGGGCCTGGCCGGTGGTTGTTTCTGGTGGAGTGTAACCGTTAGTATGCGAGGAATGCGCGAATATGCCGCAAACAAAGCAGAGACAACCGTACAGCGCCCAAAACTGGCGGATGAAGTAGCCGCAGCGACCGCAGCAATAGACGCGCAAATTAAGGCTGAAACGGACAGCCGGGCAAAGGCAGAGGCGTCTAAATACAAAGGGCAACAAACAGTATACGGGCTGAAAAACGCAGGGCAAAACAATATAAATATTGCAGCATTGCAAGCCCAACGCGCTACAATAATCGACCAGGTAACACGCGAATACCAGGCGCAAGACAGCCGCCGCACGGTACGAGTGGACGCCCTTACGGCATTTATTACCCGCTGCGGCGGCTGGATGGAATTTGCCGCCTTCCTTTGTATCCTGGCACTTGGGTTTGTAGATTTTCGGCTGATACAAGTAATACGGGAAGGTATGGCCGGCAGCCCCTCCCCTACTCCATCCACGCCGACGCCTACCAATGCGCCAACGCCTACCACGTCCCCGACAAGCCCGAACGGCGATTTTTGGGCGAATCTTCGCGCAGATGTAAACCACGCAAAAATTAACAACAGGTCCGCCACTTGTGTCACAAGTGACACAGGTGGGACACAGATTTTTCCGCAAAGTACAGTAATGGGACCGGATGAAATTTTAAAGGCCGCACGGACAGAATTACAGCGCGAGGCGTACAACCTCCGAAACGGGAACGGAGATCCTAAAACCGTGGCTAAACGGACATACGCTATTTTTAACAGGGTAGGAGGGTACGCAGAGAAAGCAGACTTTAAACCCAGCGAGACAGCCGCCGCCAAGTATTACGAGGCGTTACAGGCATGTATTGAACTGCTGGCCTATGTCGGGCACCCTTACGAATACGCAGCGCCAGCGCTGACCCAAATAGAGAATTTTTTACCTCGGCAACATTTCGCCGCAGCATAGCGCAGCCCCCCGCGCAAACACTATGTGCCCACATGGGCAACCATGAAACAAAAACAATAACAAGGCAGCAGGGTAGGCAACTACCCTGCACGCCTTGAAATCTGCAACCATGAAAGATTTTTCCTTTTTGCTCGTCGCGGCGGTATGCTGCGTGTGCATGATTTACATTGCCATCACCACAACTAAAACACACCGGTATGAAAAAGCGAAGCGAAATAATAACAGAATTGTCCGTCGAATTAACCATGCGTCGAAAGGAATGGAGCAACGTAAAAGACGCCAAAACAGGCAAACCGTTTTTTTCAACCCAAAGCCACCAAAACAGGTACGACATAATCGCCGAAACCCTGGAACTATTCGAAAGGATGACAGACCAAGAGTATATTAAATTGCGACAGGCCATAGAATCCAGAGAAAAAGAACAGGGGAAACAAACAACCCTATTTGTGTAATTTATTTTTAATCCCCCCCCCTAAATTTTTGTTTTTAGTATGGCATACACACCCGAAAGCGTCGCGGCTGTCAGGCTGGCGGCTAATATCGTCGACATTGTTGGCGAGCGACTTACACTAAAAAAGGCAGGGGTAAACCTCCAAGGTATTTGCCCGTTCCATACGGAAAAAACGCCGTCCTTTACGGTGCACCCTGGGCGCAACACTTATAAGTGTTTCGGCTGCGGCGCCGGTGGCGATGCGGTGGACTTCCTTATAAGGTCCGGAAAGACATTCCCCGAAGCGCTGCAAATTATTGCCCAGAAAACGGGGCAGCAATTGGATAAAGAGAACGGCCACCACAACGAAACCAGCGCAGCCAAAACGGAAGCCAGGGCAACCGCAGCCGTGTTACAGGCGCATTTCCTGTACACCGATGGCGCCGCCCAATATTGGGCACCCAGGGGCTACACGCCTGAAACATTGGATACGTTCGGGGTAGGGGTAAGCGACGGGACCAAGCCCCCACACATTACCGACGAGGCATTGCGAGCCATCGGAGCCGTAAACGAAGCGGGAAACCTGGTGTACTACAAGCGCACAACGATACCCATACACGACGCGATGGGCAATGTAATAGGCTGGGGCGCCCGAACGATGGAAGCGGCGCCCACCGTGGCCAAGTACATAAACAGCCCCGAAACGATCCTGTACCAAAAGTCTGCAACCTGGTTTAATTTGCACCGCGCAGCAGCACACATACGCCGCACCGGTGAGGTGTGGATTTGCGAGGGCTACGCCGACGCGATGGCCTTGCACCAATGGGGCATACATAACACGCTTGCACTGTCGGGCACATCGCTTTCCGACGCCCACGTGCAAGTGTTGCGCCGGTTCAATGGCGACAAGCCATTGCGAATTGTGTTATGTTTCGATAACGAAACGGCAGGGGACACGCAAAAGGACGCCGTAAAAAAGGCATACCGCGCGGCATTGGAAAAATTGCTGTCCATTGGGGAAGTAGTGGTGCCTACATACCCCAAGGGGTGCAAGGATATGGGGGATACCTTAAACAGGAAACTAAACCCGGCAGAGTTCCCGAAAAAGGATGTAATTACCTTATGGGTAGAAAACACCTACACGAAAGAGTGGGCAGACAAGGCGAGCCCCGCAGAGGTGGCACAATATCAGGAGGATATTGCCCGTCTGATTTCCTTTGTAAAAAAAGAAAATGTCAGGGACATCTATATAAACCAGTTATCCGGCATCCTTAAAGCCTCGCCGAAAGCGATGGCCAAAATGGTCGGAGAAATGCGGACGGAAGGGGAGACGACCGCCAAAAACCGGCAGGCGGACCAGTATAAATATATTAAGGTCGCCGACGATTATTACGAGAGGCAAATAAATTACGACATTTTTAGTAAGTCCTCGACTGTTGTGTATGTGCGGCGCAAACGCCAAGAGCTATGCAGCGAAGGCGTAGCAGTAACAAGCCTAAAACGGTTTCATAACTGGATTATCGAACCCGAACACCTTAAATACAGGCGGGTCGTAGAGGTCGAGCACGACGGCGAAACGTTCAGTTTTTTTAACTCGTACCACCCGTTACCGTTCGCCCCTAAAGCCTTCGACATCCCCCAAGGCTTTAAGGAGGACCCGGAGGGCTACGACATCGAACAGATAAAGGAAATACAGTACACAGCCCGTTTTTTTAAACACATTTTTGATTGGAGCACGTACCGGGGCCAGTACCTTAAATTGGGGCTGGATTGGACCACAATTTGTTATTTACACCCGGCGCAGCGGCTGCCAGCGCTGGCCCTGGTGAGCAGCGAGGAGGGTACAGGAAAAAGTACCTTTATTAATTTGCTTATGGCGCTTTTCGGCGAAAATGCCTGCAAAACGGATGCGCTGCGCATTGGGCAGAATTTTAATGCGATGTCGGCCGGGAAGCTCCTTACGTGCGTAGAGGAGACCAAGGACCAACGCGGCGACATCGAAAACAAACTAAAGGATTTGATAACCGGCTTTGAAAAAGTCGTCGAGGCAAAACACCAAGATGCCAAAGTGGTAAAGGCGTTCGACAAGTTTATTTTCGCCTCTAACCATGAAGATAGCTTTATGAAAGTCGGCACCGAAACAACAAGGTTTTTTGTAATGAAGGTCCGCAGCATAGCCGGTAAGGATAGCGATTTTGAGGAAAAACTATATAGGGAAATTCCGTATTTTATGTATTTCCTCCAGCAACGCGGAATACTTACCCCGAAAACTGACCGCCTTTGGTTCGAGCCAAAGTTATTGGAAAACGAGGCACTTCTACGGCTTCGCCAGAGCAGCAAAGACCAGGTACAGCAGAATATTGAAGAACTGTTTAGCCTTATCTGGTTGCGCTGCAGCATCGCGGAACCGGTGTTATATGTGTCTTCGCAATATCTTAAATTGCTGATGGCTGCCTACGGTGGCAAGCAATACGAGCAGAAACCCCCTACATACTTTCACAACGTCGCGGTAAAAGATATGCGCCTACACTACGAGGAAGCCCCCAGGCGCCGCGACGCTATCGAATTGGAAGGCGTACACACAGATAAGTGGGTAAACTCCGACGTGTGGGCCTACGATATAAAGAAAGTTCAGGCGCGATTTATAGAGTTTCCTATATGGAAGTTTTTAAAACCGTCCGACATCGACGGCGCATTTGCGCCGGAAAAGAAACAAATACTTATAACCAAATTGCGGGGTATTTCCGACGAGCGCGCCCAGGCTTTTGCCGACGCGCTGGCAGGGGTAGAACCGGCACCTTTTTAAACATGACGATACATAAAGTAGCACACTGCACGGTAATAAAAGGGAATGGCCCCGACTTTATTGCCAAACTTATAGAAATCTATATCGATGATATAGAAGACTGCACCCCAGAAATTGAAATTGAGGCAATGGTACGAGATGAGATTAAAAACCAATTGCAAGGCTTTACACACTTCACCATAGGGGATATTTTTAATTGTTAAAAATGAAAACAATAAAGATTCTTGATCTGTGCTGCGGGGAGGGGGGCGCCGCAATGGGGTACCACGATGCAGCCAAGGAAGCCGGGTATAAAGCCGAAATAACCGGCATCGACATACACCCAAAAAAATACTACCCCTTTAAACTTATCGTAACAGACGCCGTAAAATACGCCCAAGAAAATGCCGGTAATTTCGACTTTATCCACGCCTCGCCGCCATGCCAAAAGCACAGTAAAGCCACAGCCCCACAACGGAGCGCCGGGAAAACATACCCGGATATAATAGCGCCAATCCGCGCCGTTATCATGGAAAGCGGAAAGCCGGGTATAATAGAAAACGTTCCGTTTGCACCAATAAGGCCAGACATAAAACTGTTCGGGTATATGTTCGGTAGGGAGGTTATACGGGAAAGATGGTTTGAACTGGTTAACTGGTGGATGCTGGCACCCATGCGACCTGCCCAGATAGGAACCGTAAAAGATGGCGATTTTGTAACCATCTTCGGAAAGTTAGGATATAGAAAGAGCAGAACGCAGCCCCAAGGCTGGCGCCCCAAGTTCGACCAGGGAACCGGCCTAAAAACATGGCAGTACGCAATGGGTATGCCCTGGGTAAATTCGGATGTCGGTATATCTCAAGCCATCCCGCCATGTTACACACAATATCTTTTTACTGAATATCTAAATCAAAAATGCGTGTAATTTCCATTTCTGGCGGTAGATCCTCCGCCATGATGTTAAAGATAATGGCCGACAATGGCCTACAACCCGGAGACGTGGTAGTTTTCGCCAATACCGGCCGGGAAGATAACGCAACCCTGGATTTTGTACACGAATGTTCCCAGCGCTGGGGCATTCCTGTTGTATGGTTGGAGTATCGAAACAACGCACCCAAATACGAAATTGTAAGCTACGAAACAGCAAGCCGAAAAGACAACCCGCGCCCCTTCGACGAGTTGTTGCGAGCCCACAAATACCTACCTAACCCCACCAAACGAATATGTACCGCAGAAATGAAAATTAAGACAATACGCCGGTACATTCGACACAGCCTAAAGCATAAAGGACCGATACCGACTTACATAGGGCTAAGGTTCGACGAGCCCGAAAGGGTAGCAAGAAAGAAGGCCCAGAACGCAGCAGGGAAAGAATCAGAGGTGTGTTATATGCCTTTGTACGATATGCGAATTACCGTAAGGCAGCGCGATGAATTTTGGAAACACCAGGGGTTTGATTTGGCAATAAGCAGCGCGGCCGACAATTGCGACTATTGTTTTTTAAAAGGTAAGTGGGCTATAATTTGGAAAATCCGCGAAGATCCCGACGCGGTAAACTGGTGGATAGAAAAAGAGGAAAACGCGGCCATATCTGCCAAACGGAAGCGAAACGGACAGTTTAGAAAAGAGTACAGTTACAAGGAATTAAAGCACATAGCACAGACCCAAACATTTATACCGCTCCCCCAAGAAGACCGTATTTTATCACTTTCGTGTTCCTGCACGGATTAAAACAATCCTGGGCAAAATAAACCGGCTGGACGACCACGAAAAGACACAATTACGATCACTTTTAAAATTGTAATAAAATGATTTTAAACTTTTCAACCCATTTCCCAGATAAGCGGCCTACACATTTTCGGGCCAAAATAATTTCCTACGTAACCAATCCAAACGGGGGACAATGGAAGATACACACCATAAGGAAGGGCGCACGATGGCGCGCCGGAATGTCCATTCAAATGTGTACCGGCGCACGAACGAAAAACTACCATCAATTTAACAAACTGGCGCCGGAGTTACAAACCTGCATATCTGTGCAATACATAGGAATAAACCCGGCTGAAAAAACCATCTGTGTAGATGGTAAAATGTTGAATGAGGTTGATATTTACAACCTGGCCCGAAACGACGGGTTTGACAGTTTAGACGATTTTTGGAGTTGGTTTAAAGCAGATTTTTACGGACAAATCGTTCATTGGACAGATAAACGCTATTGACAAACCCAAATAAATCCCTTATCTTTGTCCCTCATTTGGTTTTTTGGGGTATATTATTAGGAACGCCTGCGCTGATCGCGTGGGCGTTTTTTGTTTAAAATAGGGGCGAACCAGTTGCCAAAGGTTAGTTTAAGAGGGTGCCGGATGGATTGGCAGACGTCCGGCGTAATGCCTCCGCCCCTGATCCCCGTAGCGTACACCGCTGCGGGGATTTTTATTTATCATTTTGATAAACTTTAACATTTTATGGGTTGCGCAATTTGATAAACACCCCTATCTTTGTGCCATCATTCACACTAAAAGCCGTACAGGCGTTGCACGTGCTGCCGGACCCGGATGCCATCGACCAGGGAAACGCCGACCAAACCCAAAAAGAAGTGTGTAACATTCTCCGCGCAACCATTGCGGAGATCAAAAAAATTTTAACCGTACTGGAATGACAAAATACTATTTATACCGGTGGCAAAAGTCGCACCGGTGGAGCCTGGCCAAGTTCCCCCCGAGCAATGCGGCGCAAGTAATCGAGGTGACAACCGGATACGCCGACGCACTGGCAAAGCGCGCCGAACTAAACCGGATACCACCGGCGCCCAAGGAACAAAATAAAACCTTACCGGCCACGATAGGGGAGGAGGAAACAGCAGCAGCCGAACAGCGCATGTATTTGGCCATGCGCGACGCGATCAGCGAATTTTGCGACATGCACGCAATCAGCCGCACCAACTTTGCCCAGGTGTACGGCGTTTCGCTGTCGTATCTGTCCCAGATATTGGCAGGGAAAAGAACAGCCAACCCGGCGCGCCTGGCGTTGGCGTTTCAGGCGTTCGGGTATGGCAGCGGCTGGGACCTGTACGCCGGTATCTGGATACTTCGACCGATACCGCACCAGGTAGCACCAGAAAAAACAGCGATGCCAGATACTGCACCGCATTAAACCGCGATACGGCCGGCAGCCCCGCCATAAACCGCGATGCCCGCAGGCAACGCCACAAAACGCGATACTGGACCACCGGTACCGCGTTTTTTTTCGCACAAAAACACGGCGCGTAAATATATTGCTACACTGCTACAAAAATCACAAAAAAAATTCACAATTCCGTTTTTGGGTGATGCTTCGAGGGAGAAAAATTTTAGTTTGAATTAATTTTTAAAAAAAGTGTAGCAAGTGTAGCAAGATAAAAATAAAAAATAATACCTTCCTTTTCAAAGCATTGATTTTCAAACCATGTGCATTTTATTTCTTATATTTAACTCATTTGCTACACTTTTTTTTGAGTGCCTCAAAAGTGTAGCAAAAAGTGTAGCAAATCAGGGGTAAGTGTAGCAACTTTTGGACCCTTGCTACACTTTGCCTGCTACACTTCCAATTTTTGCTACACTTTCAAAAAACAAAGTGTACCACCACAAAGTGTTGATTTGCAACGCATTAAACGGCGTTGCTACACTGGTACACTTTTTTCGGGCATTTTTATAATTTTGAAAAGGCCCAAATTCACAATTGGGCCATTTTTGAAGGGCTGTTTTTTCCTCACCTTTAATGCCAGGGAGAAAGAAAAATTTGCACGGTAGGGCAGGGGGATTTATCTTTGTACTGCCACACAATTCAAACTTATTTATGTTCCTTATTCGGTTTCTATTTCCTAAAGATAATGGGCGCGGCCCTTCGGGGGTATTCTCTCCATGCAGGAGCATGGTTTGTGTTGTGTGGCAACCCGCGCCCAGTTTTTTACCCATTTCTGTAACATGCCACACAACACAGGAAAAACACCCACCAACCCGGCGCCATTAGCGCCCGTTATCGAAACACTTTCCCAAAGCATCGGCGCAGCCTCGGCGCTACACCTGGCCCTTTTGGGCCTTGTCAGCACACGTACCGGCTGCCCTCCGGAGTTGTACCCGCTGGCGCAATGTGCGCTACTGCTGTACGAAAAACTAAGCGAGTGCGCGGAGGATGTAGACGCCATTGCATACGGCGGTCCTGCACCCAACAAACCCGCGATGCAAGAACCTGCACCGTAGTAACCAGCGATACCCGCAGGCACCAAAACACAAAGGCCCGAACGTCGATACGTCCGGGCCTTGCGCATTTCTGATAGTCTCGTGTGGCCGTGCTCATTTGCCCGGCCGGTAAGTGTGGGGCAAAGATATAATTATGTTCAATTTCGGCGCGGTTTTTGTTTCGAAAAAAATGAATTAAATTATATCTATGGATCGCATTAACATATATGTTTCTTATAACGGGGATGATGTAACAACCCAAACAATCGTTACAAATTGGGCCAGCATCGTACATACGTTAACGGACATAATGGTTTGGGAAGGCGGCAGTAACAACGACGCCCAAAAGGCGCTACTAATCCGCAGCGCGGATATTATCGTTTTGATTAGTTCCGGCCGGTATTCAAAAACATTGGAGCGCGAAACCGTGGCGTGTAGCACAGCCGGTAAAGCGTGTTACATCCTGGCTGCCGGTGATCGCGCCGCACCACCTGAACCGTTTTTACCTGGTGTGCATGTGTTTAATATCTGGGACGCCAACGCGATAAAAACGGCGCGCGATTTAGTGGGCGAAATGCCCTGCCAACCGCAGCGAGTACACAGCGTTTTAACTTCCCTTATAAGCCTCTTATATCTGGAATAAAAAACGGCCACCAAAAACCGGGTAAAATCCGGGTAAAATCAACTAAAATTTAGCCTAAAATAATGCTTTCTATGTCCGAAACTCGTTATCCTCTTACCATAACAAAGGCCCAGCTACGTGCAGCGCTGCGCGTAACCAACCGTAAAACATTCTCGGAAAAATACTGTACTCCGGAGGTTGTAAAAAAATACATTGGTATGGAGGTGGAGGAGTTTAAGCGGGTCCACGTGTTGGACGTTTCGGCCACAAAAAAAGCAATCGAATACTTTTCTTTACGCCCTGAAGACTTCGAGGTAAGGCCCATAAAACGCGGCCCCGTAAAAGGGGAGTAGTTACAAATCGGAATTGGTTTTGTCGCGCCTGTCGGATGCAATATCCGGCAGGCGTTTCTATTTGTGCGCAATTCGTTTACGGTAGCGTACTATAATTGTATTAAACATCCGGCAGGCGCGCAAACGGGGACACGTGGCCCTAATTTTGCCCCTATGAGCACAGCACAAACCACGCGACCGGGCGCAATCTACGTAAATACGACGCCTACGGACAGACCGGTTATTATGCCGACCGTGCCGCCAACGGCACGACCAGGGGCCACCAAAGTAAGCGACACAGCAGACGACAGCGACGCGCAAAGTTTCGCAGGCGAACAGCCAACCGGGAATTTGCTTTGGCTTTGGGGCGTCGGCGCCCTGGTGATCGGCTGGCAACTGTTCAAACCACGTAGATAGATAGCGCCATGACATACGCGGAACTAAACAATAGAATGGACGCACACCCATTGTTAAACTACCTAAACGGCAGCCTGATAGGATTAAACATCTTACTGGCTATCGTGGTGGCCGACTGGCTTAATGTCGTTGCAGCGCTCACGGGTGTGGTCGTTACCATTTCCGCCAACCTGGGGCGCATTGCCCACAGTATTGTGTACGTCCGGGAATTATACCTAAACGGCTGGCGCCTGCCCAAACAAGAACTACCCACCCAACCCCAAAACCAAGAAAAAAAAGATGAAGTTGGGTAAACTGTTATTTATCGGCGCTGCGGGCGCGTTTCTGTATGTTATCCTGAACCGGTTTGCGGCAGGCATTACCTACGAATTTACGGGCATTAAATGGCTGGGACGTGGCCAGGGGTTACGCCTTCGCCTGGCCCTGTTGTATCGTCTGGGCAATACCAATAACATAGCGGCCACTGTGTCGAGTATGCGCGGGCGGCTTATGTATGGCACTTACGAAGTAAATCAAATTGCCATCGAAAAGGAAGTTACCATACAGCCGGGAACGTCCGAAAAGTTACAGGTTATCTTCGAGGTCAAACCCGGTTTCCTATTGGCCGAAATAGAAAAGTTTTTCGAGAAAAAAGGCGGGTTCCAAAAATTCCGGCTGCGCGGCGTGCTTACCGGAAAAGTCGGAAATGTGCCCTTTGTGCTCCCTCTTAACGAAAACATCGGTTTGGCGGAATGAGCAACGGAATAGCAGCAGCAGACGGCCGCGAACGCCTTATTACAGAGGCAGGCGACACGGACGACATTATAAAGGCGATTCTTTCGGCGGTAAAGGATGTGCGGGGGCAGACGGCCGATTTTTCGCGGCAGTTTACCGGTGATCGTGCCGGTTTGAAAAAGTTGTTTTGGTGGGTAAAGGAAAACATCGAATACAAAGAAGACCCTTTGGGCGTGCAGTGGATACGAGAACCGGCAAGGCTTTGGCACGACGGGGTAGGAGATTGCAAAAGTTACACGCTGTTTATTGTCTCGGTCCTTGAAAACATGGGGCTGCGATACTCGATAAAGTTTGTAAACACCGAACGACCAGGTAAAAGAACTGTAAACCATGTGTACCCCGTGGCCATCCTGGACGATGGCGAAAAGGTTGTAATAGATGCAGTCTACCACACTTTTAACGCGGAACACCCATACCACTACGCAAAAACTTACAAAATGGCAGAAATATACCGGCTTTCCGGCCTCGGTTCTACCAATACTGTAGCATCGCAAGAGTTGCAGCGATACAAAAGCGAATTGCAAGCCATTGCGGCCCAAATCCCGGACGAAGTTACGGAGGAGGGCGGCGATATAACCGCGATGTCTGCCGGGGAGTTTTTGCGCTGGCAGCAGGCGCAACTATTCGAAGCCCTGGCCGAAACGTCCACCGATGGCGACGACCGCACGCGCTACGCAGCTGCTGCGGCCTACATTACCCAGGGCAGCGGCGCCGGTATCGGCGCGTTTTCCTCGGTCGATGCGGCCAAACTGGATGCACTTTTGGCCACCGCTGCGGGTATGCAGGCCCCGGCATTTCCTTCGCCTGTTCTGTTTATCCCCGAAATGTCCGGTGTCGGAAGCCTAAAGGATGTTGTAGGCGACATTATCGACGACATCAAAACAGCCTGGAAAAAGGTCGTAAACTGGCTGTTTAAACAAGCCATGCCCAAGGCTGCGCCGTTTTTCCTGTACGCCTTCCTGAAAGGCGCGCCGGGTTCGAGAACCGCCAAACGCGCGGCCAAACAAACGGCGGTCCTTACCTGGATACAGAAGGCAGGACAATTCGACAGCGCCGACGCGGTAAAAAATGCGGCTCGAATCGGCATTGTAAAAGCCTACGGCAAACAGCCGGAGGCGGTTTTGGATTCGGCAGCCGGTGGCAAAGTTTCGGGCGTTGGCGCCGTGGTAGCTGCCATTGTAAAAGTCGTTACAATCGTCATCGATGTGGTACAAACCATTGCCAAACTTTTCAAAAAGAAAGGCCCCGACGTGAACGCGCAAAGCGATGCGCCGGACTTCGACGAACTGCGCGCCGAATACACGGCAAGCATTAAACCAGGGACTACCGGACCGAAGACAATACCCTACACAGACAGGGGCGGAGGGCTGCCGGAATGGGCTCTACCTGTCGCAGTAGTCGCGGCCGTTCTTATTCTCAAAAAATAGTTTCCAATCCTGCCAGGCTCGAAACAAAAACATAAATAACCCGGCGCCTTGCCGACAATTTTTAAAACATGCTTAATACAGGACTGCGCAAATACCAGGCTATCCAAAAGGCTGCCAAAAGTGTGGCGGAGGGTAAACCGGGCGCAAAACTTCGGCTGAAAGCCGCAACAAAGGCGTATGTAACGCACGCCGAAACGACCGCCAAAAAAGAAGCGGCCGCAAAAGTAAGCGACGCCAAAAAAAAGGCCGCAGCGGCGGCCAAGGTATCCGGCATTGGCCGCACCAAAAAGGCGAAGACGACCACCGCCAAGCGGAAAACAACCACCACCAAACGCAAAAGCACGACAACGCGCCGAAAGGCTACCGGCCGACGCCGTTAACCCCTGCCGCTGTTTGTCTCCACACAATAACACATTAACTACTTTTTTGACCAAAAACAACATGGCAAAGAAAAAGAAGAAAGCAACGAAACGACGCGGCGGGCGTCGTCGCGGTCGTGTATCTGGTATCGGTATGCTGCCGGGTATTCCTGTCGAAGCTATGGCCGCAATCGGCGCGGGTGCAATCGCATCCCAGGCGCTTAACGGCGTGGCCCAAAACGTCCAAGCCCTCCAACGCAACCCCAAGATTTTGCCCGTGGCAAAAATTCTGCTCGGTGGCTTCCTGGTGGCTAAATCCCGTAATCCGATGATGCAAAACTTTGGTGGCGGCGTAATTGCAGACGGCGCGTTGCAGGCTGCCCGCACTTTTGCACCGAATGTTTTTAAAGGGTTTGCGGGCGACAATATCGGCGCCTTGATCGACCTGGACAGCAATGTTTCCGGCACCAGTCCCGCATGGGCGGAGGAACAAGCCGTGGCCGGTTACGGCTACGGCGGCGACGTCGTTTAATGGATTGAAGGCGATAAATAGACCCCAATAACCAATTTTTACCAACCACATAACACAAAACTCACCCGAAGATGAGTAATTTACAAAACGCGCTTGTGCAGCGCAATATGTTGAAACAACACCGCAGTTGGGCGGCAAAGTATGGCATTGCGCCCGAAGACATCCGCCCGCAAACCCTGCTCTTGTTCGGCAAGTTGGACCCCAGCAAAGAAACCTACTATTTCGATGCTGCTGCCCAGTCTACCAGCGTTTGCCCGATCGAAAACCGGCTGAAAGAATCGAGCCTGTTTTTTGCCAACCTGTTTGGTATGGGCATCCTGAAAGCGCCGACCATTACAGTTGCTACCGTTGTGACGGAAACGCCCGCAGGCGCGCCAATCCTCCACTACCCGGACAAAACTGTTTTCCCGACTGCTGGCAGCGCCTCGACGCTTTCCGAAGCCCAAGCCCTGGAAATGGTGTTCCACGGCCGTTTGACCTTCAAGACCGACCAAAAAGTACGTTTGGATGAAATGGCGTGCGAAGTCTTCCGCAGCGCTCCGGACCTGCAAAGCGGCGCAGCGGCGCACCCCTCGCAGCCGCTGACGCTGATCGATCTGTCTACGTCCTTCTTTATGTGGGGCAACCGCAAGAACATTTTTACCCTCCAACTGCCCAGCACCGGCGGCGACCGGACCAACATAAAAGGCGCGTCGTCGCAAAACTACGCAGTAATCGCCATTGGTGGCTTTGAGGTTGTAAACGCAGCCAACAGCGCCAGCGTAACGGCATTTACGCAGTACGTAGAGCAGAACAGCCGCCCGTAATTGGGGGCATTTGTGCGAATTTTGGAAATTTTGTTCATATTGCGCAGGGGTGGCCCTGGTTGCCCCTGCCTTTTTTCCTTCTCTAAAAAATGGAAAGAGCATTTAATAAAAACCAGCTGTATACCATCGCGGTCGAGCAGAAAGCAAATTCCCGTAACTCCACGCTGGAAACAAACAGCCCCCTCGATGGTACCAACCTGGTAAGCGTCCGCACCCGACGCACCAAGGCCGGCGCAAAAACCCTCCAGGGTAAAAACCTGATCGCTGACACCAATTTCGACGCGGCATTTTTGGTCCTGAAAGCATCCGGCACGACCGAAGTTGTAAAGGTTCCGCTGTGGCACATCGAACAGGCATCTTTACAGACGCCGCACATCGGTTTTCCGCTTTACGTGGCCGGTCTGAATGTGTCGACCTCTTACATAGAGGTGGGCGAGGGTGTAACCCTGGACGTCGGCAACTTTTTCGAACTTACGTTCGAGTTTTTCGATACTAAAAAAAAATAAAGCCGGAAGGCTCCGTTTATGCTCGCTTACGACAACTTTCGACAGATCTTCGAGCACTCCAAACGCGCTTACTGGTGGCTTTACCAGGGCCGGACGAAAGTGGAGGGCAAGTTAATCGGCAGTAACACAGAGGTAGAAAACTACGTAGATTCCTGGGCAGCGCTCGACTTCTTGTTGCAGCAGTACGGGGACGGTGTTTACTGCATCGAACTGCGTTCTACGCCGACCAGCGCGCGCGGCGGGACCTTCCACGTGTTCCAGGTAGGCGAAGGCGAAACGGCGCAAGTCTCGGGGCTTTCTCCTGCCCTGGCCAGGGTGCAGCCGCCCGACCATACGGCAGCCTTTACAAAGGGTATCGACATGCGGTATTGGTTGGAGAAGTGCGACGCACTGGCCAACCAGGTGCGCAAATTGGAACTGGAACTACTGGAAATGCGGCACGAAAACAACCGGCTCCGCGATGCGGCCGACGAACGGCCGGATTTCACGGACAAGATTTTGGGAATTGTCGAAAAGCGGCCGGAAATTATAACCCACATTACCGGCATGTTTGCCGGTGGCCAGGCGCCCGCCGCTATCGGCCAACTGGGCGCGAAAAAGCCGATACCACCGGCGCCGAAAAGACAACGGCCACCGGTAGAAGATGACCCGGACGAATGGGACCAGGACGAAGACGACGAAGAAGAAGACGACAACCCCGCCACAGTCGGGCGTACCTTCTCGCTGGACCGTGCGGCCGGTGCATGTTACCGGCTCATGCGCGCGCTGCCAGAACAGGATATTAACGATTTACTGGAAAAACTCGCAGCCGTGGCAGAAAAAGACCCCAACAAAATCAAAATGGCAATTGCGTACCTATGAACACTTTCATACCAACACGGCGACCGGAACAAATCGTATTCGACATCGAACAGCGATTTATTACGGAGGACGTAACGGCGCAACGGGTAGTCGCGACGAAAATCCTGCTTACCAACCAGGGGCAGGACGTAGTTTTTATTAACGATATAGCGATACTTTCCGGAGAATCGCTAAAGGTGGACATAGAGGCCCCGCACCTGATAGACTTTCAGTTTTCGATACGTTTCGTACCGGCTACGGTAGTCGTAGCGGGTGACGGGATCGTATCGGGCAAAAAGGTCCTATTAACCACCATGAAACCCAAATAATAATGTACCTGGGCGGAGCAAACGGCATAAGCATAATTAAGCAGTACAGCAGCGGCAGCGGTGGCAGCGGTGGCGCCTATGCGTGGCAAAAGGACAATTTCGAAACATTCGATACGCAAGTGCCGCCCGTTACATACGTGCGTTTTCTGCTCGGCTTTACGCCGGTGTCCGCATTCGCGGTTAATGTCTGGTGTAACGGCCAAATACGGCACTTCTCGGACTGGGTTTTAGAGGACATCGGCGACGGCCCGCAAA
>ERZ724522.683-NODE-683-length-20672-cov-4.496435_pt1 | contig 20672 bp, 29 predicted proteins | sample MGYA00376055_ERZ724522 | MGnify/ENA primary metagenome ERZ724522 (study PRJEB28724, sample SAMN07190884) | wastewater metagenome | isolation source: effluent of sewage treatment plant in Hong Hong | place: Hong Kong | collected 2016-03-17 ... | reverse complement strand
GAAGATAAATTATCTAAATATGGAGAATTGTTACTTGAAGAAATAAGTAAAGATGCTGTTCCTTTTGTTCCAAATTATAATGAAAAAATGGAAGAGCCTACAATATTGCCAACATTAATTCCAAACTTGTTGGTAAATGGTTGTGAAGGAATTGCTGTTGGTTGGGCAACAAAAATGTTGCCTCATAATTTAAAAGAAGTTGTTGCTGTAGTAAAAGAATATATAAAAAATCCAAATGTTTCTTATGAAAAAATAATTAAATTGATGCCCGGACCAGATTTTCCAACAGGTGGTAAATTGTTGGGTCAAGATGGAGTTTTGGATTATTATAAGACTGGAAGAGGAAGTATAAAACTTGAAGGCAAATATGATATATTAAAAGACAAGTCTGGGTCTAAAATTGTAATTAGCGAACTTCCATATCAAACAAGTCCAGATCAATTTTGTAATGAAATTAAGAATTTAGTAGAAACAGATAAAATTTCTGGAATTTCAGATTTAAAAAATCTTTCTTCTAAAAAAACTGGTGTCAACATTGTAATTGATATTGCTAAAAACGGCAATGCAGAATTGGTTTTAAATATTCTGTTAAAACAGACTTGTTTAAGAAAATCCATATCAGTCAATTCAACTGTATTAATTGATGGTAAAGTGGTTCCTGAAGCCAATATAATTCAATTGGTGAAAGCTTTTGTAGATCATAGAGTTATTGTACTAACTAATAGATTTAATGCTGAATACAAAAAAGCTTCTGCAAGAATTCATATTCTTGATGGATTGATAGGCATTCTTAACAAAATTGAAAAAGTTGTTAAATTAATAATGGATTCAGATAATCCAGAAGATGCTGAAAATCAGCTTATAAGTAAAAAATATGTTTCATCATCTGAACAAGCAAAAGCTGTTTTAGCTATTACGTTGAAACAAATAACAAAATTAGAAGGTGCTAATCTTGAAAAAGAAAGAACAAATTTAGTTGATAGATCTAAATGGCTTCAAAAAGTTTTATCATCTAAAGATGAAATGAATAATTTTATTATTTCTCAACAAGAAGAAATAGTTAAAAAACATGGAGACAATAGATTAACTTCAATTGAAGAAGTTGCACAAGAAATTAATGATGAAGATTTGGTTAAAAATGAACAGTTGATAATATCTTTAACTGGTGATGGATATGTAAAATCTGTACCAGCAGAACAATATAGAATTCAAAATCGTGGTGGCGTGGGTTCTTTAGGTGTAAATAAGCCGGAAGCTGCTGAAAATATGTTTGAGATATTTGAGGCTAATAGTAAAAATTTAATTTTATTTTTCACTAATCATGGTTTAGTTTATCAAAGAAAGGCTTATCAATTACCAATTACTAGTAAAACAGCCAAGGGTACTCATGTAAGTAATTTGTTGCAATTAAACACTGGCGAATTAGTTACTAATATGATTAGTTTAAAAGATATTAAGCAAAAAGGTTATTTGACCATAGTTACTAAAAATGGTATAATTAAAAAGACAGAAATATCAGAATACGATACTACAAGAAAGAATTCTGGATTAACAGCAATTACTTTAAATGATAAAGATGAAGTTAAATTTGCCTGTATTACAGATGGAAAGAGAGATGTTTTTATTGTAACTTCATGTGGTCAATCTGTTAGATATTCTGAAAAAATTGTGCCAACACAAGGCAGAATAACTAGAGGCAGTAAGGCTCTAAAATTAGACCCTTCAGATGAAGTAGCTCAAGTATTTACTTTAGATAAAACGGAAGTCCCAGATATTTTAGTTATTACATCTGGTGGTTTTGGTAAGAAAACAAAATCTGATGAATATAAATCATTATCTAATAGAAATGTTAAGGGATATTCTGTAATTAAAAAGAATACTCTTCAGAAAAATGGAAACATAATAGGGGCGTCTGATATAGCTAAAGGTGATTCTATTTTGGTTATGACTTCTTCAGGAAAATGCATTAGAATAGATTCTGAAGATATTAGAGAAACTGGACGTACTACAACTGGAGTTAAAATTGTAAAACTTGATGTTGGAGAAACAGTTGTTAAAATGACCAAGATCAAAAATTGTGAGATTAAAAATGATTAAACGGTTGATATCTGGATTCCAAAATGGGGTGGATATTTCAGCTATATTTGTTGCATATCGTTTTGGGGTTGAAGTTGGCGGCACAATGCCAAAAGGATTTAAGACGTTAGATGGACCCAGACCAGAATATGCAATAGCATATAATGCAAAGGAACATAAATCAGTTAGTTATTCTCCAAGAACTTATTGTAATGTGAAAGATGCTGATGGTACTTTAAGAATTTTTACACATAAAAATTCTGCTGGCGAAATTTGTACATTAAAAGCAATTAATTATTATAATAAGCCATATATTGATGTTGATTTAAATGATCCAATAAAAACAGATAAAGTAATTAATTGGATTACAACAAATAATATTAAAATATTAAATGTAGCTGGAAATAGTGAAAAAACTTCAAAAGGAATAACTTTACTTTCTGGTAAATATTTGTACAATCTGTTTTTGGCTATGGGTTTTTCTTTGAAGAAAGTTGATTTAAAATGAGTGTTTCTGTTGATCCAAAAAAAGAGATAATAAGTGCTTGTTATTTAAAATTAAAGCAACTTGGATTAAATGAAGATAAAAAACATCAAGACCGACTTTTATACGAAATTAAACAAATTGATAATCAAATGGAATTTGATTATATTTTTGAATTATTTAAAAATGGCGATAAGTTTGAAAATAATGAAAATAATTTGTTGATAGCTTATCTTTTAGGTATGGTTGATAATTTTGACATAAATATTGAGCCACGAATGGTTCAGGGCGAATTTCCTGATATTGATACTGACTTTCAGGATGAAGTATGTGATTACATAAGAAATGTTTGGGCACCAAAAACGTTTGGTGAAGATAATGTGTGTGCAATTGGAACATATGGAACATTTAAGATTAAATCATCATTTTTAGATGCTGCAAGGGTTTACGATAAAGATCGTAATGAAATATTAAATATAACTACAAAAATTGGTCTTAAAGATGAAGATGGAAAAGTTTTATCTTTAGATAAAGCAATTGAGGAATATCCAGACTTACGCAAATATTGCGAAGAAAATCCAGAAGTTGCAGATGTAGTAAGAAGAATAATTAACAGAAACAAAACAGTTGGCACCCATGCTGGTGGCTTGATTATCTCAAATCAAAGAATTGACAATATAGTTCCGTTCGTTAAAACAGAAAGTGATAAATATGTTTCTGCTTTTGGTGAAGGATTATTAGGAACTGATTTGGGACCTTTGGGTCTTATTAAGATAGATACTTTAAGATTATCTAATCTAACACAGTTGGCTCAAATAACTAAATCTGTCAAACAAAGATTGGGAATAAGTTCTATTTGTGCTTATGAAAACTGTCCAGACTGGTCTAATGAAGATGCTTATATTACTGATTTGAAAGCGTTAAATTTAGCGAATCAAGGTAGATTAAAATGCATATTTCAGTTTGACTCTGATGGCATCAGAGAAATGGTTAAAAAGGGTGGTGTTGATAATTTTTATGATTTGGTAATTTATTCGTCTATTTACCGTCCAGGTCCATTATCTATGAAAATGGATGAACGTTTTATTGAAAGAAAAAAGGGAAGAGAATATTATGAATTGCATCCAGTATTAGAGCCAATTTTGAAAAAAACTTATGGTGTTATGTGTTTTCAGGAGCAAACGTTAAAAATATTGAATGTTGTTGGCGGAATTCCAGAAATGCATTGTGAAATAATAAGAAAAGCAATTTCCAAAAAGAAAGTTAAAGTATTTCAAAAATATAAAGATATGTTTATTGAAAATGGACAAAAAGTTTTAGCTTGGACAAAAGAACAAGTTGAAGAATTGTGGACTCAAATAGAAGCTTTTGCCGAATATGGATTTAATTCAAGTCATGCTGTTTGTTACACAATTTTGTCTGCTCGCCTTTTATATTTAAAAGCACATTATCCATTAGATTTTTTTGTTGGAATATTAAAATCTGTAAAAGATGATGTTAAAATAAAAGAATATAGAAGAGAAGCTGAAAGTATGAATGTAAAAATTAAACCTTTAGATTTGAATAAGTCTAAAGATAATTTTTCTATTGTTGATGATGAAATTTATATTGGATTTTCTAATATTAAAGGAATAGGAGAAGAAGTAGCACAAAGAATTGTTGAAAATCAACCATATTCTTCATTTGTTGATTTTTTAAGTCGATTCGGTACAGATGCAAAGGTTTTAAAACCTTTAATTTCTCTTGGATTATTTAAAGACGCAGACAGAACTAAATTATATTCATATTATGAATACTTTAAAGAAGAGCAAAAAAAGATTTCGTCAAGAAATGATCGATATGCTAAAAGTGTTTCTAAATTAATTTTGGAATTGAAAGTTTCTTTTGAAGATGAATTCTCAGAATTATTTTTTGATAAATTTGAAAATTTTGATGAAACTTCATTTAAATCATTTAATGATTTTAAGTTTCGTGAAGAAATTGTTGATTCAAACGAACAAAAAGATATAATACATGAAACTTGGAAGTTATTGAAGAAATATAAAAAATCCAAAGAAAGCAATGTTCTTAAAAATGAGCAAGATTCTTTGTTGTCATTAGATGAATTTGATATTCAAGTAGAAATTGATGAAGATTTGCAAAAATTGTTTAATGAACCAGTACAAGTCGCAGAATCTTCTTGTTATGGATTTAGTTGGAATCATTTGATGGACTCAAGTCCAGATTATTCTGGTGGATTTACCATTTCTGATTTTGATTCTAAAGATAATATTTGTATTTCTATGGTTGAAGCGCAGGTTATAGAAAAACCAAAGCGTAAAGAATCTGCTAAAGGTACTGTATATTATGAGGTTACTATGGAGGATTCCGATTCTTTTAAATTTAAAGTAACTTTTTGGGATGTCGATTATCAAAGATTTGCTTCTGATTTAGAATATTGGGAGTCTGATATTAGAAAAGGTAATTTCCTTAAAATAAGGTTAAAGAAACCAGAACCTCCTTTTAAGAATTATACATTTGACAGTCCTCCTAAAGCTATTAGATGGAAAGAAATTCCAGAAAAAAAAGAAGATGATACTAGATTATTAGTAATGAAACGTCCTTTTATGGATGTTGTTAAGCCTAAAAAGAAACCAGAATTAATTGTAATATAGGAAGTCAAATGGATAATGAATTAGTTATAAATGAATCAAATTTTGATGATTATTTTTTTGATATTAGATTACACGAACCAAAAAAAGGTCAGGTTATAGCGGTATATACCGCTATAGCTGAATTATTAAATGGAATTGACAAGCAAAGATTTATTTCTATTTTAATGACAGATGGTGCAGCAATTGCTGCAACGCAATTTGCTAAAAAAGTATTTCTTGCAACAGAAGAAGATAGTGTTAAATTGCCAATTAGCATTATTGATGATTTAAAATCTGGCATGAAATTGGAAGAAGTTTTTGAAAAACCTTATAAATATACATTTCAAATGAGTTTTTATACCAATAAAGAATATATTCCTCACAATGATCCGCACTGGTCTTGTGCTAATATTTTAAATGGAACAATTTTAAGCTAAAAATGTATAAAAACAACATATATACTTGATATTTTATATAAGGATTGAGTTTTCTCAAAACAATATTATGAGTGAAGAAATATTTCAAACATGGTTGAATCAATGGAATGATGCATTAAAAACTGATGCTTTCAAGAAAGAAGAAAAAGCAGATGATGAATTATTGTTTGTTACTGAATCTGTACAAAAAAATAATACGTCAAAATGTGATGAAAAATATTGGGAAGATATTTGGAAATTGTCATTAGGATTTAATGGGGATCAAAACGCATTTGATGATTATTTGAATAATAAATTAACTAATGAAGAAGTTGATCAATCTGTTAAGAATTTAATGAAGGCATTAACAATGTCGCCAAATCCCATTAAACCATCATCTGTGGGCATGGATCAAGATCCAACAAATGTAAGATCATTAGATTTAACATATACAGATGAAGATATTGATGAGCTTGCAAAATTAAAATCTGAAATTGAAGAGTTAAAAATAAAACTTGCAAGTAAAGAATCTTTGGGAGAAAAGCCAGAAGATATATCAAAAAAAATTGAAACACTTCAAAAGAAGGTTAATGAATTGAGTGATAAAATGACACAAACTATGCCAAACCAATCTTGATTCACGTACAGTGTTACGAACACTTTAAAAAGGAAATTTTATGTCTATAGTTTGGAAATCTACAACAAATGTTTTTGACGTTGTGGAGCAAGTTAAAACAAAATATCATCCTCATTTGAAAGATGCAACATTTGCTGTTGCATTTGATGAATCAAAACCTTTTGTTAAAGATCGATTTAATTGGGGAAAGGTTGGCAAATTTTCAGATTTTAATAAAATTTGGCAAACTCCAAAATTTGATTTTTCTATTATTCTTTGTTCAGATGTTTGGAATGACATGTTAAATGCTTCGCAACAAGAAGCTTTGTTAGATTTACATTTGTGTCGTTGTGAGGTAGAGTATGAACCAGAAGTCGTAATAGAAGGAAAGAAAAAGATAAAAGTAAAAGATGATTTGGGAAGAATCAAGTATACAAATGTAATAAAATTAGATGAAGAAGGTAATCCTAAATGGAGAGTTGCTCCGCTAGATTTAGATGTGTTATCTAAAAATATTAAACATTATGGAATTTGGTTGGACGAATTTGTTCAATTAAAAGATACAGTAGTTGCAGCACCAATTAATATTTAAAATGAAAAAACAAGATTTATTTTTATTTTTATTTTTAATTACGATAACATTTTCTGTTTTCGTATATTTATTTTCACATAGAATAAAAATTCATTATGAATCTGATCCTATTTCAAATGCATTAATTGAAATGAAAAATCCTTTGGATGTTTTAAAATTTAATGTTATTAAAGGACATGAATTTGAAGTTATTTTAAAAGATGGCAGAAACATTCATGCATTTCTTGATGTTGAATCAGTTAAGGGTTCTGAAAAACAAGTGATCGATTTACTTGCAAATTGCAGTAATCCTAAAATAATATTAAAAAATAAATATGACAATTACTGGAAAGTTCAGATTTACATTACTACAAAAGATAGTAATAATACCAACATTCAAGTCGATCTGAGCGAGTGGCTTAGACAAAAAAATTTAATTTATAATTAGGGCGTTTTAAAATGGAAGAAGACACGTCGGGTAATAAACCGCAATATTTTATTAATTTAAAAGAATTATTTAATCAAAAGTTTAATAGTGACAAACTACCAAGAGTGGTAATTTTCACACATAATTATCCAGATCCAGATGCGATTGGTTCCATGATGGCTGTTGAATGGATGATTTCAAAACTTTATCCTTCTGTTGAAACGATATCGTATTATGATAAAACAATATCGCATCCACAAAATATAGCAATGGTAAATTTATTAGATCCAAATTTACATCATGTTAAAGAATATGTTCCATCAAATAATGATTTTAATATTTTAGTCGATACAGTTCCAGCAAATGCTGGATTAAATGGAAATAAAGTTGATTTTGATCTAGTTATTGATCATCATAAAGAAATACCTAATGGTGGGTTTAATGGATTATTCATTAATTTAAAAGCTGGAAGTTGTTGTGGTACTATATTTAATTTAATTTCTAATTTTAACTTGAATTTTTCTGATGACAATGATCATGACATTAAAGTTGCAACAGCTATAATGGTAGGAATTAGTACTGATACTGAGTCTTTAATGTCTGACGATGCTACGGAGCATGAATTTTTAGCTTGGGCACAAATGTTCGATTATAGGCATCCAGTTAATTTGAAAAAAATAATTAATTTTGAACGACCTAAATTTTGGATTGAACACAAAGCTGCTGCTGTTGAGAAAGCAGAAATTTCTGAAGGTTTAGGAATTGTTGGTTTAGGTATTATTCCATCAAGACATAGAGATATGATTGCAGATATGGCTGACAATATGATATCTTGGGAAGATGTTAATACTGCCGTTGCATTTGCTATTGTTGATGGTGATAGAATAGAAGGTTGTGTTAGAAGCAGGAATGCATCTGTAATGGTTCCAACTTTATGCAAGGAATTAGCTGGTAAATACGGAAACGGAGGCGGAAAACTAGGTTGTGGTGCATACAGATATTCTTTAGCTGGTTCATCTTTTGATGAAGAGGAAGATGATGATGTTAAAAAAGAAACTTGGGAATTACTTAATTTGAAAGAAAAGAAAAGAATTTTGAGAATAGCAAGAAAATAATTACTTAATTAGGTTATGAAGTTATTAAAAGCTAAATTTTATAATCCAGGTAATAAAGTTGAAATAAAACAAGAACCATATATTGATAATATTAAATTTAACATATTTAAATTTAGTAATATCGACAAACCACCAGATAACGATATAGTTTACATAAGTTGTTTTAGTGAATTTGGTTGCGAAATATTAGGTGTTTTATATTCTATAGATATAATAAAAAAACAAAATCCAAATAAATATTTTATAGTTTTGGGCTGGTATGGTAGAGAATATCTTTACAAACATTTAGTTGATGAATTTTGGGAATTAAAACCAGAATTGATGTGGCTTAGGGAATATGCTAGGGCATTTCATAATGTTTCTAAAAACATAAAAATATTAGAAAAAAATATTGCTAATTATTCTAAAATAATTACCACTAAAAATATGGGTAATTATTATATTTATTCTAATTGCAAAAATTGTAAACATACGTGGAGCACAATCACTAAATTTGACCAATGTCCAAAATGCAATTCTAGTTTTTTGAATAAATCTATTTATTCCGATGTTGCATATTATAAAAAAATTGCAACAAAAATACCGTCTCCATCATCACATATTATGAATGATGCAAAATTATTGTTGAAAAACAATCCTGTTGGAATATTTGCGAGAAACAGACAGTGCTACGGAAGAAATCTGCCATCAGAATTCTATATTAAATTAATAGAAAACTTAAAAAATCTTGGTTATAATCCTATATGGTTAGGCGAAGAACAATCTACATTAAAGTGTCCTGTAGATTATATTGTTGATTTTTCTAGAGATCCTAGATCTAGAAATTTAGAATACACACTAGCGATAATAAAACAATTAGAATTTACTATTCAATTTTGGACAGCATCATCTAGATTGTCAGCGATTATGGAGGTGCCTTACATATTGTTTGAATCTCCAGATCAAATTTGGGGCGCTGGACAAGAAGGATATAGATTGAATTTAACAACAACTGGAAATAAAAAACTTGTTATCTCTCACTATCTTAATGTATTGAATAATCAAAATAAAGCTATTGAATTAGTAAATCAGGCTATAGATGAATTAAAAAATAATAATTTTAAAGAAATTTTTGGTTTATTGGATACTAATAATGCTTCACTTTATTTAAAAAACATAAATGATTTAAGAATTGGGAATAAAAATGACAATAACAGTACAACAAATATTACAGAAAGCTGCTGATAATTGTGGATTTAAAAGAGTTAAATATATAGAAAACAATATTCCTACAACTATGTCTAATGTTACAATTTTGTTTTATTTTGGTGATTTAAAATCTATTTTGCCAGTTTCCAGTTTATTAATGGAAAGATTTAGAAAAGAATCTAAATCTAGTAAATATTTTATATTATGTTCTTGGAATGGTAATCAAAGTTTATTTCCATATGTTGATGAATATTGGGAAATATCTGATTTGAATAATTTAAAATCAATATATTTAAGTTCTGTGAATCAAAACAATACTTCTGAAGCATTATCTGGATATAAGCGAGCTTTAAACAATTATTTTCCAGAAATTTTAGATATTTCTGTTTTAAATAATTGTTATAATAATGGTTTTAAACAAGAATTTTTTGATAATTATAAAAACATTAAAAAGTTTTTACCGTCAATTCCGTCTTCTTCTATACTTGGAAATGATTTTAATAAAAAGATGTCTGAGCATCCTAATAAAATTTTCATTCATCCTACTACTCACATTCAAGAGTGGAAAAATGGAAGATATCATTTTGAATATATTTCAGAGTTATTTTGGAGTTCTTTAATTGACAAATTAATTTCTGAAAATATTACTCCTGTAATTTATCAGGATTTTAAAACTTATGATTTATCATTAAATTATTTTGATAAATGTATTTTTATAAAAAATAATGATATTTTAAACATTTTGTCTGCAATAAGAAGTTGTGGTATGGTTTTAGATATTTTTAATGGAATTTCCAGACTAGCAATAATTGCTAGGTGTCCATATATTTTATGTTCTGATAGATTTTCTTATAATTATATTAAACAATATGAGGTTGATATTTTATGTGGAAATGATATTCCACGAGACAATCTTTATACATTTTCATCAATTTGTAATGATTTGAATAAAAATAACTGGAATGCATCGTTGTTTGAGGCTATAGTAAGCAAGATCAAATTGCTTGACAAAGATCTTATTAAAGACAATTTACCTTCACCAATTGAAATTAATGAGATTGTAAAGTATGAATTGGCAAGAAAAGCCAAAGTTAAAAAATTTGGACCTAGATTTGTTAAAATTAAAAATATTAATTAAGGAAATTATTAATGTCGATTACAAGAATTAAAGTAGTAGCAAAACATTTGCATCCAAATGCATCGTATGATGAAAGAGAAAGAAATTTTAAAATATTACTTCATAGCTTCCAAAAAGCAGTAAATGATTCTGGACTTCTTACTAAATTTAAAGAGAAACAATTTTATGAGAGTAAGGGTGAAAAGCGTAGAAGAAAAATTAAAGAAGCTAATGCTAATAAGTTTAGAGAATCTTTTAAAGTTGTTAAAGAACAAAATTATGATGTTTGCAAGGACAATTTTGTATGACTGTAAAAAAAATAAAAAACATGTCGGTTGCTGCTGATTTGGAATTTAAAAATAAAGTTAGTGGATGTGCTAAAAAACTTGGCAAGACTACATCGGAGTATATAAGAGATGTTGTTGAAAAACACATGCAATTATTAGATTCCGAGGATGAATTTACTCCAATTATTGTAAAAATTCCAAATAATGTTAAAAATGATAAGCAGCAATTGGAAAAATGGTTATCCGAAAGAGTTCAAGTTATAATTAATACTTTAGAATCTCAAGATTGAAAGAAATATTTTAATGTCATTAACTCAAGAACATGTTGTAGATATATGTCTTTTACATGAAGGTTCAAGATGTTGTAGATATTTAATGCCCTGTGATGATAATCCGGGGCAATTTAATTGTTTAAAACATAAAAAAGAACTTAAATCTAAAATTGACAAACTTGTAAAAGAAGAAAAAATAAAACCTCAACCTAATCCCAATCAAATATTGCCACTTGGGGATAATTGTCAAGGTTATCCAGTGTTAAAACATATATCTCAAGGATATAATGTTAAGTAGTTTGTTTAATATTTAAGGCTTTAATTGCATTTTGATGTCTTGATATTATTTTATAAACATCTTTTTCTACTTCTGTGTTTAAAGCAGACATGAATACTTGTTGTTCTAGTTCAAGATCATTTTTTATAGCTATTTGTTGAGCTAATATTTCTGAAACTTTATTAGATTTTACAAATTTATTTCTATAATGTAAAATTGAATACGTGAATGCAAAAATCATTATAAAAAACATTAAAAATCCAGCATCTCCAGAAAATATTTGAACACCAGAGTTGCTTGATCCTTTTAAATTTATTATTCCTTCTTGTGCGTTTTCTATATCGCGTCCAATAATTTCTTGTTGTTGATTTATTTTTCCTAATTCCAACATTAATCCATTTTGGTTATTTCTGATTTCATCAATTTTACCATCAGTATTATTTAATCTTTGATCTAATTCTGGTGATATTGGTGATATTCTTCCACATCCAACGCATATTATTAAAAATAAACCCAAAAATATATTTTTTTTCATAAAAACCTCCTGTATTTAATTCATTTATATATTGTTACAATATTTATTAATATCGATTAAAAACATGGAAAAAGATTTAAAATTAATATCTGGTGATTTTCAAAATATAATTTTGCCAAAAGAAAAATCATATATTTTAAAGGCATTTAGAACTGAAATGGCTAAAGCTGCTGTAGTTTATTACTATAATTTTGGCAATTTAACAAGATTTGTACAGCATACAGGTTTTTTTTGTAGAAAAAGAGTAAAAGAATTAATTATATCTAAATGTAAAAAATTAGAAATTGAATATAAATTAGCTTTAAAAACTTTTGATTTAGAAAAAATGGAAAAAATAAAAAAAGGTAAATTAAAAATAAAAAGACACAATGTTGATAAATATTATCATGAAATTATTAAAACTCAAAGATTGGAAGAATAAAAAAATATCAAAAAGTTTAGATGCAAATCGATTAGATAATTGGTTGAACCAACTAGACTCTTTAGAAAAAGAATTGTCTTCTTTAAAAGATAAAAAAAATAAAGAAAAAAATCAAGATAAAACTAAAAAAAATAAAAAAGATCTTGAGGATGAAAAAGAAAAAAGTCAGGACGAACCAGAAAAAAAAGATGAAAAAGATGAAAAAGAGGACAAAAATAAAGAAAAGTTAGAAAAGAAAGATAATAAAAACAATAAAGAAAAAACATGATTGATATAATAAAAGTATCAGATTTAAAAAATAAAAGAGATTCTTTTATTGAAAAAGTCAATAAAACAGTTGGTGAAGGCAATTGGTTTTGGGTTTTTTATATTGGTAAACAAATGTATTCTTTACAATTAGGTTTACAAATTTATGAAGATTCTTTTTATCATCACTTAATGAAAAATTTCGTTTCTTTAAAAGATTTGTTAAAAAATAATAAAAATGTTTTTGTTCATTCATATCAAGATTTGGAATCTGGACTAGATTATAAAACACAAAAAGGTAAAAGTGATCATTACAATGATATTGCAATTAGAAGATGTGTTGCTAGGATGGGATTAAAATTTAACGGAAACAATAATTATTGTGTTTCAAATACACTTTTTTGTGAAACAAAAGTTCCTTTTCATTTAAAACATTTAACTAACAATAAAGATTCTTTTTATTCTGTTAAAAGTTGGTATAATGAAAGCAGGCACATTGTTGTTGCTACAGAAATTCACGAACAAGCAAAACTTTTTGAAAATATATTAAAATAAAGTATGAATATGACACCTCCAAGAAATGTTATTTCTAAACAAGATTATTATATGTATCTTGCATATATGACAGCAATGAGATCCAAAGACCCAAGTACACAAGTTGGTGCTATTATTGTTAGTAATGATAATCAGCCTATTAGTTCAGGATATAATGGAGTTCCAAAACAAATAAAAGATGATTTAGTTGATTGGACAAGACCAAATAAATACTCTTTTGTACATCATGCTGAAGATAATGCTATTTGGCATGCTAAAGGGAAAGATTTAACGGGATCGAGCATGTATGTAACAATGTTTCCTTGTAAGAGTTGTATGTTAGATATTGTTAGATCTGGCATATATAACGTATACTATTCTGGTTTTGGCTCTAAATTGTTGGATGAGTCAGAGATAGAAAAATCAAAATTAATTGCTAAACTTGGCAATGTTGAATTGATTCAATATAATCAAAATTTTGATGAAATTATACAACATTTCAACAAACTTAAAGGAACGTGATGTCTTATTACAATAATTGCAATTCTAATTGTTCAACAAGTGAATGTGATTCGTTACAGCCTGATTTCACAATAAAAAGATATGACACTAATCCTGCTGTTAGAATTAGTGTTGAAGATTGTTCTGGAATTATGGATTTAACAGATCCAAATCTTGTTGTTGAAGTTAATATGTGGACAAAATCGTTTTTAAAAAAAACGATTTTGTCTGTAGAAAATAAAATATTATTAGCAAACGATATAGGATTTAATCAATTGTTAATTGGCGATTTGTTGTTTTTTGATCATCCTAGAACACCAGAATACATGCAGGTTATTTCAGTTGACGAAAACACAAAAGAAATTACTGTTTTGAGAGGCTTAAATAATACGGCTGCTAATACTTGGAAAAAAGGTACGACATTCTATATTTACAGAATAATTTCTAGTCTTGGTGGTATTGAATTAGTTTATGATGATATAATTAATATTACTGGAAATGTAATAAAAGATCAATTAATTCAATCAAATTTAATTTATAATTGGAATCAAAATGATACCATGTTATCTGGTTGTTATTGGATGGAATTTAAATTAATGAAAGTAATACCACAAAACAGCAAGTTGTTTTTTAATTTTGATTCTATATTACAATACAATATTGGGTCTGATTCAATCTTTATAACTAAAGATTTAGAATTATCTAGTTATGAATTTGATTATAAAAATTCTATTTTAGAAGTAGAATCTAATTTATCTTTATATGATTACATCTTTATATCTGAGTCTGATGATATTAAAATAGTAGAATCACCTGATGATGAAGGTAATATATTAATAATACCAAATATTAATTTGGACGAATCAATAAGTATAATTCCAATATTGGATCAGGGTGATAATAGCGTTTCTGTTTCTGTGTATGATACTAATGGTATTTCATTAATTAATGCAACGCAACCGGGCACAGAAATAAAAACTTTAGGTTATATTAAATACAGAGATGAAATTGTTGGAACTTATCATGCTGGATCTGTTGATAATAATTTTAAAATTGAATTTAATGATAAAGCAGATTCGTTAATTATAAAAAGTGTAATAAATCAAATATCTTATATAAATATAAGTTCGGCACCAAAAACAAAAACTAGAGTTTGCAATATTAAATTAAAAGAATTTAATTCTGAATTACAAGATAATGTTAAAATTTATATAGGAATTAACACAATTCCATCTGTTCAAAATTTAGAAGGTGTTGAATGGGTTCGAAGATTTCCAAATTGTGGTGATGGATTTGTTGTAAAAGTGGTTAACAGTGTTACAAAAGAAATGTAGAATTGATTGAGTTTAATTTTTAATTTTAAAAAAGGAAATTGTAAAAAAAGTAATTTATGTTAAAAAAATTTATCAAAAATGAAAATAGTTTTAATTCAAAAGATAAAACAAGAATTAACGACATGATTAGAGTTCCAAAGGTTATGTTGGTAGATGGTGATAAAAATTTAGGGGTATTCTCAACAGATGCAGCAAAAAAAATTGCAAGAGATCAAAATCTAGATTTGGTAGAAGTATCACCAATGGCAAATCCTCCTGTTTGCAAAATAATGGATTATAGCAAATTTAAATATGAGAAATCTATTAAACAAAAAGAAAAGAATAAAAGCCAAAAAGCTTTATCTGAGAAAGAAATAAGATTAAGTCCTTCAATTGGAGATCATGATCTTAATGTTAAAATTAATGCTGCTAAAAAGTTTTTAACTTCTGGATTAAAAGTCAAATTTAATTTGAAATATGAAAAAAGAGAAAATGCTCATAAAGAATTAGGATACAATGTTTTACAAAAAATAAAAGAGGCTTTATCAGAAGTTTCTAGTGTTGAAATTGATCCTAAATTGGAAGGAAATAATTTAAATTGTGTTTTAATTCCAAAAAAAACAGCTTAACATACTAGTTTAATTTAAACTGTTTTTAAGAAAGAATTATAAAATGAAAAAAAATAAAGATGTTGTAACCGAGTCAACAAGTGTCGTAATGAATGTGCCAAGGATGATTGCTGCTGTAGTTCCAGCAAATAATCAGGTTCTTATTGAAAGAATTAAAGAGGTAGAATTATCTCCTACATCTGTTTTACTTACCGATGAAGCAAATAAAAAAGATTCTCAACAAGCTTATGTTTTGGATATTGGACCTAGTGTTGCTCCAAATCTTGGTTTCAAGGTGGGTGACAGAGTGATGGTTGCAGGATCTTATTTTCCTGTAGATGGTATTCTTTCTAAAAATGGAAGATCATTAAATATGATTTTGCCAGATATGATCAAGTGTGTTTTAGTAGAAGAATAGTCATTTTTTTGATTTATAAAAATATTAATAAGAAGAAGTTTAAACTTCTTCTTATTCTTTTTAAGGTTTGTTTTAATGAAAGATTATTATTCAATTTTAGAAGTTTCTAAAGATGCTTCACAAGAAGATATTAAAAAAGCTTATAAAAAACTTGCAAAAAAATATCATCCAGATCTGAATAAAGATGATAGTCAAGCTGAAGAAAAACATAAGGATGTTATAGAAGCTTATGACGTTTTAAGTGATCCAAACAAACGTAACAGGTACGATAATCCATCTTCTGGTTACGCTACTGTTGGTGATGTTTTTGCTCAATATAATGAGGCGATTAATCGTCAACGATATAGACAAAGTTTAGATGTTAAATTTATTGTAGAATTAACTTTGGAAGAAGTTTCAACGGGATGTTCAAAAACTATATCTCTTCCAGTTAAAAAACCTTGTGATAATTGTAATGGAACAAGCTGGGAAAAGATTTTTGTTTGCAACAAATGTGCTGGTGCTGGTAAAATAAATGTTAAATATGATCAAAATAAAAATCAAACATTTACAATTAGAACAGATTGTATTGAATGCAATGGAACAGGTCGTAAATTTCAAGATAAATGTAAGAAATGTGTAAATGGCAGTGTTAATTGCGAAAATGAAAATATTTCTTTAAATTTTCCTAAAGGTGTAGAAGATAATTCCTATATGGTTATAGGAGGAAAAGGCAGTATAGGCACAGATTATAGAGGCGATTTAATTGTTATAATAAAGATTACAAAACATGATTTTTTTGAACGAGATGGATTAAATCTTCATTGTAAAATTCCTGTAAATTACACCACTTTATTTTTTGGCGGTAAAATTACAATTCCTAATTTAAATGGAACTTTAGATGTAATGATACCTAAAAATGTTAATAGTGGAATGAAATTAAGACTTCAAAGAGAAGGTTTATCAAATGATTCTGGTGTTTTTGGGGATATAATAATTAATTTACAATTAGCTAAATTAAATAATGAATTAAATGAGGAATATTTAAATAAATTAAAAGAGTTACAAGAACTTGAGGATAAATATCCTTGTGATTCTATTTTAGATTTAAAATCTAAAACAAAAACTAATTAACAGGAATAATTTATGAATAAAAAATATTTTTTACCAATAGTTTTGATTTTATCAGTTCTAGCAATTGGTTCTATATTTAAGGTGTTAGAAACTAAAATTACTAATAATGTAATTCAAAAACTTAAAAGAGAATATGTTCCTGGACCATATTCTCCTGGGATAGACCCAGAGAATTTAGATCAACCAGATGAAAATGTGGAACAAAGCAGTTCTTTTAATGAAAAATATTATAACGAAATAATTCGTTAATGAATGGTAATTTTATTAATTTTAGAAGTAATATTTTTATTTTTATTTTCTGGATTTCTTATAAATTCAACTGTAATATTTTTTCCTACTTCGGGATTGTTCAATTTTTTAAATTGATCATAACTTAAATACAATTTAGTTCCATTTTTTAATTGTATTAAAATTGGTGATTTGCTTTCATCAATAAATCTGATTTGAGAAGTTGTTGTAACAATTGGTAAAACTAAACTTCGCAATTTTTCTACGCCAAATCTATCAGGTCCATTCGTTATATCTGGACTTTTTTCGATGTTTGGTGATAACATGCTTGTTAAATTTGAATCTTCTTTAAAAAATTGTTTGAATTTTAATTCATTATTAACTATCATAATTTATATATTATTATGGAAAGTTTTTAATGAGCAATTTTTTTTATAATGCAGATATAAAGATTCTAGCACCTAAAGAAAATATTAATTTTTTTGAATCTGATATCAATACAATTAATATTTTTAATTTACAACCAATGCTTGTTGAATGGACTCATGAAGAAACCAAATATAATAAATTTATATTTGTTGATTTTTTTAATGAAAAGCTTTATTCATTAAGTGGTGATTTAATCACTGAAGAGTCCGAATTTGGAATTACTGTTTCAAATATAATTAAGCTTAAAAAACAAAAAAAGTTTGATTTCAAAAATGAGATTTTTGATGATTTAAGTCAAATTAAAAATAATATCAAGGAACAAAATGTCAATTGATAAAATGAAATTAAATTTGTCTTTTCCTAATCAAAAATCTGCAACTGGAAGTCATAATGCTATGACATTAGAAAAGGCAATTGAATTGATAAAGTCTAAATCATATCAAGATTTTATTGAAACTTACTTAATAGAATTATTAAAAAAACAACCTAAAAATACTTATGAAAGGTTTTTTAAGAATATTTCGTCACATCTATCTAAAATAGAAAGAAAAAATAATGGCTAAAAAGAAAGCAAAAGTTGTAAAGAAGAAATCTGTAAAAAAGAAAATATTAAATAGTGTCTCTAGATTAGAATGTCCTGAAATTGGAATTACAATCATAGATGAAGATTATAAACCTATTATTTTAGAAAGTTATATAGAAGTCAAAGCAATTTGTCCTTTATTAAGTCAAAATAATTTGCAAGAGACATTGATTAATCACAGACAAAATATAATATTTAAATGTGGGGTTAAATTAGAAATTCCAAATGGTTTTAAATTAAGATGCGAATTAGATAGTGCCTTTTTGAATCTTGGATTAAGTTTGCAATCTGCTTATCTTAACACAGATAATGAACTTTGTATACATGTTGTTAATGTTGGAAAATATAACCCAGTTTCTGTAAAACATAGAGATATTTTAGCAAAAATAACATTTGAACCTATTTATTATTTAAAAGGAGTAAAATGGAAATAAGTATAGTAATAAGTGTGGCTAGACAAATCAGTGGAGAATATGTTTTTGTGAAACCAGAAAAAGCTTTTTTTGATAGACAAAAAGCAAATTTATTTGTTGAAGAAATGAAAAATAACGTCTCTATTAATGGTAAGACATCACCAGTGTTGATTGATGTTGGAAATGAAAAAATAGAATGTTACATGGAACTTGGAATTTTTGATTTGAAAGTAGAATAATATGAGCGAACAACCTTGGAATCCTCTCGATGGCGAAAGACCAGAATTAAGTATAAATTTACATAACGGTACAGATGAACAAATTTCCATAATAATTATTCATAAAGATACGCCAGAATACTTAAATATATGTTTGCAATCAATAGCAGTAACAAGTTTTAATAACAATTATGAAATAATTGTGGTTGACAATGCATCTGGTAAAGATAGTCAAGATTATTTAATGGATATTGAAAGTGAAGTAAAAGTTATAAGAAATGAAAAAAATTTGTATTGGTCAGCGGCTGCAAATAAAGGAGCATCAGCAGCAAGTAAGAATTCTAAATATTTAGTTTTCATGCATTGTGATGTTGTTATTACAAATCCAGCTTGGTTAGATTTATTAATAAATGCTTGTGAAACTTCTAAAGCTGGAATGGTTGGTGTAGAAATGCAAGGTTATTGGATGCAAAATAGAAAAGTAGACTTTATTAAAGAATGGTTAATTTTGTTTACAAAAGAATGTTTTGATGAATGTGGTCCTTTTCCAGAAAAACTACCAATGATCGGTCAAAATTTTATTATGACTTTAAAAGCACAACATTATGGCTATAAACCACAAGTGTTAAAAGGACAAATAGCACATCATTATAAAATTTTTAGTTTAGACATAAATGTATTTGAGAAAATGACTGAACAGGCTATGATAGAAATACCAAAACTTTTAAAAGAAGTTCAATCTGAAACAGTTAAGCGAATTATATAGTTAATATTTCGTGTTTAGAATCAGTTACAAGTATGGTGTGTTCAAATTGGGCTGATAATTTGTTGTCAGCCGTTCTAGCCGTCCATCCATCTTGTTCACAAATTAATATATCTGCCGTTCCTTCTGATATCATTGGCTCAATTGTGAAAATCATTCCTGATTTCATAATTGAGCCAGTGTTTTTTTTAGAAATGTGAGATACTATAGGCTCCTCATGAAATTCGACACCAACACCATGTCCAGCAAAGGTGTAAACTACAGAAAATCCATTTTGTTCAGCGTGTTGACTTATTTTATAACCAATATTTCCAAAATGATTACCAGGATAAACTTGTTTAATACCTATGTCTAAACACTCTTTTGTTACTTTTAATAATTTTTCTGCAATTAAAGAACAACTTCCTATTTTATAAGTTTTACTGGTATCTCCATAATATCCATTTAATATGGTTGTAACATCGATATTGATAATATCTCCATTTTTTAACACATCTTTTTCAGATGGAATTCCATGACAAACAACTTCGTTAATTGAAGTACAAATAGATTTTGGAAATCCTTTGTAATTCAAAGGTGCAGGTGTTGCATTATGTTTTAATATAAATTCATGAGCTTTTTGATTTATAAATTCTGTAGTGTTACCTTCAACTAAGAATTGTTCTAAATAATTTAGTGTTAATTTTGCTAATTGGCAACTTTTTCTTATACCATCAATTTGTTCTTTATTTTTTATTAAAATCATTCTTGTCTTTCTGTTGGCTCATCATTATCTTCAATTCCAACGAGTTCCATAAATCGTTTAATATTTCCAAAATTAGTGTTAAATCCAAATACCATTGCATTGATTTCTTTATCAATTTCTTCTTG
>ERZ724522.682-NODE-682-length-20713-cov-4.181625_pt1 | contig 20713 bp, 21 predicted proteins | sample MGYA00376055_ERZ724522 | MGnify/ENA primary metagenome ERZ724522 (study PRJEB28724, sample SAMN07190884) | wastewater metagenome | isolation source: effluent of sewage treatment plant in Hong Hong | place: Hong Kong | collected 2016-03-17 ... | reverse complement strand
GACATCGAGCTGGATCTATACAAGAAAGCCAACAAGATCGGCAAGGACGAGGGATATTGGCGCATCCCAGATTCGATCATGATCCCGTATGCGTTGAAGGACGTAGACACGACGATGCGGGCCTACTACCGCATCTATCGGGATCTGGAGCATCAGGGATTGCTGGAATACTACACCCGGATTTTGAATCCGTTCTGCACCGACGTATTCACCAATTTCGTCATCCTGGGACTGCCGATGGATATTCCGAAGATGGACGAACTTCGCGATCTGTACGGATTCTCCACCGAGATGATGAGCATTGAATTCCAGCGCAAAATACGCACGGAGGCCGCGGAAATGCTACGCGCCGAATTGTGCTCGTTGGACAGCGTGCGTGGCGACTGGACTGCGACCGAGATCGAGCAGGCCGAGACGGCAGGCGACCATCAAGAGGCGCATCGCATATTGGGGCGGATGGTGGCGGAGAATCATCCGCAGCGCGCCAGGTGCGAATTACTGCTGGCGCATTTTCTGGAGGCGCGAGGATTCAACATCCGGTCCAAACCAATGATGACCAGGTGGCTGTTCGACGTCAAGCGGTACACCCCGGTCAAATCTACTGGCAAGCCGTCGATGTCGTGGGAGAAAATTCTGACATATCCGCCAGACCGGCAGAAGGAATATTCTCCGGCGGCCGACCGGCAGACCATTCAGATTCTGTCGGAGCAATACGATGACGAACTGCTCCGCTACCTTCTGCAGCTCAATGCAATCGGTAATATCAGGAAGGGACTGCTGAAGGAACCCACCATCGACGACGAGACTGGGGAGATCACGCGGGAGAATGGGTTGCACTACTGGCTGTGCAAGGACATGCGAATTCACGGCCAGCTCAGTCTGACTGAGACGGCACGTCCGCGCAGCTGGCATCCCAACACGCTCAACTGGTCATCTTATGTACTCGAGCAGATCGAGTTGGGGATGCGGAACACGTTTACCGATCTGCATTCCAGGCAGGAATTGCCTGAGAAGTTTCAGAAGTATCTGGACAAGAATATCCAGATCCCGTCCATCAGGTCCTGCGTTACCGCTCCACCCGGGTGGTGCTTGGTGGAAAGTGATTTCGTTACGGCTGAAATTCGCGGGCTGGCCTACATATCAGGCGACCAGAATCTGATCAGCCTCCTCAATGATCCTGATACGAATTTTGCGGAAACCAACGACGGCAAGCTGGTTCGCATCGGATTTGATGGTTCTGGTATCAGCCATGAAAATATGCGTCCCGAATTTTGTCTGGCCTACTGGGAAGAAGGCGAGTTCAAGATCCGGTACGGTTTCAATGATCTGAAGCGTGCTGCTGATGGTGGTTTGGTCCACCCACGTTTCGACCTCCATTGGTCTCTCGCAGAAGGCTGGCAGCAGCGTCCACGGGAGATGATGAAAAAGGAGACGGATCGCAAGGCAGGAAAAGTGGGCAACTTCAGTACAGCCTATGGCGCCACAGCCAATTCGATCAATCGTAAGATTGAGGCTGATACGGGCGTGAAGCCCCCACCTGACACAGGCGAGAAGATTCTGGCTGCGCTGGAAAAACGACAACCTGTGGCCTTTGCCTTTCTCCGTTCCATGGAGGAGGTGCAATTCACGCCGGGATTCTACCGGGCTGCCAGCGGTCGCATCCGGCATTTTTCCACCCATCCCAAATGGGCGAAAGTTGGTCGGCGTACGGCCGATCAGCTGGCATCCGGACAGGGCCGCGAGGCTCGCAATTATCCGATGCAGGAAAGCGTAGGTGCCACGGCCGCACGGGCCTGCACATGGTTGCTGCGCGCACAGATCAAGGCGCAGTTGCAATCTCGTATCGGTATCTGTCTGTACGATTCGTGTGACACGTGGGCACCCCTTCGTGAGCGCTTCATCCAGAAGCGCCTGCATGAATACTACATGACCGACGTCAATACTTGGCAGTATGGGGATCGTACCTTGCAGTATCCGATTGAGACGGAATTCAATGTCGGCTGGTCCGCAAGACCTTCAAAGACATTGCGGAAATTATGGGACGATCCTGAGTATGAAAATGATCCTGTTTGGAACAAACAGGTGCTTGCGTCGCTCGGAGTACCGGAGTAATCACGGACTCGCTTTTGCAGTCAGAAACCAAAACCAAATAACACACCTACATCTATGGCACTTCAAAGAGGCACAGCCTCCAACGTAATGGGCGAATTCACGTCCTCCAACACACTGTTCCGCCCCGGCATCAAGTACATCACTGGCAGTGATAAGACCAGCAACATTCGTCTGCGTCTGTTGCCGGATTTCAATGAGTCGCTGTCGCATGCCGATCCGGCCTATCCGACATCCTGGGTTCCATACCGGCAGGCAGGCGTCATGAACCAGACAACGGGCCGCGACGAGTTGTCCGGCTTCTTCATTCAGTTGCGCGCTTACCGCTATTGGGGTCGCCAACAGTTGACGTTCTTTTCGCCGTCTTGTCGCGATCTTGATCCGACTGCCTCGATTGAAGATCGCATCGATCCGATCGCGGCGTGCCGCGAGGTAGCCCGCAAGGATGGGCGTTGGAAACACCTGACGGAAAAGCCGACTGGACCCGATTCAGACAAGTTGGATAAAGCGCCACTGGCTGGCCCATCCACGATGGCGTTCATGAACGCCATCACGTGGTCACAGTCGCAGACCGGGGTGATTATGCCGGATACGGTTTGTAACTCGATCGTTGGTCTGTCTGGTATGGGCTTTGACCTGCTGATCAAGCAACTTGACTGGCTGACCACCGCGGAAGCTCGTCGTGAGCAATTGGATCCGGCGTGGCCGACTTATCTGCTGGGTGACGTCATGGCTCCAACATGGGGACGTATCGGCTGGTTCGCCCAACAGGCCACCGAGGGCAACAAGAGTCAGCAGATCTGGACGGTCAAGTTCACGGCGCAGGATCAACGTCTGGTTGGTGACGCGTTGATGCCGCTGGCGCCCGATGTGGCCAATCGCTTCCTCGCTGGTCGCTACAATCTGGGCGACACCGAGAAGGTGCTGCACGTCATGAAACCCAAGGAGGTGATTGAAATGATGCTGGCCGATGGCCTTCTGCCGCGCGATCTGATTGCCTACGCCTGTTCGCATATCGCCGACATTCCTGGTGGAGGCGGTCCGACTTTCGCAGCTGCCTCCACGGTTCATCCCGGCATGGCACCCGGGCTGGCTCATCCGCACGGGACGTCTTCTGCACCTCCGATGCAGGCGGCCAATCCGTTTGGAGGACAGGCCATGCCTACTCCGGTGGATCCGTTCGGTGGCGCTGCAGGTGCTCCTCCGATGCCCGCCCCGATGGCAGCCAATCCGTTTGGTGGCGCTTCAGGTGCTCCCCAGATGCCCGCCCCGATGGCAGCCAATCCGTTTGGTGGTGCTCCTGTATCCGCAGCGCCGTTTGGATCTGGAGCCCCAGTGGCAGCCAATCCGTTCGGCGGCGCTCCAGACGCACCGTTTGGCGGCTTGCCGCCAACAGCCAACCCGTTCGGCGGAGCGCCAAGTGCCCCTCCGATGCCCGCACCGGCACCGCAAGCTGCTCCTGCGGAAGCGCTTGACTGGTTCATGTGGGAGGGCGATCGCGCTACCGGCAAGGCAGTTCCGTCCACGCTAACGCAAGTTACAGCTGCGGCAGCGGCCAATCCTCGTGTGATGATCTGCAGCACGGCTCCCAATGCCGTCTGGAAAATCCCGAGCGATTACGGTATCCAGATTCCTACTACGGCAGCTCCGGCAGCTCCGGCAGCTCCGGCAGCTCCGATTGCACCGGCGCCAGCCGCTGGCGCACCTCTGACGGCAGAAGAGCGTACTGAAATGAATGAACTGATTGCGCGCTCGCAAACATCGCAATTGGAATTGCCAATGCTGCATCGACTGATCAGCTTGCAAGACCGGGCACGTCTCGGCTAACACGCTAACCGAAGGGGCGGGGGAATTACTCTCGCCCCTTTTTCCACACCATGGCAAAAAAGAAATCTAGCGGAGCAGCATCTGCCGCCGCCCTTCTGGCGGACATGGAGCAGACCAGCACAGCACAGCAGCATGGCACTACCGTCATGGCAGCGGCTGCCGCACAGGCAGATACGGGCAAGGATATTCCGGTCATCAGCACCAACCGGGCTACGGCGATGCGCAAGGCCATGGAGTATCTCAACGATGGGGCAGGACAATCCGTCCGGCACCGTAAATCCATCTTCGGAACACTGGGGGAACAGCGCAAGCAGCATATCCCGCTACCAAATATCGCCCTGCAGTATCTGATGGGCATGTATGGTATCGTCTATCCCGGCATGATGGAGCTGATCGGCGATGCCGATACGGGCAAGTCTACAATTGCCATCGAACTGGCCGGGTCAGCTATGCTGCACCTCAAGGCCGAAGTCCTGTTGATCAACTGCGAGAATAAGGAGGTGTCGCAGGATCGGGCACTGCGGGCACTCCATCGCAATCCCGAGGTAGCGCAGAAATTGATCAATCGCGTCGGTATCGTGAAAGCCTTCACGTTGCCCCAATTCGAAGATGTGTTGCGCGACTGGGTGCTGACTATGCGGGAAGTGCAGAAGCTACCGCTGTCGATTCCGTTGTTCGTCATCGTGGATCCGTGGTCGGCGCTGATGACCAAGGAAGAAGCTATTGGGGAATTCCAATATCTGGCGCGCAAGGAACCCGGCGAGAAGATGCGTCCCACCGGGGAGGGTACCAACCTTGGACATTCCCAATGGGCACACAAGAAGGGGCGCAAGCTGCCGGCTTTCCTGGACATCAACAACGTCTTCGTCCTGTTGGTGAACCACCAGACGGTAGACATCGACATGTCTGGAAATGCGTCGTATGCCCCCAAATACGTCAAGGATGCAAACAACGCGAATGCCATTGGCGGTAAAGCCTGGAAGCAGCGGGCTCTTCTGACAATCGTGCTGGCCGTTCGAGGTCATGCGCTGGATGCCGACAAGAAGCCGATCGGAAAGCGCATCATCGCCAAGGTGCACAAAAATTCGTACGGACCATCCTATCGGACCATCATGTATGATCATCTGGTTGTGCACGATGAGCGGGACAAGGACAATTATCTGGATCCAGCCCTGCATTTCGAGTCTGGATTTTGTCAGATGCTGGCAGAGAAAAAAGTGGCCGGAATCCGGGTCAACAATGACGTCTATTCGATCGATTTCGAGGATCTCAAATTCGGAGCTTTGTCGGCGGCTGATCTTTTCCGGTTCGTACAGGAGCACCCACCGCTACGCGCGCATGTCGCCAAGGTTCTGAATATTGCCGGTTACGAGGACATCCTCAAACAACTGGATCGAAACGCGGCCGCCATCGCCAACATCGATGCTCCACGTTTTCCGGAAGCTGAAACACCAAAACCCAAGAGCAAAAAGGCCAGCAGTAAAAAGGCCAAAGCAAAGAAATGAGCAGCACTATCGACAGATCGTTCCGGCATCTGCTGGACCTGTTTGCCCTGGCTGGCGGAACCCGCATTCCCTCAGGTATGGATTTTAAGGAAGCATGCAGGTGGCTGGACGAGAAGTCCGGCATCCAGTGCAAATTGCCATTTGGTATTCTGGTTCCGGTGGAGGGCATCATCGATATCCCCCATGTGATTCTGAACAGCGCCAAGTCGCACCTATGGAGCGAACTGGATGAAAATCCAAACGCACTATTGCTGGTCCAAGGATCCCGGCGTCGTGATGCCGCCGCGTACTGGACGGTGAGTTCATTTGATTGCACGGATCATATGATCAAGTGGATCGAGAGTGTAAATATGGGACAATTCAATCTGGTTGCAGGCTCGATGTTCGATTCAGCTCATCGTTGCGTAGCAGCATTATCCTTGGACTCATGGCGGATAAAAACCGAGTAAAACCTGCGAGTGCCGTGATATGGTATGAATACATGCAGCGCTTCAGTTCGGCGCCGCCTGTCGGCATGCATGTCTTTGACGAGCATTACGAGATGGCGTGCGTCATTCCCACCGGACCTGCCACCCGACCAACCGATCTGCTGGTGGACTTGCTCAATCCTAGCGTCATCGATACGCTGTCGGCAGGACGACCACTACGCTACTACGATGTGTTGAGCATCTGCGCATCAGCTGATGCAAAATTCGACGTCACGCAGCCCGTATGGGTGAAATCATACATGGTGGTGTCACGGGAATTCTGCAAAAAATACGGCGCCGGAGCAGACATGTACGGCAGGTCGGACGAACCCGACTACGTTCTGATCGAATTGAAGCAACCGTTCGCCAGCTTTCGAGAAAAATGAGCACCACGACCACCGAGGAACTCACACGCGTAAATCAGTTTGATCCGGTGCTGTATGCTCGGGCGTCAGCCCGACTGCCCATGGCGCTCGATATTGTCGGGTTCAAAGCGCTACGCCCAGGACAGGATACGATGATCAGTTCTGTGCTGGGCGGTCTGGATACGTTGGGCATATTGCCGACTGGCTGCGGTAAATCGGCGTGCTTCATCATCCCCACCATTGCGTGCGAATGGAAGACTCTGGTCATATCGCCGCTGATTTCTTTGCAGCGCGACCAGGTGCAGAGCCTGCAACGCAAAGGCATTCGCGCCGGCATGGTCAATTCATCCAATACGGCGATCGGGCAGCAGTACATCAACGACTGGATTCGCGGGGATCTGGACTTGCTGTATTGCGCCCCGGAGCGCTTGAAGCGGGATGACTTCAGGGAAATAATGCGACAGAGGAAGCCAGACATGGTCGTCACCGACGAAGCTCATACGGCTTCGCAGTGGGCTGATGGTTTTCGTGCGTCGTATTATCTGATCGGCAAATTCATCAATGAATTCCAGCCCAAGGTGGCTTTGGCCCTTACGGCTACCTGCCCGCCCGATATCGAGAAGGATGTTCGGCGCATTCTCTGTATGCCGCGGGCCGTCAAGGTCTGCTACTTCTACCGGCGTACCAATTTGAAGCTACGCTCGGCTGATTTCAACTGCGTGGCCGATATCGGCGAGATCATCAATGCATCTCCGGGCCCGGCCATTGTGTACTGCTCGACCGTGAAGGCAGCCAACGAACTGCAGAACGTACTGTCCAATTACGTGCACGGCGAGGTAGGCATTTATCATGGCGATCTGCCGGATCACACCAGATCCACTCAGCAGGATGCCTTTATGGATGACGAGGTAAAGTGCGTCGTCGCCACCAATGCGTTCGGCATGGGGGTCGACAAGGCAAATATCGGGGCTGTCATCCATCGCAATATTCCGGGGACACTGGATGCGCTCACACAGGAATTGGGACGTGGCGGTCGTAACGGTTGCGAATGTCAGTGCGTGACCTTCCTGGATGCGCAGTCCATCAACACCCAGCGGTTCTTCATCGAGGGCGACAACCCGTCCGAGAAAATAATCAGACGGGTATTTGCCGTTCTGGACAAGCATGCAAACTCGGCCGGTCTGCTGCGCATGACCCTGGCGGATATTCTCGACCGAGCTTTCCCAGACAAGCGGGAAAAGCGTAACGGGAATTTGAGCGCGGTCATGCAGGTTCTGGAGGGCGCCGGCTTGATTGCTCGCGTCAAATCGCATGAACTGATCGCCACGGTACGCTTCACGGATGGGATGGATAGCTCGGATCCCAAGTACGAAATGCTGCGTGATACCATCAAGAGTCTGCCGCGTGTAGAGCGCCAGGCAAATGGGGCCTACCAGTTTGATTTGAAGGATCTGGTGGATGCTACCGACCGAGTCGAGAGCACTATCCGGACTTGGTTGCGCTCGCTATCCAGTGCCGGACTTATCCAGTACGTACCACCGTTCGTCGGGTCATCTACGCAGATTTTGTCACGGGATATTTCAGCCATTGATTTTGATCGGCTGCGTATCAAAGCTGAGCGGGCTGAGACGAAGCTCAAACAGGTCATCACATATTGCGGCCTGCGTGACGAGCAAAAGCATGACTATCTGGAAAAATATTTCCGGGTGCAGCATCAGATCGACGATCAGACATGAGCCACGATCCCACAGCCGTCCGTACCGCATGGTCTCAGCAGCAGGCCGATGCGCTCATCCGTTATGTACAGATGCTGCCACCAGCTCCCATGATGGCGCCGGTGGCTCCTGACATATTTGACCGCAAGTGCCTGTGCGGCGAGAAACGAGATCTGGCTGATTTTCCCACGAAGCGCTCAAAGTCTGGCGTGGAATTTCGCGAAGCTGTATGCCGACAGTGCCCGGTCAGGTATTCTCAATGGGAACGGCTGGCCACTGTCATTTGCGCTACATGCCGGACTGAAATAATCAGGCTTGCTCCACATCAGGATAAATCCGGATTTCGTTATGAGCCTGGTGGTATCTACCACACGCTTGAGTGTTCCAGCTGCAAGAAGGGAATTGACAGGAGTCCTATCGTGGAGAAGACACTCTGGGACAAGCAACGCTTCGGAAAATAATTCACCATGAACAAACCACAAGTCGCCTCACACAGCCGCATCATTGCGGCCAACATCAAGCCGGTCAAAATCGACATCAACCGAGCTGCCAACGATCCGGCCGCGCGTACGCTCGAGGCTGTGAAGCCCGATGGACGTATCGTCACTCCGGCTCCGTTCGTGCCACCCAGCATGGTGCCGAAAATCGGCACATCCGAATCTTTTGTCAAAGGCGCTGCCGGTAAATACCAGCATCGCTTCATCCTGCATTTGGATGCCGCCAACAATTTGCTGGCTCTGGATTCGTATCCGGTGCTGGAGTTTATGGCGCGCATGTACCCAACCGAGATGCAGGACCTGGAAACGGTGGCCGTTCGCGTCGATCCACTCAACGGTTCTCTATCGGTCGATACGTTCCAATCCGGTCTGGCGAAATGCGCACCCTACATGCTGCACACGCAGTTTCCGGCGCTGTATGCGGCCATCAACGCATTGTCCGCGGATCAACTGCTGCCCGAAACTGATCTGGGCGGTATCGGCCAAATCGAGTCGGTTACCGGACAGGTCATTGTGATCAATATCCCGCGCCCGGATTCAGGCGCGTAGGTGCCGCAATTGTAGTCCAATTGCTGTCATATATTTTTGTGAACAGCATACCTGAAGTCACCAAGGTCGCTGAGGAGGTTCCTCTCTGCAGGCAATCTTGGTGGATAAAGTACAGGGATCGCATCATTTTCGGTGCGCTCCTTTTAACAGGCGCGATCATCGCAGGTATTGCCTGCGTGGTCGCATGGCAGTTGCGTTACATCCTGCTGGGCATCGGTGTCCTGGTAGGTGTGTTGTCCGGCAAGGACACGAAGAACGCAGCTGCATGGGCGGAGGCAGTAGTGTTGGGCGCTCTGGCGTGCATCATGCTGCCAATCCTGGAGGCATTGTTTTCCGGGGTGATTGGTTTCCTGACCTGTCTGGTCGGGGCCTACGCCATCGTGTTGGGTAGCCAGACGCGCTCTCGGTTAAAATGATCCTGATCTCGTCCGGATTGTTTGCCAACGGCGTCAGGCTGCCGGTCGGAGGAGGCGCTCCTGCGTGGGTACAGCGTCGCGGGTTCAAGCATACCTTGTTCGGCGGGCAGGATCCTGTCGACCAATGGATGCCAGCAGCTGACATTCAGTGGCGGATAACTGCCATTGAGGTGGAGGATGGAGGCGATGGGTTTACGCAGGAAAACGGCGAACCCATACCGATGGTATTCAAAGCCAACGGCAAGCTGACCATCGATTATCAGCTCGCCCCTACCGCACGCGCCAAGGGTTTTGTCTGCATCATGCGTCCCGGTATTTCCCCGACGGGATTTCTGGGACAGTCTCAAAGCGGCGGCAGTACCGCGGAGTACAGACAGGTAAAGCTGTCAGACTGGCTTTTCACATACGGGGAGAGCATAGGCAGACAATTGGAGCGCGACACCGTTCCGACTTTCCATGGTCAGATGGTACCGCTCTTCTACGCCCACAACACTGCCGGCGATTTGCTGGTGGCGGAGGGCGCGCAGGTGCAGAAAGTCACGGATCTGAAGTTTCAGGTCATGATCGGCACTGAAGCGGATACGGGCGTGGGGGCCATCGGGCGACGCACTCTGGCCGAAATGCTGGACGAGCGTGATATTCGCCAGATAGGCTGTGGACTGCCCGTTAAGGAGCGGTCCGCATTGGAAGTCCAGCCGCGCGATGGCGTGTACAGGCTGGACGGAAGTCTCGATGGATTGCGCAAATCAATTCATCGACACGCAACCACATTGATCCCTCACGAGGTGTAGCCTCCCGGGGGATCACGAAATGGCGGAGAGAACATCTCCGTCATTTTTTCGCTATGGCATCTCTGCCAGCCTTCCAGTATGGTGCCACATGACAGTCCCCCAGGTTGCAACCCCAGCATCACCCAAACCTCTGCAGGAAATATTTCCAGCGGGCGTGAAGCTGCGCGACCCAGAGGATAATCACGCATTGCGTCAGAGTATTTTCGATTCGGTCAAGCATGAGATGACGCGCGTGTTTCCACAGGAATTCGGCGGCGTCAGGGTGGAGCTGAAGGATGTTGACTACGATGGACCTGACACAGTGTCGAAAAAGGAGCAGGGTAGGGCGCTGATGGAAAATCGTTATCTGGCCCGGCGGTTACGGGGACGGCTGGAGCTTTACGATTCGACTACTGGCGAATTGCTGGATCAAAAGCACATGACATTGGCACGAGTGCCGTACCTGACGGAACGCGGCACGTATATTCATGGCGGGTCCGAGTACGCACCGATCAACCAGCTCCGCTTGGTACCCGGCCCGTATACTCGAATCCAGAACAACGGCATACTGGAAACGCAATTCAACACCAAACCAGGAACAGGCGCTCGGTTTCGTACAGCGCTGGAACCGGAATCCGGGCAGTTTCGATTCCGCGTTAAAAATTCGGACCTCCATTTGTATTCGTTGCTGCGCGAGCTGGGGGTGGACGACAAACGCATCGAGAGTTCCTGGGGCGCGGAAATCCTGCAGGCAAACCGGGCCAAATACGATGCCAGGACGCTCGACAAGGCCTATTTGCAATTTGTGCCCCGCCGGCTGCAGGATCCGGCCGCCGACGCGGAGAAGAAACGGCAGGCGCTGCGGGACGCCTTCGACGCGGCACAGGTGCGGCGTGACGTACTTGGTGTGAATCTGCCGGACGAACCGAGTGTCAAGAAGGCAGCCAGTGAGCCGCCTGCTGCTCCGGCCGCCAGATCGTTCTACACCGGCATCAATTGGGCGGTCAAATCGGCATCCTTCACTGCGGACGAGATGCAGACTCTGGCCATATTTCTCAACACGCAGTTGAATGCCGGACTGGATCCCAACATGCCCAGCACGCAATTGAAGGATCACATCATGGATTTCGTATTGGGCAGTACGACAGGCGGATCACAAGCATTGCTGGCGGCCAGCCAGGCCGCACAGGTACCATCTCCGTATGCGCCGGATACCGACAATCCAGATCTGACCAAATATGCCAAAGCGATGGTCATCGTAGGCCTGTGTCGCAATCATCCGGATGAATTTTCCATCAATGGATCCGGGGACATGCGGACCATCACGCACACATCTGGACGCAGCATAACCATCAGCAATCAGGACTTTATCCCAGGAGAACTCATATGAGCGCCGCAAATTATCTTGAGCTTCTGGATGGTCTGCTCAACAAGCGCGCCGCCCCAAATATTCGTCAGGTGGATACTGGAGGTACAGGGTATTTGGGAACTGACGATGAGCATACTGGAATCGGCTTGGATAACGTACTGAAGTCCACGTCCAAGCTGCTGGCTATCAACCGTGGGCACGCCATGCCGGACGACCGTAATGCTTTGCGGTTCCAGCGTGCCGTAACCCCGGACAAATTGATGGCCGAGCGGCTCACACTGGATGTCACCAAAAATCGCCGATCACTTGTTCGACTGGCCGCCAGGCACAAAAGTCTGGCAGGTGTGCCGCCTTTCATTTTCGACAAAGACGTCGAGAGCGCATTTGTATCCAATCCGCTGGCTAGTCCTCTGGAGGAAATTAATCCTTTGGCGCTGGTCACGCAGAACCGCCGCATCACCCGCATGGGGCCCGGAGGTATTGGTTCCGATGAGGCAGTCACGCCAGACATGCAGGACATTCATGCGAGCCAGTTTGGATTTATCTGTCCGATCAGTGGCCCGGAATCGAGCCGGGCAGGTGTTGATGCCAGATTATCCACCGGAGTCCGCATTGGCGATGACGGGAAATTGTATCAGAAATTCCTCAATCGTCGTCTCAATCGCTACGAGTGGAAGTCACCCGAGGATCTGGCGGATGCAGTCGTTGCCTTTCCTGAATGACATTCGTGGTTGACGGTACCTGGAAAGAACAATTTATTTGAAGTCACAAGTCCAACTTCCACCCACGAATAAACCCATCATCGCCTTCCCATGAAGATCAAAAATGTTTCCGGTTCCACCAAGAGCTTCTCGTTCGGGAAGGTTTACTCTGGTTCCCTCGCCAACAACGGCACCGCCACTTTCCCGGATACTGATCCGGAAGCTTTCGCTCAGGTGGCTGCGCTGGCCAAGGCCGGCGTGATCGATGTCCTCGTCGGACCAGCTCTCGGTGATCTGGTGAATTACAATTCGTATCCGGAGCACATCTTGATCACGTGCGGCGATGGTGGTTCCCATCAGGTGGCGGCGGATTCGGAGCTGACGCTCGCTGGCGTGTCATTCGTGCTGGCAACTGGTGATGTCAGTGGTAACGCGACTGCGGACGCCACGGCGCTGCGGGATGCAATCATCGCCGACGGTACCATCGAGGGTCTCGGCGCTGTTCTGGGAGCCGTCATCAATTCAGACGGGGAAGCCGGCGCGGACCGTGCCAGTTTCATGATCGATCTGACTGGTGTGGCTGCGAAGGATCTGTCTCTGTTCGACGATCTGGCCACGGACAACGGGACGGACCCGTCCTACCTGTATGCGACACGCGTCGCCAAAGCAGAAGGTTCGCAACGCATGGTGGTGCGCAAAGTCACGGCCACCGGTGCTACGGCCAGCGCTGGTGTGGTGATCGCAACCGGGTTGCGTGACACGCAGTCGGCTTTCGTGACGATCACGGACAGCACCGGCAAGGTCAAGCTGGTGCCTACCAAGGTGGTCTTGAGCGGCCCGCTCGCCACGCTCACTTTCGGCCCGGCATCGGCTGTGCCGCTCGCCACACTGACGGGCACGCTGACTGGATCGATCGACGGTGCTCTGGCCGACATCGCGGCGATCGCGCTCTCGACTTCCAATACGTACTCGGATGCGGCGGTCAACACGGCCGTCAATACCGCCATCACGTCCGCCAACCTGCAGATCAAGGAAATCCAGGCGCAGGTCAACGCGCTGATCGCGGCTGCTGGCGGAGTCGGTACTCTTGCCGCCACCGACATCATCACGCTTGTGGCTTTCGGCTACTAATTACGAAGGCCTGATTTCAATCCCCAATCCTCCTCATCACTATGGCTGACACCCCCACCCCAACCGCGCAGGAAGCCCTCCAGGCGCAGCTCAAGAAAGCCTCGGCCCACAATTACCTCGTGGGTTTCGGGATCGTCCTCGACGCGCACAAGCAAGACATGACGAAGGCGGCCTCGGTCGCCAAGCCTCGCCTCGAGGCTGCCATGGCTGCCACTGAGAAGCGCGCGTCGGTGCTGAGCGGCATCATGGATATCGTTCAGGAACTGCGCAAGCCCGCGCAGACGCAGACCGCCTAGTCGGCGACTTCAAGTTGTACTTGCCCTTCGGCATAGTTTCTCCACTCTGGAGGGGCTATGCCGAAATTGCGTAAAATCCCAGCGAGGCTTCATGCCAACCTGATTCTCCTGATTGAGGAGGAGGCCCATCGCCGGCGGCTGTTTGACGTCCGCACTGTGGCGTCCTGGTTGGGGGTCGGGCATAATTCGTGGCAGCGGTGGAAAAAGGGGTATCCGATGCGGCCAGCGACGGCCGGAAAGATATGCGACAGGCTGAACATCGACAGCAAGACGCTGCAGACCCGGAGATATATGGCTCCGGCAGCCGGCATGGTGGATCGGGCCATCCAGGCTGCCAGTCAGGCAGCAACACCGTGGTATCGCTGGTGCGCGATCATCGGGTTCGGGAATGATCTGTTGATATGGCTATCCAGGCATCGCATCGACGCGGCACTTGTGGCGTCCATTGGTGGCCAACCGGTGCGGTTGAGCTTTCGCATAGGCTCGGCGACGAGTGATGATGCAGTCGAGTACGAGATAATTGTTGAGCCTACTGCCGACGTGTGGGTATCCCTGCAACAACGAATTGGTTGCACTACCATTCCACTCATTGAGGGCAACGCGTCGGCCATGCTGCTCACTGAAATAATCCGCTACGTGCGGACCTTGACGATGCGTCGCGCCCGCGCCAAAGGTAAAGCCTATGGCAATTGATCTACCACTACCCGGACCGTCCAAAGAATCCGATATTCCGGACGCTGTCAAACGCGCACGCGCTATAGCCAATGGGGATGGGCAGGAAGCGCAGTCGGATCCAGTCCCGTCCACATCACATCCCAAGCGCACAAAGAAATCCCCGATCGTACGTTCGGCACCGACCGAACCGCAACCCAGTCACGTCAATGTCACGATCGACGGTACGGATTTTAACCTGGTGATGCAGTGCAGCGGTGTCGACATCAAAGCCGTACATGGGCAGGACGCCGAGACACTGGCGCTGGGCGTCTACCGTTTCTCTCCGACACGCTTTACACCCAAGACTGGTTCTAAATTCCGCATCACCCCCCACGCAGCTGGCATGGCCTACGACGTAACTTTCCTGGGGTTTTCTTTCGATGTCGGTGATATAGTCGTCCATGCATTTGTCATCGACGCCAAGCAACCAGTCTCCTGATTCTGCGCCAAAATCCAATCCGGACAATACCGGGCACATCAAGGATGCCCGGTGGAAGTTGGCCTCCCAACAACCCACACCACAGGAGACCGCCGCAGATATCCTGATGGACAAAATGGCCGCGGCCTTGGACGAGGGCGACAAAAGGGTATAGGCTTTTCCATCTATGTTTTCCGAGCCCGTAAATTTCGCAGTAGAAGGGTCAGCTTTCAAAGGCGACCAATCTCTGTCGAGAGACTTTTGGAACCCGTTTCTGCTGCCGTCGTCGCGGGAAATGCCACAAAACTTCCGCAATGTTTTTGATCTCTGTCTGTACTTGTGGCTTTCCAACCCGGAATATCAGCAGGCCCACATCAAGACGACTGGCCATTTCCTGACGGAACTGGAATTCCCAGACAAGACAGGAGATCGGGAGGAGAAGGAAGAGTTTCGTGATTTTCTCGACAATGATTTGCGGGTATTCGATGTGGCCCATACGGCCGGCTGCGAATTTGGCGCTTACGGTAATGTGCTGCTGCGCATGTACCTACCATTCAACCGGTTTTTGATCGACGAGCGGCGCGGCCCCGATAATCGCGCAGAGTGGTCCCTGCAGGCTTTTCCGGAATCCGAGGTCAAATATCATGCGTCCGACTTGCAGTACGAGGTGCCGGATCCTGTGACGGCGCACCTACCTGCGTCAAAGCGCAAGCGGGTGAAGTTTTTCTTCTGCGATCGGCGCGCTATGGACATGAAGCGGATCAAGTTGCATCTGATTGACCCGCGCTGGGTGCACATCAAGCACTCCCTGTGGTCCGGGCGCAATCAGTATGTCGTCCAGCTGGACCCGGATTTCGTCAGTCAGATCAAGCAGGGGTTGTTGTGGCAGGTGAACGAAACACCGTTGTGGGTGCTGGAGGCCGTCAAGACAGACTCGTGTGTGCAGTTTTCTGACAACCAGGTCTTTCACATGAAAGCCCCTACGATATCGGGAATATCCACCGGAGGTTGGGGGCTGCCAGAGGTGGTATCGAATTTCCGCAACCTTCATGCGACAGCAGTTCACCGGAAGATCAACGAGGCGGTTGGTCGCGACTATGTGCTGCCGATGCGCATATTTTCCCCGTCCACATCGGGGTCGATGACGGATGCGCTGAATACCAGTCACCTCGGGGAGTGGAAGGCGGCAGCGGCGGAAATGATTCGCGCACACCGCAAGGATCCGTTTTCCATGCACGCCTATCCGTTCCCAATGACGATCCAGCAGGCAGGCGGAGATGGTATGTCCCTGGTACCAAGGGACAACATGCGATTCCAGATCGATACGATGCTGGACGGCGCAGGTTACCCGTCGGAGTTGTTCCACAGTACGTTGTCCTACCAGCAGACTCCAATTGCGTTGCGCAATTTCGAACAGTCCAAGCGTCATCATGGGCGGGGTCTTTCCGATCTGATCAGTTGGGCGGCCGATCGGGTGAATGATTTCATGGGCCGCGCACGCATCCCGACCCGCCTGGCCCGACCGACTGTTGTGGATGACCTGGAACGTCGTTCCATGTTCCTACAGCTGGCAGCCGGCGGAGAGTTTCCACGAGCCGTTGCCTATCGTGGTTTCAATGCGGGGGATCCTGTGGAAGCAGCCAAGCAGCGCGCCATCGAGGACAAGGAAATTGCCAAGGCGGTGGAGGAGATCCAATTGGAATACCAACGGGAGAAAACGATCGGTAGTCTGTCCGATCAGGTAAACAGCGGTCTTGGGCAGGCACCGGGAGGCGTGCAGTACACACCGATGGATCGCCAGTCCAAAGTACTCGAGGAAGCCACACGCCTGCTGAATATCCCGGACGACGGCGCGCGGGCAAAAGAGTTGGCCAACCTACGTGGAGCCGATGCGGACATGTATGCGCTGGTTTCGCAGAAAATGAAGGAATTGCGAGCCCAGGCCGAATCGCAGGGGCGTGCGCAGGCCGGGCAGATAGCCGCGCAGCAACAGCAGCAGGGCGGCGCGTAGCGGCGATTGCACGGGCACACAAATAACCCTACGGTTTGAAGATGGCGCAGCTTCAGCAGAATGATTTGGAAAGCCTGATCCGTAAACTTCCTCGCCGGAAGCCGCGCGGAACGGGCGGCCCCACATCCAAGGTCGTGGACTTCATCCGCCATGGGCCGGTGGATTTCCCTGCGGTCGACGAGTGGGACCCGACTGATCATCACAAGTTTCAAGGTGCTGCCATCGTGCCGGTGACGATGCGATCAAATCGATAATGGAAACGAATCCAGCCACATACAAGCTACCGCCTGGGTTGGCGACCATGTACGATTGGTCTCCCACCGGTGGCCTTTCACGCAAGCGTTTACCCGATACGCTTGCGGGGTCCAGTCCGTTTTCCGAACCAACGAGTATGCGCGACTCTTTGTTCTTCCAGGCTGGGCGCGGGCTGCGTTCCTACCTGACGAACACGCCGTTGCAGCAGGCCGCAGGAGGGCCACGGGCTGCCGGTACATTGATGGGATTGCTGGGCGGCATCGGGGTTGGCGGACTGCGCAATTGGGCATCACCGACCGCACCGGTGGACATAGGCGGTTACGGCCTGGCTGGCGGGCTTGCCGGGTGGCTGATGGGCGGACTTAATGGCATGCCGCACTTGAAACGTGCCAGTTTCAACGCGCCCGACATAGCCACTCTGCAGCGCATGATCCAACAACTGCAGGACATTCCTCCTGGCGTGCAGCAGCAAATGGCACAGGCTGTAGCGACCATGACACCTGATCAACGTGTTGCTGCATATCGGGTGCTCGGGGCGGCGGCCGGTGCCGGAGCCGGCATGATGGCTGCCAAATACTTTTCTGATCAAGGCCTCATTCCATCCATCGTCGGTGCCATTCTGGGCGGCTTGTTGGGCTTCGGCCTCGGCAATGCCGCAGCCGGTAGCGAAGTGCAGCCGCGCCCGGATAATAGCTTCATGTTTCAACGCGGTAATAATCCCAGCCCTGGCATAGCCAGACTCATCTATGGTCCCTAATTCACTCGCTCGATCCTACGGCCGTGCACGCGCATTGCGCGCTGCCGGCATCACTCCTACTCAATTTGGTATCGTCAAATCGGCTGTCCATACGTTTCGCACCGAGGGTTCATTCGATATCATGATGGCCAAAGCTGCTGCTCGCCTATTTGAACTGGCTGACATGCGGGCGTCAGATGGGTATCCGATTTTCGTCAAGCTGGCAGCCTTGCGCCCGGAGCAATGGTCGCCCGCATATGCACCATTCACGGAAGCCTTCATGGAAACGATGGTGCGGCGTTGTCAGGATCCTGAGATTGCCGGACATCTCAAAGCCGCGGCCGGCAACATCGACACGGCGGCCAATTTCGTCAGCAACGCGTTCGGCGGGGGCGGAAAGATTGCTCCCTCGTTACTCAATACACTTCTGATGGGCAGCGTCCTGCTCGGCAGTGGCACTGGCGCGTTGAGCTGGCATCTCGGACGCGACATGTCGCAGGACGACATTGATAATGCCAAGCTGCGTGAGCAGACACGCACCTATCAGGATCTGGCCGACGAGGTGAATCGCGAGGTGAATCTCCGCAAGCTGCAGGTCAGCGGGGGCATGCGTCTATGAAGCCGCCCAGCAGTCCGGCACCCTTACCGCCGCTGCGCGGTGAAATCGAGAAAGCACCAAAGCGCCAGCGGAAGAAGCGCGCCAAGGAGGCGACCGAAGCCGATACGCTGGTCGAGGCCCCAACACCACCAGACAGTGATGGCTGGTACGACACACCTTCGTTGGTCAACCAGTATACGTCAGAGCGGTGGAAGACCAGCCGTCGGCAGTGCCCCACCGAGATGCATTATTTTTCGCTGCCGGCGGATCTGGATAAATTCAACGCATTGCAGCATGAATTTTTACCCGTGTCGGCACCACGCCGTATCTTGATCAGTTCCAGGGACCCAGATTTTTGTCCCGCGGATGGCACCTATCGGATGTTGGTTTTGACCGCGAAGATCCAATACCGTAAGTTGGTGCAGGACACGAAGACTTCATCCGATACTACTCCGCCCCCATGAGCACCAAATCTGCAGCAAATTTCGACTGGCAAAATATTGGACGTTTCGCTCTGGCGGGCGGAACCGTTGGGGCCGGGGCAGCATTGCTACGTGCACTCAGTCGTCATCTCGCATCGTTGCAAGAAACGCGGCGCCCGAAAGCATACCTGCCATTGACCATTCCTGCTCCCGAGGAGCCCGGAATTGAGAAGTCTGCAGCAGACATGTGGGACAAGACGTTGGGTGGGCATGGTGTCGGACCACCGACATTGTGGGCCTATCTGCTTGGTGTTCCTGCTGCTTATCTGACGGGTGTCGGGGCCTACAAGGGTATCTCGCATGCGTATGACAAGTTTCAGGAGCGCGAGCTTGCGACTGAACTGACGGACGCGCAGAAGCAGTATCTGCTCGCCCTACAGCAAGAGCGCAAACAATTGACGGAGAAACGTGCCAACATGTTCTCCGACGAAAATCGTCCAGGTTCATTCGCGGATTGGGCGATGTTTATGCTGGCGGGATCAATTCCTCTGGCTGGGTATGCTTCGCATGTGCTGACCAAGCGGTATCTCGACAAGGCATTTCCCGCGAGCAAAGCGCCGGAGCCGGAAACTCTGCCGGTACGGTTGGACGTCGAGGATCGCATGAACAAGATGGCGTCCGGGCAGGATATCCGGGCTTGGCATCTCACTGGGCGTACCGTCATGGCGCATACCAAGGGCGCATCCATCCTGGATGCGTTTGTCAATGCGGTGGCAAGCGGGCATCTGGAGGAACTCGAGGAGACGGCTTGTGATGAGTCATTCGAGAAAGCGGCGGCTGCGGCAGACAAAATGCCAGACGGTAAGCATCCGGTGGCCGCGCAATCCATTGCGTTGCAGGTGCTGCTCAAGTCAGCCAGTTTGCGCGAACCCATCAAGACCATCATCGCCGCAGAACTGCACGATATGGCTCCGACCGAAAAAGTCGCGCACATCCTGGGCTCGCCAGTGGAAGCCAAGTTGCTCGACATTGGTGGTATTCTCGGTTCCATCGGTATGCTGTCGGACCTGCTTACAGTCAAGGAGGCCCGTGAGCAGATCATGGCGGATCCGCAGGCCATCAAGCTCGAAGGTTCCGGCACGGACGAGACGAACATTTCTGCGCAGCTTCAGACCGCTCTGGAGCAGTTCGGCACTCATACGGATGCCGATCAGCAGTATTTGGGCACGGCCGATGATGCGTTGGTTTCGCTGCTGACTTCAGGCCAGGCCGCTACTGATTCACGCGGCGACAAAACGGATGTTGCAGGGGCCAGTATGCCGAGTAGGGATGAGATCGATGAATTCTTCGAAGCGCTCCCGCAAGCTGGTCGCGATAAGCGACCTCAGCCCATCCGCACGCAGACAAGCGGAGGCGCAGATCAGCACAACCAAAACGAAAGCGACCGGAGCGCCGATTACCGAAACGCAGCCTGAAGACATTCCGTTTGGAAATTCAGAGCGACCGGTAAATCCCTTCCAGGGTGCCGCGAACAAATTCGGCGTCGCACCTGTAGAGCGACGCACGCTGGATGGAATCGTATTCGATTCCGCCATGGAAATGAAGGTGTGGAAAGGCTTGTCGCAGGCCATCAACCCGGAGCACATCCATCGCCAGGTGGCGTTTGAGCTGTTACCAAAGTTCGAGGCTGCGGATGGCGAGAAGGTACGGGCTATCAATTTCGTATCCGATATCGTGCTGGGACCTCTGCCGATCAATTCCAAGTCCATCGTAATCGACGTCAAGGCTATGCTGACTCCGCACTTCCTCCTCAAACGGAAGATGTTTCTGTGGCGCTACCGC